>JAEPEX010000074.1_pt1 | contig 52123 bp, 50 predicted proteins | sample 9130951 | NCBI WGS metagenome assembly JAEPEX01 (sample SAMN17228542, study PRJNA684324) | microbial mat metagenome | biome: saline marsh[ENVO:00000054]; feature: microbial feature [ENVO:01000007], biofilm[ENVO:00002034], sulphate-reducing...; material: estuarine water [ENVO:01000301]|estuarine... | reverse complement strand
TCACAGTAATTCTGTACGATGCCATTAATCAGATCCTGACTATATCTATCCAGTGTTGCTGGCCGTCCCTCTGCCTCAACTATTCCCGAATCCGTTTCTAATAGACCTAAAGCAACAAAGCCACCACCATGGTTGGCAAGTGCTAAGATTGCCTTTGCAAATGTCGCTTTATCCTCGTTACTATTTTGAAGGTCCAGCCAATTCTTGACCTCAAAGTCGAGATCCTCACGGGGATCGACCAATAGGTCGGAAAGTCTCTCTCGTGTAATTGCCTGCGTCATCAATTGAGTCAATCAGTTTGATTTATGTGCTCTATGCGCGACAGTAAGACGCCCAACGGCCGAGTTGACGTGCAAATTGCGTTAATAATGGCAGTGGTAACTGCCGATTATTGGGGCAATTTGCAACGTCCAACGATTGGTTTGCGCAGCGCAGCGGAGCACACCGATCGTTGGGCCACGTCAACTCAACGTTTTGTTAACTCTGGAAGACATTCAGTTTGCCTTCACTGAGGGTGACTTTGGTTCCAATTTTGAAGTTTGGAATATCTGAGATGAGTTTTTCAAGGCATTCCAACTGACTGTCTACAGATGAAAAGACGTGTCCATTATCTACCATTTTCGCAAATACATCTTTGGCAGTGATATCTTTGCCTACAAAGACGATCATTCCCTTTTTGGTAGTCTTTCTTGGACTTCAGGCCCTTGAGTTTCCATGATCCATCTGATAGGGATGGCACTAGGAACTCTCCTGGATTAGTTTCTGTTGAAATAAACTTCTTCATTTTTTATATAAAGAGTTAACGTTGCGATAACCGGCCGCAAAAGTGCGGCGTACGATAACTGAAAAATAAATTAAGCTAATGCAAACCAAAAAACTTTCAATCGTAAGATGTTTTTGCGGTCCGTGTTGATTGGTTGGTTATGTGTTATTTATATCAATTTCTATTCATAAGATGTATATATATGAATAATTTTATCAGACTCGTCATATACTACATCTAGTGGACAATTCTTATTCCATAAGATACGATATTGCATCATTCTTTCCCCGGTTGTAATTCGTAATGCCAACCCCACATTGATGTTTTTGGATCAATTTGATGCAAAGAGTATAAATTCAAATATTTTTCTAGATCACCTTTTGTCTTTGGGTGATCCTTTATCCATTTTGCTTCTAGATATGATGCATAACCATACGCAGTTCCACCAATCCAAGTAAACCATGTGACAAAAATTATAAAAATAGTCGCTAGGCAAAGGCTAGTGTATTTTAGAATCAGTATTATTTTCATTGAATGCTAGTTTTTCTGTTCACATTACAAGTACTTATCTGAACGGATTGCGTCCAGATAATACGCAAATTGTGGGGTTATCGATATCGCAATTAATGTGCCAAGTAATGATTCTCATTGTTGGGCTGGTTCAAAATCCATGGGGCTTTTCGCCTCTTTCGCTGTTTTACTTGGTATACAGTGGGTATAGATCATCGTCGTTCGTATATCGGCGTGGCCCAGCATGGTCTGTATCGTGCGTATGTCGTAACTGTGCCTGCAAAAGATGGGTGGCGAAGCTGTGCCGGAAGGTATGCGATTTTATCCTCGGAATATCTGTCATATGCCTGCGGTAAAATTTTCCTCGCGCCTTGATCTTGAACGAAAATTCTCATTTTTCAAGGCTCCCTCAATACTTGCGGTTTGGAAGCGGATTTGTTGTTTCCCCGGGCCTGAAAAACGGATACCCTGGCAGGGCGCCTGCATTTTGAACAACAGCCTATCTTTTCTTCTGCGCTCTTGCAAGATTATTTCAAAGCATATGTTCTGGAGACGGTATATTTCCGATGTGTTTACCGATCCGCAATTCAGTGTTAATCATTGCCCCCTTGCGGAGAGGGAAAAAGGCGTCGTCGGTTGTAACATGGTTAGGTAACGGTCGCCTTTGGGAGGATCGATTGCAAAGATCGCGATAGGGAGGCTGTTTTTAAACGCCGGTCTGGTGACCGGCGCTTCCGGGGCTGCCGTGAACGGGTCACCGCTTAGGCAGACCATCGGGCCGGTGAGCTTTGTTGATCACTCGTTTGGCGTGGATCAGCAGTGGGAATAAGGTGACTTTCCCTGTTTCAGCAGTCCGTTGATGGTGTCGATGATACCGGGCAGCTCAGCCATGGTGTCCATGACGAAGTGGGCGCCGGCTTGAATCAGACGACTCCGTGCCGTGGCGATCTTGGCCTCGCGCCGGGCCGGCTCCAATTTCCTCCAACTCCTTGAGACCGAGGCCGGTCTCATTGCCGGTGGCGGCCACGCCGACACTCCAAACCCCGCCGTTGAGACCGGTATGGATATCCACCACGGTATCGCCGACGTTGACCACGGCCTCGGGCGGATAGATATCGAGCAACTCCATAATGCGGTGTACCATGGCCGGGGATGGTCGGCCCTGGCGGACGTCGGAGGCGCAGAGGTGGGCGTCGGGGATGTAGCCCGCCGCTGCCGCCGCCCGCACCACGACTTCGGCCGCCTCATGAAAATAGCCGGTGGTGGCGCCGATTTTGACGCCATCCGCACGCAATGCGGAAACGGCATCGGCGACATCTGGAATGAGCGCGGAATAATCGGGGAGAATGCTCAGCAGATGCGGTACGAAGTCCTCGTACATACTGTCGATATCCTCATCCGTAGCGTCTTTACCGTGCACCGAACGCCAGAGTGCGGCTACCTCGTCCATGGCCAGAACCGCCTCGATATGGGCCCGTTTTTCCATGCCCATGGGAGCGCGCGCCTGTTCCATGGTGACCTCCACGCCCCGTTTTTTAAAGCCTTCCATAAAGGCGATGATCGGTGCCTGGCAGCCAAAATCCACGGCGGTGCCGGCCCAGTCGAATACCACCAGCTTGACGGGGCCGCGATAGGTTCTGGTATAAGAAAAATCCTGATTGTGCATGTGTATCTCCAATAAATTGAGGGAACCTTGCAAAATGGCCTTTTCGTCCAATCTCAGTGTTGCTCAAAAAATTTTATCCTCGGAATATCGATCATATGCCTGCGGCAAAATTTTTCTCGCGCCTCGATCTTGAAAGAAAATTCTCATTTTTCAAGGTTCCCTAGATTGTTCAACCGCCTCTACCAGCGCCTCGATATCACGGGGAAAGACGTGGCCGATGGTGCCGATGCGGAAGGTGGAGTGCTCGCTTACCTTGCCCGGGTAGATGACATAGCCCCGTGTTTTCAGGGCTTCGTAAAAGCGCCTAAAGTCATAATCAGGGTGGGGCGGATTGTAAAACGCGGTGATAATCGGCGAGCGAACCGACGGGTTCAGCAGGCAGACAAAGCCGAGGCGTTCCATACCTTCTATGAGGATACGATGATTTTCCCGGTACCGCTGATGCCGTGCCGCTACCCCGCCCTCTTCCTCAAATTCGGCCAGGGCCTGGGCAAAGGCGCGCACCGTATGGGTGGGTGAGGTGAAACGCCACTTGCCATGGTGCTCTTCCATGGTCTGCCACTGGGCATGCAGATCCAGACTCAAGGAGCGGGCGGTACCGGCCAGTGAGGCAAGAATTGCGCGCCGGGCAATGACAAAGCCGAAGCCGGGTACCCCCTGAATGCACTTGTTGGCGCTGCTGATAAGAAAATCCGCGCCAAGTGTTGCCATATCGATGGGGACGCCGCCGAAGCTGCTCATGGCGTCGACGATGTAGATCCTGCCGTGTTCTTTCACCACCGCCCCGATTTCCTCGATGGGATTGAGCATGCCGGTGGTGGTCTCACAGTGCACCACCGCCACATGGGTGATGGCGGGATCATCGGCGAGGGTTGCGGCCAGTTCATTGAGACCGGGCTGGGCCAGTTCTCCGCTGTCCAGGACGGTGAAGTCGATGCCGATGCGTCGGGCGATCTCGGCAATCCGCAATCCATAGGCGCCGTTTGCCAGCACTAAAAGCCTGTCGCCCGGTGCCACCGCCGTGGTGATTACCGATTCGACGCTGAAGGTGCCGCTGCCCTGCATGAGCACGCTGGTATACCCCTCGGGGGCGTTGGCGATGGTAAGCAGGCGGGCCCGGATAGTTTCGACAATTGCGTTGTAATCGTCGTCCCAGGTGCACCAGTCGCGCAGCATCACGCGTTTGACGCCCTTGCTGGTGGAAAGCGGGCCGGGAGTGAGCAGGAGGTAGGGATTATCGGGCATCTGGTCAAACGGCGGCGTGGTCATGACGGGGCAATAAGGGGTTGAGGGAATCAGGTGAATCGGTTTTGATCCGCTATCGGTGACCCTTAGTACCAGATTGCGGGGCCCTGGTGTGTGTGAAATTGGTTATAATGTGGTGAGGATTTCGTTAAGAAGCCGGTTTGCCGGCGAATTACTGCTTTTCATTGATGATGGCGTCGTAAAAACTTCGCTCTACGTCGTCGTGGGATCGTTTTGACTTCTCGACGTACTATATGTACGACTGCGAGGTCAAAACGACCACCACTCCGTAGACTTATTACTTAGCCATCTTAAACTGCTAGACTGAGTTTTTACGAGTTCGTCATGGATGATGAAGTCGTAAAAACCCCAATTACGCTGATTGTGGAGTTGACCCGAAATCCATAATGATTCGAGATTACTGGATTCCCGCTGCAGCCTGCCCTTGAGTGTTGTTATCGAGGGCGGGAATGACGTTAGCAAGCAAATTCAAAGTTTTCACGAGTCCATCATGGATATGTTTCTATTGTATAAACGCACCTCGTCATGATTGTCCTTAACGCCCTGTTTCCCATCTTTGCGCTGCTTGTTTTGGGGGCGGTACTGAAGCGGGTCGGGCTGACCGATGCCGCCTTTTTGAAAAAGGCGGATAAGCTGATCTACACCATATTCTTTCCCCTGCTGCTGTTCTGGAAAATCGGTGGCGCCGAACCGGCCGGTGATGACCAATGGCTCTTTGTAGGGGCAAGTCTGCTAACATTTTGTATCATGTTTGTGCTCAGCACGCTGTTCATCATCCATGGGCCGGTGACCCCCTATGAGGCGGGTTCGTTTTCCCAGAGCTGCTACCGGTTCAACACCTATATCGGGGTGGCGGTGGTCATCAACAGCCTGGGGGAGGCCGGTATCGCCTACTTCGGGGTGTTGATCGGCATCGCCATTCCGGTCATCAACGTCTTTGCCGTGTCGTTGCTCATCTGGTTCGGGCAGACTGCCGCCGGCGGCACTTCCCGCCTGCCGCTGGTGGGCCGCGCCTTAGTGGCCAATCCGCTGATTATCGGCTGTTTTCTGGGAATCGGCTATAGCCGGATGGTGGGTTCATTTCCGCTTTTTCTCGACAATACCCTGCAACTGGCCGCCATGGTGACGCTGCCCCTTGCCTTGCTCTCCATCGGCGGCTCGCTCAGTTTTTCCGGTCTGCGCGCTCACCTTCGGCTGGCAACCGTGGCCGCCGCGTTCAAGCTGGTACTGCTGCCGGCAACGGCCGCGGTGCTCTATGCCCTGTTCGGGCTGGAGGGAGTCGCCCGGCAGACCGGGTTGATATTTTTCTGTCTGCCCGCCTCCACCGCAATTTACGTGCTCTCCTCGCAACTGCGCAGCGATACCGAACTGGCCTCGGCGGCAATTGTCATCTCCACGATTTTCTCATTTGTCAGTCTGTCGGTGGTCCTGCTGGCCGCCGGATGACGATGTGTTGGTGGCATATACCACAAAAATGAAGTTACTTGTGGTTAAGTCCGATCTAATCTGTTACGATGAGTGTTTTACAAAACTTCGCGTTTCGCCTTTGTCTGATCCTTTTTGATTTTTTACCAGAGTATCTCTTAGTATCTTGGCTTATGAACACCGCTTTATCTGTCTCATGTCCTTCGGCGGGCCGCCTGCTGCGCGCCCTTTTAGTCCTGTTAACGGCCACCGTTTCAATCAATGCATATGCGGCTGGGGCCGCTGCGCCCGAAGAAGCTGATGCACTGCACCAGGCGCTGGCCAAACACCTTGCCTGCTTCCCGATTTCGCTCATCGGCTATCAGGAACAAAAACCGATGCTGGCCACCAGGGAGTTCTGCCTGGCAACCATTTATCTTGAACTCGGCGCCCGGCCGCTGTGGGTAAGCCCGGATGGTCCCGGCGACAAGGCTCGGACTATTGTCGAGTTCATCACCAGAGCCGGCGATGAAGGGCTTGATCCGGTGGCCTATCAGTTGCCGGAAATCATGGCATTGTGGGAATCCAGGCACCCCGATGATCTTGCCCAGCTGGACACGCTGATCAGCTATAACGTGGTAAAATACATCCATGATATGAGTTTCGGTCAGCTCATATTTTATTCCGCCGCACCGGAGCTCTTCACGGAGGCGGGCAACGTACAGTTCAACCCGGTGGCCGCGGTTGAGGCATGCCTGGCGACGGACGATCTGGCTGCCTACCTGCATGCGCTGGCCCCGCACCATCGCTGGTATAGAGATCTCAAGGTGGCCCTGGCGCGACTCAGAGCGGAACCGGAGCAGACCGGCTGGACGGTGATTGACAATGGCCCGTTGATCAGGCCGGGGGACACCGATCCCCGGGTGCCGGCGATCCGGCAGAATCTCGGCAGCCAAGAGCAGATGAGTGGGCAGGATGAACCATCGCGTATCTACGATGAGGGATTGGTTGCGGCAATTACCGCCTTTCAAGGCCGGCACGGCCTGAAAACAGACGGGATTGTCGGTCCCAATACCCTGGCCGCCTTGAATCTTTCAAAAGCGGATAAGATCAATATCGTCACCGCCAATATGGCGCGCTGGCGCTGGCAGGATCACGACCTGGGGGAAACCTTCGTCATGGTCAATATTGCCGATTTCTCCCTGGTGGGGGTGGAAAAGGATGAACCGGTGCTGGCGCTGCCGGTGATCGTCGGCAGGTTGCGGCACCAGACCCCGGTCTTCTCCGATACCATCAAATATCTGGATTTCAACCCGTACTGGAATATTCCGCCAAGCATTGCCCGCGATAAGAAGTTGCCGGCCCTGCGCGAGAACCCCAATGTTCTGGTGGAGGAGCATATCAGGCTCTTTTCCAGCTGGCAGGAAGACGCGGTGGAGCTTGATTCAACCACAATCGACTGGCATGCCGTTACCCGGGGGCAGATGGCAGGCTACAAACTGCGGCAGGACCCGGGGCCGTGGAACGCCCTGGGGCAGGTGAAATTCATCTTTCCCAACCATCATTCAGTTTATCTGCACGATACTCCGGCGCGGGAATTGTTTGACCAGTCATCGCGCTCTTTCAGCTCTGGGTGCATCAGGGTTGGCAGTCCGCTGAGCCTCGCCCTGTTTGCCCTCAAACTGGAGGATGCATCATGGACGATGGAGAAAATCGAAGCCATCGTCGATTCAGGTGAGCGCAGGGTGGTTCGTCTCTCCACACCGCTGCCCGTCCACCTCACCTACCAGACCGCCTGGCTTGACAACAATGGCGATATCCGTTTTAATCGCGACGTGTATGAGCGGGACGCCGCCCTGCTGGCGGTGCTGAATCCTCAATAATTATTTTCTATCATTGTGGAACCGGTATGCAAGGCTATCTGACAAGGCGTCGTTTTATCAGCAGAACAGCGGTGTGTGGTGTATCGATGGCACTGCTCGGACCCACCAGTATCCTGGCTCAAACCAAGCGGCCGCATCCGCTTCGACTCTATCACACCCATACCGGAGAATCGCTCAGTATCGATTTTTCCCCGCACTCCTGCGAACCTGGGACACGTGCCGCGATCAATCACTTTCTGCGCGATTTCCGCACCGGCGAGGTGCATCCCATCGACACCGAGCTGCTTTCCCTTTTGTGCGCTATTCAACGCAGTGCCGGCAGTACCGGTACCTATGAGATTATTTCAGGCTATCGGTCGGAAAAAACCAATGCCTCGCTGCGTAAAAAAAGCGGCGGAGTGGCCAAGAAGAGTCTGCACATGAGAGGCCGCGCCGTTGATGTCCGGCTCACCGACCTGCCCACCACCGCGCTCAGAGATCTGGCATGGTCACAGCAGGGTGGCGGTGTCGGCTATTACCGCAAGTCAAACTTTGTCCATCTCGATACCGGTCGAGTACGCCGCTGGTAGCGCCGCGGTTCAGCAGGGCTGAACAGCCAGGTGCCGACATTCTCATAGGGGGCCAGCGCCGGGAAAAACAGGATGGAGCCGGCGATGAAGATAAGACCGCCAACCAGGTAGAGCACCGCATTATAACATTCCCAGCGCCGGTGATCGGCCCGGCTGCAAGTCCTGTCCGACACCCAGTGAAAGCGGGGACGATTGATGAATACAGGGGGCATCAGCGATCCCTGTCATGGGCGGGTGGAAAATGGTTCAGTGGTACGCGTCATAGCTGTTCGTCGGTCGCTGTCGAGAACAGCGATTTGTCGATAGCCTTCTCATAGGCGGCTTCCCTGGTGATTCTGCCCGCCGCGATCAGATCGAGCAGATGCTGATCCATGGTCTGCATACCCACCGCTTTGCCCGTCTGGATCAGTGAGTCGATCTGGGTGATCTTGCCTTCTCTGATAATGGATGCCAGCGCCGATGAGCCGATCAATATCTCTACCGCGGCGCACCGCTTGCCGTCCGTTGTTTTGAGAAGCTGCTGGGCGACAACCGCCTTCAGCGATTCCGACAACATGGTTCTGGTCTGGGTCTGCTGGTCGGTGGGAAAGGCGTTGATGATTCTATCGATGGTCTTGCCGGCACTGTTGGTGTGCAAGGTCCCGAATACCAGAATTCCCAGCTCCGCGCAGGTCAGCGCCAAAGAGATGGTCTCCAGGTCGCGCATCTCGCCCACCAGAATTACGTCTGGGTCTTCTCTGCTGGCCACCTTCAGGGCTTCACCGAAACTCACTGCGTGGGTGCCGATTTCACGCTGCGAGAAGATGCATTTTTTATTGGGATGGACGAATTCCAGCGGGTCTTCGATGGTGATGATGTGTTTGGGGTAGGTGTCGTTGATTTTGTCGATGATCGCCGCCATGGTGGTGGATTTGCCGCTTCCGGTGGGGCCGGTAACCAGCACCAGGCCGCGTTGATAGTGGGCGATTTTTTGCACGGCTTCGGGCATCCCCAGTTTTTCCAGGGTGAGGATATCGGTGGGAATTATCCGAAATACCGCCCCGATACCCCGGTGCTGGTAGAGAAAGTTGCAGCGAAAACGGCCAACCCCGGCCAATTCATAGGCCTTGTCGAGATCTCTGTCAGTGGTGAGTTTTTCCTGCTGCTCAGCGGAGAGAATTTCAAACAGAATCTGCTTATTTGTCTCTGCCGTAAGCACCGGCGCATCGATGGGGACAAGTTCACCACGCAGGCGCAGCAACGGTGGAAAACCGACCACCATATGGAGGTCGCTGGCCCCTTTGTTTTTAACTTCGGCAAAATACCGGTCAATTTGTGCCATTTTCAGCTGTTTAGTGGTACGGACAACCGCTCAGGGCGTTTGCCGTCCTCATCTGTTCAGGAACCTTTCGCGGCGGCGATGATGCGCTTGCGAAGGACCTGGCTTTCAAGATTTATCACCGCCGCCTCCGGTGAAATCCTGCCCGCCTCATACAAGGTGAAAACCGAGTCGTCCATTAACTGCATGCCCTGTTTTTTGCCCATCTGCATGGTTGAGGGGATCTGATAGGTCTTGTTGTCCCGTATCTGGTTGGCAACGGAGAGGTTGCCCACTAGAATTTCCACGGCAAGAACCATCTGTTTACGATCCTTTCCGGCAATGAGCCGCTGGGTAAGCACCATTTTAAGGGACTCGCTGAGCATGGTGCGGATCTGGTTCTGTTCACCCGGCGGATAGGAATTGATAATGCGTTCCACGGTTTTCGCGGCATTGGAGGTGGACAGGGTGCCGATCACCAGATGGCCGGTTTCGGCGGCGGAGATGGCCATGGAGATGGTGTCGAGATCACGCAGTTCACCAATGACGATCACATCCGGATCCTGCCTCAAAGCGCCCTTCAGGGCATTGTGATACGACAGGGTCGAACTGCCCAGCTGGCGCTGGTTGACCACCGCTTTTTTGAGGGGATGAATGAACTCAATGGGATCTTCGAGGCTGAGGATATGGTGCGCCCTGCGCTCGTTGATATAGTCCACCATGGCCGCCAGGGTGGTGGTCTTACCGTGTCCGGTGGCGCCGGTAACCAGGATGATGCCCTGGTGGTTGTCCAGCGCTTTGTATACCACAGCGGGGATGCCCAGCTGTTTGAAGGTGGGGATCTGGGCCGGAATGATCCTGAAGATGCCGCTCATACCGTTATTGTGCACCATGGCGCTGCCCCTGAAACGACCAAGGCCCTTTACCTCGTAGGCAAAATCCAGCTGCTGGTGGCGGTTCAGGGTATCGCGTTGGGGTGGGGTGAGAATTTCGGCGATGGCGTGGCTGGTCTGTTCGGCGGTGAGCTCTTTACTTTTAAGGCGCACCAGTTGTCCAACACGTCGCACCATAAAGGGTTCACCGGGAACCACATGGACATCGGAGGCCCGCATCTCCACCGCCGCCTCGAAAATTTTGTCCAGCAGGGCCATGGCTCTTTTCTATCAATCCCGATGAAGGGCGTCGGCGGGGAGGATCAGGGTTATCTCGTGCATCTGCAGATTGATAAAATCGGCCGCCAGAACCTCTCTTCCCTCATGGGTAAAGACCCGGGCCGAGGTTATCGCGATAAAATTCTTTGCCTCGTTGACGAAATCGGTGATGCGCGCCCCCTGGATCAGGGCGATCTCGCCTTCTATTCTAAATTGGCGGGTGAGGATGATGACTTCGGTCTTGTCAGAGGACATGCTATCACCATGGTGCGTTTTTATAGACGGTTGACGATTGATGAAGGGAGCCCTGGAAAACTAATCTGTACTTTCCCATACTATCCCATGGTACGGTTCAAGTACACAATTTATCGACATCGGGCTTGCTCTCTATGCGAAGGTCGCGTGCTAAACTACGAACTGCACGACAGCATCGAGCAGCCGGCGCGGTTGCGGGCCCATTCAGGGCGCTTTACGGCGTAGTGGTCAAAGTCGGGCTGCTCGTCGTAGGGGTGGCGCAGCACCTCGTGCAGCTCAGTCAGCAGACCAAAGTCGCCTTGTTCGACCTTGTCGATTGCCATTTGAGCCAGGTAGTTGCGAAACACGTATTTGGGATTGGTGCGGTTCATCAACAACACCCGCTGCTCGTTGGGAATCTGGTTACGGGCAAGCCGGGCGCGGTAGCGGGAGATCCACCGGCAGGCAGCAGCCCGATACTCATCGTCGAGTGTGTCGGGCTGGTAATAGGCGGGTAAGAGCTGCGCCAGCGGGTCGTTACAGGGTTCATTGTCAGCCGGGTTGATGAGAGTGAGGCGCCGGAAAAAGATAGTGTAGTCGGTTTCGGTTTTGGTGAGTAGCTCAAACAGATCGTTGATCAGCGCAGCATCACCTTCTTCGCTGTTCTCAAGGCCCAACTTTTCATGGACAATCTGCTGCCAGCGGCTCTGGAAGGTGGTGCGGTACTCGTCAACCGCTTCCTGGAGCGGCTCTGCCGCCTGGACAAGGGGGTAAAGGGCGTTGGCCAGCTGCATCAGGTTCCATTGGCCGATATAGGGCTGATTACCGAAACAGTAGCGCCGCCCCTCACTATCGGTGGTGTTGGGCGTCCAGGTGGGGTCGTAGCCCTCCAGCCAGCCGTAGGGTCCGTAGTCGATACTCAGCCCTAAAATTGACATGTTGTCGGTGTTCATCACCCCGTGCACAAAGCCCACCCGCATCCACTGGGCGATGAGTTCACCGGTTGTCCGGGCGATTTCGGCCAGCCACTGGACATAACGCTCGGTGTCGCCTTTTTCGGCAAGCAGGTGAGGGAAATCGGCGCCGATGGTGAAATCGGCCAGGGTGCGTAACAGCTCGACTTCTTTGCGCACGGCGTGGATCTCGAAATTGCCGAATCGTACAAACGAGGGCGACATGCGGCACACCACCGCACCCGGCTCGGAGGCGGGGTGCCCATCGTAAAACATATCGCGAACCACCGCTTCGCCGGTCAAAATAAGGCTCAGGGCGCGGGTGGTGGCAATGCCCAGATGGTGCATGGCCTCACTGCACAGATATTCACGCAAGGATGAGCGCAATACCGCCCGGCCGTCGGCACTGCGCGAATAGGGGGTGAGCCCGGCGCCCTTGAGTTGCAGGGTCCAGTGCTCTTTTCGATGGTTGAGTACTTCGCCCAGATTGATAGCGCGCCCGTCGCCAAGCTGGCCGGCCCAGTTGCCGAACTGGTGGCCGCCGTAGTTCATGGCAAACGGCTGCATGCCCGGCAGCAGTTGGTTGCCGACAAAGATATCGGTAAACAGGGCACTGCGACAATCGGCTTCAACCAGGTCGATAAGGGCGGCGGCCTCCGGCGACCAGGCCACCAGGTGGGGTTTTTTGACCGGAGTCGGATTAACCGGGGAGTAGACGGCCTGGTAGACCTGCCGGATATGGTTGGTATCCTCTTGGTCAGCCGGCATTGCCTGATAAAACCGATTGTCGAAGCGTAAACCGTGTAACGATGAAGTGGGGGACATGATCTCGTTGTTGTGGTTCATCTCGTTTTTATGTATATCCACACTAACCATGGCCGACCTTGGTGCAATAGAGCCTGTTTGCCGGAGTCTGATGGGTATTGATCGGGCGCGGATCGGGCTCCTGTGATACACGCTTGACGGCGGTGGCGGCTTGGTCTCTTCCGATGTGTAACAGAGCGTTTCAGGGACACAATGACCATGAGATGGAACAACGGTATGCGTTATCTGGCTGCCCTGCTGGTTGCTTCGGCAGTGACCGGCTGCGCCTCATTCCAGGAGGAGCATTCTCACACCATGCTCATCGATTACAACACCGGTGAGACCAGAACCTGCGAGGTAGGTAAATTGCGTACTGCCGTATCGTATGAACGGTATCGTGACTGCATCGAGGACTTCAAGGCGCAGGGATATACGGTGTGGAGCAGCTATTGACGGTTGTCCCGATTAAACCTCTTCAAACCAGTGCCGCATCGATGTCTTCTCTTGCTTCAACCGCTCCCTTTGTCAAAGTAATTGTATCCTTTGTTCTCATCCTGGTGGGGATCCGGGCCGGCGCCGGGCTGGTGGTTCCGGGCCTGTTGTTCATGGCTTGCGGTTTTGCCCTGTGCGGACTGCTCCAGATGATCAGTTAAGGCCGCCAATGAAGATGCCGTCTCGTCTGTCGCCCCATCGTCTGCCGCATCTGGTGGGCTGGGTCTCTATTTTCGGCAACACCCTCTTGTTTGGTGCCAAACTCTGGGTGGGTTTGCTTACCGGTTCGGTGGCCCTGACCGCTGATGCCTGGCACACCTTGACCGATTCGTTCAGCTCCGCCATCGTTCTGTTCAGTGCCTGGCTCAGCAAAAAACCAGCCGATGAGGACCACCCATTCGGCCACGGCCGGATAGAGTTGATCTGCGCGGTGATTGTCGGGGTTATCCTGGCGATGATCGGTCTGGAGTTTTTCATCGAGGCAATCGGCCACTTGCGCAGCCGGATCGGCGTTGATTACGGAATGCTTGCCGTTGCTGTCACGGTTGTTTCCATAATCGTCAAGGAACTCATGGCCCAATTCGCCTTCTGGGCGGCGCGGCGCACCTCCAGTTCCCTGCTTAAGGCGGACGGCTGGCATCACCGCACCGACGCCCTCTCTTCACTGGTGATTCTGGGGGGCATTTTTATCAGCCCGCTGTTCTGGTGGGTTGACGGGGCAATGGGGGTGGCGGTGGCGGTGCTTATCTTTTACGCCGCCTATGAGATCCTGCGCGACGGGATTAACCGGCTGCTTGGCGAATCACCCGACCCTGAGCTGCTGGCCGAGGTCAGACGAATCGTTCTGGCCCAGCAGGCTGATTTGACCCCGCACCATTTTCACTGTCATCACTACGGCGATCATCGTGAATTGACCTTTCACATTAATTTCGATGGTGATATGCCGCTACGGCAGGCCCATGAATCGACGGCAAGGATCGAATCGGCCCTGCGTGATGAGCTGGGGATTGAGGCAACCATTCATATGGATGTGAAGGAGTAGAGATGCACACTATTGATCTGCGCAGCGACACGGTGACCAAACCGACCCCGGCCATGCGTGAGGCTATGGCTTCCGCCGTGGTGGGCGACGACGTCTATGGCGATGACCCCACCGTCAATGAACTTCAGGAACTGGGCGCCCGGCTGCTGGGCAAAGAGGCGGCGCTGTTCACCCCCAGCGGCACCCAGGCTAACCTGCTGGCCCTGCTCAGCCATTGTGAGCGGGGCGATGAATACATCGCCGGCCAGCATGCCCACACCTATAAGTACGAGGCCGGCGGCGGCGCCGTACTGGGCTCCATTCAGCCCCAGCCCCTGGACTTTGAACCCGACGGCACCCTTGATCTGGACAAGGTGGCGGCAACCATCAAGCAGGATGATTTTCATTTTGCCAGAACCCGGCTGCTCTGCCTGGAAAATACCCACTACGGGCTCGCTCTACCTCTTGACTATATTGATCAACTGGCCGCCTTTGGCGCCCGCCACAACCTTCGGCTGCACCTGGACGGGGCCCGTATCTTCAATGCGGCAATCAAACACGGCGTCGATGTAAGCCGGTTGTGCACCGCCTTTGACACGGTATCGTGCTGCCTTTCCAAGGGGCTGGGGGCGCCGGTGGGATCACTGCTGTGTGGTGACAAACCAACCATCGAGACGGCCCGGCGCTGGCGCAAGATGGTGGGGGGCGGCATGCGTCAGGCGGGCATCATCGCCGCCGCCGGTATCCATGCCCTGACTCATCACGTCGAACGACTCCAGGAAGATCATGACAACGCCGCCCGGCTGGCCGACGGGCTGCGCTTAATTGAATCCGTCCAGGTCGACTATGACGAAGCCCAGACAAATATGGTATTCATTACGGTGCCTGATAAGGCGGAAGCCGGCCTATCATCCTTTCTTGCCGAGCAATCCATACTCATCCCCTCCGGCACCCGCATCAGGCTCGTCACCCACCTTGATATCGACCGGTCGGCAGTGGAGCGCACCGTCGAGGCCATGCACCACTTTTTTATCCATCTATCCGGGTCTTGAATTGATGCACTGGTAAAAACCCCAAAATTGCTTGATATCGTCATTCCCGCCCTCGATAACAACACTCAAGGGCAGGCTGCAGCGGGAATCCAGTAATTTCAAGTGATTATGGATTTCGGGTCAGCTCCACCATGGCGGTGATAGAGGTTTTTACGATTCAATCAAACAAAATAGCATTGCAATCTCCTTTCGGCTGTCTTCAGCGTCTGGATTGACTTTTTTTGCCGGGCGAAGCGGGTGGCACGTAAAAAGGTTTCAGGAGTTGATCGAACGTGAGGAGGATATCTGCCTGTGTGGATCATCCTCACGGAGGTGCTTCAGGGCATCCGCTAAGACGCGGAGTATGGTAAAACAGCGTACTATCTTGCCGGGCTGATCTACCTGCCGATGCCGCGCACAACCTTTACCCGTGCGGCTCAGCTCTACCGAACGCTTCGTAAGCACGGTGTCACGATTCGTACGCCGGTTGATTGCCTGATCAGTGCGGTCGCCATTGAGCACGAGTGCCGACTGCTTCACAACGATCGGGATTTTGATACTATCGCCCACCACTCGACACTCAAAATGTATCAATAAATTTGAACGCGGGCACGTACGCGGGCCTGCCACCGTTTAGTCAGATTTTGGGTGCGGCCGTCCACGGCCCTACATTATGGGGTTACAAAACCCGCTTCGAAGGGTAAACCGGCCACCGGGCGGCGAGTCTTGGCGGCCTGTATGGCAACACCATGGCTATTTGCGAAAGACGGTGAGTTTCGACCACTTAGCCCGCGTTAGGTTGTCTAGAAATCCCCCCCTTGCTCCTTGCCACCCCCTCTAGCAGATGATATATTATTGAATATTACTTGTTGGTACATCAAGAGGTGAAACCATGCATAAAAACACAAGCGTAACGCTTGGCGCTCACTATGAAAAATTTATTGCCGATCAGGTTTCCCGCGGCCATTTTGGTACGACTAGCGAAGCTATCCGGGCAGGCCTGCAACTTTTAGAAGAGCGGGAAATCAAAAAGGCTCTCTTGCGCCAAGCACTTGTTGAGGGAGAAGAAAGCGGTAAAGCAGACTATTGCCTGAAGGCCATCCTTGATACACTGGACAAGGAAAGCATGGTGTAATGCCGTCATTCTCCCTGACCCACAAGGCGGTTGCCGACTTGCTGTCAATCGGCCGCTATACTTAAAAACAGTGGGGACCCGCACAAAGGCGTACATATCTTTCGATGATAGACGAAACCTTCAGCGCCCTTGCCCAAAAACCTCTGCTGGGTCAAGATTGCAGCAACAGTAAAGATGGTGTCATAAAAACCCATATTCCCGTCATACCGGAATTGACGTGACATTCATAATTATATGAAATCACTGGATTCCCGCTTTCGCGGGAATGGCGGCAGCAAGCAGTTTTGAGGTTATTACGAATTCATCATGGGCGCCTAATAATTTTTCGGGGGCGGTGCAGTAGGGTTTGAGAACGGAGACCGGTCTCCCGCATCCAGGCCACCGCGGTAGAATAGTTTCTGAGACCGATAATCAGCTTGTCTCTGAAGAAGCATGGCATAACCGGCCAACGGAAAATCTTTTTCCTTTCCCTTGACAGCGGCCATGAGAGCTTGGTAAACGGTGGGGGCGTTTAGTTTGTATTTCATGCGGACGATAACGTCTCTTGCCGGGGGGTGATCATGTCAGCGGAGTTGGTGCTTTCAGGAGTCCTTTTCTTTGGACTGGTGGTACTGTTGCCGCTGATCATGCTTGCCACCGCCTTTCTCGGGCCGCGCGCCCAGAGCGCCGCCAAAAACGAACCGTATGAGAGCGGTATCAAGCCCATGGTCGGCCGCGCCGACCAGAAGTTCAGCGTCAAGTTCTATCTGCTTGCCATTTTATTTCTGATTTTCGATATCGAGACGGTTTTCATGCTTCCCTGGGCGGTAAGCCTTCGGGAGCTGGGATTGTCCGGTTTCATCGAGATGAGCGTCTTTATCCTGCTGCTGTTTACCGGGCTCATCTACGTTCTGAGCAAGGGGGTGCTCAATTGGCGCTAGGATTGGAAGCGGGGCTGGGTGATTCGGTTCTCACCACCAAGCTCGACACGCTGATCAACTGGGGGCGGCAGTATTCGCTGTGGCCCATGGTCTTCGGTACGGCCTGCTGTGCCATCGAGTTCATGAGCGCCGCCGCCAGTCAGCACGATATTTCCCGGTTCGGTGCCGAGGTGGTTCGTTTTTCTCCCCGCCAGGCTGATCTGCTGCTGGTGTGCGGCACCATCAGTTACAAACAGGCGCCGATCCTCAAGCGCATCTACGAACAGATGCCGCAGCCCAAATGGGTGGTGTCAATGGGCGCCTGCGCCGGCTCCGGCGGTATGTATGACAACTACTGCACCGTGCAGGGGATCGATTCGATCATTCCGGTAGACTGCTACATTTCCGGCTGTCCGCCGCGTCCCGAAGCGGTGCTGGATGCCCTGATGAACATACAGGAGCAGGTGCGTTCCGACTCCGTGCTGCGGGAGCGGCACCAGGATTTCAAGGGGATTCTGGATACACCATGACGACGCCGCTGGATACTATTCTGGCATCGGTTTTTGCCGATATCACCCGTGAAACGGTATTGGATACCCGTCTGCTGACAGTGGACGGTGCCGCTTTGTACGAGGTGTTGAAAAGGCTCAAGACCTATCCTGATCTGGATTTTTCGTTGCTGCTCGATATCACCGCCGTTGATTATCTTACCTACCCGAAGCGGGCCGCCGCTCGGTTTGTGGTGGTCTACACCCTGCGCAATTGGAAAAAAAACTACCTGGTACAGGTACGGGTACCGGTGGCCGATCCCGACACCGGGCTGCCGTCGGTTGCCGATCTCTGGGGCTCGGCCCTGTGGGCCGAGCGTGAGGTGTTTGACCAGTACGGCATCACCTTTACCGGCCATCCCGATCTGCGCCGGATTCTCAACCACCACCAGTTCAAGGGACACCCGCTGCGCAAGGATTACGATATCCATGCCGGCCAGGTCTGCACCGAGCCCGACAGTCTGGAGCCGGAAATCAGGGCGCGGCTCAAAGTCAACGGGGTGGATGACTCCACCATGAGCGATATCAACACCGAGATCATGTTTCTCAATATCGGCCCGTCGCACCCGGCCACCCACGGCGCCATCCGCATTTTCGCAGCGCTTGACGGTGAGACCATCATGGCCAACGTCAACGAGATCGGTTATCTCCATCGCGGCTTTGAAAAAACCGCCGAGCACCGCACCTACAACCAGATCGTGCCGCTCACCGACCGCCTCAACTACTGCTCGGCGCTGATGAACAATATCGCCTACGTCAAGGCGATCGAGTCCTGGCTGGGGCTCGCCATCACCGAGCGGGCCGTGTTCATGCGGGTGATTCTGTCGGAATTTTTCCGTATTCAGGATCATCTCGTCTGTCTCGCCGCAAATCTGGTGGATATGGGTGGGCTTACCAACTACTGGTACCTCTATAATGAAAAAGAGGCATCCTATGATCTGATCAGCAGGCTGACCGGGGCCCGGCTCACCAGCTCCTTTACCCGGATCGGCGGTATGGCCCACGATTTTTACGAGGGCTGGCAGGATGATCTGGCCCGTCAGCTCGTCGATATCGAAAAAGGCGTCAACGATTCGCTTAAGCTGGTGGCGCGTAACCGCATTGTTCACGACCGCACCCAGAATGTCTGTGTACTCAGTCCCGAAACCGCCCTCTCCTATGGATTCACCGGCCCCAACCTGAGGGCCTCGGGGGTCGGTTTTGATCTGCGCAAGGACAGCCCCCACTACTTCTACGAGAGTTTTGATTTCAACGTACCGGTGGGCACCACCGGTGATGTGTATGACCGCATGATGGTGCGCTTTGAAGAGATTTTCGAGTCCATGCGCATTATCCGCCAGGCAGTGAAGATGATTCCAGAGGGAGAGTTGTTTGCCGCCGATCATCGCTACGTGCTGCCTGAAAAAAGCAAAGTCTACAACTCCATCGAGGGCGCCGCCAACCACTTCAAGCTCATCTTCGAGGGGGTCAGGGTACCCGAGGGCGCCTGGTACGATAGTTTCGAGGCGGCCAACGGCGAACTGGGTTTCTACTTTGTCTCAGACGGTTCCGGCACCCCTTATAAGCTCAAGGTGCGTCCTCCCTGCTTTTATGCCATGGGCGGATTTCATGAAATGGTGGAAGGCGAGATGATCGCCGATGCGATCATTAACCTGGGCAGCATCAATATTATCGGCGGAGAGCTCGACCGATGAGCGATCGTTCGCAGCTTCTCGACGCCGGGCGACCCTTTGCCTTTGATGAGACCCGTGAGGCCGAGTTTACCCGCCTGGAGCCGCGCTATCCGGAGCGCGATTCGCTCATCATGCCGGCCTTGTGGCTGGTTCAGGAGCAGCAGGGGTGGATCAGCCGCGAGGCCATGGAGTACGTGGCCGAGCGAACCGGCGCCTATCATGCCCAGGTCTTCGAGCTGGCCACCTTTTACACCATGTACCACCTGCGGCCGCCGGGCAAACACCATATCTGCATCTGCCGCACCCTGTCGTGCTATCTGCGGGAAAAACAGCTCCTGGTGGACTGGCTGGCCGCGAACCTCGATCTGGTTCCCGGCGCGGTGACCGAAGACGGCAGGTTCAGCCTGGAGGAGGTGGAGTGTCTGGGCCACTGCGGGTCCGCCCCGGTGGTGCAGGTTGACGGGGTGTTTTACGAGGACATGGACGAGGAAAAACTGGGCGCCCTGATTGAAGATTTACGCAGTGAGGCTATATGACAATATCCCCCGTCTCCATACTCAGCGCCAGGTTCGACGTTGAAGACGCCCATCTGCTGGCGGTGGCCCGCGAACAGGGGGCCTATGCAACCCTTGATACGCTCTTTGATATGACGCCCGATGATGTCACCGAAGAGGTCAAGAACAGCGGCCTGCGGGGGCGCGGCGGGGCTGGTTTTCCGGCCGGCATCAAGTGGAGTTTTCTGCCCAAGGACACCGGCAAACCGGTCTACCTGACGGTAAATGCCGACGAGTCGGAGCCGGCCACCTTCAAGGATCGCTACATCATTGTTCGCGACCCGCATCTGCTGATCGAGGGCATCATCATCTGCTGTTACGCCATCGGCTGTCACGATGCCTATATCTACATCCGCGGCGAGTACACCAGCCAGTATGAGATATTGCGCAGCGCGGTGGAAGAGGCCTATGCGGCCGGCTATCTCGGTGAGTCGGTGGCCGGTCATGATTTCAGCCTGCAGCTCACCATTCATCGGGGCGCGGGAGCGTACATCTGCGGCGAGGAAACCGCCCTGCTGGAATCCATCGAGGGCAAAAAAGGCCAGCCCCGCTCAAAGCCGCCGTTTCCGGCGGTGGTCGGCCTCTACGGGTGTCCCACCATTATAAACAACGTCCAGACCATTGCCTCGCTGCCGTATATCCTTGCCAACGGTGCGGCCGCGTATCGGGCCTACGGCACCGAAAAAAGTCCCGGCACCCACCTGTTTGGTATTTCCGGCCATGTGGAGCGACCCGGAATGTATGAGTTGCCGCTGGGACTGCCGCTGCTTGGCGTGATTGATGAGGTAGCCGGCGGCGTCTGGCGGGGGCGGGGATTGAAGGCGGTTATTCCCGGCGGCAGTTCCACCCCGGTGTTGACCGCTGAGGAAGCGGCAACAGTCACCCTGGACTATGAGTCCATGGCCGCCCATAAGACCATGTTCGGCTCCGGCGGCATCGTGGTGCTTGATGAGACGGTGGATATGGTCAGGGTCGTGGAAAATCTTATTCAGTTCTATCACCACGAGTCCTGCGGCCAGTGCACCCCCTGCCGGGAGGGGCTCGGCTGGATGGAGAAACTGGTGCGTAAATTGCTGGCGGGGGAAGGCAGCCATGCCGATATCGATCTGCTGTTGGAGTTGTGCGACAATATCGAAATGAAAACCGTGTGTGTGCTCTCCGCCGCCTGTACCATGCCGGTGCGCAGCTATCTGGTGAAATTCCGCCACGAGTTCGAGGCCTGTGTCACCGAGCATAGTGCCGCCGCTCAGCCCGCACAAAACCTTGAGGCGGCGCCATGAGTGAGAAAGTGACACTGAGCGTCAACGGCCATGAGGTGCGGGTGGCGGCGGGCGCCAATCTCATCGACGCCCTGGAGGCGGTGGGTATCGACATCCCGCATTTCTGCTACCATCCGGCCCTGGGCGCCGACGGCAACTGCCGGATGTGCCTGGTGGAGATCGAAGACGGCCGGCCACCCATCGTGCCCGCCTGTAAAACCCCGGCCGCGGAGGGTATGAAGGTGGTGCTGGAGAGCGAGAAGATCAAGAAGATCCAGCGCGATATCCTGGAGATGGAATTGATAAATCATCCGGTGGATTGCCCGGTGTGCGACCAGGCGGGTGAGTGCACCCTGCAGGATTACTACATGAAATTCGATCTGGGCGACAGCCGGATGGATGTCGCCCAGGTGAAAAAAGATAAGCGCCTGGATTTCGGCGGCGGCGTCGTCCACGACCAGGAGCGCTGCGTGCTCTGCGGCCGCTGTGTGCGCTTTACCCGGCAGATCACCAAGACCGGTGAGCTGGGCATCGTCAACCGGGCCGATCAGGCCCGGGTGGCAATTTTTCCGGGTAAGCCGCTCAATAACCGCTACGCCCTCAACGTGGTGGAGCTCTGTCCGGTGGGGGCCATGACCAGCCGGGATTTTCGCTTCAAGCAGCGGGTCTGGTTTCTCAAAAAGACGCCGGGAGTGTGTCACGGGTGCGCCACCGGCTGTTCCATAACCATCGACCATCACCGCGAGAAATACAAGGACGCCCGCATCTATCGCTACCGGGCCCGCCATAACCCCCTGATCAACGGATATTTTATCTGTGATGACGGGCGCTTGAGCTATCACCTGGAGAACGAAAATCGGCTGGAGACACCACTGGTGAAGGGCGTCCCGGTCACCCCTACTGAGGCGCTGGATGCAGTGCGGACGCATCTTGGTCAGGCAAAATATCCGCTGGTCGTCGTTTCTCCAGATTGTAGTCTCGAGCAGCTCTACGCCGCGCAGATGTTCTGTCTCGAACACGGTGCAAAAGTATCAGGCTATAGTGCTGCCGCCATCGTCGCCGGCGACGGTGACGACTATCTGATCAAAGATGATAAGGCGGCCAACCGGCCATCACTTAATCTGCTTGGTATCGACACCAGCCGTGAGTACCTGCGAGAAGCCCTTGGCCATGCGGATCTGGTGATCACCCTGAACAACGATCCGTTTACCGACGGCGCCGATGCCGATCTCAGTGAAATGATGAAGGGAATCACTACCATTGCCTGTGCCACTCATCACTGCGAATTCTTCGATAACGCCGATATTGTTCTGCCCATCGCCTCTTACAGCGAGTATGCCGGTTCGGTTATCAATAGCGATGGCGTCCTGCAGCGCTTTGGCCGGGCGGTGGTGAAGAACCGGCCCGTCCCCGAGCTGCTCGAGCTGTTGCACGCGCTGGGCGGTCCGGTGGCCGATATGGGCGCGGCCTGGGCCGGGATGCGCACGGCGGTGGCGCCGCTGGGCGCTGTGGATCCCGATAAGATTGGCGAGCACGGCATGAGACTGGAGGGTTTGTAATCGTGTCTGGTACCGAAATCTTCATCACCATCATCCGCGTGGGATTCGGTGTGTTTGTACCGCTTTCGGCGGTGGCGGTCATGGTCTGGATGGAGCGGCGCGGGGCCGGCTTTATCCAGGATCGGGCCGGCCCCAACCGTTGTAACGTGCTCGGTTTTCGCTTTGGCGGGCTGCTTCAGAACATCGCCGATGCCATCAAGCTGCTGTTCAAGGAAGATGTGATCCCCGGGCACATCGCCCATAAGTTCTACTTCATTCTGGCCCCGGCCCTGGTGTTTATCACCGCCCTGCTCTGTTTTGCGGTGATTCCCTTTGCCGATGCGCTGGTGCTGGGCGCGTCCACCTACCTGATGCAGGCCATGCCGCTGGAACTGGGTATTCTCTGGTTTCTGGCCATCATCGGGTTCGGTGTCTACGGCATCATTCTCGCCGGTTGGGCGTCGCATAACAAATATGGTCTGTTGGGAGGGTTGCGGGCGGCGGCCCAGGTAATCAGCTATGAGATCCCCATGGGGCTGGCCCTGGTGAGCCTGCTTGCCGTCTACGGCACGGTGAACCTCACCGAGGTCACCCAGTTTCAGGGCAGACTGCTGTTTGGTGTTATACCCATGTGGGGGGTCGTTCTCCAGCCCCTTGGTTTTATCATCTTTGTCATCGCCGCCTTTGCCGAAACCAACCGCACCCCCTTTGATCTGGCCGAAGGTGAAAGCGAGATCGTCGCCGGCTTCCATGTGGAATACAGTTCCATGAAGTTCGCCCTCTTTTTCATGGGTGAATATATCGCCATGTTTGTCTCCAGCGCCCTGATCGTCACCCTCTTTTTCGGCGGTTATCAGATTCCCTGGCTCAACACCCAGACCCTTGTTGCCCATGCCCGCCCGGTGGCGGTGGCGCTAATGCTGATCCTGCCGGCGGCAGCCTATGTCTTTGCCCGCTGGATTGGTTTTAACAACCCCGGCCCGGCGCCCAATCCGGCCCAGCGGGTACGTGAAACAAAGGTTTATATCGCGGTGGTGTGGAGTCTGGTGGCGCTGATCGAGGTGATTCTTCTGGGCTATATCGTCGCCGGCGCGGGCGGGGCGGCGGATCGGATTCTGGTGGTCTGGCTGCAGACCGCCGTGTTTCTGCTCAAAACCTTTTTTGTCTGCTTTGTCTATGTGTGGGTACGCTGGACGTTGCCGCGATTTCGTTACGACCAGTTGCAAAAACTTGGCTGGGAGAAGCTGCTGCCCCTTGCCCTGTTCAATATTTTCATCACCGGCGCGGTGGTGGTGGCATTAGGATAAGGTTATGGCGGCGCGGGTAAAACAGATAAAGCGGCGGGGACGAACCTTTCTCGAGCAGCTCTACCTGATCGAGGTGATCAAGGGGATGGGGGTTACCATCACCCATTTCCTGCGAAACCTGCGTGATAATCGTAACCTCTATGTGCGTGATTACCCCGAGGTGAAGCCGGAAATCACCTCCCGCTGGCGCGGCCGCCACCGGCTTACCCTTCATCCCGACGGCACCGTCAAATGCGTCGCCTGTTTTATGTGCCAGACCAATTGTCCCTCTGAGTGCATCATGATCGAGGCAACCGAGCGGTTGGACGGGGTGGCCGAAAAAATGCCGGCCCGCTTTACCATTGACCTGCTGGAGTGCATCTACTGCGGATATTGCGTCGAGGCCTGTCCCATGGATGCGATTCGCATGGATACCGGGATTTTCTCGGTCACCGGTACCAGTCGCGAAGATATGGTGCTGGAGCTTGAGGATCTGCTGGCCACGCCCGGCGGGTTTGCCGAGCACGAGCAGGAGGATCGGTGAGATCATGAGCCAGCCCCTTCTTTTTTACGCGCTCAGCCTTCTCGCCATCGTCGGGGCGGTGGGTCTGCTGATGTTCAAGCACCCGATGAACGCCGCCATGAGCTTTGCCGTCACCCTCATTGCCCTGGCCGGGCTCTATGGATTGCTGTCCGCTACGCTGGTCTTTGCCATTCAGCTGATCGTCTATGCCGGCGCAATTATGTCGCTGATCCTCTTTATCATCATGTTTCTTAATATCCAGCCCGATGATTTGCCCGATGAGTCCGGCTACTGGTACTACCTGGCCGGGGGAGCGGCGGCCCTGACCCCGCTGGCCCTGCTGCTGCTTTATGGGATAAATTCCTTGAGTGTGACTTCGACACCGGAGGCACCGCCGGGTTTCGGCACCATAAAAGAAGTGGGCGTGGTGCTGTTCACCGACTGGTTGCTGCCCTTTGAGATTGTTTCCATTTTGCTGCTCGTCGCCCTGGTGGGGGCGGTGGTGCTGGCCGGTAAACGGGAGGGTGGCAATGATTGAGCATGCCCTCTACCTGAGCGTGGCCCTGTTCTGCCTGGGGGTATTGGGGGTAATTACCCGGCGCAACGTGTTCGTGGTGTTCATGGCCATCGAGCTTATGCTCAACGGCGCCAACCTCGGCTTTATCGCCTTTGCCCGGCTGCACGAATCCATGGACGGCCATGTTCTGGCCCTGCTGGTGATGGCGGTGGCCGCCGCCGAGGCGGCCCTGGCCCTGGCGGTGATAATCTTGTTGCACAAACACAAAGGTAAACTGGATACCAACGTGTTTAACCTGTTGCGGGGATAGGTACATGATGCACCACAGCGCGCTACTGTTGCCCATGGTCATACTGCCTCTGGCAGGAGCATTCGTGCTCGGTGTACTGCGGCTGGCAACCGTGCGGGAGCGCGGTATGGCCGCCCATCATTTCGGCATTATCGCGGCATTTGGTCCGATACTCTCTTTTCTGCTGGCCCTGGGCCTGCTGGTTCAGATCAACGGGCTGCCGGGCCATGACCGGGTGCTGAGTCAGAGCCTCTATCAATGGTTCGCGGTGGGTGAGATGCGGGTGAATTTCGGTCTGATGGCCGATCCGCTGGCCGTTTTGATGGTATTGTTCGTCACCTTTGTGGGCTCGCTCATCCACATCTATTCCATCGGCTACATGAAAGGCGACCCCAATGCCGGCGCCTTTTTCGCCTATCTCAACCTCTTTCTGGGTGCCATGCTCATCCTGGTGCTGGGCAGCGGCCCGTTGGTGATGTTTGTCGGCTGGGAGGGGGTGGGGCTCTGTTCGTATCTGCTGATCAGCTACTACAACGATGATCGCGCCAACGTGGCGGCCGGCAACAAGGCCTTTATCGTCAACCGGATCGGCGATCTTGGCTTCATCCTGGGCCTTGCCCTGCTGTTCTGGGCCATCGGCGACACCGGTTTTGATTATGCCGACCTGCGGGAACGCGCTCCGGAACTGACGCCGTTACTCGCCCTTACGGTTGGCCTGCTGCTCTTCATCGGCGCCACCGGCAAATCGGCGCAACTGCCGCTCTACGTCTGGCTGCCCGATGCCATGGCCGGTCCCACCCCGGTCTCGGCGCTGATCCATGCCGCCACCATGGTTACCGCCGGCGTTTACATGGTGGCGAGGTTTTCTTTTCTGTACATGCAGAGTGTCCCCGCTGGAGTGATTATCGCCTGGGTGGGGATTCTCACCGCTCTGTTGGGCGCCATCTTCGGGATGTTTCAACGCGATATCAAAAAGATCCTGGCCTATTCCACCATTTCTCAGCTTGGCTATATGTTTGTCGGAGTCGGGCTTGCCGCTTACTCGGCGGGGATTTTTCATGTGTTTACCCACGCCTTTTTCAAAGCGCTGCTCTTTCTGGGCGCCGGTTCGGTGATTACCGCCCTGCATCATCAGCAGGATATCTGGCGCATGGGTGGGCTCAAAAAACGTCTGCCCATTACCTACGTGACGATGCTGATCGGCGCCCTGGCCCTGGCCGGGGTACCACCTCTGGCCGGGTTTTTCTCTAAAGATGAGATTTTAGTGGCGGCACTGGCCACCGGCCACCCGGTTATCTGGCTATTGGGCATCCTGGTGGCGGGGATGACCGCCTATTACACCTTCCGTCTGATTTTCGTGGTGTTCCATGGAACCCCGCGTGATGCTCATTATGAGGAGGTGACGGAATCACTACGGGTCATGACCATCCCACTTATGATACTGGCGGCAGGAGCAGTGCTGGCCGGCTTTATCAATCTGCCGCCGATTCTGGGCGGCCACCAGCTGCTCTCCCATTGGCTTGGCCTGGAGGCGCATCACAGCCCCCACATCAAGCTTGAACTGCTCACGATTCTCGCCTCCCTTACCGTTTGTGCGGTTGGCATCGGTATTGCCTACCGCCGCTTTATCCCCACCGCCGTGGAGCCGGTGTATCACGGTTTTGCCCGCTTTGCCGAAGCAAAATTCCACGTCGATGAGCTCTACGACTCCCTCTTTGTCCAGCCGCTGTTGGGGGCGGGAGCGGCGATCCGCCGGGTTGTCGAGCCGCGTATCGTCGATGGCCCGGTCCAGGCGGTGGTCTGGCTCTACCGGGCCGGTGCCGATGCGGTCTCGGCAGTACAGAGCGGCTATGTGCGGGTCTATGCCATCTACATGGTGGTTGGCGTGGGACTGCTCAGTTTTGCCGTATATCGCTTACTTGTGGGCTGAAGACGACTATGATTACACCGCCGCTCTCAACCATGATCTTTTTGCCGCTGCTGGCCGGGCTGGTGGTGCTGGTGCTGCCGCTGGGGCGCGAGTCGGCACGAGCCGTCGGGCTGGCGGTGGCGGTGCTGATGGCGGCGTTCAGCATTAATCTTTTCGCTTTATTCGATCCGATTTCGGGCGGCTTTGCCTTCTATGAGTCATACCCGCTGGTGCCCGCCCTGGGAATCGGTTACCGGCTCGGGGTGGACGGTCTGTCGCTTTTGTTGCTGGTGGCGGCAGGTGCTCTGTTTCCCGTGGTGTACCTGCTTTTTTCCACAAAATCGCGTGGCTATTACGGCTGCCTGCTGATTGTCCAGGGCACCATGATCGGCGCAATCTGCGCCGCCGATCTGGTCTTGTTCTACTTTTTCTACGAGCTGATGCTGCTGCCGATTTTTTTCATGATCGGCCTCTACGGCGGCCCCAACCGGGTAGGCGCGACCCTGAAAATCACCATTTACACCATTGCCGGTTCCCTGCTGATGCTCGCCTCCTGCGTCTACCTTGGCGTTGTCTACCAGGCCCAGAGCGGCGTCTGGAGCTTTGCCGTGGCCGATCTTGCCACCCTTCGCCTCAGCGGTACCGTCGCCACCATCGCCTTGCTTGGTTTTGTACTTGCATTTGCCGTGAAAATCCCCCTGTTTCCGCTGCACACCTGGCTGCCCGACGCCTACACCGAAGCGCCGCCGGCGGCAACCTTTGTGCTTTCCGCCATCATGGCAAAAATCGGGGCGTATGGGGTGTTGCGCTTTGTGTTGCCAATTTTTCCCGAACCGCTTGGCAAGATAAGCCTGCTGCTGGCCTTTCTGGCGGTGGTTGGGATGGCCTATTGCGGCATCGCCGCCCTGGGCCAGCGCGATATGAAACGGCTGCTCGCCTTTTGCTCGGCCTCGCACATGGGCATTATCGGGGTGGGATTGTTCTGTCTCAACGTGCAGGCCATTACCGGCGTTCTCTATCAGATGGTCGCCCACGCCACCAGCGTCGGGCTCCTGTTCTTGTTGGCGGGGCTTATCGAGGAGCGCACCTCCAGCCGCGATATCGAGAGCTTCGGCGGGCTGGGCGGACAGGCGCCGCTGTTTTCCGTCTTTTTCATGGTTGCCCTGCTGGGTTCGGTGGGACTGCCGGGCACGGCCTCATTTATCGGTGAGTTTCTCATTATTGTCGGCGCCGTAAAGTTTAACCTGGTGATCGGTATCCTGGCGGGAACCTCGATGATCATTGCGGTTACCTACATGTTATGGCTGTTTGGCCGGGTGTTCTTCGGTCCTCGGACGAAGACGGCGACGACGATGCGTGATCTGACGCCCATCGAAAGTCTGACGGTGCTGCCGCTTATCGTACTGATTGTGGTTATGGGGCTTTTTCCGGGGCCCTTTATCGACAAAATCGAACCAGCCGCCGACACCCTGAGCGCCCAGGTGAGCCGATCATCGGCGGCGGCGGGGGCGATACTGGCGCAACGGGGGGATGGTGATGGCTGATCTGCTTGCCCTGTTACCCTTGATTGTCACTACCGCCGCTGCCATCGTGGTGATGCTGGTGGCCGGCTTCTCCCTGTTTGGTCGCGAGGTCATGGCCCTGCTCACCACGGGGCTCTTCATGTTCTGCTTTTTCGTGCAGGCCGCAACCCTGGTGAGCATGCCGTTTTTCCCCTATCAGCAGACCTTTGGCTCGATGCTTGCCGTATCCCCCTTTTCCGGGGTGGCGGGGCTGATCATCCTGGCCTGTGGCGGCTTCTCGGCCCTTGCCTCGCAGACCTATTTTGGTCACAACAAGGGGTATGTGCCGGAATTTTATGCCATGCTGCTCTTTGCCGCCTGCGGCATGCTGCTGCTTACCATGGCGGCTGAGTTGATTACCCTGTTCATCGCCCTGGAGATCATGTCGCTGGCCGTCTATGTGCTGGTGGGCGCCGATCGGGAGCGGCTGTTGCGGGCTGAGGCGGTGCTCAAATACCTGATGCTCGGCGCCTTTTCCGGCGGTTTTTTTGTTATGGGGGCGATGTTTGTCTACGGTGGTCTCGGTACCACCTCCTTTGCCGGGATCAGCCGTGTCCTTGCCGAGTCCGGATTGTTCACTTCGCCTCTGGCAACGGCCGGATTTTTATTGATCCTGATCTGTTTTCTCTTCAAGATCGCCGCCGTTCCCTTTCACGCCTGGGTGGTTGACGTCTATGACGGCGCCCCTCTGCCGGTTACCGGTTTTATGGCTACGGCGGTGAAAACGGCGGTGTTCTGCGCCCTGGTCAATCTGCTGCTCACCGACGGCTCCTTGCTGTCAGTCTGGCGTGACATCCTCTGGTATCTCTGTGTGGTGACCCTGTTTACCGGCAACCTGATCGCCCTCGGCCAGACCAACATCAAGCGGATGCTGGCCGCTTCCGGGATCGTTCATTCCGGCTACCTGCTCATTGCCATCATCTCGGCTGATGTGACCGGCGCCAGCCGCACTGTGATCGGTTTTTACCTGGCCGCCTATGCGCTGGCCACCCTTGGTATCTTTTCGGCGCTTTCAACCCTGTCGGGAAACGACGAGAAGCGTATTTCATTTGCCGATTTCAACGGACTTGCCAAGGTACATCCCTATTCGGCGGCAATGATCACGGTGTTTCTGCTGTCCATGGCGGGCATTCCGCCCACCGCCGGATTCATGGCAAAATTTTATATCATCACCGCCGCCTTCAGCGCCGGGCAACTGGTACTGGGCGTACTGGGCCTTATCAGTACCATCCTGTCCATCTACTATTATGTGCGGTTGATTGCGGCCATGTATTTCACCACGCCCGAAGATGATTTTGCCATCACCGGTCTGGCCCTGGCGCCGGCGGGAACGGCGGTGCTTGCGGTGGCGGTGTTTGGTTTCAGCCTCTACCCGCTGGGCTGGTGAGAAAACCTTGAGGAGTGAGTATGAGAGCTAAAGACATTCTGGCGGCAAAGGGTACCCGCGTCGTCACCGTCCCCGAAGAGAGCAGGCTCATCGATGTGTTGTCGCTTTTTTTTGCTAACCGCATCGGTTCACTGGTGGTGGTCGACAACTATAACGTTATCGAGGGCATTGTCGCCCCCAACGATGTGCTCAAGGCGCTGCACGAAAACCCCACCACCATCGCCGCGCTATCGGTGGGCGATGTCATGACCCGCGAAGTGATTGCCGCCGACCCCGAAGAAACGGTGGATAATTTGATGAGCATCATGACCGAGCACCGGATCCGCCATATTCCCATCATCGAGAGCGGCAAATTGGCCGGCCTTGTCTCCCTGGGCGACGTGGTTAAAGCGCAGCTCAAGGACAAACATGTGGAAATCCACTATCTAAAGGACTATCTGGAGGGGAAGTATCCGGCTTAGGCGGAAGTCAGAAGTCAGAAGTCAGAAGTCAGAAATCAGAAATCAGAAATCAGAAATCAGAAATCAGAAGGCAGAAGGCAGAAGGTAGAAATAACTTCTTTTTTTACCGTTATTCCCGTAAAAGCGGGAATCCCGTAGTTTCAATGAGTCCGGAGTATCGAATCACGTCTGGAATGACGGATATCTGAATTTTCACGATGCTATCACAATTTACGACGCCATCACAACTAAGCTTGTGAGGTGTGCGAAGCCGATTCGGCAGCTGTTATTGGTTGTACTTGCCATGCTGCCGCTTTCCTGCGCAGCCATCCAGGCAAACGCTCCCATAGTCGGTCATTTCGTGGTGGCACGCCATCCCCACGATCAGAGCGCCTTCACCCAGGGGTTGGTCTTTCACGACGGATTCCTCTATGAATCCACCGGCCTGTATGGCCGCTCATCGGTGCGCAAGGTGGAGCTTGAAACCGGCCGGGTGCTGATGCGAACCTCGCTGCCGGACGATATGTTCGGCGAGGGACTCACCATCTGGGACAATGAGGTGCTGCAGCTCACCTGGCGGGAGCAGGTCGTCCTGCGCTACACCCTTGCAGATCTCACGGAAACAGGCAGACTCACCATCCCCCATGAGGGGTGGGGTCTAACCCATGAGGGTCGCTTGCTGATTGTCAGCGACGGCAGTGCCACCCTCCGGTTTGTCGACCCCCACACCTTCAAGCTGATCCACACCATAACCGCGCGAGACGGTTACCGAAAACTCACCAATCTCAACGAGCTGGAATACATAGAGGGCGAAATCTGGGCCAATATCTGGAAAAAGGAGCTCATCGCCCGCATTGATCCAACCGATGGGACGGTACTCGGTTATATCGACCTTACCGGGCTGCTTACCGCCGATGAACGCAGAATCGCCGGCGTTGCCAACGGTATTGCCCATGACCCCGCCATCGGCGCCATCTACATCACCGGCAAGAACTGGCCATGGCTCTTTGAGATCAAGGTGTTGCCATCTCCTTGACCATTCAAGTTGGGGAAAGAACCTTTTCGTGTTCGGATAACGTGCTGTTTTCGATCAATGAAGGGAGTCTTAAAAAGGAGAATTATCTTTCAAGGTCGAGGCGAGAGAAACATGTTACCGCGGCTATATTTGTGCGGCACGCTTCTTACTACGTATCACCTGGTTAAGCACCGTTGATCTGGTGCGTACCAGCAGGGTGCCGCATACCAGGAAACCGGAGAGTACCAGGAGAGCCGGGGTAAAATGGGTAAATCTATCGTAGATAAAGCCGGCCAGGATGGGAGAGACCGAAGCCGGGATATTGCTGGTGAAGAGCCAGCCGTATACCTGGGAAATATTGGCTGCTCCCCAGCTCCTGGTGGCCGAGGAGACATAGAGCACCAGTACTCCTCCGTAGTTGAAGCCGGTGATCATGGCAACAGCCAAAAAACCCCATTGCAGATGTAAGAGAAAGGGGGCAAGGGCCAGGATGGCGGCCTGAAGCATGAGATTGGCCTGAATCGCGGTGGCTGATTGAAGGCGGTCGAAAACAGTCCCCCAGATGACCCTGCCGGCAGCATTGGCCAGGGCAAAAAGTGATACCGCGGTTATGCCAAGACTCACCTCATTGCCGGTCCCCTGATAGAGTTCCTTGAGGTTGGCATTAATCGCAAAACCGGCCGCAAGGCCCAGGAACATGGCGAAGTAGAGAATCCTGAAATTGACATGGGAGAAGATCTGGGAGGCCCTCAAACGCTCTTTCGGGGTTGTGGTCAACTGATCCTCCGGGAATCGCATCACTGAACCCGCGGAAGTAACCAATATCAAGAAAATAATCCCAAAGACGGTAAAGGTAGTAAAGGGGCTGAGCCCCATGGTGTTGATGAGATAGCCACCGACCTGGCTGACTATGGCAGCGCCACCGCCAAAGCCGGCCACCGCAATACCGGTGACCAACCCCTTGGAGTCGGGGAACCAACGAACACAGACGGCAATTGGCACGATATAGGCCATTCCAGCACCAATCCCAGCAATTGCTCCGATGCCAATAATCGTCAGGAGGAAGGAGTGGTTGCCCATCCCGGCCAGCAGCCAGCCGCCGCCAAAAAGAAATCCCCCCAACACGGCGGATCTTCGTGGACCGATCCTTGGCAGAAATTGCCCGGCGATCATCATGGTAAGGGGGAAGGCAAAGTAGAACAGCGTAAAGGGAATCTGGGCCGGCCCTTGGGCGATGTCCGCGAGTTTTCGCAATGGCTGTACATACACCGACCAGGAATAGGTGGCGCCCAGGCAGGCCTGCATGAGCACCGCTGCAAAAAGAATACGGTAGCGCATCGTACACCAATTATATGTGAGGAGAGGTGATCGCCCCCAGGCTCACTGTTTTTCTACGTGATGCTTGGTTCTCGGACGCAACAGGGGAAAACAATGTTCATTACTGTATCCAGCTGAGCTTTTCACTGGAAAAGCTCGGCGATGATCAGGAAAAACGCAGTACCCGTTCATCTAAGAATCAAGATTGTTGCAGTGGTTCGATGGCGATCCTCCGCAAATGTTGCCCATGGGTTGATGAACACGTAAAAACCTTGAATTTGCTTGCTAACGTCATTCCCGCCCTCGATAACAACACTCAAGGGCAGGCTGCAGCGGGAATCCAGTAATTTGGAATGACTATGGATTTCGGTTCATCTCCACAATGCCCGTAATTGGGGTTTTTACGAAACCATCATGGGTTTATTTCTGGTAAAAAACCACTAAAATTAGAAGGGAGAAGCCTATCGAGCTTCATTGCGTAAGAGGTTGATTCCTGGAAAATTTTGCAACCAAGTGGAAAGCTGACAACCGCTGATCAGTAATGCGGATGCTAGCACCCTTCTCGAGGTATGTATAACAATGTCTACCGCACCCAAACTAGATGGTTGGCCCCTGGTAACAAGCTTTGATGAGTTTGTGGGGCTAGCTGATTACTCCCTGATGGATAGTCTGAATGTCGACCCGGATGGTACCGAAGATGGTGATGACCACCGCGCCCGGCAGGTTTTTTCCGGTCATTTCGTACCGGTGGCACCCACACCGCTGCCGGAACCGGAATATGTCAGCCACAGCAGGGTCTTTTTTCACGAACTTGGGCTGAGCGACGAACTCGCCCATGATGCACGGTTTATCCGACTGTTTTCCGGTGATCTCTCGGCCGCAACCGCGCCTATGCGCCAGGTCGGCTGGGCGACCGGCTACGCTCTATCTATTTACGGCACCGAATATACCCACCAGTGTCCCTTTGGCACCGGTAACGGCTATGGCGATGGTCGGGCGATCTCGGTCTTTGAGGGAATCGTTAACCAGCAGCGCTGGGAAATGCAGTTAAAGGGCGGCGGCGCAACGCCCTATTGCCGAGGTGCTGACGGCCGCGCGGTGCTGCGCTCAAGCGTGCGGGAATTTCTCGCCCAGGAGTATATGCATGCCCTGGGGGTGCCGACCTCGCGCTCCTTGACGCTCTACGTGTCCCGCTCTGAGAGTGTTGCCCGGCCCTGGTATGCAGAGAATTGCCAGACAGCCGATCCTGATATCATGGTGGACAATCCGGTGGCGATTGCAACCCGGGTCGCCCCATCTTTTCTACGCGTCGGCCAACTGGAATTATTTGCCCGTCGTGCCCGTACCACCGCGCATCCCAAAGCATTACAAGAGCTGCACATGATTGTTGCGCATTTGATTGCGCGGGAGTACCACGGCGACATCGATCAGCGCCTTGCTTTTGCCGAGCAACTGGTTGAGCTGGCACGGCTTTTTCGCCGGCGTCTTACCTCGCTGGTGGCCAACTGGCTGCGGGTTGGATACTGCCAGGGCAATTTTAATAGCGACAACTGCGCGGCCGGCGGCTTTACCCTGGACTATGGCCCCTTTGGCTTCTGCGAAATGTTTGACCCCCGTTTTCAACCGTGGACGGGCGGCGGTACACATTTTTCATTCTTCAATCAACCAGTTGCCGCGGAGGCCAATTACCATATGTTCTGGACCGCGGTACGACCGCTTCTGGCCGAAGACCCTGAAGCGTTGAAGGCTTTTGACCGGGTCCGCCAAGGCTTTGCGGACGCAATGCAAAACGAGCTGCAAAACATGTGGATGACCAAGCTTGGCCTGCGCCACTATGACCAGGGACTCACCACACAATTATTGCAGTTGTTGGAACGCTCAGAGGTGGATTACACGATTTTTTTCCGTGAGCTATCTCATGTTCCAGAGCACACCTCGGCTCTGCAAAAAAGCTTCTACCAGGCTCCCACCCCACAACTGGGTGATGAGTGGCAGGCGTGGCTCGACAGCTGGCGCGCCGCGGTCGGCAAAGAGGGCGATGTGACTGAGATATCAGCAAAGATGAAACGGATAAACCCCAAATACGCATGGCGGGAGTGGCTGATCGTCCCCGCCTACGAGCGGGCCATGGAGGGTGACTACAACCTGGTCAGGGAGTTGCAGGAAGTATTGAACGATCCCTATGACGAGCAATCACAAGAGAGAGAAGAAAAATACTATCGTCTTAGACCCAGAGAGTTTTTTAATGCCGGTGGGGTGTCGCACTATAGCTGTTCATCCTGAATTGGGCGTCCGTCTCCGTATAGCAGCCCTAGGCCTGGCACCATTCAAATCACTATCCTGAAAAAGCCGGAGTGCTCACCATTGCTATTTCTTTCGATCTCTAGTTTGAGTTGCTCGTTGACCCTGGGCTGATTCCCGTCCGCGACAATATACATCTGACTGGTGAGCACCACTTCCCCATCCACCCAGACCTTAAAATGGATATGGGGTGGACGGGGCGCATATTCCCCGGGGATCAGCGTGGTAAAGCTGTATCTGCCATCCGTATCAGTATCCGCTTTACCCCAGTACTGAAAAAACGGATCTCTTGGACCTTGTGCCCTCTCCCGTGGATGGCGGTAGAGGCCGTTGGCATCGGTCTGCCATATTTCGATGGTGACGTCAGCCTGGGGATTTCCTTGCTGGTCTACCACTACCCCGTGCACATGCAGGATGTCACCACGGGCGGATTCAGACTTCCCGTTGACATTCACCAGATCATTATCCTCGTCAGCCTGTTGCTCTACGGGATAAAAAGGACCTTCATGATCACTGGGTGTTTTTGTATACTGGGTCTGAGCGTTAACCTGCAATACCAGGGATAGGCTCATCGAAAGAATTATTACTATGGTATTGAAACTGTTAGCTTTCATGTAGGTTTTCTCCTGGATTTTCTCCTGTAGCAATTAACCTCTTCCTTGAGAAACTTCGCTACTGAGACACTAATGCATCCGGCACCAGCACACAGATAAAAAATAGAGTTCGTTTTTCCCACTGAAAAGAAGAAGGTCCCGACCGGGGGCCGGAAACCGGCCTACTGCCATTTCCAGTCTGCGAGAGAAAAACCGCTGATGACGTGTTTGTCAGGTGTAACGGGGAAACTATCCTGATTTGGCGTTATCATGAAAACCTGCGATGACGCCTCGCGGAAATAACCTTGGATATCGCACAGGGTGGTAAATGCTGATTGAGGCGGAATTTCCTTCCACTTGGCGTCGAGCAGATACAATTGCGAGCCGTAGGAAATCATGAAATCGGCTTCTCTCTGCTGGTCTCGATAGAACCACAATGTTGCTTCCGGATGTTGTAAAAACAGAGATTTGCGCAGCTCCGAGAAGACAAATGTTTCCCAAAGGTGGTCAAGATGGGGAGAATCGAGAACGTTAGATACGTTTAAACCCATCAAATAAGAGACCAGACCGGTATCGGAAAAGTAGAGTTTGGGGGATTTTATTACCCGCTTGCCGATATTTTTGAAATAGGGTTCAAGGAGAATAACCTGATTGCTCGCATGCAGGATACGTAACCAGTCATGTATTGTTTTCGCGGATACTCCCACCTCCCTGGCAATCTCTGATTTATTGACCAGCTGGCCGGTTCTGAGCGCGCAAACTCTCATAAAACGGTCAAAGTCACGCAACGATGTGATGTTGAGGATTTGCCGCACGTCGCGCTCAATATAGGTTGCGATATAGCTTCGGAAAAAATCCTCTCTCGGCAGGGTTGGCGCATCCCACAGGTGTGGGAAGGTGCCGCGCGTCAGGCAATAGGCTAACCCCTTTTCCGTGCGTGCCGCATGATAATCGCTGCCCAGTTCGTTGACCGAAAACGGCTCCAGCTCCAACAGGCCGCACCGTCCGGCCAGGCTGTCGCTGATCTCTTTCATAAGGTTGAATTTCTGTGAACCGGTAAGCAGATATTGGCCGCATTTGGTGCGCTGCCGGTCGATCCGAACCTTCAGGTGGCGAAACAGTTTCGGGGCATACTGCACTTCATCGATAACCACGGGGGGTGGGTACTTTGCCAGAAAGGTATCGGGGTCTTCTTCGGCCAGCTGAGCATCAGCGGGTAGGTCCAGGCTGGCGTATGAATAGTGAGGAAACAGAGCCTTTAACAGCGTGGTCTTCCCCGTCTGTCGCCCTCCCGTTAACACCAGCGCTGGAAAAAATTCACAAATCTGGTGTATTTTGGTTGAAATATCCCTTTTATATCGAATGGTTGACGATTTAATAACTGATGGTACGGAATATCAACATCTAACGATACCGTATGGTAAAGCAAAGGGCAAGGGATATACCTGGTTCAAACCAAAACAGCATCGCTTCGGCATTACACAAAAGGGTACAGCACCGAGTCGCAGGGTGCCGACTCGGTGGGTACAGGTACAACTCCAGCAAGCTTTCCCCATTCAGGTGAGGCGGAGCATTATAGCCGGGGACATGCTGGTGACGCTCACCCGCTTTTTTGCATTCGCTTGCCCCACACCGCAATGCCCTGGGCGTTGAGATCCACATCTTCGGCCAGCAGTTCAGCAAGCTTTGCGGGTGGTGGTTCGCCTCCGAGGTAGTCCGCGTACGCCTCGGAGATGATGGAAAACACCCGGGCGGCAAGCTGGTCGTGACTGAGTTCCGGCAAAACCGGCAGCAGGGCGCCGAAACCCCGCACCTGATGAAGCAGTCTGGCCACCGCACCGGGGGCGGCGACCACCGGCCCGTAATGGGTGATGTAGAGATAGTCCGGGACCAGATCCATCATCTTCCTGATTGAGGTTTCCATTGCCGCCGGCAAAAATGCCGCCGCTTTTTTCATCCCAGATGCAGCAGTGGTGGCGGGCATGACCGGGGGTGTCGTAAAACCGCGGAACCCGTTCAGCCAACCGCAACTCGAAGCCGTCTTCTACGGCCACCACCCGCTCGGCCGGAGCCGGGACAATGACGCCGTAGCGCCTGGCGAAAAGTTCTTCACCATAAATTGAGGTGGCGGCACTGCTCAGTTTGGCCAGATCAGACGAGATACCACATCGTCAAAGTGAGAGTCAGGATTCACCGTTATCCGACCGGCAGGATGGCGGTATTTCATGGCCCGCAAAAACTTGCCGATTATGAGGCCGATGGTTCATTGCATGAGTCCATCACCTGCGCGGAGCAGACGACGTGAGATGACCGCCATCTCCTGCTTTCGCTACGCTACAGCAGGAGATGGCGACACAGGACAAACCGGACAGTTTATTTGTTTTAAAACCGGACAACTCTATTTGTTGACAACACAGGAAAACTTCACAGGCGGAAAAAATTTAAGGCAGAGTGGTTAGATACTCTTATCGTTCACAGCAACGGATGTCCCAAGAAAAAACACCTTAACATACTGAAATAATGTGATAAATATTTAAGTATGCGTTTTTGGGCAGGCACGATCTAGGCACTGTATGTTGTGCCGCCGCCTGGAGGCGGTTTCGTCAAAGCCGGCGGCGGTGAGGTGAAATAATGTTATTGCCGTTTAAGGGAACCGAAACGTTGACTTCGTGAAAAAAATTGTGTTCTGTTCAATCACGTCGCTGCACTTCCATTAAAACAAAGTAGAGGAGGGTCATGTAAAACAGCTCAGCACAAATCCATTAAAACACAAACACAGCTCAAGGAGGTCATCTTTATGTTACGAAAGATTGCGTTAGTTACCGCTGTAGCAGCGTTTGGCGTTACTCAGGCTTACGCTGGCGTTGACGAGGCACAGAAGTGGATTGATGAGGAATTCCAACCTTCGGCACTGTCAAAAAGTGAGCAGATGGCGGAAATGGAATGGTTCATCAATGCGGCGAAGCCTTTTGCCGGGATGGAGATCAATGTGTTGTCTGAAACTATTCCTACCCATGAGTACGAGTCCAAAACCCTGACCAAGGCATTTGAGGACATCACCGGTATCAAGGTAAATCACCAGTTACTGGGCGAGGGTGAAGTTGTCCAGGCGGTGCAAACTCAGATGCAGACCAAACGGAATCTCTATGATGCCTATATCAATGATTCAGATTTGATTGGTACCCATTCACGCTTACAGCTTGCCGTCAATCTAACAGACTGGATGGCAGGCGAAGGAAGCGATGTTACCAACCCGTATCTGGACATTGATGATTTTATCGGCAAATCATTCACCACCGGTCCTGACGGAAAGCTCTATCAGCTCCCCGATCAGCAGTTCGCCAATCTCTACTGGTTTCGTAAAGACTGGTTTGATCGCCCGGATCTGAAGGAAAAATTCAAAGCGAAGTACGGCTACGAATTGGGCGTGCCGGTAAACTGGTCTGCCTATGAAGATATTGCCGAATTTTTCACAAATGATGTTCAGGAAATTGACGGCGTCAGAATCTACGGACACATGGACTATGGTAAGCGTGCGCCTGATCTTGGCTGGCGAATGACCGACGCCTGGCTCTCCATGGCGGGAGCCGGCAGCAAAGGATTGCCAAACGGCATCCCCGTTGATGAATGGGGAATTCGCATGGAAGAAGGCACCTGTAATCCCGTGGGTGCATCGGTAAGCCGTGGTGGCGCTGCCAACGGCCCCGCGGCAGTATATGCGATTCGCAAGTGGGACGAGTGGCTGCGGGAATATGCTCCTCCGGGTGCGGCCAGTTATGACTTCTACCAGTCATTACCAGCGCTTTCCCAAGGTAATGTGGCTCAACAGATCTTTTGGTACACCGCCTTCACCGCTTCCATGGTGGCGCCTAAGTCGGACGGCAACAACACCGTTGATGACAGCGGCATGCCCCTGTGGCGCATGGCTCCATCCCCCCATGGTCCCTATTGGGAAGAGGGCCAGAAGCTTGGCTATCAGGATGCCGGCTCCTGGACCTTGTTCGAGTCAACCCCGGTTGATCGCCGTAAGGCAGCCTGGCTCTACGCACAATTCGTCGTCTCCAAGACGGTGGATGTGAAGAAAAGCCATGTCGGCCTGACGTTCATCCGCGATAGCACCGTCAACCATGATTCCTTTACCGAGCGCGCCCCAAAACTGGGCGGCCTGGTTGAGTTTTATCGTTCGCCTGACCGGGTAATGTGGTCGCCTACCGGCGTCAACGTACCTGACTATCCAAAGCTGGCGCAGATCTGGTGGCAGCAGATCGGCGATGTCAATTCAGGTGTTTTTACCGCGCAACAGGCCATGGATCGTCTTGCCGAGGAAATGGACCTGGTAATGGAGCGGATGCAGAGAGCTGATGAAAAGGCCAACACCTACGGTGGCTGTGGTCCGAGGTTAAACGAAAAAATAGATCCTGCCGAATGGTTGAGCAGGCCGGGCTCTCCCAAGGCCAAACTGGCCAATGAGAAGCCACAGGGAGAAACGGTTAACTATGATGAACTGGTTAAACGCTGGGCCCAATAATTAGCCGGTGAATACCTGATCAGAGGACTATGGGCCCGCCTTTACGTGTTAGGGGCGGGCCCTTGGTTTAAGTAGAAGTATCATCTTTCAGCCAGTACATTACCATGCAAACCAGTATAAGTACGCGACAAAGTTTGATTTTGGAACATATCCGTGAGCATGGTTCCGTACAGGTGGATCAATTGGCAGCCCATTTTCAGGTTACTCCAGAGGCCATACGACGTGACCTGAATCGGTTATATGATCTTGAATTTGTTCAGCGTGTCCGCGGCGGCGCGGTTATCAGGAATACCGTCGAGAATCTTGGTCACGGTGCCAGAAAGACCCTGATGGCTGAGGAAAAAACTGAAATTGCCAGGATTACCTCGGGAATCATCTCAAACAATACTTCAATGTATATCAATCTCGGAACCACCACGGAACGTGTGGCCGAGTTTCTGGTAGATCATGATTCCATCCTGGTGATCACCAATAATATTACCGTGGCGAGTACATTATGGCCTCTTCGCAACATAGAGGTCATGATAGCAGGAGGCAAAATACGCAGTTCCGATGGCGGGATTGTTGGACCGGCCACTGAAGAGTTTATTGACAGATTTAAACCGGATTATGCGATTATCGGCTGTTCGGCCCTGGATTATTCAGGCGAAATACTGGATTATGATCTGCGTGAGGTACGGGTGACGCAGGCCATCATCCGACAGGCTCGTACGGTGATCCTGGTAACCGATTCGATGAAACTAGAGCGCTCTGCCCCGGTCAAGGTGGGAACGCTTAATGATATTGATATCCTGGTTACCGACACCGGTATTCCAGATGAGTTTATCGAGTTATGCCGACAGAATAATGTCGAGGTAAGGATCGCAGAACCTTCGGAATAGGGAAGGACTAGGAAGAAACGTCATGGCTATTGAACTGAGAAATGTAACCTTCCGGGTTGGCGCGGAAACGCAGATTTATGAAACGTCACTGACGTTGAAGCCCGGTGGGTTTAACATTCTGCTCGGCACCACGCTCAGTGGGAAAACCACCCTGATGCGCTTGATGGCAGGGCTGGAGAGACCAACCACCGGGGAAATCTGGACCAATGGTGAAAATGTCACCCGGCTCCCCGTGCAGCAGCGCAGCGTGGCAATGGTATACCAGTCCTTCATTAATTACCCCAGTTTCACTGTCTATGAAAATATTGCCTCACCTCTCAAGGTTGCAGGGTTCAGCAGGCAGGAAATTGACGAAAAGGTTCATCGCTTTGCCGATCTCCTCAAATTGACCCCGATGCTCAATCGACTGCCCCGGGAACTCTCCGGCGGCCAGCAGCAGCGGACTGCGCTGGCGCGGGCCCTGGTAAAAGGTGCGGAACTTGTCCTGCTGGATGAACCTCTGGCCAATCTTGATTACAAACTGCGTGAAGAACTCCGTGATGAATTACCGAAATTGTTCGAGGATACCGGCGCCACCGTGGTCTACGCCACAACCGAGCCGCTGGAGGCTTTGATGCTGGGTGGCAATACCGCGACCCTCAAAGAAGGTCGGGTGGTTCAGTTTGGCAGTACTGCATCCATTTACCGCAAGCCGAACACATTGGAAAGTGCCGAGGTATTCTCAGACCCGCCGATCAATACGGCAGTAATTACAAAACGTGGTGACCAGGCAATGCTCGGAGAGGTAGTTTCCTGGAGTGTCCCTGAAAAGCTCACCGCCTTGCCGGACGGAGAATATAAAATTGCTTTACGGCCCCACCATTTTCTGCCGGAAGGCGACGGTGTAAAAGTGAGTGGTACCGTCCAGATTGCCGAGATCAGCGGCTCGGAATCGATAATCCGCTTAAAAGTAAATGGTAATGTCTGGGTCAGTCAAGCTCCAGGGATTCACTCTTTCGAATATGGGGAAAAGGCTCATATTTATTTTAATCCAGACCACTGTATGTACTTCGGTACAGATGACCATTTGATTGATCTTTAACCCAGGCAGGTTGCACCATGGCAAGAATCAGATTCAGAAATGTGAGGCATGCATATCCGCCACCAAAGGGACAGGATCCGGTTTACGCGCTTAATGAAATCAACCAGGTGTGGGAAGACGGAGGCGCTTATGCGCTTCTGGGTCCTTCCGGATGTGGCAAAACAACGCTGTTAAACATTATATCCGGACTATTGACGCCATCCGAGGGGGAAATCCTCTTTGACGGTGAAGAGGTAACCCATTTCCCTACCTCACGAAGGCAAATAGCCCAGGTCTTTCAGTTCCCCGTGGTTTACGACACCATGACGGTTTTCGATAATCTGGCTTTCCCGCTGCGCAACCGTGGTATGGCTGAAACCTTGGTCAAAGAGCGCGTCGAGCAAATAGCACAAATGCTTGATCTGACTGCTAATCTCAAGAAGCGGGCCGCGGGCCTTACCGCCGATGGTAAACAGAAAATCTCCCTCGGCCGCGGCCTGGTTCGTTCCGATGTCAACGCCATCCTTTTTGATGAACCCCTGACGGTTATCGATCCGCATCTAAAATGGCAGTTGCGTTCCAAGTTGAAGGAATTGCACCAGCAGGTTGGGGTCACCATGATTTATGTCACCCACGACCAGGTTGAAGCTTTGACCTTTGCGGAAAAAGTAGTGGTTATGTATGACGGCCTTGTGGTGCAGGTCGGCACTCCGGTTGAATTGTTCAACCAGCCTCGACACACCTTCGTGGGTTATTTCATCGGCTCTCCGGGGATGAATGTATTCTCCTGCCGTGTCGATGGCGGCCAACCTGTCTTTCACAACAATCTCCTGAAAACCTCCCATCGGGTCAAAGGTGAGTTGCATGGCAAGCTCGAAGTCGGTGTCCGGCCGGAATTTATCGAATTTGCACGTGATGGAATTCCTGTACGTATTGAAAAGATAGAAGATCTGGGGCGCTACCAGGTGCTCACCCTCACGCATGAATCAGAGATAATCAAAATGGTGATCAAAGAAGACCAGGACATCCCCGCGGAGAACCCCAGAATTCAGTTTGATCCGGATCATACCAGAATCTATTGTGACGATTGGCTCGTTGAGGAGACAATCCATGCATAAGACTCAAAACAATAAGGCCTGGTGGCTTGTTGTACCCGTCTTGATTCTGGTGGCCTTCAATGCCTTCATACCGTTGATGACGGTTGTCAATTATGCCTTCCAGGAGACCTTTGGGGACAACGTATTTTTCTGGGAAGGAACGACCTGGTTTGAACAGGTGCTGCGTTCACCCCGTTTTCATGCTTCCCTGATCAGACAGCTTGTCTTCACCGGCATGATCATCGCCATCGAGGTACCCCTCGGCATCGCTGTTGCCCTGACCATGCCCCGCAAAGGTCTATGGGTATCGGTTTGTCTGGTTTTAATGGCCCTGCCGCTCTTGATTCCCTGGAATGTAGTCGGTGCCATGTGGAATATCTTCGCGCTGCCCGATATCGGTCTGCTCGGGTACACCCTGAATTCCATGGGAATTGATTTCAATTTTACCAGACAACCGATATCTGCCTGGATGACCACGGTGGTAATGGATGTCTGGCACTGGACATCGTTGATCGTGCTGCTGTGTTACGCCGGCCTGAGTTCGATACCCGATGACTACTACCAGGCGGCACATATTGATGGCGCCAGCCGCTGGGCAATTTTTCGCTATATTCAGCTGCCAAAAATGAAACGGGTACTGACCATCGCCATCCTGCTGCGTTTTATGGACAGCTTTATGATTTATACGGAGCCGTTCGTGTTAACCGGCGGCGGCCCCGGCAACACCACGACATTTCTGTCGATCGATCTGGTCAAGATCGCCCTTGGGCAATTCGATCTTGGCCCGGCGGCGGCCATGTCGCTGGTTTATTTTCTTATGGTATTGCTGGTCTGCTGGGCGTTCTACACCATCATGATGCGAAATGAGGAGCAGTAACATGACCCGATCAACGAAGTGGCTGGTACCAACCCTCTACATCCTGTTTTTGATGCTGCCGATCTATGGTCTGGTCTCCATGTCCTTCAAGACGACAACGGAGATCCTGGGCGGCTTCTCATTTTTCCCACAGGAATTCACCCTGGCTAATTACAAGGTTATATTCACCGATCCGACCTGGTACAACGGCTACATCAACTCGATCATCTACGTGGTGATCAATACCCTGCTCTCGGTTACCGTCGCATTGCCGGCAGCGTATGCATTCTCACGCTACCGGTTCCTTGGCGACAAGCATTTGTTCTTCTGGCTGCTCACCAACCGTATGGCCCCGCCGGCGGTATTTGCTTTGCCGTTCTTCCAATTATACTCTGCCATCAACCTGTTTGACACGCACCTGGCCGTAGCTCTTGCCCACTGCCTCTTCAATATTCCTCTTGCGGTATGGATTCTTGAGGGCTTCATGTCCGGCGTACCAAAGGAACTTGATGAAACAGCCTTTTTGGACGGCTATTCGTTTTCGAGATTTTTTATCCGGATTTTTATCCCGACCATTGCCGCCGGTATCGGAGTGACGATGTTCTTTTGCTTCATGTACTCGTGGGTAGAGTTGTTGCTGGCTAAGACTCTTACCTCAGTGGACGCGAAACCGATTGCGGCAACAATGACGCGTACGGCGAGCAGTTCGGGGTACGAGTTGGGCCTGTTGGCTGCTGCCGGCTCGCTAACCATCATACCTGGTGCGATCGTGATTTATTTTGTCCGAAATTATATCGCCAAAGGCTTTGCCCTTGGACGGGTCTAGTCAGAGGAGGGTTTCTTATGGGTTTATCCTGGATGGCATGGACCTGGCCGACAGCTGCTTTCTTCATCGTCGTGGTATTGTCTATCGCCACCATGGGCGTATGGGAGCATTACAGTCCCGGTGGTAATCAAAGGCGGGGAGTGTTCGGCCTGGTTACCACCCGAGGGGATCGATTGTTTATCTCCTGGCTGGGGACAGGCTTTATCAATATGGGGTGGCTGGCTTTTTACGGAGCGCCGCTGTGGGGGGGGCTCATACTGTCCATAATCTGGTTCATATTCGTTTTTCGATATGTCTAGCCAGATGTTGATCATGTGCCGTGCTTTTGGTTTCCCGCAAGCCGCGAAAGCAGGGGCAGAGCAGCGCTCTGTGAGCGATTGAGCGTTGATACCGGCAAGCCCAAAGGACAAACATTATACAACAGATGAAGGTTGATTGGCAGCCAGATAGACATCAGATTTACAGCCTGAAGAATTCGCTATGAGCAGACATATTCTCAGTATCGATCAAGGCACCACCTCGAGCAGAGCCATCGTTTTTAACGAAACCTTTGATATCCTTGGGCTCGCCCAACAGGAATTCGAGCAATTCTTCCCCCAGTCCGGCTGGGTAGAGCATGAGCCGGAAGATATCTGGAAGAGTTCCCTGGAGACCTGCCGACAGGCTCTGAGTAAATCGAGCCTGAGCGGCCGTGATATTGCGGCAATCGGCATCACCAACCAGAGGGAGACCACAATCCTCTGGGACCGCGCAACAGGAGAACCGGTCTACCGGGCCATTGTCTGGCAGGATCGAAGAACCTCGGAGTATTGCAACGAGTTGCGAGAGGGGGGACATGGCGAACTCGTCACCGCCAAAACAGGCCTGCTGATTGACCCTTATTTCTCGGCAACCAAGATCCAATGGATCCTTGAAAATGTTGCGGGAGCGCGCGAAAAAGCCGAAAAGGGAGCGCTTGCCTTCGGCACCGTCGACAGCTTTCTGCTCTGGCGTATGACTGGTGGCCGGGTTCACGCAACCGATGCGACCAACGCGGCCCGGACCATGCTCTTCAATATCCACGATAATTGTTGGGATGACGAACTCCTCGAAGTCCTCCAGATTCCGTCTTCCCTGCTTCCCGACGTGTATGACAGTTCCGCGGAGTTCGGCATGACCGATGCTGGAGATGTTCGGTGTGCCGGTGCCTGTCTGCGGTATAGCCGGCGACCAGCAGGCCGCCCTGGTCGGTCAGGCATGTTTTCAGCCGGGAATGCTCAAAGCCACCTACGGTACCGGCTGCTTTGCCGTGCTCAATACCGGTTCCGAGGCAGTGTCCTCCACCAGCAAACTCCTGACCACGATTGGTTATCGTATTGATGGTGTCACCGCCTACGCCCTGGAAGGTTCTATCTTTGTGGCCGGTGCGGCCGTGCAGTGGATGCGAGATGCCATGGGGTTGATTGAAGCAGCTTCCGAGTCGGGGGGACTTGCTCGAGCCGCGGATCCAAACCAGGATGTCTATCTGGTCCCGGCCTTCACCGGACTCGGTGCTCCGCATTGGGATGCCGATGCACGGGGAGCGATTTTCGGCATCACCAGGGGTACCGGGCCGGCAGAACTGTCTCGGGCTGCCCTGGAATCTGTCTGCTACCAGACACGTGATCTTTTAGAGGCCATGCAACATGACTGGAAGCAGGAAAATGCCCCGGTCCTCAGAGTCGATGGTGGCATGGTGGCTTCGAACTTTACCATGCAATTTCTTGCCGATATCCTCAACGCCCCGGTCGATCGTCCCCGTACACTTGAGACTACCGCTATTGGAGCTGCCTACCTCGCCGGACTAAGAAAAGATATCTACCCGGCACCAGCGCAATTTGCAGAATCGTGGCGGCTCGACCGTCGGTTTACCCCGGTTCTGGCCCGTGATGTGTGCGAACGAAAATATCTGGGATGGCAGGATGCAGTAAGACGAACACGATCCACTTATTAGCTATTATTCAGGCAATCCCCTTCATCACTGGCCGTCCGCTGCTGCGGCACAGAACAGAATTTCAATCCTCAATTACCACGGTGACGGAGCCAGGTCATGAGCACACAAGCTAACCCCAGACAAGACAATGCCGAGCTGAAAGTGCTTGAAACCGAGGTTCTCATTATCGGAGGCGGGCTGACTGGTGCAGGTATCATGCGAGACTTGTCCCTGCGCGGCATTCGCTGCCTGCTGATCGACAAGCACGATCTTTGTGCCGGCGCATCAGGGGGCAATCATGGTCTACTCCATTCGGGGGCACGCTATGTGGCAAATGACCTGCGGGCCGCGGTAGAATGTCGTCAAGAAAGCGATATTCTGAAACAGCTGGCCCCTCAATGCATCGAAAATACGGGGGCGCTTTTTGTCGGGGTTGAAGACGATGACCCAGGCTTTGGCGCGCAATTTCCGGCGCGCTGCGCATCCGCTGGTATTGCCTGTGAGGAACTGTCTCCGGCTGAAGCCAGGACCATGGAACCGCACCTGACAGAAAAAATACATACCGCCCTTCTCCTGCCCGATGCAACGGTTGACCCCTTCCGCCTGGCCCTTGAAAACGTTGCCCAGGCGCAGCTCAGCAGCAGCAGTGCATACCGCCCCCACACCGAAGTCCTTTCCTTTCGAATCTCGCATGGAACCATAGACGCCGCAATCTGTCGCGATAACAGAACCGGAGATCTACTCGATATACGGGCACATCAGGTGGTCAATGCCGGCGGTGCATGGGCCATGAACATTGCCCGGATTGCCGGCTGCAGTGATGTAAACCTGCTCTATTCCAAGGGCACATTGCTGATCAGTCACGACCGACTCACCGACCGTGTCATCCATCGGCTCCGGCCACCCGGCGACGGGGATATTCTTGTCCCCGGCGGCACCGTTTCTGTTCTAGGCACGACGTCGATCAGGGTTGATGAACTTGATAGTATCGTGCCGACGGTGGAAGAGGTAAACACAAACATCAGAGAAGGTTCCGCCATGGTTCCCGCTCTTGTACATGCCCGTTATATCAGGGCGTTTTCGCGGGTGCGACCGTTACTTCAACCCGGCGCTGAGGCAAGTGATCGTGAAGTGACACGGGGGTATGCCCTGCTGGATCATCGCTCCCAACTGACTAATTTTTGCACCATTACCGGTGGTAAACTCACCACTTACCGACTCATGGCCGAACGAGCCTCGGATCTTGTTGCTGAACGCCTCTCTAATACCGTCGGATGCAAGACCAGAGAACTGCCTATGCAAGATGGCGAGGCCTGCCGCTGGACTGAACCGGGGGCCTCACCAAAATACTGGTTCCAGGCAAACAACCCGGATGACTCCATTTTGTGTGAATGTGAGATGGTGCCCCAGTCAGCAATAGACGAGATAATCAAATGTGCTCCGAGTGGTGGAGAGGAAATGACCCTCGAGGGCATCGCTCTCAGGTCCCGGGTTGGGAAAGGGCCCTGCCAGGGTTCTTTCTGTGGGATGCGAATTGCCTCCTACCTCTACGATCGTGGATATTACCGGGATAAAACAGGCCTGGATCACATGCGCAAGTTCTTCAACGAACGGTTCAAGGGGTTACGGCCAATCATATGGGGACGGCAAATGGCCCAGATGGAACTGTCAGAGGCGCTTCATTGCGGCCTCCTCGGCCTCGATCAGGCAAACAATATGGATGAATCAGCCGAATAATCACGACAACAACAAAACATTGTGAAACAAAACACTCGTCACATCGATACCGATTTGACCATAATCGGCTCCGGACTCGCCGGAGTCGCGGCAAGTTCTTTTGCTCTGCGCAGAAACATCAGGACTGCCCAGGCAGGTAATACCGGAGCCCTGGCCTATACAACGGGCTATTTTGATCTTCTCGGCAGTCTCACAGGTGGCAGCGGGGCGAGTATCAGCGATCCTTGGGAAGGCATCAGAAGGCTGCGTGAGAGTGAACCGCTTCATCCTCTGGCCCGAATCGCGGAAGATGATATCAGGGCGTCCTTTGAGGAATTTATCACCTTTCTTGCCGAATGCGGAATCACCTACGGAAAACCGGGCGACCGGAATCTGGACGCACTGACCCCCGGGGGAACACTGAAAAAAACTCTCAGTGTACCGGCGACAATGCAGGCAGGTGTTGATGCCTTTGCGCGCAAAGCTCAATGTATCATCATTGACTTCAAGGGACTAAAGGGGTTCAGCAGTCGCCAGATAGTAGCCAATCTGAAGACTGACTGGCCACAACTTCGCCATGAACGGATCTCTTTCCCGGAAATTGACCAGGCTGAAATATACCCTGAAGTCCTCGCCCGCGCTCTTGAAGTTCCCGCTAACCGTGCAAAACTTGCTGAGGTTGTGAAAGGGTTAGCAACTGATGCGGAGGCTATCGGCATGCCGGCCGTCTTTGGCATCCATGCACCGGACAGGGTCATGGCTGACCTGCAGGATCGTATCGGCAGGCCGATTTTCGAGATCCCCACCATGCCTCCATCAGTCCCGGGCATCCGTCTGCGCGAACTGTTCGAGCAAGTTTTCCCGCAAAAGGGTCTCACCCTGATTCCACAGCAAAAAGTGGTGTCTACGGATCTGCAGGCAAACACCATTCAACTTGATCTCAAGGACAACTACGGTCCTATTCACATCAGTTCCCGGGCCGTAATTCTTGCCACCGGCCGTTTTATCAGCGGCGGCCTCGAGGCTCACATGGAGCGTATCACTGAACCATTGTTTGGGCTTCCCGTCACCCAGCCTGCTTCCCGAGACCTCTGGTACCGCCACCAATACATGGACAATCTCGGGCACGACGTTCACCGAGCCGGAATAGAGGTGGACGAACAATTCCGGCCACTTGACCGTGATGGGAAGGTGGTTCACCATGGTCTTTTTGGTGCCGGCATACTTCTTGCTCACCAGGACTGGATTCGGGGACGTTGTGGGGCGGGTATTGCTGTCGCCACTGCATATAAAGCAGTTCAAGCGGCCCTTTCAGTGCTGCAGCCGGCTGCTGCCTGAGTGCTTGACCAGACCAGCAGCGATTTTATGACGTGTCACAGGCGGTACATTACTTCAAGGAAGCAACTATGTCAGATACCCCGATAAAAAAATTGAACTTCAAAGAGCTTGCCAGTCAGCTTCTGCCGGAAGGAGCCAGCTTTGATTCCTGTCTTACCTGCGGTCTCTGTTCCTCCGGATGCCCCGCCTCGGGTCTGGAGAATATGGACCCGCGAAAATTCATTCGGATGGCAATGCTCGGAATGGATGAGGAACTCTCGAAAACCCCCTGGGTCTGGATGTGTACGCAATGCAAACGCTGCCAGCATGTATGTCCCATGGATATTGACATTGCGCAACTTGTTTTCGCTGCCCGGAGTAACTGGCCCAAAGAGCTGAAACCCTCCGGCATCGTTCGCTCCTGTGAGTTGACCCGGTCAACCAGCAGTACCAGTGCCATGGGGCTGCCCCCTGAGGATTTTGTCTTTGTGGTACAGGATGTGCTTGAAGAGGTGCGGGAACTGCAGCCTCAATTCAAGGACATGGTTGCACCGATGGACAAAAAGGGTGCTTTTTTCTTTGTCAACCAGAATTCCCGGGAGCCGATGAGTGAGCCGGATGAAATGGTCCCGCTCTGGAAAATATTTAACCTGGTCGGAGCTGATTGGACCTACTCCTCCAAGGGCTGGGCCGCTGAGAATTTCTGCATGTTCTCCGGGGATGAGGAGGCCTGGCATCAAGTCATACAACAGCGGGTCGATGCGGTAAATGAGCTTGGCTGTCGAGTATGGCTCAATACCGAATGTGGACACTCCTATTATACCATGTGGAACGCGATAAACCGTTTCGGCATGGAGGCGGATTTTGAACTTGCCAATCTCGTCACCTATTACGCCCGCTGGATACGAGAAGGTAAGTTGCCGGTAAACGCAGACTGGAATACCGCGGGACTGAAATTCACCGTTCAGGATCCCTGCCAGATTGTTCGCAAGGCGTATGGTGATGAGATTGCCGAAGACATGAGATTTGTCACCAAATCCCTGGTAGGGGAAGAAAACTTCATCGATATGCAGCCAAACCGCAGCGCCAACTATTGCTGCGGCGGTGGCGGGGGCTTCCTGCAGGCCGGTATGACTGACCAAAGAAGAATCTATGGGAGACGCAAATTCGATCAGATTGCCGCCACCGGTGCCAGATATGTATTAACACCATGCCATAACTGCCATTCCCAGATGGAAGACATTGGAGACCATTACGGTGGAGGCTATCACGTGGTCCATTTCTGGACCCTTATCTGCCTTTCGCTGGGCATACTTGGAGAGAACGAACGTGCCTACCTGGGCCCTGAACTTGCGGCGCTGGGACTGTAACAATTTCGGGCTCAAGTCTGGAGAAAACCAGGTTGTGTAATTTCAATGGGTTACAGGCTTACGAGAGCTGAACATGGCCGGTAACTGTAGAAGAAAAGAAATGGTGAAATACCACGGCTGATTCAGTAACCGGATGCGTGGTGACAGAAATAATCGTTCCAGCGCTACCGGCGGCTCACTGCCAATTCCAGTCTGCGATAGCAAACCCGCTTACCACATGTTTGTCGGGTGCAAGGGGAAGGCTATCCTTGTTTGGTGGTATCATAGCGAGTCGCGGAAAATCGACTCAGTGTGGATAAGATTCGATCAGGGTTAGGCCTTTCATGCGAGAAGGAGACATGACCGCCAAGAACAAGCGGAAGTTCTCACCCGTTTTTCCACATCCGCTTGCCCCATATCTCGATGCCCTGGGCATTGAGATCCACATCTTCCGTGAGCAGTTCACCCAGTTCTGCCGGCGGGGCTTCGTTGCCCAGGTAGTCCATGTACGCCTCGGAGATGATGGCAAACACCCTGGCGGCAAGCTGGTCGTTACTCAGCTCCGGTAAAAGCGGTAGCAGGGCGGCGAAACCCCGCACCTGGTCAAGCAGTCTGGCCACCGCGGCGGGGGCGGCGACCACCGGTCCGTAATGGTGATGTAAAGATAGTCCGGAGCCAGCTCCATCATCTTCATAATCGACGTTTCCATGGCCGCCGGGTCAAAGGCGGCGGGGCTGGAGGTGGGGAAGAGAA
>JAEPEX010000159.1_pt1 | contig 53023 bp, 35 predicted proteins | sample 9130951 | NCBI WGS metagenome assembly JAEPEX01 (sample SAMN17228542, study PRJNA684324) | microbial mat metagenome | biome: saline marsh[ENVO:00000054]; feature: microbial feature [ENVO:01000007], biofilm[ENVO:00002034], sulphate-reducing...; material: estuarine water [ENVO:01000301]|estuarine... | reverse complement strand
GATGAGGCCCAGCGCCTGACGGACCTCGAAGCGATTCAGGTCTACCCCTATGCCGAGCGAGGCAATCCGCAGCCAAGAGGGTATATCCGCCCCGAGGGCAAGTCCTGGATGGCGGCCGCGCCGAAGGGTTTCGCCTATTTCGAGCGCTTGGCCGAGTGGCTGGATAAGGAACCGGTCGCCGAACGCGATCGTTTCTTCATGGCCATGCTCAAGCCCCTTGGCATCGAGAAGGGCAAGCCCTTCGAGCCGACGCCGGAGCAGAAGGCGATCCTGACCGAGGCGGCGCTGGTCGGCGAGGCCATGGCCAAGGCCAACGATTTCTCCAAGCGCCTCGAAGACGCGCACTACATGGACGGCTCGCGGTGGGAGTTCGCCACCGTTTCGCCGCCCGATCAGCGGCGCGAATACTACGACGAGCTGGACGGACGCGCCGCCTGGTTCTACGAAGCGGTCACCAACGACCCCGCCATGCACGGGCAGAAGACCGGAAAGGGCCAGGTCTACCTGGCGGCCTACAAGGACAAGGATGGCGATTGGCTCGATGGGAGTAAAAACTATAGACTGCATGTGCCCGCTGATGTGCCCGCCGAGACCTTTTGGTCGGTCACCGCCTATGAGGTCAGCACCCGCACCCTGATAAACAACTCCTATGGGATTGCCGACCGCTCCTCGCGCATGGACTTGGCCATGAACCCGGATGGCTCGGTCGACATATACTTCGGTCCCGATAAGCCGGAGGGCGACAAGTCGAAAAACTGGATTCCCACCGAGGCGGGGCGCGCCTGGTTCCCCTATTTCCGGCTCTACTCACCCAAGCAGGCTTTTATGGATCGCAGTTGGGTGCTATCGGACATCGAGAAGGCCAGGTAGTACGCACAGGCAATAAGATAACAACCGGTGTTAGCGGACAGCGCTGTGCGCCGCCACTTAATCGGTGCATCAGCGTCGCCATGAAGCAAAAAGGGTAATGTAATACTTTAATCACTCTTTCGATCATCACAGTCAAACGCATTAACAGATTGCCGTCGCCGTCATAGACAGCCAGCAACCGGGGCAGCCCTTGCCGGAGATATTTTTCGCTAATTGCAATCGATCTTCTTGGCGATTCGCCTTAAGAGGGGGTTTAATAGTGGACTGACCCTGGTTTTCCAATGTATCGACAATTGGCAAAACTGCTTGCATGTTTTGTGTTCCTGCCGCGTAGCGGCTTCGCCCCACAAGTCGGTCGAGTTGACCTGTAGCACTGCACGCACCAGGCCGCTCACCTCTCCGTTGCCGTACGTTCCAGCTTGGCCATTATGCCTTAAAAATATAAATGAAGTTGACAATATAACGGATGATCGTTATAATATGATCTATGATAAGATCTTTCAGGGGTAAAGGAACTGAAGATATTTTTGATGGAATAACTTCCAAGTCGGCAAGAAAAATCTGTCCTCAATCTCTTTGGCCGGTTGCAATGAGAAAACTCGACCAGATTAACAGGGTACAAGATTTAGCTGAGCTACAAGTTCCGCCAGGGAATCGACTCGAGCAACTAAAAGGAGATCGTGAAAACCAATTCAGTATCCGAATAAACCAACAATACCGTATCTGTTTTATGTGGGAGGAGGGACATGCATATGAAGTCGAAATCACAGATTATCACTAATATAATAGCAAGGAGGCTTCCAGCAAATCGTCCTCCAACACATCCTGGGGAAATGCTTCTAGAAGAATTTGTCAAGCCTCTTAACATAACCCAAACTGAACTTGCGCTAAAATTAGGCGTCTCATATCCCCGGTTAAACGAAATTATCAAAGGCCGCCGATCAGTTACACCAGATACAGCACTCCGGTTATCCCAGGTAGTAGGCATGTCGGCGGACTTTTGGCTTGGGCTCCAGCAAGATTGGGATCTTTGGCATGCAATGAAAAGCCCAAAAGCTCTTGAAATCAGAAAATTGCAACCCCTTAACCCTACAACGAAACTTATATTGACGTCATAGCCACAATATGTAACACTGCGCAACATAACCCAAACCATGGAGGTGGGCCTATGTTGCCGTCAATTCGATCCGTTGAGCACACGTACGAAATACCGAAATTCTCGATCACCACAAAAGACATTGATGGTTTTTATTCCGAACTTGAAGGGTATCATGAGGTTTTTGCCGACTGTTTCCACCGGAGTGAGTCGCGGGGCCATTTTTTTAAGTACATGGCCGGCCAATTCAGTGAGCTTGAAAGGAAGTCGATTGAACCGATTGCCGTTAATATCAAAGGCGGAAATGTTAGAGCAATGCAGCGGTTTATCAGTGACGCGGAATGGGATGAGGATAAAATAAGCCGCAAGTATCGTCATATGGTTAATGATGATATGGGTGATCCAAACGGCATTCTCATTTTCGATGAATCTGGTTTTGTCAAAAAAGGATCCGACTCGATCGGTGTAGCCAGACAATACTGCGGCACCATTGGAAAGGTGGATAATTGTCAGGTCGGTGTATTCGCGGCGTATGCCTCCCCCCAGGGGTACGCCCTGATTGACAAGCGGCTTTTCATTCCAGAGAAATGGTTCACCAAAGACTATGCCGCAAAACGGGAAAAATGCGCTTTACCCGAAAATATCAAGTTCAAAACCAAACCGCAACTGGCGGTTGAGATGTTTACTGCAATTCGAGACGAGGGGATACTTCCATTCAAATACATTGCCACCGACAGCCTGTATGGCTCAAGCCCCGAATTTATCAATGCGGTTGATCGGCTTCCCGGGGTCACCTATTTTGTATCCATGGCCAGTGACACCCGTTGTTGGCTGAAAAGACCCGTCGTCAGGGAAAAGACATACAAATACAAGGGCACGGTCAAAACCAGGAGAATTCTGGAAGATACATCAAAGACCCCCATTGCGTTCATCGATCTTGCCAAAAGCATCAATGATTTCTTCTGGTACAGGCGAAAGGTCTCCGAAGGCACCAAAGGCCCTATTATGTATGAATTCACTAAGCGCCGGGTTGTATTGTCAAAAGATGGATTGCCGGAAAAGGAAGTGTGGTTGGTCATCAAGCGAACGCTCGGCCCCAAGCCGGAATATTCGTTTTTTATCAGCAACGCCCCGGTCAGCACTCGCCTTGCAAAGTTTGTCTGGCTGAGCGGAGTGCGGTGGGCTATTGAGCAATGCTTTGAAGAAACGAAAACAGAGCTGGGGATGGACCACTATGAAGTTCGTAAATATTCCGGCTGGAATCATCATATTCTGACATGTATGCTGGGGCATTTTTTCCTCTGGCACCTCAAGATACGGTTGGGGGAAAAAAACGCCGTCTATTACTCTGTCGCAGCTTAGGATGTTGATTGAAACGGTTCTGCCAATCGCCCACTATGACGCCATGACAATGTTGGCGCTGATTGAGAGCGTGCAGGTTAAGAATCACAGAGCGTATCTTTCGCATCGAAGACGACGCCTGCGATCATTAAATGATTTTAAATAACTTTCGTTGTAGGGTTAAAAAGCATCTAGAAAAAATGGCATAACGAATAAGGTCAGATCCTGCGAGGAACGAGCCACGAGCAAATAGGAGTTATGTAAAATGAAGAATTTTGAGCGAGATTTATTGTCCTTTTACTCTGGTTTTCGTGGCAAGAAGCCTACCCTACTAAACGTTGGTGCACGAATGGGAAAGAAGTACTGGCCGATGAGCTCACTTTATCTTCCCCTGATTGGCCTTGCCTACCTTGGTGCTGGGTATTCGGGAGCTATGTATGTTTTGTGATTTGTATTCGGTGTTCTTGTAAACACCGCTTGCAATTGGTCGCGTTTTTCCAGAGTTTTGATACCACTAGAGAAACACCTTGACTGGGGTAGGGTAGAAGAAACCCTCGATAGCTATCAGAGTCAATAATAAACTTTTGGAGCGGATTTGAGCGGCGCGTGCAAATTTATCGGAGTAAACCCTTTTGCTCTTGCACGCGCTGCTCAAATTACTCAAATTAGCTGTTATCATATTTACGAACAAAATCTTCCGCCGGCAGGTTTCTAAAATCGCCAAGTCTTTCTTTGAGTTGATTGCGATCCCAGTCCCACCAGCAGATTCGCTGTAAACCCTCGATCACCCAGTCCGGGAAACGTGTGCGGATCGGTGCGGCCGGCACCCCGCCGACAATGGTGAAGGGGGCGACATCTTTGCTGACCACGGCGCCGGCGCCGACCACCGCGCCAGTGCCGATAGTTACCCCGGGCAGGACAATAGCACCGTGGCCGAGCCAGACGTCATGGCCGATGGTGACCGGTGAAGCGCGCCGCCAGTTGAAAAAATCGGGATCATCGTCACCGAGCTCAAACTGTCTGGAACGGTAGGTAAAGTGGTGCAGCACAGCTCGCGGCAGGGGATGATTGCCGGGGTTGATCCGGCACTGGGCGGCCACCGAACAGAACTTGCCCATGGTGGTGTAGATGATGTCGCAGTCGGTGGTGACATAGGAGTAATCGCCGAGGGTGGATTCGACGATGGTTGTTCCGGCGCCAACCTCCGTCCACTCGCCAAGCTCCGTGTCGGAAACTATGGCGCTTGGGTGGATGGAAGGAGTGGTTCCTAAGGGTGGTTGCTCTTTCTTTACGCTGGTTTTCATGAAGTTTTCTCGTGGTTGAAATGGCCCGGTCGTTGCACCAGATCTTTACAGAGATGCACGGCATGCTCATGCACCGCCGCGGCGCCGGTGAACAAAACACCCTGATGATTGAGGTAGCGGCTGGGCCCGTTTAAGTGCAGGGCCTTGCCGCGCACGTCGGTGGCGTGAGCGCCGACTTCCCGATAGATGCAGGCAGTGGCCGCAAAATCCCAGATGCAGCCGCCACCGGCGCCGGGCTGGGGCAGTTTGAAAAAGAGGGCCGGGTTATTTTCGAGCACCTTGCATCCATTTATCACCGAACCGCCATATTCATAGGCGTGAACATCATGGTAGCCGTTTTTCGCGGCCATATCCGAAAGCGCCTCGATGATGGCCGGGTAGATCGGCTGGGCGCCGAAACTTCTGTCATGAATAAGAGACAAGGTGGCATCTTCGGCGATGGGCGGTACCGTAAACGGCCGTTCGTTTATCCGGGCGCCACACCCTCTGGTTGCCTGATAGAGGGTTTGTTCCGCCGGATCGAAGACAACCCCCACAAGAGGCTCACCGCTTCGATCAATCAGGGCGATGGCCACCGAATAGCCGGATTTGCCTTCGCTGAAGTGGAGGGTGCCGTCCAGCGGGTCGATGGCGATGAAGTAATCCTTGACAAAGCGGCTGTTATCATCCTCACGTTCCTCGCAGAGCAGCCCGATATCATAGCCCTTGAGAACCGGCAGCAGCGATTCGATGATGATGTGCTCACTCGTCAGATCGACATCGGTCACCAACCGGGCCGCCTCGCTTGCTCCACCGAGCGTGGGCTCATGTGGTAAGTATGTGGCTCGTTTTTGATGACGGGTGAGCGTTTTGCCGGCACACGAAGCGATATACTCTCCGGCCCTGACAGCGCCTTTTACGGCCGCCTCGGTTATGTCGATCAGATCTTCTTGAGTCAGGTTCATGGCCGTGCAGATAGGAAAGGTGTCCACACCTTACCAACACATCTCGGAACGAGCCTCAAAAAACGTGTAGCAATCAAGGCTCAACCCTGTGCGTTGCGGCCCTGAATCAATCGTTTGCGCAGAGAACCGGAGATTTTATCCATGGCGATGACCAGAAACAGGGTGAGCAGGATCAGATAGAGGGTGTTCTCCCAGTCCCTCGATGTCCTGATGGTCTCAACCAGCATCAAGCCGATACCGCCGGCGCCCAGCGCGCCGATGACGGTGGCTGAGCGAATATTTGATTCCAGATAGTACAGGGTCTGAGAGATGAAAATCGGCAAGATCTGCGGGATCACCCCAAAGCGGTACACCTGGACCTTGGAGGCGCCGGTGGACTGAACCCCGTCCACCTGCTTTTCATCGGTGTTCTCCAGGGCCTCGGAAAAGAGTTTGCCCAACTCCCCGGTGTCGGTAAAGGCAATGGCCAGGGTACCGGTGAGCGGGCCGAGACCGAAGGCGCGGATAAATATCAGTGACCAGACGAGCATATCGATGCCGCGCAACAGATCAAAGAGACGGCGGACAAAAAAACGGACAATGTTAGAGGGCGAGAAGTTTTGGGCCGCAAAAAAGGCCAGCGGCAATGCCACAAAGGCTGCCGTGACCGTGCCGAGAACCGCCATCAGCAGGGTCTCCAGAAGTGCTACAAAGACGTTGCCATGCTGCCAGTCGGGGTTTTCCCAGAAGGTGTCGAATACCAGCCGCCAGTTGGCCATCTCCGGATCGAGACGTTGATCATTGAAGATCAATGAGACAACCTCCATGAAGCTGTAGGTTGAAAGCGGTGAGTTGAAGGGAAAGAAGAAATTCTCCCAGCCGGTGAAGTAGCGGTGAACTTCAATCTTCGCCCGTGACATCTGCACCCGTTTTCTCAGATCGGGCCGGGCGTCGAACTTGCTCGGCACCGCCCGCAGCCAGTCCGGCGGCGCTTTGCCCTCGGGAAGTATGGTCTCGATCCGGTTATCGATGATGGAGGCGGTGATGGTGCCGTAATCAGGAACATACATTTCGATGGCGTTGTCGAAGATCACCACCTCGTAGCCGTCACCTAATATGACCCGGGTGGAATCATCACCTGTCTCAACCCACGACGGCGGCGTCTCGTAAGTGGCGGTGCGTTCGCCTTCAATGGCCACTTTGGTTTCGCCGGTCCGCATGGACTTGGTGACGTGTACCTTGTGGGCGACCGCATCGTTGGCCAGCAGCACCGCTCGTTCCGGTTTGGCGCTGTCAATCAGCCCGTTCATGTCAAAGGCGACCCAGGTGTAGCTCAGATAGGCCAGCACCGCCAGCAGCACTATACCGGAGCGCAGGGTGCGGGCGCGCAGATTAGCAAAGATTGTATCGGGCCCATCGATGATGACGGCCGCATCGGTGCCGGCACTCATCAGGTGTTTCCCCCGCTTTCCGCGACAATCAGTTTTGTCCTGAAATATGATGAGCTTTGGTCGATAATAAAGATGGTGAAAATGAGCAAAAGAAACAGGGCGGCGGTCTCATCGCCGGCGCCTTGTCCCCAGCCGATGGTGCGTCGCAGTTCGGCACCGATCCCGCCGGCGCCGACGAAACCGAGAATGGCCGAAGCACGGACGTTGATCTCGAAGCGGAGCATGAAATAGCTCAGGTAATTGGGCAGCACCTGCGGCAGAACGGCAAATTTCATGCGCTGGAACCAACTGGCTCCACAGGACTGCAATCCTTCAATGGCGTTGAGGTCGATATTTTCATTGACCTCCGAGAACTGTTTGCCAAGCGCTCCGGCGGTGTGGAAGGCAACGGCGATCATCGCCGGCACCGGGCTGGTGCCGAGCACGAAAATAAGAAAGAGGGCGAGGATCAGCTCAGGAAAGGCCCGCATGATGTCCATCATTCTTCTCGAAATCGGCACCAGGGGCGGCCAGACGCTTAAATTGTTGGCCCCGAGAAAGGCAAATATCATCGCGAAGAGCCCGCCGAGCAAGGTGGCAACGGCGGCGATATTCAAGGTTTCGATCAGGGCGGGGAGAAATTTATACAGCAACAGGGGAAACTCGCTGCCCGATTGAAACGCTTCTCGCACGATTTCACCGGGGTATTCGAAAAACTTCTTCAGCCCATCGAGAAAATGGCCTGAATTCATGGCGTTGGCCTGTTTGTAACCGGCCACGAGCAGTGCCGCACTGATCACGACAATCGCCAGAGAATAGAGGCGGCGACGCTTTTCGATCTCAACCGTCTGGTTGAGCAGAGAGTCCTTCATCGTTTGCTCAAAAAATACGGGCCGCGCTGTGAGCACGGCCCGTGGAGTGTGATCGGAGAGTTACTGGCTTTTGAGTTTGCGCGCTTCGACGATTACTTCGTAGTCTTCGTGCGAGATCGGGGCGATTGCCTTGATCTTGCCGGCCATGAAACCGTAAGCACATTCCGGGTCGGTGGAGGGCAGCGCCGCCATCATGCCGGTCATCTTCAACATGACGTCAACCGGCAGATCCTTGCGTAAGACGATGGGACCTTCCGGGATGACCTTGGATCGCCAGATTTCGGTAAGCTGGGTCATATCCACCAGCCCGGCGTCCACCGCTTTGCGAAAGGCGCCGCTGTTAAAACCGTCTTCCCAGTCTCCCAGGCCGTCCGCCCAGCTGACGCCGGCATCGATATCGCCATTGGAAACGGCGATAATGGTCTGCTCATGACCACCGGTGAAAATAACATCTTCGAAATACTCACCGGGCTCCATGCTGTAGCCTTTGGCGGGAATCTCGATGGAGGGAATCAGGTATCCCGACGTGGAGTTGGGGTCGCCGAATGCGAAGACCTTGCCTTTCATCTCTTCGAGGCTGGTAATTCCGGTGTCTTTTCGGGTGAAACCGATTGAGTAATAGCCGAAGGACCCGTCGTCGTTGATCTTGGTGAGAACCGGGACAACCGCGTCAGGGTTGGTGAGATACACCTTGGAATAGCCGGAAGCCCCCAGCCATGCCATATCCAGGTTGCCACCCAGGAGCCCTTCGATGACGCCGTTATAGTCGGCAGGGGCGAACAGCTTGGTCGGTACTCCCAGGATTGCCTCGGTTTTTTCCCGCAGACACTCGTTGCTGCGCAGCCGGTCCGAGGCATTTTCGCCACCGAGAATACCGATGCGAAATTCAGTGAAACCCTCGGCACCCTGACTGCTTCCCGCCCACACCATACCGGCTAGGGCGATAAATGCTAATGTTCTGAGTTTCATGACGTTCCTCTTCTGTTATTGGTGAATTGAGCCTGACTGAGACCAATCAGGCGGTTGCAAATCCGTGGTTCTGATAAGACGTGGAGTGGTGCATCGACGCGGACTCGAGGCTGGTGGAGGTCATCGATTCATCGATTTCCTGTTCGGCGCCGTAGATGTCGCGCACCACGTCGCGGCTAAGCTCGGTGGGGGGGCCGTCGAAGACCACCTTGCCCTGACGCATGCCCACTACCCGGTCGCAATATGAGCGCGCCGTATCAAGGGTATGGAGGTTGCAGATCACCGGCAGTCCGTCACGTTCGTTTATCTCGCGCAGTGCCTGCATCACTACCTGAGCGCTCATCGGGTCAAGGGAGGCGATGGGCTCGTCGGCGAGAATCATTTTCGGCTCCTGGGTCAGGGCGCGGGCAATGGCAACGCGCTGCTGCTGGCCACCGGAGAGATTGTCGGCACGCTTCAGGGCCTGCTCGGCAATACCAAGGCGGCTCAAGGCATTAAACGCCTGATTAATCTCTTTTTTGCTGAAGATGCTGAAGATACTTTTGAGATTGCTATGACGATTGAGCCGACCCAGCATGACGTTGGTGATAACATCCAGGCGCGGCACCAGATTGAACTGTTGAAAAATCATTGCGCAGTCGCGCTGCCAGGCCCGTTTTTCCGCACCTTCCAGTTTCAGGATGTCGCGGTCGTCAACGAGGATTTTTCCGCTGGTAGCGGGGGTAAGGCGATTGATCATCCGTAGAAATGTCGATTTTCCCGCTCCCGAAGGGCCGATGATGCCAATCATCTGCGGTGTGGTGGTATTGAGGTCGACCTCGTCGACAGCCGTGACCCTGCCAAATTTCTTTGTTAATTTTTGAATGAGCATTGCCGGGGCGCCCCTGTCTGGATTGGTTTGAGGGTAATTATGCTTTGGATCCTACTGCCACGTTTTGAAAAGAGGGGGTACAGATGGCGGTATGGCCCGCCAGTGATGGTGAGAATAGCTCTGGATTGTTTTTATCCGGTTAAGATTGCTTTAGAGTTGGATTTATAAAAGGTTATGCAACAATTGTGATCCTCTTGTAAAAACCTTGCATTTGCTCGCTAACGTCATTCCCGCCCTCGATAACAACACTCAAGGGCAGGCTGTAGTGGGAATCCAGTAATTTCAAATGATTATGGATTTCGATTCAACTCCACAATGACCGTAATTGGTGTTTTTGCGACGCCATCAATTGTGATGGGGACGTTTGAAACGGGTAATGCTCACGGTAGGCCTGAAGTGGAACCCACCGAATGGGAGTTGGCGGCATGAGCAGTGGGCGGCGGCACACTCGACGTGGCGGCCGCCGGGCCGACAGTGAAATGGTATGGGGCGAGGATGTCGTACAACCTGTCTTGCGTTTCTGCTCCGGGTATTTCCCGAGGAAACGGTAGGCAAGCGGTACGACACATTTTTGCTGATGGGGCGGCAATACCTGACGGATAAATGTTTTCTTGTGGGGCCTGGCGGTTAGCGAGAACCGTTTTGCTGCCAGTGCCAGGAATTTTCGATCTGTTGGCGGAAAAACTGAATCATTGTGTTGCGGATGGTGTCGTGGTCAAGGAAATAGATTGAATGGGGGAAGAGCAGTTCGGCCACGCCTGAATCAAAGATCCGTTTCACCTCATATTCGTCATGGGCGACATCACGCATATACTTGTAGTTGACCCATGACCGGTTGGTGTGGAGGATGAATTCAACCCGCATGCCTCCTACTCGGGCAAAAAATTTCAGCATCGGCGTCTTGGCGCTGGAGCCTGACGTCGCCCCGTAGTGCATACCGCCGTTGAGGGTATCGGCGATATCTTCGAGGATCATGAATGATCCCGCCTTGGTAGCACTCTGGGTAAGATGATTCTGAAATACCTTGATATCGGCTATTGAGTTGAGAACCGCCATCAGCCCCAGTTCATCATCCACCGCAACGGCCGGGTTTTTCTCATTTTTCCTCAGGAGCTTGAGGATTTTCGCGGCGGGCGGTTTTTTTCGGATGGAAACGTAGATGGGCACCTCACGATCTCCCATCGAGAACCGGCGCCTTTTGAGCAGGGTCCGTTTCATTCCTTCCTCGAGGTTCAGGCTCGCCGCTTCGTGCCTGCTCAGCACCTGCAGATCGGTGCAGGAAAAATCCTCTCGGCGGTGGTGCGATAAGAGATAGACGATCTCATGTTCGCCGATCTTGAGTTTTTTGCTCCACACGTGCTGGTTGAGAAATTCGAGAAAATGGGCGAATTTAGTCTCGATGTCGGTTTCCCGCTCGCGCTGATCGATGGAGCCCGCCAAGTTCATGAGAATGAGCTTGCGCAACGCCTCGAACCGGGCCTTTTTGTGATAGTGATCATCAAAGACCATCAGCAGCAGATCCACCGGATCGGCGGTTATCTCCACCTCGTTGGTTATCTCCAGATGCGACGAGTAGGGTGCGAAGATCTTGTTCTGTAGCGATTTTATAACAGAATCGGCTGACCGGGCATAGTCGTTAACCCGGTACCGTACCTCCTCAGGGGTGCCGTCAATGCCGAACATATTGGCGAGCAGGCCGGTGGCCCGTTCACTGCACCGTCTGCGTTGCTGAGTGTCCTTTACCAAGGCGGCAATGTCCTGGAGCTTCTCAATATCGAGAAATTCCAGTATCTGGCTGCGCTGGACGCGAAACTTGGTGACATTGAGCGGGTCTTGCTTGAGGGTTTTCAGCCACCCTTTATTTTCCCGGCTGAACCGCGTGCCGATGTCAACCCGGTCGCGAGCCGCCAGCGGTCCGTTCTGATTCAGGGAGGTAAAAACGCTTCTTTGATCATAGGTGGGCATTGGGCGCTGTCGCTGCATGGTGATTGATTGAGGCGACATTGTAAACGAAGTGTCGCTAATTTGCACGATAGACTCGCGCAAGACGTTGTGATTTATACTGAATTGAGGTATTGAGTGGGCTTTACCATTGTCCTCAACAAGAGAGGAAAAACTCCATGTATAGAAACTTTGCCATTGTCCCGCGCATTATTTTCGGGCGCGGTTGTTTTAACCAACTGGACGATATCCTCGCCGACCGGCGTACCGGCGGCGCCATGGTATTTCTGGTGGATGACGTGTTCGAGAACACGGCGCTGATGAAGCGCGTACCGGCTGAGAAAGGCGACATCGTCATGCCGGTAAATGTCGATGAAGAGCCGAAGACTGCCTACATCGATGAGCTGGTTGCACGATTGCAGCAAGGCGGCGCCTCGACACCTGACGGGGTGATCGGCATCGGCGGCGGCTCCACCCTGGACATCGCCAAGGCGGTCTCGCTGCTGCTCACCAATCCGGGTTCGGCCACTGACTATCAGGGGTGGGATCTCATCAAATCACCGGGGGTTTACAAGGTGGGCATTCCCACCCTGGCCGGGACCGGCGCGGAGATATCGCGCACCACCGTACTGACCGGCCCGGAAAAGAAGCTCGGGATAAATTCCGACTATACGCTCTACAACCAGATCGTGCTCGACCCGGAACTGCTGGCAGGCGTTCCCAGGGATCAATGGTTTTACACGGGCATGGATTGCTATATCCACGATGTCGAATCACTCAACGGCACCTATATCAACGAATTCAGCCGGGCCTACGGGGAAAAATCGCTGGAGTTATGCCGCCAGGTGTTTCTCGAGGACCATGACGATAGCGATGACAAGTTGATGATGGCCTCCTACTTCGGCGGTATGTCCATCGCCTATTCGCAGGTTGGCGCCTGCCATGCCCTGTCCTACGGGCTCTCGTTCTTGCTCGGCATCCACCACGGGATCGGCTGCTGCATCGCCTTCCAGCAACTCGATGAATTCTACCACGATGGGGTGGCCGAGTTTAAAGAGATGATGGATCGCCATGGTATCACCCTGCCGACCGGGGTAACCGCTTCGCTCAGCGAGGCCGATATGGAAAAGATGATCAGTGTGGCTCTGGGGCTGGCGCCGCTCTGGGAAAATTGTCTGGGCCCAGACTGGCAGAGACTGATGAGCCGTAACCGGGTGCGCGAACTTTACGAACGGATGTAGCAATGAAGACCATCGGGCTCATCGGCGGGTTGAGCTGGGAGTCTACCGCCTCCTACTATCGGCTATTGAATCAGGGGGTCAAAAAACATCTGGGTGGCCTGCATTCCGCCAGGATTCTGCTGAACAGCCTCGATTTCGCCGAAATCGAACAGATGCAGGCAGCCGGTCTCTGGCATGAGGCGGCCATCGAATTGGGGCAGGCGGCGCTGCGGCTGGAGCGCATCGGCGCTGACTGTATTCTGATCTGCAGCAATACCATGCACAAGGTGGCGGACGAGGTGGAGTCACTGCTCAATGTACCGCTGCTTCATATCGCCGATGCTACCGGCGCCCCCATGCAGAAGAACGGCATCACCACGGCGGGATTGATCGGCACCCGGTTCACCATGGAAGAGGATTTCTACAGGGGCCGGCTGACCAGCCGTTTCAATTTGGATTGTATCGTACCTGAACCTGATGACCGTCAGATAATCGACCGGGTTATTTTTTCAGAGCTCTGCCGGGGCATTATCAAGGACGACTCGCGGGCGCGGTATCGCCGCATCGTCAACACGCTGGCCGACCGTGGCGCCGAGGCGGTCATTCTCGGCTGCACCGAGATCGGGCTGCTTATCACCGCCGCTGATTGCCAGGTTCCACTCTACGATACCACCGAGCTGCATGTGGAACAGGCCCTACATTTTATGCTTCGCGATAAGCTCAGCACTCATTGATTTGGGTGGGATTGGTGTTGCGGGCTGCTCCACGCAATCAAAGACCTTCATAATTATTTCCTTGTCTGTTTCTTTGTGATCCTTTGTGCCGCCCTAAAAGGCGGCACAAAGATGTAAGGTAAGTAGGGTTATTAGATCAGGAACAAAGTGGCTTGCAGGGTGTCTGTGTAGTATCTATGTCCCGGGAAGATCTTTGATGCAGCGGACTGACAATCCGTAGCCCCGATAAGGACCTCCGTGACTGATGTATGTCGCGGTAAAGTAGAAGTTTCTGGCGCCTCTTCCTCCATGACTCGATGCGGGTGAACTGGACCAGTAGTTGCCTTCACTGTCGCTATCATTGGCTGGGTCGCCGGCATGCCTGATGTTTGTTTGCTGATAATCATACACCCCCCAATATCCGGTAAAGGTCATTTTAAGGGTGCTATTAAAGGCATCGTAGCCATTGGCTATCTCTGCAGCCGTGGTTTCAGCCTGCCACTCCTCGGTTGTGGGCAACCGAAACCCGGCCGGGCAGGGGTCGTTAAGCCCATTTTGCCAAAGACCGTCATTTTTGGGATTTCTCCAGTCATATTGATATGAACCACTGGGAACTATGAACTGGTCGGTGGGTGGCTGATCATTATCAAACGATGTTCCGGTGGCTGTGCTCCCGTTTAGCCTGGCCGCCGACGCATCGCTGTACCACTCAATTTCATGATGACCGTCGGCCGGACGACCCCACTGAAAGTTATTCCCGTAGGCGCGGCAGTCATTAAGCGTTTCCGCCGCCCGATGAGCGCCAAGATTGCGGTCCATCCAGATTCTACCGGCAGCACCGGTCACCTCCACAATCTCGGTATCTTCCGGCCTCACATAGGAGGCACATATGGTGGTGACATCGGTTGTTAGAGTGCTGCCGGCCACGCTATAGCCATGTACCCCATAGGCAAGCGGGGTGCCGCTGCCGTAGAGGCTGATCATCTGATTTCCTGGCCCGCTGAACGTCCCCGAACCACGATACGTCACACCGTTTACCGTATCAGTTGTGGCACTCCAGATGCCGGGTTGGGTTACACTCACTTCCAGTACAAGTGGTTCTTCGGCGGAGAGAGGGACATCCCATTCGTTTCTGCCGGGATCACTTACCACCGATATATAGTCAAACTCAGCGTTTGATTCTATAAAACTTGCCTCAACCGTACAGTTCGCCGTGACAGCATCGGTGGTGTAGGTGTTACCTACTAATGAACCGCCGCAAGTCCCGCCCACCGGGTCAACTATGGCAAAATCAATATCCGGGATAATAGTGAAGCTAATTGTGCCACCAGACGCTATAACCTGCGCTTTATCGGGATTGATGGTGCCATTTTCTCTAGCCGACGGCGTCACCGTGTAAGTCAGGATTGTAAACGAGGCCTCAACTGTACAGTCCGCCGTGACAGCATCGGTGGTGTAGGCGTTACCGTCTAATGAACCGCCGCAAGTCCCGCCGACGGATTCTATGGTGTAATTTGTGGCAGGAGTCACGGTAAAGCTCGTTCTGTCTCCTTTTCTGACAACCTGCGCTGTATCGGGACTGATGGTGCCATTTTCTCCAGCCGACGGCGTCACCGTGTAAGTCAGGATTGTAAACGAGGCCTCAACTGTACAGTCCGCCGTGACAGCATCGGTGGTGTAGGTGTTACCGTCTAATGAACCGCCGCAAGTCCCGCCGACGGATTCTATGGTGTAATTTGTGGCAGGAGTCACGGAAAAGCTCGTTCTGTCTCCTTTCCTGACAATCTGCGCTGTATCTGGACTGATGGTGCCATTTTCTCTAGCCGACGGCGTCACCGTGTAAGTCAGGATTGTAAACGAGGCCTCAACCGTACAGTTCGCCGTGACAGCATCGGTGGTGTAGGTGTTGCCTTCTAATGAACCGCCGCATGTCCCGCCGACGGACTCTATGGTGTAATTTGTGGCAGGAGTCACGGTAAAGCTCGTTCTGTCTCCTTTTCTGACAATCTGCGCTGTATCTGGACTGATGGTGCCATTATCTCCAGCCGACGGCGTCACCGTAAAGGAGTTCAGCAACAACGGGGGAATAAATGGAAGATACTTCTGCTCGCCAGAGGCGCTGGTTAATAGTACCAAAAGCAACATAGCTGCCAGCAGTGCTGACAATGTTCTTTTTTGCATGGTATTTTCCCCTTAGCAAGTGCTTCAAAGTAGAGTAAGATCTCCAAATAATGCGTTTTTTGTCCTCAAAAAACCGCTTTGTTCCAATAGGCTCGATAACAGTATACACAATTTGGTCATACCCTGCTATGTCCACGGCAATTCGCCCGCTGATTCCTTTCCCTTGGCCGGGTCAGCACCCACACCGCTTACCCGCTCCACAGAAATTGAAAATGGGGTAGGCGTCTTCTCTTCTTTGGCATAGAGGAAAAGATGGTACACGTTATATACCGTGTTTGCCTCTTGCACTTAGCAAATCTAGAGTTAATTTTTACATGGCTATAATTCGTTACTATTTTTGATTGGAGGACATAATGAATCGCCTGATGAATGTTTTATCTGTAACGGCAATTTTGATTGTGTGGGTAATGGCTGGTAACGTGGCTGCAGCCGATAAAGACATAACCGGTTGGGAGACCGATTCGCCATACAACCAGCTTTACAATCCAAAAGAGAGAGATTCAATAAAGGGCACCATCACCAAATTCATCACCGTCAAGCCCATGAAGGGGATGGCGCCGGGTCACCGCCATTTTACCTGGATGAGGGTGATGGTGAGCGGCTGCTCGTTCATGTCTGCCCAAAATCGTATGCCACCGCCCGGGAAACGGGGCTACAGGCCGGTGACTGGGTTAAGATCAAAGGGGTGTGGATGGATATTGAAGACGAGACGGTATTCGTCGCCGCCAAGATCAAGAAAGACAGCGGCTACTCCTACAAGGTACGATTGAGCAGCGACGGCACCCCGTTTTGGACCATGCCGCCGGAGCAGCTTGAAGCGGAGCTGGCCGCGGTTGAGTAGAAACTATTTTTTGATGGGCTCGTAGAAACCCCCAATTACGCTTATTGTGGAGCTGAATCAAAATTAATAATCATTTGAATTGTACTTGGATTACCGCTCCAGCCTGCCCTGAGTGTTGTTAACGAGGGCGGTAGTGACGGTGTTAAGAAATTGTGAGGTTTCTCCGTATCCATCATTACATGATGAAGTCGTAAAAAGTCAGACTTGCAGGCTAAGATGGCTAGGTAAAAATACAGCTCTACTAGGAGTGGTGGTCGTTTTGGCCTCGCAGGCGTACATATGGTACGTCGAGAAGTCAAAACGATCCCACGACGACGTAGAGCGAAGTTTTTACGACGCCATCATTAGATGAACCGCTGTACGATCCTTTCGATTTTCTCGTCCATATTATCGGGGGTGGCGCCGATCTGCTCGCAAAGCCGTTCAACATTGTTTCTGACGCTTGGGTTACGCAGATCTTTCAGCCGTGCCACCCGATGGGTTCGCCGGCCAATACAAAAAAGCATCTGCTCGTAAGGTGGCAACCTCAGAAACTCTTCTATCGGCCGCATCATTTTTCCCTTGTCAGCAGGCAGCACCCCATCCACCTCGTTAAACAGATTGAGGACATGGTCACTGGCGATGGTGCTGGTGATACCGTCAAGCGCGTCGATAAACAAGAGGAGTTCTTCGGCCATGCCCACCTCGCCCACTGGCTCAAAATCGCCTGATCGGTACTGCTGGGTCAAGGGAGCGGTGGGGGGCAGGGCAAGCGATCTCAGTCTGATGAAATCGGGGTTGATCTGATTGAGCGCGTCCGCCGTTTCCAGGGCGTGTTCGCGGGAGTAGCGTTTTCCTCCCAGACCGGGCATAACATATTCCGAGAGTTCAATCCCCGCTTTTTTCACCTTCGTGCCCGCTTGTATCTGAGTGGCCTTGTCACTGCCTTTTTTGACCAGTGCCAGGACCCGATCAGCACCCGATTCCAGGCCGATATGGATCCGGTTCAGGCCGGCGTCGGCCATTTCCAGCAGATGGTCATCGCTTATTTTGGCGATGGTTTGCGAACGACCATAGGAGGTGATTCTGGTAACCGTTGGAAAACAAAAGGTAAGATGACGCAGGATTCTGATAAGATCTTCCGGCTTGATAATCAGGCTGTTGCCGTCTTGCAGAAATATTGATTTCATGCCGCCCGCGACAAACTGATATGCGGCATGTTCGGCATGCAGATCGCTTATCGTGCTCTGCGCCAGTGTCCTGTTTGGCGAATCGCCGTTGCGCTTGGCCGCAACGATGATATCCACGCACCGCTTGACCGTATCGATATCTCTGAGCACATGCTCCACCGGGCGGCGACTGAAGGTGGCGTCTTTATAGACCGGGCAGAAGGTGCACCGATTCCAGGGGCAGTTCCTGGTTACCCGGATCAGCAGACTCTCGGCCTCGCTGGGAGGCCTGATCGGCCCCAGTTCAAACCCTTTATATGATTCTGTCTCGTTCATGGCGAGGCGCTTTGTCATCAGAGGCGCAGTGATACCGGTTCGTAGTCCAGGGTGGTGAAATAGTCGGCGACCGTTTCCGCTCTTCTGATCAGCTCGACCTCGCCATTGTCGCGCAGCAGCAACTCCTGCGGGCGCAGCTTGCCGTTGTAGTTAAATCCCATGGAGTGGCCGTGGGCGCCGGTGTCCTGGATGACCACCAGATCACCGTCATCGATTACCGGCAGCTCGCGCTGGATGGCGAACTTGTCGTTGTTCTCGCACAGCGAGCCCACCACATCCACCACTTCGGTGGGTGTATCAGCCGTCTTGCCCACCACCTCGATGTGGTGATACGCGCCGTACATACCGGGCCGCATGAGTGCCGTCATGCAGGCATCGACGCCGACGTAGGTCCGGTAGATATCCTTGCGGTTGATGGCGCTGGTCACCAGCACCCCATGCGGGCCGGTCATGTAGCGGCCGCTCTCCATAAACAGGGCCGGCTGGTAGCCGTGTGATCTTTCAAAGTCGGCGAGCGCCGCAGTGACTTCCCGGCCCAGGGCGTCGATGTTAAGTGGTGATTCCTCCGGCCGGTAGGGTATCCCGAAACCGCCACCGATATTGATAAAAGAAAAAGTGATACCCTCGGCCCGCTGGATATCGGCGGCCAGTTCAAGCAGCATATTCGCGGTGGTCACCATGTAGGTGTAGTCCAGCTCATTGGAGGCGAGCATGGCGTGCAGGCCGAATCTGGTGGCGCCACGGGCCTTGGCCCGGTGATAGGCTGTGGGGATCTGGGCGCGGGTGAGACCGTATTTGGCCTCGGCCGGCACCCCGATGATGGCGTTGCCGTCGCGCTCGGCACCGGGGTTGAAACGAAATGAGATGGTATCGGGAAAGGTGGGCACCTTGTCGATCAGGGTGATGTCATCGAGGTTGAGGATACAGCCGCCATCGGCCTCGGCGACCTCAAACTCATGACGGCTGGTATTGTTTGAGGTAAACATCAGATCTTCTGGCCTGCCACCTGCCTGCCGGGCGAGTATCAACTCGGTAATGGAACTGCAGTCAAACCCGAATCCCATATCCTTCATGATGCGTAAAATGGCCGGGTTCGGCAGAGCCTTGACGGCAAAAAATTCCTGAAACGCCCGGGTTCCCGAGAACGCCTCACGCAATCTGGCGCCGGTGGCGCGGATGCCCGCTTCATCGTAGATATGAAACGGAGTGGCGAAGTGTTGGGTAATGCGCGGCAGCACCGGGAACAGGCGGGCGCGGAAATCATCGGTAATGGGCATCTGGGTTCTCCTTATGTATGGCGCAGGGGGATTTGCGCGGTTTCTTTCCAGGTAGACAGCACCGGGTGGGTTTTGGTGGCAGTTACCCCGTCAATGGTGCCGATACGCTCGGTGAGCAGGGTATTGAGATCGGAGGTGTTGCGGCAGCGCAGTTTGACCAGATAGCCGTCAACCCCGGCGATGAAATGCACTTCCTGGACCTGCTCAAGGCGGGCCAGGGATTCGCCGACCGGATCCAGATCTGCTGGGCCACGTATCTGGACGATAACGAAGACGATCTGCCCGCAGTCGAAATGATCCGGGTTAAGACGCAGTTCGTAGCCGGCGATTACACCCTGCTGCTCCATTTTGCGGATGCGTTCCAGCACCGCCGACGGGGCCAGATCGATGCGCCGTGACACCTCAACATTGGGAATGCGTGCCTTTTCCTGCAATATCTTTAGAATACGGTAGTTTGTCTTGTCCATTTCCGGTAGCCAACAGGTTGGTTTATCTCGATAGAAAACGACAATAATTCTATATATAGATATATGTCAAGAATAATATTCGTTTTATATGGAATTACTTGATCGAATTATTTATACAGCCCCTTTTGCCGCGAAGTAGTAACAGCTTTTTATATAAAGCAAGTATGATGAACTCGTACAAACCTCAAAATTGCTTGCTACCGTCATTCCCGCCCTCGATAACAACACTCAAGGGCAGGCTGCAGTGGGAATCCAGTAATTTCATATGACTATTGATTTAGGTTCAACTCTACAATGACCGTAACTCGGGTTGTTAAGAAGCCATCAATTAAACGGCTGGAAGCACAGGCATGATGCTGTAAAAACTATTCTGTCCACGCCACCCCATATTGCCTTTGCGGCCGCTGATGACTAGAAAATGTCATATGAGACTACTATGACAGGAGTTATGCCATGCGCAATTTATACCGCCCGATTCTAATCATTATCACCACTGTCTGCCTGTTACCTACTATCGCTTATGCTCAACTCTTTGACGCCGAAGACGGGGTGCGGTTTCGGATCGAACCGGTGGCTCAGGATCTGGGAGTGGTCTGGGCCCTTGCCTTTATCTCAGAAGATGAACTTATGTTTACCGAGCGGCGCGGCACCATCAATACGCTCAATCTTGCAACAGGCGAGGTGACCCGGCTCGGTGGTGTTCCTGATATCTATGCCTCGGGCCAGGGCGGTATGCTCGACATTGCCCTGCCGCCCGGCTACCAACGGGGCGATTACCTCTATATCGTCTATTCCAAAGAGCTAGATGGCCAGGGAGTGACCGTGCTGGCCAGGGCCCGCTTGGACGGGCAAAGCTTTGAACAGTGGGAGGAGTTACTGGTTACCGAGTCGGCCAGTTCCACCGGTCGCCATTATGGCAGCAGGATCGTCTTTGACGGAGAGGGTCATCTCTTTTTCTCGGTGGGTGATCGCGGGGTGCGGGAAAATGGCCAGGATCTCACCACCCACGCCGGGACGATTGTGCGGTTGCACCTCGACGGCAGTGTCCCCGCCGACAATCCCTTTGTCAATCAGCCCGACGCACTGCCGGAGATCTGGAGTTACGGTCACCGCAACCCCCAGGGAATGGTGTATGATACTGCCAATAACCGGTTCTGGGCCATCGAGCATGGCCCGCGCGGCGGTGACGAACTCAATCTCATTCTACCCGGCCTCAACTACGGATGGGCCGTTATTTCGCATGGCAAAGAATATTGGGGCCCAATGCGGGTGGGGGAGGCGACCAGCAGGCCCGGCTATGAAGACCCGCGCAAGATATATACCCCATCCATTGCCCCGGGCAGCCTGCTGCTCTATGAAGGTGCGGCTTTTCCCACCTGGGACGGCAACCTGCTGGTCGGGGCGCTGAAGCTTCGTCACATCAACCGGATCGTGCTGGATGAAGACGGCATGCCCGTCCATGAGGAGCGGTTGCTGGAATCGCTGAACGAGCGCATCCGGGCCCTTGCCGCAGACAGCCGGGGAAACGTCTATTTTTCCACCGACAGCGGTACAATCATGCGCATGGTACCGGAGGTGTAACACCCGAGCCGAGCAGATTAATCCTTCGCCGGCGCCGACGCTGAGTTATTGCGGCGATGTACGCAAACGGTGAAAACGCCTGGAAGTTCTGCTTGTTTTTCCTATCTATCATCGCTGAGCAGTAATTTCGCTCCGTCCGGCTCCATTTCCAGAGCTGCCGGTAACACGTCAGATATGCTGTTGACCGAACCAGGATGGTTGAAAAATGATTGTTGAAATCTCAAGCAAAAACAGATAATGTAGCCACAATATGTCTACAATCAAAGAGGGTGTACAATGAGGACTGCAGCCGACACATCTATTCGTGCCAGGATAGATTCAGAAACCAAGAGAAAGGCATCCTTAGCGCTTCAGTCAATGGGGCTTTCCATTTCTGATGCTATCCGGATGTTGATGGTGAGAATTGCCGAAGAAAAATGTATGCCATTTGACATCAGAACACCAAATAAATCGACGCAAGATGCGATCGAAGAGCTTGAAGCAGGCCATGGGAAAAAGGTAGCCGGTGTTAATGACTTAATGGCGGATCTCAATGCTGACGATTGAGTATGCAACAGCATTTAAGCGAGATTTCAAGCGAGAATCAAAGGGCCGCCATAAAAAAAATCTCAATGACGATATCGCCGCGATTATAGAACTCTTGCTTGCTGACCAGCCTCTTCCAGTAAAAACTCAAGGACCACAATCTCGCTGGAAACTGGGCGACATATAGGGAGTGCCATATAAAACCCGATTTGCTGTTGATCTACCGTAAAGACAGCGATACGCTAAAACTCGCACGCCTTGGATCACACAGTGAACTATTCGGTTAAAAGACACCTGGCATCACCCCCGCAAGCCCACTTTTCGTGTCCCAGAGGCTTTTTAATGCCTTATCATGTCAGGTTCATTGATGAAGTTGAATGATTTACCGCTTATTTTGCACATATCTCCGCAGAGACCGCGGCAGGCTTTTTTCCCACTAGAACTGGGGCTCATCATAGCCCGGCCACCCAACACGTTGGTTCAATACGGCGAGACACCAAAAAGCAGTTTATGGAGCCAGAGTAGAAAGGCGAGGTAAAGCAGAAGCCCCGCACCGATGGCGATTGCGTCGTTTTTCGGCGACGCCGGCGCGCCGGGGATGGCGCGGGCCACCCGCCTGCGAAAGGATATCCTGTCCAGCACCGCCCAGAGAAGAAATGAGCCGAACAGCGCCACATCGGCAAGTGAGCCGTTGGCAAGCAGGTGGGCAAGAGCCCAGAGCTTTACGGCGGTCAGCATTGGATGTTTGACTGCCTGCTTGATACGACCCGGCAGGTAGGCGGCGGCCAGCAGAATAAACAGCGGTGCCAGAAGCAGCAGTGACAGGTGGTGCAGCCAGATGGGTGGATAGTAAAGAACCGGGGTGGTGTCGCGGGCCGCGCCATAGCCGACAACGATCAAGATGAGTCCAATCAGCGACAGGACAGAATAAAGCCCCTTCCAGGGCCCCAATCCCATTTTCGCGACTATCCCGTCACGCCACGGCTCACTGATGATGCTGACCGAGTGGACGCCGAGAAAGATAATTAAGCCGGCGACAAGGGTAATCATAGCTATTTTTTGGCAGGCATGGCGTCGGTGATGGAGCCGTCGACGATTTCGGCGGCAAAGGCGAAGGTCTCCGAAAGGGTCGGGTGGGCGTGGATGGTTTTGGCGATGTCTTCGGCATCGGCGCCCATTTCCAGGGCCAGCACCGCCTCGGCGATCAGCTCGCCGGCATGGGCCCCGCAGATGGCGGCACCGATGAGGCGGCCGCTTTCTTTGTCAAATAACGTTTTAGACGAGCCGGTGGTCGCTCCCGAGGCCAGAGCGCGGCCGCTGGCGCCCCAGGTGAATTTGCCCTTGTCGTAGGAAATACCCTGCTCCTTGGCCTCTTTTTCGGTGAGCCCCATCCAGGCGATTTCAGGATTGGTGTAGGCCACCGAGGGGATGGTAAGCGGTGTAAAGGCGGCGTTGTGGCCGGCAATCACTTCCGCCGCCACCTTACCCTGATGGGTTGCCTTATGAGCGAGCATCGGCTCGCCCACCACATCACCGATGGCGAAGATATGTTCCACACTGGTGCGCTGCTGGGTATCGACTTGGATAAATCCGCGCTCGCTGATTTTCACCCCGATGTTGTTCAAGCCCAGATCGGAGCTGTTTGGTCGCCTGCCGATAGCCACCAATACGGCATCGAAGGTGTCGGTGAGGGTCTCTTTTTCGGTGGCGTAGCTCACCGCAATGCCTTCTTTGGTGGACTCCATACCCTCCACCCTGGTTTTGGTCATAATGGTGTAGCGTTTCTTGATCTTCTGGATCAGCGGCTGCACCACATCCTTGTCGGCCGGGGCGATAAGCTGGGGCAACATCTCGATAATGGTGATTTCAGCGCCCAGCGCTTCATAGACCTGGGCCATTTCCAGGCCGATAATACCGCCGCCGATGATCAAAAGCCGCGTGGGAATTGTTTTCAGGGCCAGGGCATCGGTGGAATCCCAGATCCGCTCGTCATCGGGGGTGTTCGGCAGGACAAAGGGGCGCGAGCCGGTGGCGACAATCACGTGTTCACAGCTGATCGTAGATGGTGCGTCGGCGCCGTCAACCACAATTGTGTTCCTGTCGGTCAACCGCCCGGCACCGTTGACCTTGATGATGTTGCGGGCCTTGCACAAAGAGTCCAGACCGCCGGTGAGTTGGCTGATGATTGAATCTTTTTTGGCGCGCAACGCGTCAAGATCGATCCCTTCCTGTGTAAAACTGATTCCGTACTCCTTAAGGGCCTGCGCTTCCTCGATGACGGTGGCGCAATGCAGCAGGGTCTTGGAGGGGATGCACCCGACATTGAGGCAGACGCCGCCCAACCGGGAGTGCTGCTCGATCAGACAGACGGAAAGGCCCAGGTCGGCAGCCCGAAAGGCGGCGGTGTAGCCGCCGGGACCGCCGCCGAGAACCGCGACTTGTACGTCGATAGATGTTGCCATGAATAGTCTCCGTTCGTTTACAGAAGCGCCCGCCGCAGATCTTCGAGGTTGGCGGCCAGGGCTTGGCAGAAGCGGGCCGCTTCGGCGCCGTCGATTATCCGGTGATCATACGATACCGAAAAGGGCAGGGTGAGCCGTGGGATAAAGGCCTCCCCATCCCACACCGGTTTGTGATAGCTGCGGGACAGCCCCAGGATAGCACTTTGCGGGCTGCTGATAATGGGGGTGAAGCCGGTGCCGCCGATCCCGCCGAGACTGGAGATGGTAAAGGTGGCCCCCTGAATATCGGGAATGGTGAGTTTACCCTCCCGCGCCCTGGTGCTGAGCGATCTCAGTTCGTCGCCGATTTCATAAATGCCCTTGCGATCAGCGTGCTTGATAACCGGCACCACCAGCCCTGATGGGGTATCCACCGCGATGCCCAGGTGGTAGTATTTTTTCGCTATCACGGTAGCGGTGCCCGGCACCAGCGAGCAATTGAACAGTGGATACGCCTTGAGGGTGGCCACCGTCGCCTTGATGACGAAGATGAGCGGGCTCAGTTTGATATCATCTTCACCGCGCCGCTCGTTGAGCTGATGGCGAAAACTATCCAATTCGGTGATGTCGGCCTCGTCGAAATGGGTGACATGAGGGATCGTGACCCAGCTGTTATGCAGGTGCTCGGCGGAGATCTTCTTGATCCGGCCCAGATCGATTTCCTCCGTTTCCCCGTGGGCGCTGAAATCCTCTAACGGCTTTTCAGCGGGTTTGACGGGCTGGCCGGCGGATTGTTTTTTTGCACCAACCTGCTTGTCCACATCCTCTTTAAGGATTCTGCCCTTGGGGCCGGATCCTTCCACGCTGCTCAGATCGACCCCCTGAGTGCGGGCGTGGGCGCGGACGGACGGGCTGGCATGGGGCGGCGGGCCTGCTTCTGGTGCTTCTTCTTTAGTGTCGGTGGCTTGGGCCGGTTCAGGCGTAGTTTCGGCTTCGGGCTCTTGCCGCGAAGGTTCAGGTGGCTGTTGGTCGGCCTCGGCCTCGGTGGATTCAGCGGCGCCGTCGATCTCGATGATGGCGATGACGTCATCGTTTTTTACCGAATCGCCTTCGGCGAGCTTTACCTCCTTGATGACCCCGGTAAACGGGCTGGGGATATCCATCACCGCTTTTTCACTTTCCAGCGCCACCAGCGGGTCTTCTTCGGAAACCTGATCACCTGCCTTGACGTACACCTCCACCACGGTGATTTCCTGAACATCACCAAAGTCGGGAATCGTTATCTTCTCAAGGGCCATAATCCATCTCCTTTTAGCAGGTGAGCGCATGCGGTGCGTCCGCGTCGATGTTAAATTTCCGCATTGCTTCGGTGACTCTCTTTGGTTCAATTTCTCCCATTGCGGCAAGCTCGCTCAAGGCGGCGATAACGATGTTGTAGCGATCGACCTTGAAAAAGGCACGCAGCACCTCGCGGGTGTCACTGCGGCCGTAGCCGTCGGTGCCGAGAATGGTCACCGGATGTGGTATCAGATGCCTGATCTGGTTGCAATAGGCAATCACGTAGTCGCTGGCGATGACGGCGGGGCCCTGGTGCTCTTTGAGCAGGGCGGTGACATAGGGTTCTTTTGGTTCTTCCTCCGGGTGCATGGTGTTGTATTCCTCCACCATAATGCCGTCCCGGTAGAGCTGATTGACCCCGAGAATGGACCAGACGTTGGCGGCGATGTTAAAATCGCTTTCAAGCAGGTCGGCGGCGGCCAGCGCCTCTCTAAAAATGGTGCCGCTGCCCATCAACTGCACCTGGGCATCGCCGTGAGCCGGTGCGCGATACAGATACATGCCGCGCTCGATGCCCTCCTCAACGCCTTCGGGCATGTCCGGGTGCGGGTAATTCTCGTTGAGCAGGGTGATGTAGTAGAATACGTCTTCGCCTTTACCAAACATGCGCTCAATGCCGCGCTGCACCAGTACCGTGACTTCGTACCCAAAGGTTGGATCATAGGCCCGGCAGGAAGGGTAGGCGGAGGCGAATAGCAGGCCGTGGCCGTCCTGATGCTGCAGCCCCTCACCGTTGAGGGTGGTGCGTCCCGAGGTGGCGCCCAGCAGAAAGCCGCGTGTTTTCATGTCACCGGCGGCCCAGAGCTGATCGCCGATGCGCTGAAACCCGAAAATTGAGTAGAAGATATAGAAGGGAATCATCGGCACCCCGTAATTGACGTGGGCGGTGCCGGCCGCCACCCAGGATGAGATGGCCCCTGATTCGGTGATTCCCTCCTCGAGAATTTGCCCCTTGGTGTCTTCCCGGTACCAGGCTACCGTTTCAGAATCCTGCGGCTCGTAGAGCTGGCCCTGGACCGCGTAGATACCCAGCTGGCGAAACAGGCCCTCCATACCGAAGGTGCGCGCCTCGTCGGGCACGATGGGCACCACATGTTTGCCGATGGCCTTGTCCTTGGCCAGCATGCCGAGCATTCTGACAAAGGCCATGGTGGTGGAGATTTCCCGGTTTTTGGATGAGGCGAGCAACTGCTTGAAATTCTCCAGCGGCGGACACTCAATACCATTATGGGTGGTAGCGCGAAACGGTACCGAACCTCCCATGGCGGCGCGGCGCTCGGTGAGAAAGGCCGCTTCCTTGCTGTCCTCCGGCGGCTTGATAAAGGGCAGTGCGGCCAACTCATGGTCGCCGAGCGGCACCCCAAATCGATCCCTGAACTGTTTGAGTGAATCCACATCCATCTTTTTGACGTTGTGTGACACCATGACCGATTCGCCCGACTGGCCCATGCCGAATCCCTTGATGGTTTTCACCAGGATTACCGTGGGCGTGCCGGTATGGTTGACGGCGGCGGTGTAAGCGGCAAACACCTTGCGCGGGTCGTGGCCGCCACGGGTCATCTGCCAGAGTTCCTTGTCGCTCATGTCATCCACCAGCGCCATCAGGCGGGGATCGTCGCCGAACACCCGCTGGCGCAGATATTCCGGGCCGCGAGCGCGAATGGTCTGATAGTCGCCATCCACCATCTCGCCGAATTTTTTCAGCAGCAGCCCTTCGCTGTCGCGGGCCAGAATCTTGTCCCATTCGCTTCCCCAGAGCACCTTGATGACGTGCCAGCCGGCCCCGCGAAAACGACCCTCCAGTTCCTGGATAATTTTACCGTTGCCGCGCACCGGGCCGTCGAGACGCTGGAGGTTGCAGTTCACCACGAAGATGAGGTTGTCCAGTTGCTCGCGCACCGCCACCGACAACGCCCCCAGCGATTCGGGCTCGTCTGATTCGCCATCTCCCATGAACATCCAGACCTTGCGATCACCGGCCTCCTTGAGCCCGCGGCTGTCCATGTACTTCATGAAGCGGGCCTGGTAAATGGCGGCCATCGGCCCGAGCCCCATGGAGACGGTGGGAAATTCCCAGAAATCGGGCATCAACCAGGGGTGCGGGTAGGACGACAGGCCATGGCCGTCGACCTCGCGCCGAAACCGATCCAGTTGTTCTTCGCTCAGGCGCCCCTCGATAAAGGCACGGGCGTAGACGCCCGGCGAACTGTGGCCCTGGAAATAGATCATGTCGGCCCCGAACGGGGCATCGGGACCCCGGAAAAACCAGTTGAAACCCACTTCATACATGGCCGACACCGAAGCGTAGGTGGCGATATGGCCGCCCAGTCCAAGACCATCCTTGTTGGCCCGGGCCACCATGGCCATGGCGTTCCAGCGCACATAAGCGGCGACGTTGCGGGCGATAAAGGAATCCGGAGGCATCGGAGTTTCGCGCTCCGGAGCGATGGTGTTGGTGTAGGGGGTGAGGATGCCGGGCGAGGTCTCGACGCCATGGGCGCGGGCCCGATCGGTCAGCTCGCGCAGAAGATAGTCGGCTTTCTCCTTGCCTTCGTGGGCGATAACCGCCTCCAGCGCCTCGAGCCATTCTTTTGTTTCGCGGGGATCCGGATCTTTGTAGTAACTACTCATTGGTATGCCGTATTGTTTGTAGGGAACCTTGCAAAATGGCCTGTTCGCCCAATCTCATCGTTGCTCAAAAAAATTATCCTGGCAATATCAGTACGATGCCTGCGGTAAAATTTTCCTCGCGCCTTGATTTTGAACGGAAATTCTCATTTTTCAAGGCTCCCTGTAGTAAATGACGATGACCGCTTGCGAGGTGATTATCCACCCAAACAGCCGGCGGTGCAAGGACTTTTCCAATCATGCCTTGCCCGTGCCGCGTCATCCAGCCAACCAAAGACGCCTTTGGTGGAAAATCCTGCTTCGTACTGGTAACTCTTCGCATTGAATTCAATCGCATGCAATAAGAGTTTTCAATTAATAATGGAAATTGTTTCTATCCTTCCTCTTTGTTGATGAACTCGTAAAAACCTTGAAATTGCTTGCTAACGTCATTCCCGCTCTCGATAACAACACTCAAGGGCAGGCTGCAGTGGGAATCCAGTAATTTAAAATGATTATGGATTTCAGTTCAACTCCACAATGACCGTAATTGGGGTTTTTACGCCGCCATCTTTGTTGATGGCGTTGTGCTACCTTCGCTCTCTAACTGAAGAGAATGTTCCGGCTTCTTGAGATAACACAGTGATCCTTTCAGGGCACTCCACTCCTTCATGAAAAATTCATGCAGTGCTGCTAAAAGCACAGGCGACTGAGCGTTACATTCGCTTTTCGTTGCCATGCGCTCGTTTTGACCTATCGACGCTATTGTATGCCTGCAAGGTCAGAAAGTACCATTGCCTGTTGAACGCTATTTGCTGGGTCCTCGCCCATTGTATAATTAGCTTTTTTACCAAACCACCACATTTTGATTGCTTGAATGTTACCCTCCTCGTTGTTATTGAATCTCCACGTTTTGGGCGTTGAACGCGACCACTGTGGAGAAGCGAATTTCTGGATTGAGGTCTCACCGCTAGTTCGGAGGATCGGTGACATTGCAGGTGATATGAAAACCGGGGTTTCAATCATCATTCCAACCCGTGATGAGCAAGACAATATCGATCCGCTTTTTAGGCGCCTTCAATCCATGCAGGTCGCGGAACACTATTGTTATGAGATCATCGTGGTGGATGACAGCTCAGCAGATGATACGCGCCAGCGCGTGCGCGGCTGGTTTGACCGGCTGCCGGTTTCGCTGGTCTGCCGGGACCATGATGGATGTCTGGCCGGAGCCGTTATAGCGGGTGCCCGGGCGGCCCACTATCGATGGGTGGTGGTAATGGACGCCGATCTCAGCCATCCTCCGGAGGCCATCTTCGATCTGCTTGCACCGCTTAGCGCCGGTGAATGTGATATGGTGATCGGCAGCCGCTACGTGGCGGGCGGCGCCACCCCGCACTGGCCGGCGCGCAGACGGTTCGCATCCTTTGCTGCCTCGCTTCCGGCCCGGCTTTTTACCGATGTCAAAGATCCGATGGCCGGATTTTTCGCCACCCCGACCAGACGCCTTCAACAACTGCGTGATGATGTGCCCGGTTTCAAGATCGGTCTTGAAGTTCTGGCTGCCGGGGGGGCTGATATGCGGGTTGTGGAGATCCCGATAATCTTTCAGGACCGGTTTGAGGGGTTCTCCAAAATGAATAAACGGGTAGTTTTGGATTATGGGAAACAGTTGTTGCAGTTGTGCGGCATCTCCCCGCGGCTGTTTCGCCCCTCATCTTTGGCCGGTGTGGTTGGCGTGGCCGCGCTTGCCGGCTGGCTGGTGTTTGCCGGCATCTATCTGATCGGCGGCGGGGCTGTCGCCGCTCTTTTCGGGGTGGTTCTGGCAACCGGCGGCATGGTTGTAACCATGATGTGCAGGTGGGTGGCGCCTGATGGTGGGGCCGGGGGGGCGGTGAAGCGTTATCGCATTATCATGGCGGTGGTGGCGCTGGTGCTGAGCTTTGCTATGCAGGAAGCGGTGTTTGCCTTACTTTCGCCTGTTCTGGGTGTTTTGCTCAGCGCTGCGGCACTATCGGTACTGAGCGCCGTTGTCCTGTATGTATTGGCAGCAATCTTCGTGTGTTCGGCCCTTGCCGAACGCGAACGCCGCCCACGCCTGAGGGCGGCGGCAGCGGCCGTCATTCTCATGGTTGTGGCGCTGGCAAGTTCACTGGTTGTGTCTGGGTAGTTCCCGAGGGCACGAGAGTTATCGTTTTTTTGACCCATCAGCAAGGTAGGCCGGATCGAGTATCCGTTCCAGCAGGGAGGTATCCAGATCTGTCTGTTCTTTGGCGATTTCAAGGATAGGCCGACGTTCTTGCTGTGCCTGTTTGCCAATCTCAGCAGCGGCAAGATAGCCGATATAGGGTACCAGGGCGGTTACCAGAATTGGGTTGAGGGCAAGGGGTTCGGCCATTGCTAAGCGGTTAATTACCATGCCCGTGATGGCTTTATCGGCCAGTGAGGCGGCGCTTCCCGCCATCAACTCGCCGCTCTCGAGAATGGCAGCGGCAGCAATGGGCAGCATGGTGTTGATTTGAAAACTGCCGGCCTGGGCGGCTATGGTAATGGTGGTATCGTTGCCGATTATGTGTGCCGCGGCCATGCATACCGCTTCCGGGATCACCGGGTTGACCTTGGCGGGCATGATGGATGAGCCCGGCTGCAGGGCCGGCAGGGTAATTTCGCCGATACCGGCGTGCGGCCCGGAATTCATCCAGCGCAGATCGTTGGCGATTTTCATCAAAACCGCGGCTCCGATTTTCAGATGCCCGGAGGTTTCCAGCACCGGGTCGATACTGCTCAGTCCCTGATAAAACGAGTGCATGGAAGTAAAGCTCATCCCCGTCGCGGCGCTTAGATGAGTCAAGGCGCGGGGGGCAAAATCGGGATGGCAGTTTGCCCCACTGCCCACGGCGGTGCCCCCCAGGGGAAGCCGGCTCAGGCGCGATACACTCTCCAGCAGACGCGTTTGCACATCATCTACCTGACTCGCCCAGCCCTCCAACTCGGCCGCCAGTCTGATCGGCAGTGCGTCCATCAGGTGGGTACGACCGGTTTTTATGACATCACCGTTGCGCTGAGCAACGGCCCGGATAGTGGCGCCGAGGTGCTCCAGGGCCGGAATCACCAGGCAGCTAATCTGCCGTGCCGCCGCCACCAGCAGCGCCGATGGAATGACATCGTTGGAGCTTTGGCCGAGATTGACATGATCGTTCGGTGAAAGTTGCACGCCCTGTTCGGCCGCCATGAAGCTGATTACCTCATTGGCGTTCATATTGGTGCTGGTGCCGGAGCCGGTCTGCAGGATGGGCACCGGAAAATGGCGGGAAAAATCAGTGTCGAGCAGGTCGCTGACAGCCGTGATGATGGCTTCTGCTTTGTCATCGTCAAGCAGACCCAGCTCCTGATTTGCCCGGGCAGCCGCCTGTTTGATATACAGCAAAGCCTCGATAAAGCGGGCCGGCATGGGCTCTGCTGAAATAGTGAAATTATCCAGGGCGCGCTGGGTCTGAGCGCCGTAGCGGACCCCCACGGGAACCCTGACCTCACCCATGGAGTCACGTCCAATGCGAAATTGGTCATTCATATTGAACTCATTAGTGTCTGGATCAGGAGCGAAGGATAATTACGATGCCGACACTTTCAAATATAAGAAATTTTTCTCAATAGAAAAGTGGATAACTGCCAGTGCCACTTACATGCAACGAATAGTGAGATAGTTCAAATGACAATAGTCTGTATGTCACCTAATAGATAATACTCTAATTTCATTACCTAAAATTGATCAGTAAAAGTGCAAAGTGTGTAATGAGTCATCCCTGCTGAGCAGAATAATTGTGCTTTAACCTTGACAATGCTGTGGCGTTATCGTTCAATAGTGTTAGGAGTGAGCCATTTTCCACCACACTGGTGCAGTGATGCTGCGCCGGCAACCTAACGTGATATATGCCTTCTCGCCAGGTGTGTATTTACCTCCGTGCCGATCTGTCCGGCACTATTTCGTCTCTTGTTATCCGATTCTGTGCAACAACCTTTTTGTGGAGAGAGGCCCCATGACTGCGCTCAGAAATCCTCTTGTACTGGTACTGTCCGTTTTTTTGCTACTGGTGATAAGCCGGGAGCAGACCCATGCGGTGGACTCGGTGTGCGCCCGGGTCAAGATCGAGATCAAGCAGGAGGTGACCTTTGAGCGGCAGGCCTTCGATGCCCACATGCATATCGAAAACGGCCTGACCACCATGGCGCTGGAGCAGGTCGGCGTTGAGGTTATGTTTACCGACGAAGATGGTGTGCCGGTATTTGCAACCAGCAATCCGGATCACCCCGATGCCTTGTTTTTCATCAGAATCAGCTCGATGGAGGGCATCGAAGATGTCAGCGGTTCAGGCGTCGTTGGTGCGGCCAGTGAAGCGGACATCCACTGGCTGATCGTGCCGGCCCCGGCCGCCGTCAATCCCGCCGTACCGACCACCCTCTATTTTGTTGGCGCCCGTCTCACCTACACACTGGGCGGTGAAGAACAGATCACCGAAGTCACCCCGGACTATATTAACGTCAAGCCGCTGCCGCTGTTTACCCTCGATTATTTTCTTCCCGACGATGTCTACGGCGACGACCCGTTTACCGATGCAACCGAGCCCTCGATTCCTTTTTCCCTGGGTGTCCGGGTGATGAATAACGGCCATGGGACGGCCTACAACTTCAAGATCGATTCGGCCCAGCCGCGGATCATCGAAAACGAACTTGGGTTGCTGGTGGATTTTCAGATTGAGGGCAGCGAGGTAGACGGGGTGCTCATTCCCAATACCCTGCTCATCAATTTCGGCGATATCGAACCGAATCAACCGAAGATCGGGCGGTGGCTGATGACCAGTTCATTGTCGGGCCGTTTTGTTGAATTTGTGGCACAATATTCCCACGCCGAGGAATTTGGCGGTGAGTTGACCTCACTTATCGAAGATGTCCGCACCCATGTACTGGTGCGCGATGTGCTGGTGGATGAACCGGGTCGCGATGAGATTCGTGATTTTCTCGCACTCGATGATGGTCAATACACGGTGTATGAATCAGACGCCGGCGTCACCGAGGTCACCGATCGTTCCTCAACCAGCGTACTCACCTTCGTCTCCGCCACCGGTCCGGAGATGACCTATTCACTCACCACCACGCCGACGGCCGGGTTCTCGTACCTTCAACTCGATGATCCACTCAACGGTACCAAACTCCTCATCGACGTTACCCGGTCTGATGGCAAGAAACTGTCGGTTAACAATGGGTGGATTTCCGGCAGGCGAGTTGAAGATCAATGGAGCTATTATCTCAACCTGTTCGATACCCACGGCACCGAATCCTATACCCTTACCTTTCTCGATCCATCGGCGGTGGACCAGCCGCCGGAGTTTCTCACCGATGAAATCCCGGTTGAGAAAGAGGGTGAATTGATCGAGGTACTTATCCGGGTAGGCGATCCAGACCAACCGGTCCAGCTGCTCTCCACCTGGGGTGCGTTAAGCATGGAGCAGGAGTGTGAGATCGAGATCAGCGTTGACCGGCTGCCGGTCGGAGCGGAATTTGTCGATCTGGGCAACGGCACGGGGATCCTGCGTTGGAATGCGGAGCCTGGTCAGGCGGGCGACTATCCGCTGGAATTTACCGCCCGCGATTGCAACGATCAGGAGTCGACGGCACGCTACCACCTGGTGGTGACGGATATTGACAATGTTCCGACCGCAACATTTTCGGCGACCCCGTTGAGCGGCGCGGTGCCGCTGGATGTCTTGTTTGTGGATGAATCGACATCAGTAGACGGTATCGCCACCAGAGTGTGGGATTTTGGCGACGGCGGCGGCTCGAGCCAGGAGACCCCTTTTTATACCTACACGGTACCCGGTACCTATCCGGTAACATTGACGGTCACTGAGCCGGATGGCGACACGGATACGCGCCGAGTAGAGGATTATATCCGGGTCACCGGTGTGGTGGACGGCCGATTGCGGGTCCTGTTGACGGACGAGTCAGGCACCCCCCTGCCGGATGTGCGCGCCCAGCTTTTTGACACAGACGGCAACGATCAGGGCCGGAGTGCCGTCACCACCAGCGAGGGGTATGCCGAATTCACCGCTAACGGCGGTACCTATCAAATCCGTGCTGAGTATCTGGGCTATGAGTTCTGGAGTGACCCGTTTGTCCATGCCACCATGGACACCACGGTGGATATGACGATTGCCCACCGCGAGGTAACAATACAGGTGGTTGCTGATGCCGGCGACGGGATCAGCGCCCCGCTTGGCGGGTTACCGGTGCACCTGTATCGACCAGACGGTGAGCCGATCGACCTGGAAGCAGTTACCACGGAGGAGGGCACTGCCCGCTTCCGGGTACCGCAACGCACCTACAAGGCGTTGACCACCTATGCTGACACGGCCTATTGGTCGGACACGCTGATGTGGCAGGATACGACCATTGCCATCGAACATGGTCTGGTGGATGTAGCGGTGCTCGCCGATGGCGAGGGGGCGCCGGGGATTCGGGTGGATCTGCTGGATGAAACAGGCGCCTTGATGCAGTATGCACTGTTCACCGACAGCGATGGCATGGCCCGATTTATGGTGGTGCCGGGCGCGTATCGTTTCCGGGCTGAATACCAGGGGTATTACTATACCGGTGATGTGGTGCAGGTAGCTGCCTTCGAGCAGTTGTCCACCACCCTAAATACCCGTGGCAGCGCCGTGGTGCTCACCTATACCGATCAGTTCGGTACCCCGCTGGCGGGGTTGACGGTAGCGGTGCTCGACGCCGAAGGAGCCGATTTTGGTGATGCCGGCATCACCGACGCCGCCGGCAGCGTCGGTTTTGATCTGCCCGACGGCAGCTACCGGGCGGTGGTTTTTTACCTGGGAACAGAGCAGCGGAGCGAACCGTTTGCAATTCCGAACACCAGCACCCTGTCCCAGGTGATCGACCACCGGCAGGTAACGATCACCCTGCAGACCGCCTACGATGCCCACCTCAGCTCTCTTTCCCAGGCGCCGGTTGCACTCTTGGACGGTTCGGGAGGCGAACTCGGGGTGGAGACCATGACCGATAGTGCGGGTGAAGCGCATTTTTACCTGCCGTACGGCTCGTTTCAGGTTCGGGTATGGGATTATACCACCATGTATGAGAGCGGCCCCTTCAGCAATGAGGCGCTTACCATGACGCTGCCGCGCGGCGCGGTGAGGGTATCGCTGCCCGATGAAGTGGAACCGCGCGATGGAGTACCGCTCCGGGTGATGGATGGCGCCGGTGTCGAGTTACCGCTCTCGCTTTCCACCAACGCCGAAGGCGCTGTGGAGCTTTTTCTGCCGCCGGGCGGGTACCGCTTTGAGGCAGGTAATTATGCCGCCGAGCTGTACCTTGTTGCCGACCAGTATCGCGAAGCGGAGCTGGAACTGGTGATCGGGGGCGGAGATGTGACCATTTTGGTTAGCGATCAAAACGGCAGAGCGCTGACAAATCTGCCGGTGACGCTTTTTGACCTGAACCGACAGCCCCTGGAGTTCACCGGGATAACCGATGAGCGCGGACTGGTCACCATGACGGTTCCCACCGGCAGTTATCTGGCCGGGGTCGAATATCTCTATAAAACCTACTTCTCCGATCCGCTGGGTGTTGCAGGCGACACAACGGCGGTCATCGAGATCGAGCATCGGCCGGTGACGGTAAAAGTCGTGGGCCGGAGCATCGCCGGTGAACCGGCGCCACTGTTTAATTATGCGTACAACGTATATCTCTATGCGTTTGATGAATCCTTTTCTCCCCCTCGCGCCCGAATTTTGCCTCAGCAGTGGAGGAAGAGAACAGATGGAAATGGTGAAGCGGTTTTTATGTTGCCGGACGCCCGCTTCAAGGTGGCGGTTCGAGTGCCGTTTATCGCAGCGGCTCGACAGTACAGCGCCCCGTTTGGGTGGGAAGGTGTAGAACTGGAAGTCCCCGTGGGGCGTCTTGAAGTACGATTCACCTACAACGGCGGCCGACCGGCCAGAAACATGGAGGTGTTTTTAAATATCCGCGACTACTCGATAGGTATCACCGATGATAATGGGGTGATTCGTATCGATGTGCCTGCTGCCAGGAACTATCGGCTGCGGGTGTACGATTCGCCTGCCAGGTGGCGATTCTTCTCATCCAACCGTTTTAATGTTGAAGACGGGCAAACCCTGCACCTCGATGTCAACCTTGATACGAGACATGGCTGGTAACCACCTGTGATGAAGAAACAGCTGCTTATCCTTCTGCTTGGCATGGTGGTGATCGGAGCTGGTGCAACCGGGGCATGGTTCTATCTGACCACCGCTCACGAGGATGATAAACCTGCTGCCAGCCTCCCCGCCGTTACCCGGCGCATCGCCTATGAGCTGGAGGTAACTAACACCGGCGGCAGCCCGATTCAGGAGGAGCGGCTCATGGTTCGCGCCCCGGCCTCCACGGGCCGCGGCCAAACCTGTACCACCATCCAGGCCGGCTTGCCGTACGAGCTGAGCCGTGACGAGGCAGGCAACCAGGTGCTCTTGTTCGATCTCTCGATCCCGCCGTACGGGGTGAAGATCATCCCCTTCGAGGCTGAAGTGAGCTGGCGTCCGCCTGCAGCGTCTGGCGGTGGTGCCACTGCCACCGACTATACACATGCTGAGAAGTACATCGAGCTGAACCACCCGGCCCTTCAGGCCCAGGCTGCATCGCTTCGCCGGGAGACCACCGCGGCGACGGTCACGGCCACCTTTTCCTGGGTTTCCACTCAGATCGACAAGACCTCCTCAGCCATACCCCCCGGGGCGCCGCCTATGCCATGCGTAAGAAGCGCGGTGACTGTACCGAGTTCATGCACCTGTTTATTTCCCTGTGCCGAATCAACGGGATCCCGGCCCGCGCCGTCAGCGGCTATGTGGCGCCCCGCGACATGCGCCTTACCGCCAACGATTTTCACGAATGGGCCGAGGTGTATTACGACGGCCGCTGGCACCTGGCTGACCCTTATTACGGCGTTCTGGACACGGACGAGGCGAGCTATCTGAGTTTTTTCGTGCAGCCGGGCAACGCTGATACAATTCCTTTTTACCGGTGGCACAGCGACGCGCCCGTGCTCCGGGTGCGGATGTTGTAGGAGGAGATCGATGACCCCGCCTTGTCTCGTAGTTCAGTGGCCGGTAAGAGCACTGCTGTTTCTTCTGACGGCGTTGATGGCGGCGCCCGCCTGGTCCGCGCAACCACCGCTGCTCAGTGTTAGCGAAGCAATTGCTCTTACAGAGCGTGATCCGCGCGCCATCTATGTGGATGTGCGCCGCCCCGATCAGTTCGAGCGCTTTCATATTCCCGGCTCCATCAATGTGGCCGCCCACTTCATCAAGACCAAGGCCTATCTGCGCACCATGAACCTTATCCTGGTTAATCAGGGAGACGCCCTTGGCCCACTGCTCAGAGAACGCAGCCGCCTGGCCGAGGACGGCTTTGAGGTGTCCATCCTGGCCGGCGGGCTGGCCGCCTGGGCGCAGCAGAACAGGAAGTTTTACGGAATCCGGCCGCGGCCGGGCATCCTTGCCGAGACCCCGGCCGGCACCGCCCTGGCCGAGCTGGCCGACGACACCTATGCGCTGGTGGTGGATATTTCGGCGCCGGCTGAAGACGCACCCGCCTGTGCGCCGGCCTCCCTGCCGGTGATTGACCCCGCTGATCGTGACGACCTGCTTGCCCTGTTTGACGAGCAGGGGCTGGACGAGTCGGCCCGGGTGCTGCTGATAACCAGCGAAGGCGCCGGCCACTATGGTGATGCGCTGCGTGCCGAAAGCCGTCCGACCCTGTTTTTCCTGGCTGAAGGCTGCGCCGCGCTGGCCCGTGCGCAGCGCAATCAGCATGCCATGTACCAGCCGGCGGGGGAGCGCACCCAGATCATCGGCGCCTGCCCGAGCTGTCCGGATGAGACGACCACCCCTGAAGCTGATGAATAGGTATACCGGGATCATGACACCTTTTTCACCCGAGTGGAGAGAGAACCATGCGTTCTAAACGGCTACTGAGTTGTATCTATTGTCTGGCGCTGCTGATCGGCGCCCCCAGTTCGCTGTACGCGATCACCACATCGGGCTCATTGAGTGGCGATGAGACCTGGGACGGTGAGGTAGAGGTGACCGGTGATGTGAGGGTACCGGAAGGACTCAGCCTGACGATTGAACCGGATACGACGGTGCGGTTCCAGGGCACAACAGAGCTGTTAGTCGAAGGCAGCCTGGTCGTTGCCGGCGGTGTAGGTTCTGAGATCACCTTCACCTCGAGCAGCGCTGCTCCGTCGGCGGGCGACTGGGGGGTATCCGGGTAGCGGGTCGTGGCACGGTTGCTGTATCGCATGCGGTGGTGGAGTACGGGAGCTGGGGTATTGCGGTGGATAGCAGTGAGGGAGCCGGCGCGATATCCATCAGCGAGAGCGTCTTTCGGCATGGCACGGTAATGGGGTGACGGTGACGATGAGTTCGGGTTCCGGTCGTACGGTGACGCTTGATGGCAATACGGTGTACGAGCATGGCGGCAAGGGTATCCGGTTGGTGATGAGCGGCTCAAGTACGCGGGTGAGTGGAAGCATCAGTGATAACGAGGTCCGCGATGTGGGGGCTGGGGTATCAGCTGGCAGACTGATGGTGGGCGCGCAGTGCTCTGAGTGTTTCCGGCAATACGGTGTACGGGGTTGGTGAGTACGGGCTGTACGGGTATGCGGTACATGCCAATACCGAGGCGGATGCGACGATCAGCGGCAATGAGGTGTATGATACGGGTACGGGGTTGTATCTGTACAATCGTGACGACGCAGTGTCAGACGAGCTGGTGATCAGCACGAATACGGTGCGTGATGTAGCAACGGGTATTGATTGTTACTCGTATTCTTGGCAATTCTATTATTCAACGAGGATATCTGTGTTGCTTACGGGCAATCAGGTGGTGAACAATAGTTCATGGGGCATCGATCTTCATACTTATTCCTATCGGAACTAATTCTTCGCGTCTGGAGGCGGTGGTAGAGGGTAATGTGATCACCGGCAACGGCGGCGGTATTCGGGGTCGGCGGGCTGGCTATGGCACGACGGTGGTGACGCTTGCATCCAATGAGATCACGGGTAACGGCGGCCGTGGTGCGGAGTTAAGCGTATCGGGTTCACCGCTGGTTTCATCCAACACGATCAGCGGCAACGGTGGTGACGGTTTGTGGGTGAGCGCGCCCGGTTCGCCGGTGGTGTTGTCCAATGCGATCAGCGGCAACGGTGGTGACGGTTTGGAGTTGAGTTCAAGCGGTGTGCCGCTGATTGCTTTCAATGAGCTTGGCGGCAACAGCGGCGTTGGCATTCGCGTAAGCAACAGTGTTCTGAGCCGTGTCCATTACAATAACTTGGGCAATGACGGCGGCCACGAGGTGTATAACGACGGCGCTGGGCCGGTTGACGCGCGCTACAACTGGTGGGGCAATGAGACGACCGCTCAGATGAATCTGGGCGATAACCCCAGGGACATCAGCCGTATCCGTGATATCTACGATAATGGTTCCAAGGGCGCGGTAGCGTACGAACCGTGGCTGAGCGAATCGTTTGTTGCACCTGCCGAGCCGTTTTCACGGCTCGTTAATCCAGAAAACGGGTTGACGGTGAAACACCCTGAGTTGACGATCAGCGGGGTGGCGTACGCAGTGATGGTATTGACCGGGTAGAGGTATCGGTTGATGACGGGGCCACCTGGCAGGTGGCCAACGGCACCGAGTTCTGGAGCTACAATTGGACTGCACCGGTGGATGGTACCTACGCCATCCGTTCGCGGGTGATATCTGGCGACTATATCGAGGCGCCGGCCCCGGCCCGTTATCAGACGGTAAACTCCACCTCCTATACCAGCTCCGGTACCGTCCAGTCCGATGAGAGCTGGTCGGATACGGTTGCGCTGCGCGGCGATATCAGGGTACCCGCCGGGGTCACCCTGACCATCCAGCCGGGCACGACGATTCTCGTACCACCATTGCATGACAGCACCTACGGCGGCGCCGCCCCCTCCAAAACCGAATTGGTTATCAGTGGCAATCTCCGCGCTCTGGGCACCGACAGCGCCCCCATCACCTTTGTTTCCAGCCACTATCGCGGCGGTGCGCCCGGAGACTGGGTGGGCATCCGCGGCAGCGGCGCCATAGAACTTGAGCATACGGTGATCAGCGATGCCGAGTCCGGGCTCAGCCTGACCGGTGGTACCCTGTCGCTCGCCCACAGCCGGGTCACCGGCAGCAGCGCTGCCGGCATCACCCTGAGCAGCAGCGGCGGCGGCGCAATTGCGGCGGACATCAACCAGAGCATGTTTGACGCCAACGGTGGGGCCGGCATCTCCTGCCAGACCAGCGGCGCCGACAGCGCGCTCACCATGCATGTGCGGCAGAGTACGGTTGCAGGCAACGGCACCCAAGGATTGACCTGCACCGCCACCAACCGGTCTCAGCTGGACGTCACCATCGGCGCCAGTGCCATCGAGCATGACGGCTCCGAAGCAATCGCCCTGACCACCAGTTCCTCGTCGGTGAGCAGCGTCACCATCGATGCTACCGAGATCCATGGGGCGGGTATCGGCGTTGCCGCCTCCTACAACACCAACGGCGCATCCAGCCTGACTCTTACCAACAATACCATCTATCAAAATGCAACTGGAGTGCAGGTAACCGTTACCAACGGCGCCCTGCAACCGCTTCTCAGCCACAATGAGATCTATAGCAACGGCGACGGTATTGTCTTTGTACCCAGCACCCACGCGGCCACCGAATTGCTGCCGGAGATCAATGCCAATACCATTTACGACAACCAGGGTAACGGCATCCACCTGGCGGTGACCGGCCCGATCAGTCTGACCAACAACGGTCTCTACGACAGCGGGTATGACCTCTATAACCCAACCGCTCACGCCATCGATGCACGCGGCAACTGGTGGGGGGCCGATACCACCAACTTCATCAATTATACGACCAACCCCACCAACCTGCCGGCCATCTACGACCGCTACGACAATGGCTTGCTGGGCGAGGTGGACTACTCGGGCTGGCTGAGCCTGTATGATCCGCCCGCCCCGCCCACCGTCGATCCGGTCACCACCCCCACCGGCGCCGCCACCTCCCTTTTGACCGGTAGCAAGGATGCGGACACCGGTATCACCATTAACGGCTCGGTGGTTGTCCCGCCCGATGCTCTGGAATCGTGGTCATACGAGTATAGCCTGGCGGAAGGGGCCAATTCCCTTACCATCCGTTCGCGCTCGGCCATCGGCCTGCTCAGCAGCCCGGTCACCACCCGCATCGTCAAAGACACCACCGCCCCCCACCTGGGATCTTCAGCACCGGCCGCCGACGCCTTCGTGGCCCGGCCGGTATCGATGGTGCAGCTGAGCCTGGTGGAGCAGAGCACCGGGCTCGATCCGGTCGCCAGCGGCGCCGGCACGGTGGTCAATCAACTGGGTGAGCTGGTTGCCGGCAGCTGGGCGCTGGCCGGCACGGTGCTCACCTTTACCCCGGCAAGCCCGCTCAGCGACGGGGTCTATACGGTAACCATCACCCCCACCGATACACCGCTGGGCAACAGCCGTACGGAAACCGTGAGTTTCACGGTGGATTTCGCGCCGCCGGCTGCCCCGAACCTGGATCCGGTACCAACTCCTACGAAAGATACAACCGTAGATCTGGCCGGTGACAAGGAATCGGGCACCGCCATCCTGCTGGACGGAGCCGAACTCGTCTCCCTGGACGATGCGCTGCGCTGGTCGGCCTCTCTCACCCTCACGGAAGGTGAAAACAGCTATGAGTTGCGCAGCCGCGACCGGGCCGGCAACCTCAGTGAGCCGACCCCGTTTACCATTGTGCGTGATACCACCGCGCCGACCCTTGTCTCCACCGACCCGGCGAACAACTCCTACCACCAGAGCCCGCCGGCCACCGCCCGGTTCGTGTTCAGCGAGGAGCAGACCAGCCTTGACGAGAGTATCACCCTTGCCAGTGCGCAATGCTTTGACGGCGCCGGCCGTGATGTGGCGGGCAGATGGGCGCTGGTGGACGGCGCTACCGTTGTGTTTACCCCCGCCCAGCCTTTTGCCGAAGACCTCTTCACCCTGCGGGTGACGGCCCGCGATCTGGTGGGCAACGGGGTTGAAGGGGCCTTTTCCTTCACCTATGACGGCACCGCTCCCGCCACCCCGACCCTGAATCCGGTCACCAGCCCCACCAGCTTTATCATCCAGACCCTCACCGGCGCCAAAGAAGCGAACAGTTCCATCCGCCTCAACGGCAGCCAAATCATCGAGATCAACGACCAGACCGCCTGGTCGCACCAGATCACCCTGCAAGAGGGGGAGAACCCTCTGGAGATCACCTCAGGAGACCGGGCCGGCAATATCAGCGATCCGGTGCGTGCCACCATCATCTACGATGAGACCCCGCCACTCAGCGTCGATACCCTGAGCGTCGACGGCGCGGGCAGCGGCACCGAGGCGATGCTTGACTGGAGCGGCTATGACGAGGCCATCCAGGGCGATGTAGCGGCCTATCGCATCTACTACCAGCAGTCGCTCTTTACCCAGCTGGCCGATCTGAACCCGGTGGCCACCGTCCCGGCGGGCACCTTCAGCTATCATGCCACCTCTCTTGACAGAGAGGCCCGCTACTTCTTTGCGGTGGTGGCGGTGGACAACAAGGACAACGCCCACACCTCGGTGACCCCGGTGCGTGCCACCCTGACCGACATCGAGCCGCCCGAGCCGATCACCCGCCTGCGCAGTGTGAACGAAGGCGATTCGCTTACCTTCACCTGGACCGGCTCGGTTGACAGCGCTCTTGATCTGGCCGGCTACGAACTGGTGTTCAACGAGGGTGAACCGATCACCCTGGCGCCTGGTACCGCCAGCCATACGGAACATTCCCTGGCCCCGGCCACCGGGTATCCGTTTTCCATCACCGCCATCGATGAGACCGGCAACCGCTCCGCCACCGAGCGTATCACCGGCGTCACCGTTTTGGCCAATCCCGCCATCACCACGGCAACGCCCTATTCAGGCTATGTCGCCCTGGCGTGGGAGCCGATCACCCCGGCCCAGTGGGTAAAACAGTATCTGATCTACGTCTCCGAGTCGCCGTTCAGCTCGGTGGCCGAACTGGAACCACGTGCCGCCACCAGTGAGCCGCGGATCAATATTGCCCGGCTGACCAACGACACCACCTACTATTTCGCGGTACAGACAATCAATATCTCAGAAGGGACTGCCCCCGAGGTAGACGCGGTGGAGGCAACCCCCAGCGCCGATACCGAAGGGCCGGAGATTGTCGCGGTCTACGCCGACGACACCATCCTCACTACCGGGCTGCTGGTGAGCCGGGCGGTATCCATCAGCGTCCAGGCCACCGATCCCATCGCCGTAACCCGGGTGGAGTTTATCATCGACGAGGTGAAACAGGCCACAGATTATCTGCCCGCACCGCTCTACCGGTGGCGCTTTGATCCGGCCTCGTTCACCGATGGTGATCACACCCTGACCATAGCGGCCTACGATACCCAGGGCAATCGCAGCGAGGTGAGCTTTGCCGCTGAGATCGGGCTGGCCGTCCCGGCCGCCCCGGAAATTCTCGCCCCTGAAGACCGATTGCTCACCAATGAACCACGCATCACCCTGCGCGGCAGCGCCGTGGTGGGCACCACCGCCGAGCTGCGTGTCAACGGCGCGGTGACCATAACCGGGCTGCCCGTCAGCCGGGACGGCCTCTTTGCAGCCGAGGTGGAGCTCGCCGAAGGAGACAACACCATCACCGCCATGGCCCGCAACCGGGCCGGGGTGAGCGACCCCAGTGCGCCGCTGCGGGTAAGTGTCGATACCGCCCTGCCGTCGGCGCCCATCAACCTCAGTATCGAGCCGCGCGCCAGCGGCCAGCTCAAACTGCGCTGGCGGCCGGCCGAGCTGGAACAGGTACGCGGCTATCATGTCTACCGGAGCGACACCACCTTTACCGATCAGGCCGGGGCCCAGCGTCTTACCGATGAGCCTTATGACGATGTCACCTTCATGGATCTGACCCCTGAAGACACTACCTGGTTCTACCGGGTCAGCACCGTCGACAAGGCCGGCAACGAGGGGTTGCTCTCCGAAGAGATCAGTGCGATATCTGATCGTCTGCCGCCTGTCGCCGGCCCCATGGAATTCACCCACCACGGCGCCACCGATGGTACGCGGCTGGCTCCGGGACTGCTGGAGCTTACCGTGCAGGTGAACGAGCCGCTGCAGGCGGCGCCCTTTGTCTCCATCGTTCCCAGTGGCGGCACCCCGTATGCGGTGCGCATGCAGCAGGACGAAGAACTCATTTATCGGGGCAGCTACCCGGTGGAAGAGTTCACCCCGTCGGGCACCGCATCCATCCTGTTTTCCGGCCGTGATGCGGCCGGTAACCGGGGCACCGAAATCCAGGGCGCCCAGACCCTGAGCATCGATACCGACGGGCCCGCGGTGATTTCCCTGGATGTTATCCCGCCCCATCCCATCGACGCCGGCGCCCAGCCGGAGATCATCGCCCGGTTTGGCCTGAACGAGCCGGTCACCCCCGGCGCCACCCCGACACTTTCATACCAGCTTTCCGGCCAGGGGCGGATGCCCGTTGAGCTGAGCGGTATAACCGAGGTGAGCCCACGCCCGGACGAGGCCCAGGCGTGGCAGGTGAGTTTTTTGCTGCCGTCCGACGCCGGTCAGCCGGCGGCTGAGACCCTGCGCTTTCTCTACCAGGGCAGTGATGACCTGGATAATGTCGCCACCGATATCCGGGCGGCCAATCAGTTTCAGATCTATCAGGACGAGTTGCCGCCGCTGCCCACCCCGTTTGGGTTTACCGCCGCCGCCCAGCCGGGCGGCTCGGTGGCATTGAGCTGGGAACCGGTGGCCGAGGCGGCCGGCTATCAGCTCTATCGGCGTCACATCGATGAGAGTGCGCCGACCCCGCTGGCCGAGGTCGACACCCTGGCCTCTACCGATACCCCGCCCGCCGAGGGGAGCTGGTACTATTCACTGGCCACCCTGCGCCGGGAGGGTGATCGTCACTCCCTGAGCGGCCCCACCGCCGAGCGGCTGGTAATTACCGACGGCACCGCCCCCGGTGCACCCCGCGAACTTACCTTAAGCCTCACACCGCAGGGCATTATGCTTGCCTGGCAGCCGCCGGCTGGAAGTGAATCGATCACCTATGGTCTCTACCGGGCCGCCGGCACCGAGATTACCTCGGTTGACGGCTTGACCCCGCTGGTCACCGGCATTGCCCAGACCACGGTAATCGACCCGACCCCGTCGGCCACCGATCACTGCTATGTGATTACCGCCTTTGACGCGTTGGGCAATGAATCGGCGCCGTCCAACTCAGCCTATCGCAACTTCGCGCTGCTGCCGGTCAACTCCCTGACCCTGCGCCAGGAGGGCATCGGGCTACCTGAACTGAGCTGGAACCATCCCAAAGCATACCAGCCTGCGCGGCTACAACGTCTACCTGCAAAGCGGCACGGCCCGCACCCTGCTCACCGATACGCCGCTCACCGCGCAGCGCTACGTCGATGCGGGCTATAACGGCCTGGAACGCAGCTTCGTGGTGACCGCGGTGGATGCCAACGGTTTTGAGAGCCTGCCGCACACCATCACCCTGCCGCGCCTCTACGCCGAGCTATTGCCCGACAACGTGATCAGGCGCGGGGTGATGAATCATCTCACCTACCGGCTCAAGAACCTGGGCGGCACCCCGATAGCAAATATCGGCCTCAGTGTCGATATCGGCGGTCGCACCCATGGCACGGCGCCGGTGTCGTTGGAGGGTGGTGAGTTTGCGCTGCTGCCCCTCATCGTTGGCGGCTATGACGATCTGGACGCGCTGAGCCGCGCCACCGTCACCACCACCATCACCCCCGAGGTGGGGCAGACCATCGAGCTGGTGCGCGACGATGAGGTGGATGTCGTCGACGGCATGCTGGTGCTGCAGTTCGGCAACGAGGAGTTTCTGCGTGGCGGCAACGGTTCCGTCTGGTTCCGTCTGGAAAACAGCGGCGATGAGGAGATCGAGATCATCACCGCCACCAGTGCCGGCAACAAAGCCTCCTCGACCATCCGCTGGCAGCTGCTCGACACCGACGGCAACCTGCTCAGCACGGCGCCGTATCGTGAGTTCGGCGGCACTGATCAGGTAACCTTGAGTAACCAGAATGTGGTCACCCGGATCCCCGCCGGCGCCGCCTTTACCTCGGCGCCACCGAGCTGCTGGTTCCGGCCGGAGCGCCCGACGAGGTGGTCGTGCGGCTGGTGATCGACACCGTCTCGTATCATCAGACCAGGGCCGACGAGGTGGTCATGCAGGGGCTGGCCGGTGAATTTGCTTTAAGCCTGGTGGACACCAGCTACTATGGCGATATCACCGGCGTCAACCCGGCGGTATCAACCGGCGATGAGGATATTATCATCACCGGTCATGCCATCGATCGGGACAGCGGCGTGTCACTGGCCGCCGTACCCCTTGATGTAACCATTACAGTGGATGGCTACGAGCGTGGCGGCCAGGTGTATACCAACGAGGTAGGCGGCTTTTCCTACACCTTTACCCCGCTACCGGAGGAATCGGGCATCTACGAGGTGCGCGCCGTCCATCCTGATCTGCTTGATCGGTCGGTGCAGGCGAGCTTTGTGATCACCAAGGTGATCGTCACCCCCTGGGTGTTTGATCTCAACATCCCGCGTAACTATGAATACACCATCCCCATCGAGGTGCGCACCGGGGTCGGCACCGAGCTGACTAATCTGCGGCTGGTCTATGACCCCGCCGATCAGCCGGGAGGCGCCCTGCCGGAGGGCGTCTCCGTCACCCTGGAAAACCCAATCCCGCGGCTTGGCGCCACCCAGCGCATCTCCCTGCCCATTGACATCTGGGCCAACAACCGGGCGGATGAATCCGGCCGGGTGATCTTCCGGGTGGTGAGTGATGAATCGGGGCCCGAAGGCTGGGCGACGGTTACCGTGCATACCGCCTTTTCCACTGCTGTTCCGGCCCTGTACTTCAGTCCGAACCGGGTGGAGAGCGGGGTGATGCAGGACGGCTTGATCACCGAGACCATCACCCTTAGCAACAAGGGGCTGGCCGCCCAGGAGCGTATCCGGCTGGCAATCAGCGAGCTTGACGGCCGACCCGCGCCGTCCTGGGTGAAACTGGCCATTGCCCCCGAGCTGGGCGATCTGGAAGTGGGTGAAGAGCGTGAGGTGCCGATCATCTTCGCCCCGGGGCAAACAATCGCCCCCGGCAATTACCAGTTTACCCTGGATATCACCAGCGACAACTACGAGGACACCCCGATCTATCTCTTTGTCACCGTCAATGAGGACGGCCAGGGCGGGGCGCTGTTCAAGGTGTCTGATATCTATACCGGCACCCGCAATGAGGCGGGCGCACTGGTCGAAGGGCTGGCCGGGGCGAAGATATTATTGCAAAACGAGCAGACCCTTGCCTCCGAGCCGCTGGCCACCACCGATAGCCTCGGCGAGGTGGCCTACGAGGAGCTGCCGGCCGGCTGGTATAAATACCGGGTTTCAGCGCCCAGCCATCAGGAAAAAATCGGCCGGATTCATGTCAAGCCGGGTCTGATTGTCAACCAGGATGTGTTTCTCGACTACAACCTGGTGACGGTCACCTGGGAGGTTACCGAGATCACCATCGAGGATCGCTATGAGATTATCCTCACCCTCACCTTTGAGACCGATGTGCCGGCCGCGGTGGTGGTGAGCGATCCGCCCTCCATCACCCTGCCCGATCTGAAGACCGGTATGGTCTATAACGGGGAGTTCACCCTGACCAATCACGGCTTTATCCGGGCCGAAAACCTCCAGTTCAACTTCCCCGGTGATGACGAGAATTTCAAGTATGAACTGCTGGAAGGGCTTCCCGATAGCCTGGAGGCCAAGCAGTCAATCACCATTCCGTATCGGATCACCTGCCTCAAGTCGCTGTCGCAGGAAGATGAGAGCGGCGGCGGCTGCCACAGCTATCATAAGTGTATTTGCTCCGACTATGAGTATGAATGCATCAATGGCGAGTGGCAAGGCGGCTCCTCTTGTCACTGCTTTTCTCGCAGTTGGGGTGAATGCGGTGGTGGTGGTAGCGGCGGCGGTAGTGGCGGAGGCGGTGGTGGTGGCGGTGTTACCATCGGCGGCGGTGGAGGCGGCGGCTCTTCCAAGCCCAAACCACCGCCGGCACCCATTGTCGGGGGGGGTGAGTGCCTGCCTGGCTGCGGCTGCGATGATCCGGGCGATCCCGGTGAACCTGATGGTTGCCCAGGCAACGGTCCGCCGGATGAATGTGAAGAAGACCCGCGCAATAAGAACAAAAACACCTGCACCTAGAAGGGGACCACGATGAACATCACACGCTGCTGGTATCTCACACTCTTCGTGGTTGGCTTTATTTTTGCCCTGAGCTCGGCGGCACCGTCTGTGGCCGCGGCAACCGAGGCGCCGCCCAATCTGGATTACGAGTCCCTGCCGCAGACCCATCTGGCAGTGAAGACCGGCTCCCAGGTCAACACCCTGGCCCGTGACTACCGGCGCGGCGTCATCGATCTGGAGACGGTGGTGCCGGCCGGCCGGTTGAAGGTGAAGCGTTCCTATCACAGCGTTGCCTGGCACTGGGATTTCAACAAGTACAACCTGGTGATCAACGCTATTCGTGGCGAGATTGTTGCCAGAGGCACCGCATCCGCGGGAGCAGATGCCGGGCCATCGGTATCTGCAATCAACACCCAATCCGGTTTCGGAATAGAGCATTGGAGAATATTGTCTATAAATCGAGCCGGTGTGAAATTTCTGCCGTTATACACCAGCAGACCTCGTCTTAACAACGAATCCAAAGTGTTCCTTTTCAAAAAACAGCGCATCACCCTGGAAGGCGATATCTTCACCTGGGAGGACGAAAAAGGCAACTGGCAGCGTTTCAACGCGGAGGGCAAGCTGCTTTCCTACGGGAAATATAACCGCACCATCGCTACCGCACTGTATAGCGGCGAGCGCTGTACCGGCTGGCTCGACGGCGACGGCACCCAGGTCTTCTGGTTCGACTACGATGAAGACGATAACCTTCGTTTTGCCCGTGACCGGTTCGGCCGCCAGGTGGAGTATATCTGGGAGAACGGCAAAATGATCCAATCCATTGATGTGCGCGGCTACGCCACCACGTATGCCTACAGAAACGGCGTTGGCGCCCTGGAACGGGCCGAGGAGCCGGGCGGCAAGGTAAGAAACATCGCCTACAACCAGTACGGCGATGTCAGCTCGGTCACCAACGATGAGGGGGTGGGCTTTAGCTTCTCCTTTGACTACGACAAGGGAACCCGTGAATACTACGCCTTTGTCCGCTATCCCAGCGGCAAGGCCAAGGAGGTCTGGTACGACCGAAAGGGTTATACCCGGCGGGTGGATATCAACGGCGTCACCATCGAAAGTGTCGAGGTCAGCGGCCGCCGCCAGTGGGTCACCAATGCCCGCGGCCTGATCACCGAACAGGAGCGTGACGAGTGGGACAACATCATCCGCATCGTCCACCCGGACGGCAGCTGGGAGACCCGGGTCTACCGCCAGCCCGGTAATGTGCTCATCGAACGCAACCGCAACGGTATCATCACCACCTACGAATATAACGGGTTTTACGAGCGCACCGCCGTCAACGAGGCGGTGGGCAGTGGTGTGGCGCGCCGCACCGAATACACCTACACCCCGGCCGGGCTGCTGGCCTCCATGACCATTAAGGGAACCAACGGCGCCGCCGACGCCACCACCAGTTATGACTACGACCTGATGGGCCACCTGGTGAGGATCACCGATCCGGAGGGACGAGCTACCGATTTTTCTGACTTTCACCCCGCGGGCAACCCGCGCACCATCGAAGACGGGCGCGGCAAGCGGCGCTATCTCACCTACGACAACGCCGGCAACCTGCTCACTATCGCCGATCACAGCGGCGCCGTTATCGCCACCTACAGCTACGATGAAGCGGGCAACCGGGCCACCGCCACCAACGCTTTCAACAAGACCTACACGTTCGGCTACGACACCGAGAACAACCTCACCACCATCACCGACCCCCTGGCGCAGACCGCCATCCGGGAATATGCCTACCTCACCCAGCTGGCCGCCGTGGAGGATCAGGAGCAGCAGCGCACCAGCTACCGCTACGATTTGTTTGAACGCATCCAGAGCATCACCGACGGGACCGGCGCCACCATCACCTACGAGTATCTTGCCGGCGACACCTGCCCATCGTGCTCCGGCGGCTCCGATCTGATCGAGCGGATCATCTTCCCCACCTTTATCCGCTCGTTTACCTATGACGAGCGTGGCCGGCTGCGCAGTCAGACCGATACCGCCACCGGTGAGCAACCCCGCACCACCAGCTTCACCTACGATATACACGGCAACCGGGTTTCGGTCACCGACCCGGCCGGCAACACCACCTCCTACAACCACGACGAGCTGGGCCGGGTGGTCAGCGAAACCGGCACCCGATGGCGGTCGCACTACCTATGTCTACGACACCCGCGACAACCTGGATGGAACTCATCGACGCCAACCGGCATACCACCCGTTTCACCTATGATCGCAGCAACCGGCAGTTAAGCGAAACCAGGCCCGGCGGCCAGCGCCTGAGCTACACCTACGATGGCGCCGGCAACCTGAAAACCCAGACCGACGGCAACGGCCGCCACACCATCCACAGCTATGACGACCGCACCCGTCCTGACCCGCACCGATATCTATGAATTTACCGGCGCCGGTGCCCCGCTCAAGTCCATCGACTATTTCTATAACGAGGCGGACAGCCTCACCGGCTATGACGACGGCGCCACCAGTGCCGTCTACTCCTATGACGATCTGCAGCGCCGCACCAGCGAGACCATCGATTACGGCCCCTTCAGCCTCAGCCATTCGTACCGGCTACTATGCCAACCATCAGAAACAGAGCTATACCGACCCGGCCGGCCGCACCCGCACCCTGAGCTACGATGAGGGCGGCCGTCCCACCGGCCTCGATCTGGGTGAGGCGGTGGGCGAGGTGGCGATCACCGCCTATGAATGGCAGCGACCCACCCGCATCGTGCTGCCCGGCGGCGGCTCGATTACCGTCGGCTATAACGGGTTGCAGCAGCCCGTCAGCATCGACGCCCGTGATCCCGGCGGCGCCCCGGTGATGCAGCGCACCTACCAGTACCGACGCACCGGCGCCATCCAGTCCCAGACCACGGCGGAAGGGCAGATCGGCTACAACTATGACCCGGTGGAACGGCTGCGCGGCGCCACCTCGCCCGCCCGTGATGAACGCTTTGTCTATGATTTCTTAGGCAACCGCTCGCCTGATGACGGCGCCCCGGCCTGGGGCTATAACGAAAACAACCAGCTTACCGGCACCGGAACCATAACCTACGGCTATGACGACCACGGTAATATGGCCGTCAAACGGCAGGGGACCAGTGAGATTAACTTCAGCTATACCCCTGATAACCGGCTCGCCTTTCTAACTGACGAGGCGGGCGCCACCATCGGCGCCTACGGCTACGACCCCTTTGGCCGACGGCTGTTCAAGGAAGTAAACGGCACCCGCACCTACTTTTTCTACAACGACGAGGGGCTGGTGGGTGAGTATTCCGCCACCGGCGCCGAGCTGCGCACCTACGGCTACCACCCGGCGCCCCGTGGTCCACCAACCCGCTCTTTGTGCAGGAAAACGGTATCTATTACTACTATCTCAACGACCATCTGGGCACCCCCCAGAAGATCATGAGCGACAACGGCACCGTGGTCTGGGCCGCCACCTATGAGAGCTTCGGCAGCGCCACCATCACCACCGCCACCATCACCAACAACCTGCGCTTCCCCGGCCAGTACTTTGACAGCGAATCAGGATTACAGTACAATTGGCACAGATTCTATGACCCCACCACCGGGCGCTATATCTCCGCTGATCCTATTGGGCTTAGTGGGGGGATTAATTTGTATGGGTATGTCAATGGGGATCCGGTTAATTGGATTGATCCTGAAGGCCTTGATAGCCCAGGATACAAACAATGTAATGACAAATTGCAAAAGCGTATCCGATGTGAAAAACAAGCATTTAAAAAGTTTGCGCTATGCAATGGACGCGTCGGTGTAGAAGGAGCTGCTTGTACCGGTGTTTGTGCCAAAACCTGTTTATACTTTCCAATAGGATATGTAGCGTGCGTTAAAACTTGTGTTTCTGGGTGCGGTGTTGCAGGAGGTATCGGCAGGGTTGAATGTTTATGGGAATTATCAAAGGATTTAAAGAAATGTGAAGATGATTTTCCAACAAAAGGTGAATGTGAATGCTAGGATAAGATTCTTTAAATAACTTATGGAAGTTCTGTTAGCAGGATTAATTATGCTTGGTATAATTTGCCAGTTTACTGGAATATATTTTTGCTTTAATTCCAAAACTATTAATAAAGGTTTAGCTTTAATCGCGATTCCTTTGCTGATTGATATATTTGTTTTTTTGTTAATTTAGAGAATTTGTGGATGTAGTGATTAGTGCATTAGATTTTGTACTTTTTGGAAGCTTGGGTGCCGCAGTTTTGATTGCTCTATATTTTAAAATATTTTCAATAGCAAAAAAGCTTGGGCTTAATCCACCGTTCCCTGGAAATCAATCTGGG
>JAEPEX010000161.1_pt1 | contig 55507 bp, 65 predicted proteins | sample 9130951 | NCBI WGS metagenome assembly JAEPEX01 (sample SAMN17228542, study PRJNA684324) | microbial mat metagenome | biome: saline marsh[ENVO:00000054]; feature: microbial feature [ENVO:01000007], biofilm[ENVO:00002034], sulphate-reducing...; material: estuarine water [ENVO:01000301]|estuarine... | reverse complement strand
CGACCCGACCTTGCGGGCACTGTTTCGCGCCGCCGGGGCCGAGCTGCTGCAGGCCGAAACGCCACCGCGGGTGGTGATCGCCGAATTCACCGACATCGCCGGCGCGTTCTTTCCCGGCGGCAAGGAGCCGGGCCTGGTCACCGCCGTGCTCGACCGGATGGCGCGCGCCGCCGGGCGACACCCGCGCGCGATTGACTTTGTCCGCCCGGCGCGGAACACTCCGCCCGGGCAGGAGAACCGGAAAACCGGGCAAGGGGCAGGCGCGCGTGCAGGTCACAAGACTGCGGCTGAACGGCTTCAAGAGCTTCGTCGATCCGACGGAGCTGGTGGTCGCGCCCGGCCTGACCGGGGTGGTCGGCCCGAATGGCTGCGGCAAGTCGAACCTGCTCGAGGCCGCTGCGCTGGGTGATGGGCGAAAACCGGCCCACGGCGATGCGCGGTTCGGGGATGGAGGATGTGATCTTTGCCGGCACGGCGGGGGCGCCCGGCGCGCGCCCATGCCGAGGTCGGCCTGACGCTCGACAACCGCGACCGCACCGCGCCGCAGGGCATGAACGAGGCCGATCAGCTGAGGTCCTGCGCCGGATCACCCGCGATCTGGGATCGGCCTATCGCGTCAATGGCCGCGAGGTGCGGGCGCGCAGACGTGGCAGAATGCTGTTCGCCGATGCCTCGACCGGCGGGGGCGCATTCGCCGGCTCTGGGTGCGGCAGGGCCAGATCGCCGAGCTGATCGCGGCCAAGCCCGCCGCAAGGCGCCGGGTGCTGGAAGAGGCCGCCGGCATTTCCGGCCTGTGGCAGCGCCGGCACGAGGCGGAACTGAAGCTGAACGCCCACCGCGGCCAATCTGACCCGGGTCGACGATGTGATCGACGGGTTGGCGCAGCAACTCGCCCAGCTGGCCCGACAGGCCAAACAGGCCGCCCGCTATCGCGAGATCGGCGGCCGAATTGCGCATGGTCGAGGCACAGGCGCATCTATCGGCGCTGGGGCCGATGCGCGGCGACGCGCTGGCCGCCCGGGAAGGCGCGCTGGGCGGCGCGCTGGCCGCTGCCGCCGCCGCCGAGGCCGAAGCCGGCCGCACCGCGCGGGCGCGCGAAGCCGCGGATGCCGCCATGCCGCCCTTGCGCGAAAACGCCGCCCGCGGCCGAGGCGGCCCGCGCCAGGCTCGAGGCCGAAGCCGCGCCGGCTGGCCGATCGGGCAGCCCGGGCCGAGGCGCCATCGAGGCGGCGCCGCGCCGGGGCGGCGCGGGCCGAGCGCGACCGCAGCCGGGAGGAGGCGCTGCTGGCGGACGCCCAGGCCGCCGGTGCCGCGCTGGAACAGGAAACAGGCAACGCTGGCCGAGGCCGAGGCGGGCGCCGACGCCACACTCGACCGGTTGCGCGCAGGCGGCCGCCACGGCCGAAGCGCGGCTGGGCGCCGCGGAGGCGCGGCTCGACCGTCTGACCGAAGAGGCCGGCCGCCTGCAGGCCGCCAGCGAATCGGCCAATCGGGCCGAGGCCGATGCAAGCGCGGCAGCCGACCGGGCCGCGCGCGACATGGCCGCCGCCAGCAGGAAGTCGCGACGGCCGGGCGGCGGCAACGGCCGCGCGCGCGGCCAGGGACCGCGCGGTGGCAGCGGCCGAAACGGCGCAACAGGCCGCCGATCGCGCCGGCCGCGGCGCTCGACGTGGCCGAAGCCGTGCTGGCCGCGGCCCGTCAGGCCGAAACCGCTGCGGCGCGCCGCCCTGGGCGAGGCCGGCGCCCGCACGCGGGCCCTCGCAGCCGAGGTGACGGCGCTCGAAAAGCTCGCCGATCCCCGGTCCCGAAGGCGCGGCGCTGATCGATGACATCGCCGTGGGAGCCGGGTTTCGAGGCGGCTCTGGGGGCGGTGCTGGGCGCCGATCTGACCGACCCCGCGGCAAGCTGGGCCAGGCTCGATATCGTCGAGGCGCCGCCATGGCCGGCCGGCGTGGTGCCCGCTCGCGCCCCATGTCAGCCTGCCCGGGCCGCTGGGCCGGCGGCTGGGCTTTGTCGGGCTGGTGTCGCCCGAGGCGGGCGCAGGGCTGCAGCCGGGGCTTGCGCCCGGCCAGGCGCTGGTCAGCCGCCAGGGCGATCTGTGGCGCTGGGACGGGCTGGTCCGGCCGGCCGGGGCGGCGAATGCCGCGGCCGAAAGGCTGGCGCGGGCGAACCGCCTGGTCGCGCTGCGCGCCGAACTGACCGAGGCACGGGCGGCCGAGGCCAAAGCGCAGGCCGCGCAGGCCGCCGCCGAGGCGGAACCGTAAGGGGGCCGCCGACCGCGTCGCCGATGCCCGGCGGCGCGCGACCGGGCCGAGGCCGAGCGAACCGGCGCCCTGCGCGCCGGGCCGAGGCCGAAGCGGCCGCACATCGGGCCGACAGCCGGCGCGCCGCGGCGCGGGATGCGGCGGAACGGGCCCGAACAGGCCGGCACGGCGGCGCGGACCCGGCTGGAAGAGGCGCGGCAGGCGCAAGCCGGGCTTGCCGATCCCGAAGCGGCGCGCCGGCAGATGGCGGCGCAGCGCGACACCGTTTCGGCAGGCCCGCGCCGCGATGCTGGCGGCACGGGCCGAAGCGGGTGCGGCGGAACGCGCCCATGCGGCGCGCCGCCCCGCCAGGCCGAGATTGCCCGCGAATCCGGTGTCTGGCGTGACCGGGCCGGGGCGGCGACGGCGCGGATCGCCGAATTGGCGGCCGAGGCCGAAGAAGCCCGCGCGGCGCTGGTCGAGGCCGAAGGCGCGCCCGAGGCGATCGCCGCCGATCGCGCCCGGCTGGCCGAGGCCCGGGCGGCGGGCCGAGACCAAACCGCCAAAGCGCGGCCGATGCGCTGGGCCGAGGCCGAAGCGGTGCTGCGCCAGGCGTCGACGGCCGAACGGACGGCCGAACGCGCGGCGTCCGAGGCGCGCGAGGCCCGGGCCCGCGCCGAAGCGGTGCGCGACGGTGCCGCCACCGCGCTTGCCGACGCCGAAACCCGGATCGCCGAAGAGACCGACACCGACCCCGACGGCCTGCGGGCGCGCTGCCCGAGACGGCCGATCTGGCCATGCCGGCCGACCGGCTGGAGGCCGACATCCTGCGGCTGAAACGCCAGCGCGACGCGCTGGGCGCGGTGAACCTGCGGGCCGAGGAAGATGCCCGCGAAACTGCGCATCGAACATGACCGGCTGGTCGAGGAAAAGCGCGATCTGGAAACCGCCATCGCCCGCCTGCGCGAGGGCATTGCGGGCCTCAACCGTGAAGGGCCGGGCGCGATTGCTGACCGCGTTCGAAACGGTGAACGGCCATTTTGCCGCGCTTTTTACGCATCTTTTCGGCGGCGGCACCGCCAAGCTTGTCCTGGTCGAAAGCGACGATCCGCTGGAAGCCGGGCTCGAGATCATGGCGCAGCCCCCCGGCAAACGGCTGGCGACGCTGTCGTTGTTGTCGGGCGGCGAGCAGACGCTGACCGCGCTGGCGCTGATCTTTGCGGTCTTTCTGGCCAATCCGGCGCCGATCTGCGTTCTCGACGAGGTCGATGCGCCGCTCGACGATGCCAATGTCGGGCGGTTCTGCGACCTGCTGGACGAAATGACGCGGCGCACCGAGACCCGGTTCCTGATCATCACGCATAACGCCATCAGCATGGCACGGATGGATCGGCTGTTTGGCGTCACCATGGCCGAGCAGGGGGTCAGCCAGCTGGTCAGCGTCGATCTGCGCCGGGCCGAGGCGATGGTTGCCTGATCGCAAGGGCGCAATGCGTGTGACTCACCCGAGCGGTCATTCTGGGGCTTGTCGCATCGAACGGGATTCGCCCGCCCGCCCCACGGCGGGCGCGCAGTGTCCTGTTTGGAAACGATAATACCAACGGTCATTGAGAATGACCGTTCGCCGCCTCCCGCGCCCTTCCTCCCCGCCCAACCACCAATCTTGACGCTTGGGATAGGACAAGACTGGCGGTTGGGCGGGGAGGCGGGGCGGGAGGCGGACACGCTGCAATGAGTCACGCTCATTGCAGCCTGGTATCACGCTCAGTGCCGCCCGGTATTTGACTATTCGGCCGGTTCCAGCCGGGTCACCCCCACCGCCGCCGCGCGGGCCAGATCGGGATCGAGGCTCATCGGGATATACTCGCCGCGCCGCCACAACTCGCCCAGATCGTCGTAATGGGCCGACAGGAAGTGCCCCGACTGCCCGGTCGCCTGGATATAGACGGAACTGTCGGGGTCGGCGAAATCGTAGACCCCGCGATAGCCGGCGGCATGGATGTTGGCAAACGGCTCGGCCCCGCGTGCGGCGGTCTGTCCGCGCATCAGCGTGTGGTCGCCGCCCGATGTCGACTGGCGGATGTTGACCGCCCAGGCCAGCAGCGGGATCGCCCCCAGCACCTCGTGATCGTGGTGGGCGACATGCGCGTCGCCCCAGCGCCAGGCGGCCGGCTCGGGGCCATAGCGTTCGGAGAGCGCCAGCAGCGGCAGCGTCGAGCGCCTGCCGGGCAATGTCCGTGCAGCTTTCGCGCCGGCTCGATTGCACCACGTCGCACCAGGCGGCCGCGCCGCCCGTGTCGCGGAACACCCGTTCCAGGAACAGCGGGTCGGGGCGCTGGAATTGCGCGGCCAGCGGGCCAGCTCGTCGCGGATCAGCCGCTCGTTCAGCGCCCGGATCCAGGCGGCATAGATCAGCGGCTCGGGCCGGTGTTCGTTCATCTCGCCATTCCATTCGGCCAGCAGCAGCAGCGCCCGCGCGCGCCGCCCCTCGACCGTGCGCGCCGGCGCCGGCTCGCCGGTGAACCACAGATCGCGGGCGATCAGCGGCAGCAGCGTGCGCGCCGCCGGTGAGACCGTGTCAAGCTGCGCCTCGATGAAGCTGTCGCGGGTATGCACCTCGCGTTCGCCCATCAGTTTCTGCCAGCGCTGGATGCGCTGGCTGTCGCCGTAGCGAAAGCTCAGATGGCGCGGAAAGGGGGCGTCGGTGACCTTGTTGTTGGTGTTGCCGACGATGCCTTCGGGCGGGTTCACGATGCGCGGATTCTCCGCATAGGGGAACGCCCCCTGCCAGCGGTTTTCCACCCGCCAGCCCGGCGAAGGCAGGCGGCCCTGGCTTTGGTGATCGGCGTCGCGGCGCGGCACCCGCCCCATCAGCTGCAGCGCGATGCCGCCGCGGTCGGCCAGCACCACATTCTGGGCCGGGCCCACCAGATCGGCGCCGGCGGCCAGGGCGCTGACCAGGTCGGGCGCCCGCATGATGCCCAGAACGGCGCTGATCGACCGGTCGTCGGGGTCGAGCAGGTCCAGGCCAGGCTCATCACATGGCCCGCCGGCGTGACCAGGTCGGCGTCATAGGCGCCTTGCGGCAGGACCGGGCCGTTCTCGGTCCAGCGCAGGGTGACCCGTTCGGCCGGGCCGCCGGCGACACCGATCAGCACTTGCCTTGCCGCGAAGGGCTGCCAGCCCGCGGGGGTGCGGTATTCCTCGGGATTGGCGGGATTGAGTTCCTCGACATAGAGGTCCTGATCGTCGACACCCGCGGTGGTCGAGGCCCAGCCCAACCGGTCGCTGCGGCCGGCCAGCACCAGCGGCATGCCCGGTATCGTGCCGCCGATCACCCCGCCCGAGGCGAGTTCCAGCCGGGCCAGATACCAACGCGATGGCGCCGACAGCCCCAGATGCGGATCGCCCGCCAGCAGGGTGCCGCCCGCCGCGGCGCGCTCGGGCATCGCCGCCCAGGCGTTCGACGCCCCGGGCAGCCCGGCGCCGGGCAGGGCCGGGCCGTTGGCGGCGATGCGCGGGCGGGACAGCCCGCTGGCGGAATCCATCGGCACGGCGGTGCCCGCGCCCGGCACTTCGGGCAGGATGTCGCGCAGCCTTTCGGGCGGCAGCGCCAGCGCGGCGCGGGCGCGGCGCACCTCGGCCGTCAGATGCGCGGTGAGGTCAAGCGCCATCAGTTTGTGGATGGCGATCGAATCGGCCGGGGTCCAAGGCGCGATTTCCGGGCGGAACAGAAAGAATTCGGGCGCACCGCGGCCCCGCGCGCCGCGATTGACCTCGTCAAGCCAGGCGTTGAACCCGGCTGAATAGGCGTCGAGCGCGGCCTGCGCATAGCCGTCCTGACCGGCCACCGATTGCTGGGCCAGCCCATAAAGGTCGAGTTGACGCAACAGGCGGTCCACCGCCAGCGTTCGCTCGCCAAACAGTTCCGAAAGCCGGCCCTGGGCGGTGCGCCGCAGCATCGTCATCTGCCACAGCCGGTCCTGCGCATGGGCAAAGCCGAGACCGAAGAAGACATCCGGATCCGTCGCCCCGAAGACATGCGGCACATTGTGCACATCGCGCACGATCTCCACCGGGGCCGACAGCCCCGCGACCCGCAGTGTCGCATCGTAATCGGGCAGCGAGCGCGACGCGATCCAAACCGCGCCCGCCACGCCAAGCGCAGCCAGCGCCAGCGCCGCCACGGTCAGCCGCAACAGCCAGCGGAACAGGATCAGCATGCCGGTTGACCGGAGAGAATGCGCCACGTCATATCGCGGGCCAGCGAAAACCGGTTGGCGGCAGATTGGCAAGGGGGCGGCATGGCACAGGTGGCATTTCTGGGACTGGGCGTGATGGGGTATCCGATGGCGGGGCATCTGGCCCGGGCCGGGCATGACGTGACGGTGTACAACCGCACCGGGACGAAGGCCGAGGCCTGGGTCGCCGAATATGGCGGCCGCGCGGCGGCGACGCCCGCCGGCGCGGCCGAGGGCGCCGAGATCGTGCTCGCCTGCGTCGGCAATGACGACGATTTGCGCAGCGTGTGCGAAGGCGTGGCAGGCGCCTTCGAATCGATGGGGCCGGGGACGGTGTTCGTCGATCACACCACCGTGTCGGCCGAGGTGACGCGGCATCTCGCGGCCGATGCGGCGGCGCGCGGCGCGGGTTTTGTCGATGCGCCCGTTTCGGGCGGGCAGGCCGGGGCCGAGAACGGGCAGCTGTCGATCATGTGCGGCGGTCCGCAGGCCGATTATGACAAGGCCGAGCCGGTGATGGCGGTCTATGCCAGGATGTGCCGCCGGATGGGGGAGACGGGGGCGGGCCAACTGACCAAGATGGTCAACCAGATCTGCATCGCGGGGCTGGTGCAGGGCCTGGCCGAGGGGCTGAATTTTGCCCAGAAGGCGGGGCTTGATGGCGCGGCGGTGGCCGAGGTCATTTCCCAGGGCGCGGCCGGGTCGTGGCAGATGGTCAACCGGCACAAGACCATGCTGGACGACGAATTCGATTTCGGCTTTGCCGTCGACTGGATGCGCAAGGATCTGGGCATCTGCCTGGCCGAGGCGATCGCAACGGCGCCGCCCTGCCGGTCACCGCGCTGGTCGATCAGTTCTACAAGGACGTCCAGGCGATGGGCGGCGGGCGCTGGGATACCTCCAGCCTGATCCGGCGGCTTCGGGTGCTGGGCGAAGGCTGATACCAGCGGTCATTGAGAATGGGGCTGTTGAAAAAGCCCCGAGCTCCTGATTCACTTCCGCTATGAGGTATTGGGAGGCTGCGATGTTGGGGCGGAAAGAACGAGATCAGTTGGAACTGTTCATCACCGGGTCGTTGCGGAGTTCGGTTCCCGATGACCACGTTCTGGTGAAGATCGATCATGTCCTCGATCTTGGGTGGCTTCGCGCTGAGGTGGCTGATCTTTATTGTGCCGAGAATGGCCGTCCTGGCATCGATCCCGAAGTTGCCGTGCGCCTGATGCTGGCTGGCTTGTGTCGCTCGGCTTCGTTCATGACCGGCGGTTGATGCGCGAGGCACAGGTCAATCTCGCGATCCGCTGGTTCATCGGCTACGCGCTGCACGAGGCCCTGCCGGATCATTCCTCGCTGACGCGCATCCGCCAACGCTGGGGCGAAGACGTCTTTCGCCGGGTCTTTGTCCGTGTTGTGCAGCAGTGCCGGTTGGCCGGGCTTGTTTCGACCGAGACGGTCCGCATCGATGCCAGTCTGATCCGGGCGAATGTCAGTATGGATGCACGGGTCGCGCGCCATCTCGATGCGGTGGAGAAGGCCAATAACACCGAGCGGGATGCGCGCACGAGCGGCGCGTTCAAGAAGCTTTGCCGCACGGATCCGGATGCGAGTTGCCAGCGGTTGCGCCACCGGTTCGAGAAACCGCTGGCGACGGCAACGTCGTCGAAGGCGCCGTTGCGGCCAACCTGCAAGCAGCACACGGCGGTGGATGACCAGGAAGGCGTCGTGGTCGATGTCACGCCGCAGGCGTGCCTTCGGCACGACGAGATTGTGACCGGTGAACAGCATGACACGGGCCGGTTCGAAGAGCGCCTCGACGCCATCGAAGACACAGTTGGGGCTCCCCCGGACCGGATCACGGCGGGCACGATCCATGGCGTGGGGCGGGTATACGCCGCGCTTGAACGACGCCAGATCGAAGCGGTCATTCCGCCCCTTCGCACCACGCGCCGCAGGGGCGCGAAGGGCTTTGCGACCGGGCGATTCAAGTTCGATCCCCATCACGACGTTGTCCGGTGTCCGGCGAAGAAGCGGCTCAAACCCCGTAACAGCACGAAATCCGGCAAGTGGTATCGTGCCGACCGGCGCGACTGCGCGCGTTGCCCTCTCAAGGCGCAGTGCCTGCCGCAAGGTGTGCCATCCCGTCGGGTGCATATCGTCGCCAACCATGCGACTATCCTGCGGGCCCGGCGCAATCGCACGGCATGGGGTGACGAAGAACACGCGATCTACTCCCGCCACCGCTGGCGAGTGGAAGGCACACACGGCACCGCCAAGACGCTTCATGGACTGAACAGAGCCATCCGCAGGGGTCTCGAAAACACGAAGATACAGGCCCTCCTGACCGCCATCGCCATGAACCTCAAGAAATCGGCCATCGCCACATTCCTTATCCACCGCACGCCTGCGGGACGCTGCGCCCGGTGGACGCCGCTCCCAGCTACATGACCGAGGTTATTCAACAGCCCCATCGTGACCGTTGTCCGCCTCCCGCGCCCTTCCTCCCCGCCCAACCACCAATCCTGCCCCAACCGAAGGGTCAAGATTGGTGGTTGGGCGGGGAGGTGGGGCGGGAGGCGGACCTCGCGGAATGAGTCAAACTCATTGCGCCTTGGTATAACCTTTCAGCTACAACCAGTGCATGTAGTGTCACGATTGCCCTCTCGGACTCCTCATCCAAAGGGCAATTCTGCCTAATGCAAGTACTACGCTCGGGGCAACTACCGCTTCGAAGATACAATGCTGTGCAAAATCAGTTATTGAACCGTCTTCGATCACTACGATTCCGTTCTTGATCTTATTTCTAAGACCGCTCGTCAAAAGGCCAGCATTTATGATGAGCATAAGAACGTAGCTCAGGCCAGCGGCAAAGATAAACGCCAAAGGAAAGATCCACAACGCTTTGCTTTTCTTGGATAGGCCATACACTGTAATGGTGGTGATGACCAACACAGTTGCCGAAAAGCCGCCAAGGAGCTTATCCGAGGCAGCCAAATACCATGCGATAATGATCGAAATATAGTACACCACCTGACAGACAACTTGTCGATTGATCCTGAGTTGCGACAACAGTTACCCCCGAACAGGAATCGTATCGAGATAATTTGCGGGCTTTACATGTTTGGCAATGACCCACTTCTTCCATCCCGGATGACCCCACACACCCTGCCCGATCCGCCCGGTTCATGTCCAGATCGCTGTTGCGCGCGGTTCGGGGCGCGGGGCGCGGCCATGCTGGTCTTTTGCACAAGCAGGCGACGACAACGCCGGCGATCCGGGCCCGCGACGCGCCGGCCGTGGCCGCTCTCCGGGGCTGACTACTGCAGGGCGGGGTCGAGCCCGCCCAGCTCGCACACCACCGCCCATTCGGCCGCGCTGACCGGTTGCACCGACAGGCGCGAATTGTTGACCAGCACCATGTCGGCCAGCCTTGGGTCGGCCTTGCACATCGCCAGGGTGACGGGGGTGGGCATCGGCGCGACCGCCTTGATGTCGACGCATTCCCAGCGCGGATCGTCGGTGGTCGAATCGGGATGCGCCGTGGCGATCACCTCGACGATGCCGACGACGGCCTTTTCGCTCAGCGAATGGTAGAAGAAGCCGCGCTCGCCGATCTGCATGGCGCGCATGTTGTTGCGCGCCTGATAGTTGCGCACGCCGTCCCATTCCTCGCCCCCGGCACCCCTGGCGACCTGCTGGTCCCAGGACCAGGTGTTCGGCTCCGATTTGAACAGCCAGTGGGCCATGCCCGCCACCCCCGTTTCCCGATCCGCCGCAGCATAGGCCGGCCGATCGCACGCGCAATGGGCCGCCGGGCCGCCCGCGCCCGGGGCGCGCCGGGTGGGTGGGCGGGGCGCGACCCGGGCGCGGGCCTAGTCCTCGACCTTCAGCGGACGGGCCATCAGCGCGGCGATCGCACCCCTCAGATCCGTCCGGCCGGCGATCAGCTCCGCGACCATCGCGCTGATCGGCATCTCCGCCCCGGATCGGGCGGCCAGCGCCGCGACCGCACCGGCTGTCGCCCGGCCCTCCACCGTCGTCCGCGCAGGCGGCAGCGCGGCCGAGCCCAGCGCCCGGCCATAGGCAAAGTTGCGCGACTGGTCCGAGGTGCAGGTCAGCACCAGATCCCCCAGACCCGAAAGCCCGCCCAGCGTTTCGGCCCGGGCGCCCAGCGCCAGGGCAAGCCGCGACATCTCGGCATAGCCGCGCGCGATCAGGGCAGCCCGGGCGGATTGGCCCAGCCCGGCCCCGATCACCACCCCGGCGGCAATCGCGACGACATTCTTCAGCGCCCCGCCCAATTCGGCCCCCACCAGATCGGTGCTGCGATAAAGCCGCAGCGCCGGCGTGGTCAGGCGGTCCTGCAGCGCCGCCGCCCTGGCGGCGTCGGCATCGGCCAGCGTCAGCGCCGTGGGCAGGCCGCGCGCGATATCGGCGGCAAAGCTCGGGCCGGTCAGGACCGCGGCCGCCGTGCCCGGCAGCGCCGCCGCGACGATCTCGGTCGGGCGCAGGCCGGTTCCGGTTTCCAGCCCCTTGGCGCAGCTGACCAGGCGGCATCCGGCCAGCGCGCCGGCATGGGCATTGAGGAAGGCGCGCAACGCCTGGGTCGGGATCGCCAGCAGCACCGCGGCGTCGGCTTCGGGGGCAAGGTCGGGCGACAGCACCACGCTGTCGGGCAGGGTCGCCTGCGGCAGTCCGGGCAAATGGCGGCTGCGCGCCGCGGCCGCCAGCGCCGCGCCGTCGCGCGCCCACAGCCGCACCGGCCGTGCATCGACCGCCAGCGCGACGGCCATCGCCGTGCCGAAGGCGCCCGCGCCCGCCACCCAGATCGGGCTCATGTCTTGGCACCCTTGCGGCCCGAGCCCAGAATCGGCGCCGCCATCGGGTCGAGCGGCCAGCGCGGCCGCGCCGCCAGCGTCATGTCGTCGCGATGGCCAAGCCGAAACCGCTCGATCCCTGCCCAGGCGATCATCGCGGCATTGTCGGTACAGAGCGCCGGCGGCGGCGCGACAAACGCCACCCCGGCGCGGCCGGCGACGGCCGCCAGCGCGGCGCGGATCGGGCGATTCGCCGCCACGCCGCCGGCCACGGCGAACGCCGTCATCCCCGGCGCGGCGGCCAGCGCACGGCGCGACTTCTCCGCCAGCACATCGGCGACCGCAGCCTGAAACGACGCACACAGATCGCGCCGGTCGGCGCGGCGCAGCCCGCCCAGCCCATCCATGGCCCGATCGCGAGCGCGCAGCGCCGCCGTCTTCAGCCCCGAAAACGACAGGTCGCAGCCCGGCCGGTCAAGGAGCGGGCGGGGCAGCGCAAAGCGCGCCGGATCGCCGCCCTCGGCCTCGGTCTCGATGGCCGGCCCCCGGGCTGCGGCAGCGCCAGCAGCTTGGCGAGCTTGTCGAACGCCTCGCCGGGCGCGTCGTCGATCGTGCCGCCCAACCGGCGAAACCGGTCGGCGGCCTCGACCGACCAGGAACTGGCAATGCCCGCCCGAAACCAGCAGGACCAGATAGGGAAAGCCAAGCCCGTCGGTCAGGCGCGGCGTCAGCGCGTGCCCCGCCAGATGGTTGATGCCAAGGATCGGCAGCCCGCGCGCGGCGGCCAGCCCCTTGGCGAACATCACCCCCGCCAGCACCCCGCCGACCAGCCCCGGGCCGGCCGTCACCGCGATGGCGTCGAGCCCGCCCAGCGTCACGCCGGCGCCGCGCAGCGCCACTGCCGCGACGGTATCGAGCCGTTCGGCATGCGCCCGCGCGGCGATTTCCGGGACGACCCCGCCGAAATCGGCATGCAGCGTGGCCTGGCCTGCCACCTCCGAGGACAGGATGCGGCCCATCGCCGCGCCCGGTGCGGCGCGAACCACGGCCGCGGCCGTGTCGTCGCAGCTGCTTTCGATGCCAAGCAGGGTCAGGGGCCGGTCCATGGGGGCGCCGCTTGCCGGTGCGGGGCGTTCGGGCTAGCACCGGTCGGGCCGCCTGACAATCCCGGCCCGCCCGATGCCCGACACCCCGCCACCGATCCTGCTGATCACCCGGCCGCAACCGGCCGCCGAGCGATTCGCGACCCAGGTCGCGGCGCGCTTTCCGGGCCGCTTCGTGCCGCTGATCGCGCCGCTGATCGCGATCCGGACCCGCCCGGTGCCCGCCCCGCCGGCCGGTTGTGCGGGCCTGATCTTCACCTCCGAGAATGCGCTGAACGCCTTCGTCGCGGCGCACGCCGATCGGTCGCTGCCGGCCTATTGCGTCGGCGAGCGCACGGCCAAGGCGGCCCGTGCTGCCGGGTTTTCCGCCCGCGCGGCGGCCGGCACGGGGGCCGATCTGGCGCGCCTTGTCGGCGCCGAGCTTGCCCCCGGCGCGCGGCTTTTTCATCCTCGCGGGGCGCATCTTGCCGGCGACATGGCGGCGCCGTTGCGGGCGGCGGGCATCACGCTTGTCGATGCCGTCGTCTATGATCAGCCGGCGCTGCCGCTGAGCCCGGCGGCGGTCGACGCTCTGGCCGGTTCGCTGCCGATCGTCGCACCGCTGTTTTCGCCCCGCACCGCGCGGCTGTTCGCGGCGGCGCTGCCGGGCGATGCGCCGGCGCCGCTGACCGCGGTCAGCCTCAGCCCGGCGGTGGCCGAGGCGCTGCCGCCCGGTCTGCCCAATGTCACGGCAGCCCGGCCCGATGCGGCGGCGATGCTCGACGCGCTGGGGCGGCTGGCCTGACGCGGCGCTTGTCCCCCGCCCGACCGTGACGTAGGCTGATGTCAAAATCCGACCCGCAGAGTCGCGCGGAGTTAAAGGGGGACAGCACCGTGCAACGAAAAGACGATCCCGAGGCGCTCTCCGAAACCGACGCGGCGCAGGATGCCGCCGGACCCGAGACGACCAGCGACACGGTCGATGCCGACACCGACCCGTGGCGCACCGACGCGGACACCGATGACAGCGCCACTGACGCGGCGACCGACGATGTCACGACAATTGAAATAGAAGAAGCCGTGACGGTCGAGAACGACACCGACCGCGTCGCGGATGACGGCACCTCGTCCGGGGATCGGGACACCGCCGCCGCCGAGGGCGAGACGCGGGCCGACACCGAAAACTGGGAGGCGGTGCCAGAGGCCGGGACCGACATGGCCGCCGAAGCCGCCGCCGAGACGATGGCCGCACCGGCGCAGGAAAGCCCCGCGCCGGCCCCGGTGTCCAGACGCGAACGGCGTCGCAGAGGCGGATTCGTGCCGCTGTTTCTGGGCGGGCTGGTCGCTGCCGGGCTCGGCTTTGCCGCGGCCCATAGCGAACGCCTGCAGGACTTCATCCCGCTGCCCGGCGCGGCCGATACCGAAGAGCTGGTCGCCCGGGTCGACAGCATCGCCGACACCGCGCGCGCCAATGCTGCGGCGCTGGCCGCCGTGCCAAGCGCCGGCGATGTCGCCGCCGCGCAAGCCGCCGCCGCCGATGCCGGTGCCGCGGCAGCCGCCTTGCGCAGCGATCTCGATGCCCTGTCGGCGCAGGTCGAAACGCTGGTCGGCAGCGGTGCCGGCGACGGGTCGGCCGCGGTCGACGCGCTGCGCACCCGCGTCGCCGCGCTCGAGGCGCAGGCCCAGAGCCTGTTTGCCGGCGATGGCAGCAGCGCATCGGCGGCGGCGGTCACCGCCTTCCGCCAGCAGACCGAGGAAGCGATCGCCGCCTATGCCGAATCGCTCGAACAGGCGGCCGCCGAGGCCGAAGCCCGGGTCGCCGCAACCCAGGACGCGCTGTCCGGGCTCGAGGCGAGTGCGGCAACCGCTGCGCGCGATCTGGCGGCGGCGCGGCTGTTGACGCTGGCGGCAACCGGCGCGCCCTTTGCCGAGGCGCTCGCCGATCTGGCCGAGGCCGGGGGCGCCCCCCCGCCCGAGGCGCTGACGGCGGTGGCGGCCGATGGCATGGCGACCGTTTCGGACCTGGAACGCGCCTGGCCCGAAGCCGCGCGCGCCGCCCTGCAGGCCGCGTTGCGGGCCGGGCTGGGCCCCGATGCCGATGTCGGCGACCGGGTGGCGGCGTTTCTGCGCAACCATCTGGGCGCGCGCTCGGTCGAGCCGCGCGAGGGCGACAGCGCCGACGCGGTTCTCTCGCGGGCCGGGGCCGCGGTGGATGCGGGCGATATCGACGGCGCGCTGACCGAACTGGCAGCGCTGAACGCCGATGCGCGCGAGGCGGGCGCGATGGCAAGCTGGATCGCGGCGGCGCAGGCGCGGCAGGCCGCGCTGGCGGCACTGGCGGCCTATGGTGGGGACGCGGCGGCGCAATAGCGCGGCCGGCAAGCGGAGGAGACCCCAGATGCTCTGGTCCCTGTTCAAGATTGTGCTTTTCGTCGCCATCGTCGCGCTGTTGGCGATCGGTGTGGGCTATCTGCTGGAAATGGGCGACGCGATCCGGATCGTCGTGGCCGGCACCGAATTCACCTTGCGGCCGCTGCCCGCGCTGATCGTCGGCATCGTGCTGATCGTTGCGGCCTGGTTGTTCGTCAAGCTCCTGGGCCTGCTGGGCGCGGTCGTGCGGTTCCTTATCGGTGACGAAACGGCGATCAGCCGCTATTTCAACCGGTCGCGCGAACGGCGTGGCTATCGCGCGCTGGCAGCCGGTGTTCAAGCCCTTGCCGAGGGGGATGCGACGGCCGCGCTGCGCGCCGCCGACAAGGCCGAGACGAATCTGCGGCGGCCGGAACTCACCCGCATGCTGACCGCCCAGGCGGCCGAAATGGCCGGCGACGGCGCCCGCGCCGAACGCGCCTATCGCGCGATGCTGGCCGAACCCGCCACCCGCTTTGCCGGCGTGCGCGGGCTGATGCGTCAGAAGCTCGCCGAGGGCGATACGGCGAAGGCGCGCAAGCTCGCCGAACAGGCACTGGCGCTGAAGCCGCGCCACGCCGAAACCCAGGACACGCTGCTGGGGCTGCAGGCCCGGGCCGGCGATTGGGAAGGCGCCCGGCGGACGCTCGCCACCCAGGCCCGCACCCGCGGGCTGCCCCGCGACGTGCACAACCGGCGCGACGCGACGCTGGCCATCGCGGCCGCGCAGGATGCCGCACGGGCCGACAAGCTCGACCAGGCCACCGCAACGAAGGTGCTGGCGGCGAACCGCAAATCGCCCGATCTGGTGCCGGGTGCCGTGCTGGCCGCGCGGGCCAAGACCGAGCAGGGCGCGCGCAAGGCGGCCGACCGGATCATCAAGCGCGCCTGGGAATCGGGCGCCCATCCCGAACTGGCTGCGGCCTTTGCCGCGATCGTGCCGAACGAGTCCCCGGCCGAAAGGCGGCGCCGCTTCGAGCCGCTGATCGCGCGCTTTCCCGACGATCCCGAGGCACGGATGCTGGCCGCCGAACTGGCGCTTGCGGACGAGGATTTCCCGGGTGCCCGGCGGGCCATGCGCAACCTCGCCGAGACCCATCCGACGCAGCGCGCCCTGACCCTGATGGCGGCGATCGAAAAGGGCGAAGGCGCGCCGGAGGCGGTGGTGCGCGGCTGGCTTGCCAAGGCGGTGACCGCGCCGCGCGGCCGGCAATGGCTGTGCGAGAATTGCGGCCATGCCGATATATGCTGGGCGCCGGCCTGCCCGTCCTGCGGCTCGTTCGACACCTTCACCTGGAAGAACCCGCCAGCCGCCGCCGCAGAAGCGGGAGCCGAGAACATGCTGCCGCTGATCGTCGGCCCGGCCGAGCCGCAAGATGCCCCGGACGCGTCGCAGCCGCGCGCCGAGCCGGTCACATAGGGTCTATCGCAGCGCGCCCGGCTCTGCTAAGGGCGGCGCGTCGTGCCGGTGTAGCTCAGCTGGTAGAGCAACGCATTCGTAATGCGTGGGTCGGGGGTTCGAGTCCCTTCACCGGCACCAATCCCTTCGGCCCGGCCGCTGCGCCTGCTGGCTGGCGCCCGGACGGCATGCTAGGCGCCTCGTGATGGTCGTTTCCGATCCACCCCGCCGGCCGCCCTGGCTGGTCCGCGCGCTCATTGCGCTGGTGGTGCTGCTGGCCTCGCTCTGGGCCGCCGGCGCGATCTGGGTCGACGGCCCCTATTCGATGGCGGGCGGCAATCGCTGGCTGGCGCTGGGCTGGCTGGTGGCCGTCCTGGTGGCGTTCTGGGCCTTGCGACGGCACCCGCTGGCGCGGATGGCGGTGTGGGCCGTGCTGTTTCTGGGCGTGCTCATCCCATGGCTGCGAATCGCGCCCTCGAACGACCGCGACTGGAAGCCCGAATGGGCCCAGACCCCCCGGATCGAGATCGATGGCGGCATCCTGAAGGTGCAGAACTTCCGCGACTTCGTCTATGCACCGGACGGGGCCCCGACCGAGCGCTGGGAAACGCGGGCCTTCGACCTCGGCAATCTGCGCGGCATGGATTATTTCCACGTCCCTTTCGGCGGCGACCTGCTGGCGCACCCGATGCTGTCCTTCGATTTCGGCCCCGAGGGCCATCTGGTGCTGTCGATCGAGACACGCCGCGAGAAGGGTGAGGGGTTTTCGACCGTCGGCGGCTTCTACAAGATGTACGAGCTGCAATATGTCTGGGGCTCGGAGACCGATTTCGCGGGCGTGCGGAGCAATATCCGCGGCGAGCCGGTCCACCTCTATCGCACCGCCCTTTCGCCCGAATTCGTGCTGTTCGTGCTGATCGATGCGGTGCGGGTCACCAACCGGCTGCACGACCGGCCGGAATTCTACAACTCGCTCTGGGCGAACTGCACCACCGCGCTGCGCGCCCAGACCCCCGAATGGGCGGCGATCCCGTTCGATCTCCGGATGCTGGCGAATGGCCGGCTGGACGCGTTGATCTTCGAACATGGCGGCTTCAGGGTGCCCGACGGGCTGACCTTCGACACGCTGCGGGAAGCCGCCCTGATCAACGACGCCGCGCGCGCAGCGGCGAACGAGCCGGATTTTTCGACCCGCATCCGCGACGGCCGGCCGGGGTTCGACTAGGCCCGCGTCTCCGGGCGGAACTCGGGCGGTATCCGGTCGCGCCCTTCGAGGATCAGATCGGCCAGCAGCACGCCGGCAAGCGGCGCCAGCGCCACGCCGATCTTGAACCCGCCATTGGCAAGGAAGACCCCGGGCCGCGTCGGATGCGGTCCCAGCAGCGGTCGGCGGGTCGCCGACCGGGGCCGCACCCCGGCCCAGCGTTCGACGACAGGCAGGCCCGAAAGCGCGGGGACAAGCGCGCGCGCCCGTTCCAGCACCGCGTCGAGTTGCCCGTCGGTGGCGGTGGGGTCGTCCCAGACGCGCTCGGCGGTCGAACCGACGGCGACCGTGCCGTCGGCATGCGGCACGATGAACAGCCCGGGCCCCATGATCACCGGCGCCTGGGTCGCCATCGCCCCCGCCCCCGAAGCGGGCGGGTGGGCGGGTGGGGCCCGCTTCGGGGGCGGGGTCGGGCTGAAAAGGGCGGGGGTCGGGCTGAAAAGCGCGGGGGTCGGGCTGAAAAGCGCGGGGGGTCGGGCTGAAAAGCGCGGGGCCAGCCGCAGCGCCTGGCCCTTCTCGCCGCCGCCCATCGGGCACCCCGGTTTCGACCGACAACCGTTCCAGCCCCCGCCAGCCGGTCGCCCAGACCTGCGGGCCATCCGACGCCGGCGCTTCGGTCACGATCTCTCCGCGCCTTGCCCGGATCGCGGCCACCAGGGCGGCGCAGGCGGCGCGTGGCGACACCCGGCCGGTCAGCGTGTCGTGCACGAGCCAGCCGGTGGGGCTTTTCGGTTCCCATGCCGCGCCGGTGGCGCGGATCACCTGCCAGGCGCCCTGCCCCCGCCAATGCGCCGCCGCCGCCACCGCCCGGTCCCGGTTGCGGGCCAGGGCCGCGTCATCGGCGACGGGCTGCAGCCGGCCACAGCTTGCATAGCCCGGATCGATGCCGCCGATCCGCGCCACCTCGGCCCAGAACCCTTCGGCCATGCACAGCGCATCGAGCTGAAACGCCTTCGCGGCCGACCAGTTTTCCGGTGCATGCGGCGCCAGCGCGCCGACCAGCCCGCCCGAGGCGCCCGCCCCCGGGCCGGCCGGGTCGACCACGCGCACCCGCGCGCCGCGCGACGCGCAGGCCCAGGCGACGCCAAGGCCGAACAGCCCGGCACCGAAGATCGTGACATCGCTTGTCATGCGGCGCTGCCCCTCGCATGCGGACGCGTCTGGCTGTAGGGGCCTTGGCATGCAGCACGACGCGACACAAGAAACCGCGCTCGACTGGGACGCAACCGGCACGCCGGTCTCGCGCCGCTATGGCGATTGCTACTTCATGCCCGGTCACGGCCTGACCGAATCGCGGCATGTGTTTCTGGCCGGGAACGGGCTGCCGGAGCGGTTCCGCCCCGGCTTTCACATCGCCGAGCTGGGCACCGGTACCGGGCTGAACCTGATCGCCGCCTGGGCCGCGTGGCAACATGCCGGTATTCCGGGCGACCTGCGCTACACCGGGTTCGAGGCGCATCCGCTGCGCGCCCCCGACATCGCCCGCGCGCTGGCCGCCTTTCCGGAACTCGCCCCCCTGGCCGCGCCCTTTGTCGCGGCCTGGGCGCGGGCGCCGGGGCGGATGGCGCTGCCCGGCCTCGATGCGCGGGTGATCGCGGGCGATGCCCGGGCCACCCTGCCCGACTGGGACGGCCGCGCCGATGCGTGGTTCCTCGACGGCTTCGCACCGGCGCGCAACCCCGCCCTGTGGGAGCCCGCGCTTATGATCGCGGTCGCACGCCACACCGCGCCCGGCGGCAGCTGCGCCAGCTTCACCGCGGCGGGCCATGTGCGCCGGGCCCTGGCCGCGGCCGGTTTTGCCGTCGATCGGCGCCCCGGTTTCGGCCGCAAGCGCCACATGACGGTGGGGCTGCTGCGATGAGCGCGGGCAACGACACAAGGCGCGGCATCTGGCTGATGACGGCGACGACCTTCGTCTTTGCCATGCAGGACGGCATTTCGCGCCACCTGGCCGGCGAATACAACGTCCTGATGATCGTGATGATCCGCTACTGGTTCTTCGCCGCCTTCGTGATGACGGTGACAAGCCGGCAGGCGGGGGGGCTGCGCCAGGCCGCCGCCACCGACCAGCCGCTGCTGCAGATCAGGTCGCGGCCTGCTGCTGGCGCTGGAGATCTGCGTGATGGTGGCGGCCTTCGTCGCGCTGGGGCTGTCCGAAAGCCACGCCATCTTCGCCTCCTATCCGCTGCTGATCGCGGCGCTGTCGGGGCCCGTTCTGGGCGAGGCGGTGGGCTGGCGGCGCTGGGTCGCGATCGGGGTCGGGTTCATCGGCATCCTGGTCATCCTGCGCCCGGGTTTCACCGTGTTCTCGCCGGCCGCGCTGATCCCGCTGACCTCGGCATTCCTGTTTGCGCTGTACGGGCTGCTGACCCGGCTGGCGGCGCGCCGCGACAGGGCCGCCACCAGCTTCTTCTGGACCGGGGTGGCCGGCGCCGTGGCGATGAGTTGCGTCGGCATCTGGTTCTGGGAACCGATGGCCGCGCCCGATTGGGGCTGGATGGCGGCGCTGTGCGTCTCGGGCGCGACCGGGCACTGGCTGCTGATCAAGACCTACGAGGCGGCCGAGGCCAGCGCGGTGCAGCCCTTCGCCTATCTGCAGCTGGTCTTTGCCATCGCGCTCGGCATGGTGGCGTTCGGCGAACGGCCCGAACCGGCGGTGTTCCTGGGCGCCGCGGTGATCGTCGGTGCGGGGCTGTTCACCCTGTGGCGCGAGCGACGCACGGCCCCCGCGGCGTTGCACAAGGCCCCGGCGGATGACTAGACTGGCGGCATTCGAACAGGGGGCCGCATGCGCATCCTGAGGCTCTATCTGCAAGTTGCGTCGCGCTGGCGCTGGGGTCTGTTGCTGGTCCTGATCCTCGCCACTTTGCTGGTCGAGCCGTTTCTGGGCCAGGGCCCGGGTCCGGAATTGCTGACCCGTATCCTGTTTGCGCTGATCGTTCTGGGAGCGATGGTGGCGGGCCGTGTTCCTGCCCGGGCGCGCCACGCAAACTTCGTCATTCTGGGCATCTGGCTGGTGCTGGTTCTGCTGCATTTCGCTGGCAGGCCATATCCCCAAGCCATGGCGTTTTCAGCGCTGGTGCTGCTGTTCGGGGTGATCTACATCACCTTCCATTTCCTGATTACCCACCGCGAAAGCAATGTCGATGCGATGGTCGGCGCCGCAGCCGGGTATTTCCTGCTGGCGCTGGCCTGGGCGGTTCTGTTCATCCAGATCGAAAACCGCACGCCGGGCTCGTTCGGCCTTGACACGGTCGGGCGATCCGGGAGGCCAGCTGATCTATTTCAGCCTGGTGACGGTCACCACGCTGGGCTTTGGCGACATTGTGCCGGTCTCCGCCCCGGCGCGCATCCTGACGGCAATCGCGGCCGCCTCGGGGACGCTGTATATCGCGATCCTGATCGGCAGCATCGTCGGCCGCTTCCAGCGGCCGCCAGACCGGGGCGCGGCCGACCCGCCAACGCAAGAGGAGACCGACGATGGACCCTGACCCAAGGGCCGGCCTGCGCCGGGTGGAACCGATTGTCGTCGACATGGTGATCCGCCTTGGAATCGTCGGCCTGCTCTTCTGGCTGTCGCTGCAGATGATCCTGCCCTTTGCCTCGCTTCTGATGTGGTCGGCGATCCTCGCCGTGGCGCTGTTCCCGGTCCATGCCTGGATCCAAAGGCGCCTGGGCGGGCGCAGCATCGCGGCCGCGATCGTGATGATGGTGCTGTGCTTTGCCGCGATCATCGTGCCATCGGCGGCGCTGATGGCATCGCTGGTCGAAACGCTGACCGGCCTGGTGGCGGCCCTGCGCAGCAATGGGCTGACCCTGACACCGCCGGACTGGGTTGCGAAACTGCCGGTGTTCGGCGCACAGATTTCCGAGGCCTGGCGGGACGTCGCCGGCAATCTGGACGGGCTGGCCGAAGAATTCGGCCCGGTTCTGGTGGATGCGGGCGGCTGGCTGCTGGGCCTTCTGGGGTCGTTTGCCGGCGCGGCGCTGTTCTTTGCGCTGGCGGTGCTCTTGTCGGGCGTGCTGATGGTGGTGGGCCCGCGCATGGTGGGCTGGCTGCGCCTGTTCGCCGATCGCGTTCTGGGCAAGCGGGCGAGGAGTTTGTGCGCATTTCGGGCGCCACCATCCGCAATGTCGCCCGCGGGGTGATCGGCGTCGCGCTGATCCAGTCGCTGCTGACCGGGGTCGGCTTCATGGTTGCGGGCGTGCCCGGTGCGGGGCTGATCACGCTGGCCGCGCTGGTGCTCAGCATCATCCAGATCGGCGCCTGGCCGGTGGTCTACCCGATGCTGATCTGGGTCTGGCTGAACATGGATTTCTGGCCGGCCCTGCTGCTGACGATCTACATGCTGCCGGTCGGCGCGATCGACAACATCCTCAAGCCGCTGGTGATGTCGCAGGGCCTGAACACCCCGATGCTGGTCATCCTGCTGGGGGTGATCGGCGGCACCTTTGCCTATGGCATGGTCGGGCTGTTCCTGGGCCCGGTGATCCTGGCCCTGTTCTGGGAGTTGCTGTCGGCGTGGATCAAGGCGCCGGGCGCGGATGAGGCAGCTGCTACCAACGATCACTGATCGTGACCGTTGTCCGCCTCCCGCCCCACCTCCCCGCCCACCACCAATCCTGTCCTGTCGCAAGGGTCAAGATTGGTGGTGGGGCGGGGAGGTGGGGCGGGGAGGCGGCGTTGCGCAATGAGTCACATCATTGCGCTTTGGTATGACCGGTCGGCGCCGTCGGACTGACAGAAAGGCGCAGGCGCCCGTCAGTCCGAATGCGCCTTGCCCGGGCGGTCGTCGCCCGCCCAGCTGAGGTAGAAGCCGACATCGCCCAGCATCCCGCCAGGAAAGCTGATGATCATCGCCTTCAGCCGGTACCCTGCCGGCTTGCCGCGCTCCTCGTACAGCTCGTAAAGCTCCCTTGCCTTGCCGCGCAGCGTCTTCGGCCAGTCGGGCGCGGCATTGTTGATCGCCCGGCCCCGGTCGATGCAGGCATCGGCGGGAAACGAATAGATCAGCGTCTCCAGCTTGCCATCGGCGACCGCGTTGCGCACCAGCTGGCGGATCATGTCGCGTTCGCGGTCGGTGATGTGGCCATTGCAGAAATCGCGGACGAATTGCGCGTGTTTTTCCTGTTCGACGGCCCGCGCGGCGCGCTGCCGCTCGGCGCGCGCCATCTCTCTTTCCAGAACGCGGATGCGCAGTTCGGCGGCCGAGGCGATGGGGGGCATGTTGTCGGGCATGGCGCTTATCGCTTCCTGATCGGTGAACTGCCTGTGGCTAGCGCGCCGCGGATTGTCCGGCAACGGGCCGCCCGCACGGGATGGCACAAACGGCGCGGCAGCGCCCCGGAATGCCCGAATCCGTGCAGTGCTGCCGCAGCAATCGGATCTCCGGCGAGCGAAATGCGGCCGGGCAGCCGGCGCATGACGGTCATCGTCGATGACCGCGGGTATGACCCGCCGGCGGCAGGACCGGATTTCCCACGAACAGAAGCAGATGGCCTTCGTCCAGCGCCGCCGCGCTGTCGGGAAGCTTTGCATCCATTCTCAGGAAGGAATGCCCGTGCACGAAGCACCAGAGCGCATAGGCGCACAGCCGGACCTCTGGCGCATCGACGGCAATGCCGAAATGATCGGCGACGACCTGCTCGACAAGCCGGTTGGCGCGCTCGCCCGCCTTGGCCTGGGCGTCGTCCTCGCCTTCCGTCCATCCCGAACATCAGGCGGAACACGCCCGGCTCCGCGCGCGCGAAGTCGATATGGCTGCGACCGAGTTCGACGATCCGGCGCGGATCGCCCGCAGGATAGCGCTCGGTCGCGACGCGCATCGCGGCCTCACGCCGCTGCATGCCCGCCCGCACCACAGCGCGGAGGATTTCGTGACGGTCCGAAAAATGCTTGTAGGGCGCAGCGTTTCTGACCGGCGGCGTGCGCAGGCTGGTGCCAGGCCAGCGGGTGACCCAAATCGACCCCCGCCGCCGAGGCCGTCGCATGGGGACGCTGACATTCCGCCAGCCGCGCGTCCTCGCGCTTGCGCTGCTCGTCATCATCGCCGCCGGCGCCGCGGCCATCTGGCCGAGGTGGGCGGCAACATGGCGATGGGGGTGGGCCTGGTCATTGCGGTGCTTCTTGTCACGCTGGGCCTGCGCGCGGCGATGATCGTGGCGATCGTCCTGCCGGTCGTCACCTTGGCCACGCTTTTCACGATGAACGTCATCGGCCTGCCCATCCACCAGATGTCGGTGACCGGTCTGATCGTCGCACTGGGGTTGATGGTCGATGCCGGCATCGTCATGACCGACGAGATCGGCCAGCGCCTGTAGCGCGGCGCGGCTGGAGGCCGTGCGCGGATCGGTTCACAGGCTCGCCCTGCCGCTGTTTGCCTCCACCGCGACCACGGTGCTGGGCTTTGCGCCGATGATCCTGCTGCCCGGGCCGGCGGGCGATTTCGTCGGCTCGATCGCGATTGCGGTGGTGGTGATGCTGCTTTGGTCCTTTGTCGTGGCGGTCACGATCACCCCGGCCCTGGCCGGCCGGGCCATGCCGCCGAAGGATGGGGGCGACGTGCTGTCGCGCGGAATCTCCGCAGGGGCGGTCGCGCGGATCTTCGCCGCCTCGCTGCGCTGGGCATCGCCAATCCGGTGCGGTCGATGGTGCTGGCACTGATCCTGCCGATGCTTGGCTTTGCCTCGCAGCCGCTCCTGACCGCGCGGTTCTTCCCGGGCGTGGATCGCGACCGGTTCCATATCGAGGTCGACCTGCCCCCGGGCAGCGGCATCGCCCGGACCGCAGCTGTGGTGGATCGCCTCGATGCGGCGCTTCGGAACCGGCCCGAGATCGTCTCGGTCACCAGGCACCTGGGGGGCTCGGCCCCGGCCTTCTACTACAACATCACCGGCGGCCGGGAGGCGGCGCCGCCACAGCCGGCGTGGTGATGGCGTCGTCCGGGCACATCGTTTCGACGACGATCACCACCGTCGGCGGCTTTCTGCCGCTGATCCTGGCCGGCGGCGGGTTCTGGCCGCCCTTCGCGATGGCCGTTGCCGGCGGTGTCGCGCTGTCGACGATCGTCAGCTTCTACTTCGTGCCGCCGGCCTTCCGCCTGGTCTGCGCCCTCACAGGGGATCGGGCGCCCGTGACGGGGCGTGCGCCGCGCGCCGCGGTCGGGCTTGCAGCTGCCGCTTGACCCCGGCGGTCATCGAAAATCACGGTCGGTATGCGACCAAGGTGCGATGCGCACGACTCGTACCGACGGTCATTGACCATGACCGTTCGCCGCCTCCCGCCCGGCCACCAACCTTGTACCAAGGCGCAATGCGTCAAACTCATTGCGCCTTGGTATCATCGCGCCAGCGGATGCTTCTCCAGCACCAGGGCCCTCAGCCGTTCTTCCAGAACATGGGTATAGATGCCGGTCGTCGAGATATCGACATGGCCAAGCAGCGTCTGGATCGACCGCAGATCGGCCCCGTTCTTCAGCAGATGCGTGGCGAAGGCGTGGCGCAGCACATGCGGCGTGACCCGGCTGGGGTCGATCCCGGCGGCGACCGCGAGGTCATGGACCAGGCCAAAGAAGCGGTGCCGCGTCAGGTGGCCCGACCGCCCGCGCGACGGGAACAGAAAGGCCGAGGCCCGCGCGCCGCCGCGCCGGGCCGCGGCATCGGCGGCGTCGCGCAAGGCAAGCCAGTCGGTCAGCGCGATGCGGGCGGGTTGCGACAGCGGCACCATCCGCTCGCGCCCGCCCTTGCCGCGCACCAGCAACATGCGCGGGTCGCCGCGGGCGGCTGCCACCGGCAGCGCGACAAGCTCGCTGACCCGCATGCCCGTGGCATAGAGCAGTTCCATCAGGCAGGTGTTGCGCGTCCGCAGCGCCGGCCTGCCGGTCTGCCGCGCGGCGTCGAGCAGGCGCGTCACCTCGTCCTCGCTCAACGTCCTGGGCAGTTGGCGGTCGGGGCGCGGCCCGCGGATCTGCAGGGTGGGGTTGTCGGGGCGCCAGCCCTCTTCATGGGCAAAGCGAATGAACTGGCGAATCGCGGCCAACCGCCGCGCCCGGGTGGCACGCGCCATGCCGGCGGCCTCGATGCCGGCCAGATAGCCCTCGATCTCGGCCCGCGTCGCGTCTTGCGGACGCCCGCCACGCGCTGCCATCCAGGCGGCGAAATCGGTCAGGTCGCGGGCATAGGCGCGAACCGTGTTGTCGGCCGCCCCGCGCCCCGCGCGCGCGGCTTCAAGGAAGGCCGCAATCTGTTCGCCCGCCTGTGTCATCGGCTCAGAAGCACCCGTTCAAGCGCGGCGCGCCGCGCCAGCATCGGGTCGCCCACCTGCCGCAGATGGGCCAGCGCCTCGGCAAAGGCGGCCGGGTCGGAGGATGGCGTCAGCCGCGCCAGCGCGGCAAGCAGCGCCTCGCCGGCGCGGCCTTCGCCCATCATCCGGGCAAGCGCGCCCGGCGGCGGCGCGCCAGCCAGCCCGGCGGCAAGGCTGGGGGCAAGCGGATGCGTCGCCGCGTTCGGAACCCGGCCCGCCGCCAGACCCAAGAGAAACGCCTCGCCCGGGGTGCGCGGGGTGAAACGGCTTGCGGCCGCCTCCGGGTCGGGGCCCAGCAGCGTCACCTCGATCAGCGCCGTGCGGGCGGGCCCGTCGGCCGGAACCGCGCCCAGCCGCGGCGCCACGTGGCGGGCGAAGGGCACGGCCAGGCCCGCCCCAAGCATCGCCTGCCAGGCCCGCGGCAGCGCCGCCTCGACCGCCGCGATGTCCCCCGCCAACAGCGCCACGTCGAGCGCCTGAACCGCCGCGACCCGGTCCCACAACCCGCCCGAAGCCGCCGGCCGGTGCCCGGCATAAAGCGCCATCAGCCGTCCCGGCGTCACCGCGCCGTGCGCGCCAGCCGCTCGGCCGCCAGAAGCTGCGACCGCCAGGGCGAGAAGGGCGACAGATCGGCCCAGGCAAAGGCCGGCGCCAGGGTGCGGGCGGGGCGTGGCTGGGCCGTCGCCTCGCGCATCTTGAAAGCAAGCGGCGTCAGCCTTTCGGGCGCCGGCAGGTCGGGTTCGCCGGCGAAGGGTTCGGGATCGAGGAACCGCGCCACCAGGTCGGCCTCGTCGGGCGCGATCTCGCCCAGGGCGGCCGCGGTGTCGAGCAGCAGGGCCGCCGCCGCCCAATCGCCGCCCCGCGCCAGGCAGAAGATGCGCGCCGGCAGGGTCGGCGCCATCTGCGGCGCGGCCAGCATCGCGGCGCAGGCCCGATCCTCGTAGCCGGTCAGCAGGCTGACATCCAACCAGCGGGCAAAGGCGGCGGGCGTGTCGGGCCCGGCCTGTTCCAACAGCGCCTCGGCCCGGTCGAGCGCACCGAAAGCCAGGAGCTTGTCGATGCGGGCCAGAAAGACCCGGTCCTCGGGGCTGGTGTCGGCCGGCGGATCAAGCTCGGCCAGCAGCAGATTGTAAAGCCGCGCCCGCGCCGCGGGCAGCTGATTGTCGGGCTGGGCGGCGATCGCCGCGGCAATGGCGCGGCTGCTTGACCCCTGCCAAAGATCGGTCGGCAGACCGTGCGCAGCGGGGGCTATCAGCCCTGCCGCGTCGCGTGGCGGCGCGCCGATCGGCCGCGCATCGACCGGCTCGATCGGCGCCGGTGTTTCGGCTTGCCGGGCCACCGGGTCGGCCACCGCCTCGGACAGCCAGTCGATGGCCGATAACGGTGCCTCCTGGGCGGTTGCCACCGGCGCGACCGCCAGCAAAACGGCGCCCATGACGGCCGCGGCCCGGCAGCTATTCGAGTTCAATGGTGATCTCCCCGGTGACCGGTTCGGTTTGGGGCGCGATGTCGCCCAGATAGGCGAACCCGACCAGCCCGACGAAAGCGACGAACACCAGCACCAACAAGAGCTTCAACAGCCGGATCATGCCTGCCCCCGGTCACCGCCCGCCATTCTGCGCCGGCTGGACGGCGTCTGCCCCGAACGGCTTGATTATACCCGACGGCCCGTGGAACACCATGGGGTTCCGCGCGCCGCGGCACCGGCCATGCGAAATGCCGCCGCTTGCGGCCGTCGATGGGCAGCAGGAAGAAGCCGATGTCGCCAGCCAGGCAATCCCCGATCGCGCGCCGCGCCGAATGGCAGCTTTGCCGCAGCGCTGTCCTGATCGGCATGCCCGGCGCCGGCAAGACCGCCGTGGGGCGGGTGATGGCCCGGGCCCTGGGCGTGGCGTTTCGCGATTCGGATGCCGAGATCGAAGCCGCCGCCAACATGTCGATCCCTGAGATTTTCGCGCGCGACGGCGAGCCGTTCTTTCGCGCCCGCGAGACCGAGGTGCTGGCCCGCCTGCTGGCCGGCCCGCCCGGCATCGTCTCGACCGGGGGCGGCGCCTGGATGCGGGCGGAAAACCGCCAGCTGATCGCGGCGCATGGCACCGCCATCTGGCTCGATGTTGACCTCGACACGCTGTGGCACCGGGTGCGCGGGCGCGACAACCGGCCGCTGCTGCGCGGACCCGACGCGCGGGCCCGGCTGGCGGCGCTTTACGCCGAGCGTCGGCCGGTCTACGCCTTGGCACCGGTGCGGCTTGCCAATGATGGCGGCGGATCGGTGGCCGCGACGGCGCGGGCGGCGCTGATCGCGCTGGCCCGCGGATCCGGGGCGGCGCTTTGCCGGAGGGAGGCGACATGATCGAGACGGTGCGGGTGAATGTGGCCGGCGCGCCCCATGAGGTGCGAATCGGCCCGGGGCTGATCGGGCAGGCCGGCGATGCGCTGGTGCCGCTGCTCGCACGGCACCGTGTTGCCGTGCTGACCGACGAGCACGTGGCCGAATTGTGGCTGCCCGCCTTCGAAGCGGCGCTGGGCGCGGCGGGGATCGAGGTCGATGCACTGGCGCTGCCGCCGGGCGAAGCGACGAAAAGCTGGCCCTGGGTCGAACGGACCTGTTCCTGGCTGCTCGACACCGGGGTCGAACGGGGCGATCTGGTGGTCACGCTGGGCGGCGGCGTGATCGGCGATCTGGGCGGTTTCTGCGCCGCGATCCTGCGCCGTGGCGTGCGCTATGTGCAGGTCCCGACGACCCTGCTGGCCCAGGTCGACAGCGCGGTCGGCGGCAAGACCGGCATTGACACGACCCAGGGCAAGAACCTGATCGGCGCGTTCCACCAGCCGGCACTGGTGCTTGCCGATACGGCGACGCTGGCGACCCTGCCGGTCAGGGAGTTGCGCGCCGGCTATGCCGAGGTCGTCAAGATGGCGGCGCTGGGCGATGCCGGTTTCTTCGACTGGCTCGAGGAGGATGGCGACGATTTGCTCGATCTCGGCCCGGCCTCGGTCGCCCATGCGGTGCGCGCCGCGGTCCGGATGAAGGCCGATATCGTCGGGCGCGACGAACGCGAGGGGGGCGAGCGCGCGCTGCTCAATCTCGGCCATACCTTCGCCCATGCGCTGGAGACCGGCGCGGGTTATTCGGGCGATCTGCTGCATGGCGAGGCGGTCGCAATCGGGCTGGGCCTGGCGGCCGATCTGTCGGTCCGGCTGGGCCATTGCGATGCCGCGGTACCGGCGCGGCTGCGCGCCCATCTGCGGGCATCCGGCCTGCCCGCGGCGCTGTCCGACATGCAGGCGCATCTGCCCGATACCGACGGGCTGATCGATCTGATGCGGCAGGACAAGAAGGCCGTGGCGGGCCGGCTGCGCTTTGTGCTGCTGCGCGGGATCGGCGCCGCCTTTGTCAGCGCCGACGTGCCGGAGGACGCCCTGCGCGCGGTGCTGGAGGCCGCCGGCGATCGCGGGTGAACCGCACCGCCGCGCGGCGGGCCATGCGGGTCAGCCCTGTGGCCAATCCACCAGTCCCCGATCTTTGCAGTCGGCATCGCGCAGCGCCGGCACCCTGTCGCAGAATACCACGACATTGTGTGTCGCAAACCGCGCGGAGGGCACAATCAGGCCATGGCAATCCAGGAAATGCGCGACCTCGGCGATGTCCTGCGACCGCGGGCATTCGGCCGCCTTGTCCGCCCAGGACAGACGGCCGAACAGATCGGTCCGCAGACCGACCGCGGCAAGCGCGTCGAGATCGGCAGAATGCAACGCCCGCTCCAGGACGATCTCCAGCTCGAACAGCCGATACCGCACCTGGCTTGGCATCACCGGCTGGCCGCGCATCAGGTGAAAGTGCAATTCCGCGACTGCCCCCTGCGGCGACTGCGACGTATATAGGACATCAAAGCGCCCATCGTCCCAGCGGCCGCCCGAAGCGCTGCACCTCAGCGGGTCGCGGCCGTCGCGGACCACGCGCCAGACGGTCCCGCGAAACGCGACGGGCGCCATCGCCTCCAGCGCATCGATCAGGTCGGGATCGCGACGCGGCCGGGCCATGCACACTCAGACGAATACGTCGTCGTCGAGGCGGTCGATCACGGCGAGCACCTGAACGCTGCGGTCACTGTGGATCAGGTCCATTGCGCGTTCGCCGCCAAGCTGCGGATGACGGGCATAAAGCCAGGTGCGGATTTCGTCTGGTGCGTAGAATTCGCTGAGTCGGCCGACGATGTAGTAAAGGTCCGACAGAATCAGTTCGTTTTTCGGATGGGGCCTGATATCGCCCGACTTCCAGCGCGAGACGGTTGCCTTCGACACGTCCGTGATATTGGCGATATCGGTGCCCTTGAGCCCGCCGGTTTCCGCAAGCTCACCGATATAGCGTGATACGACACTGTGCATGGCTTACCCCTCGCCACCCGCCGGCCCTTGCAGTTTCACTTGCGGAAAGCGCGTATCTCCGGCGACATGTTCATACCAACGGCCATACGCATCGCGCCTTTGGTATTCAGAGCCACCGTGTTTCTGCACGCAAAATGCTGAGCACGCGGATGATGGCGGCTGCGTTGACCGGCCTCGAACACGGCTGGCGGTCGCGCTAAACCGCCAGATGCGAACATGTCGCCGAACTGGACGTGAGAAGCGCCGACACGGAAAAGCTGCGCCAGCGGCGTTCGCAACTGCTGCGACTTCGGAAAAGGAACGATTCTGCTCACGGCACGCCTCATTCCAGTTTCAAGCGACATGGTGACTGAAACCGATATGGAATGTCAAGCCTGTCGGGCAACCTGCAAGGTCGGCTCACGGCAAGCGAGGCGATCCAAGGCTATGCCGAAAGCATTTTTCCCCGCCCCAAGAACAGTCCAGCGCGGGCGCGGCGCTACAGGATCTTCTGCCCGGTCTTCTGCCAATCGGCCAGGAACGATGCCAGACCCTTGTCGGTCAGCGCGTGCTGGGCCAGCGCCTTCAGCACCCCGGGCGGCACGGTGGCCACATCGGCGCCGATCCGCGCTGCTTCGATGACGTGATTGACCGTGCGGATCGAGGCGGCGAGGATCTCCGTCTCGAAGCCGTAATTGTCATAGATCAACCGGATGTCGCGGATCACCGCCATCCCGTCGAGGCCAAGATCGTCGAGCCGCCCGACGAAGGGCGAGATGAAGCTCGCGCCCGCCTTCGCGGCCAGCAGCGCCTGCGCGGCCGAGAAGCACAGGGTGACGTTGACCATGTGGCCCTCGCCGGTCAGCCGCTTGCAGGCCTTCAGCCCGTCCCATGTCAGCGGCACCTTGACGGCGACATTCGGGGCGATCCCGGCCAGCTTGTGGCCCTCGGCGATCATCGCCTCGGCCTCGGTGGCGACCACCTCGGCGCTGACCGGCCCCTCGACGAGGCCGCAGATTTCGGCGATCACCTCATCCATGGGTCGGCCCGATTTCAGGATCAGGGACGGGTTCGTGGTGACCCCGTCCAGAAGCCCGAGCGCGTTGAGCTCGGCGATCGCGGCGGTGTCGGCGGTGTCGACGAAAAACTTCATGGGCTTGCTCCAGGGCGCGGTTGTCGGTTCGACTGTTAGCGCAGGCGCGGGGCGGGGGAAACCGCTTGGCTGAGGACGAGTTCTTTGCGCCGGGCGACCGTGTGGCGGTGCGGACCGGCCAGCTGGACGGTGCGCTCGACTATCGCGCGCCACCGGCAGGTTGCACGACCGGGTCGCTGGTCGAGGTGCCGCTTGGCCCGCGGCTGGTCACCGGGGTGATCTGGGGGCCGGGCGCGGGCGGCTTCGACCCGGCCAAGCTGCGCGCGGTGGCGCGGGTGCTCGACGTACCGCCGCTGTCGGCGGAACTGCGCGGCTTTCTCGACCGGGCGGGCGCCTATACCCTGACCGCGCCGCATGTGATGCTGCGGCTGGCGCTGCGCGCGCCGGGGCTGGCGCAGCGCCCTGCGGATCGCAAGATCCTGCGTCCCGGTGGCCCGCCGCCGGCCCGCATGACCGAGGCGCGGCTGCGTGTCCTCGATGCGCTCGCCGCCCGGCCCGAGGGGCTGGCGCCGGGCGAACTGGCCGCCGAGGCCGGGGTCGGCAGCGCGGTGATCCGCGGCCTGGTGCAGGCCGGCAGCGTGATCGAGGTGCGGGCGCCGCGCGACGCGCCGTTCCCGCCGCTCGACCTTGGGCGGCCGGGCCTCAAGCTCAATGCGGGACAGCGGCAGGCGGCCCAGGCGCTGTGCGCGGCCGTCGCCGCGGCGGCCTATTCGACCACGCTGCTGAAGGGGGTGACCGGCTCGGGCAAGACCGAGGTCTATCTGGAAGCGGTGGCGGAATGCGTCCGGCACGGTCGCCAGGCGCTGGTTCTGTTGCCCGAGATCGCGCTGACCGCGGGGTTCATGGCGCGGGTCGAGGCGCGGTTCGGCGCCCGGCCGGCGGAATGGCATTCGGGCATGACCCAGGCCGAACGGCGCCGGGTGTGGCTGATGGCGGCGGGTGGCGACGCGCCGCTGGTGGTCGGCGCCCGGTCGGCGCTGTTCCTGCCGTTTCGCGATCTGGGCCTCGTCGTCGTCGACGAAGAACACGACACCAGCTACAAGCAGGAGGATGGCGTGCAGTATCACGCCCGCGACATGGCGGTCCTGCGCGGGGCCGAGGCCGGCGCGGCGGTGATCCTCGCCTCGGCCACGCCGGCGCTGGAAAGCTGGGCGAATGCCCGGGCCGGCAAGTACCAGCGCTGCGACCTGCCCGAACGGGCGGGGGCGGCGACGCTGCCCGACCTTGCGGCGATCGACATGCGCGAACAGGGTCTGCCCACCGGACGCTGGGTGTCGCCGGCCCTGGCAGCTGCCGTGCGCGCGGCGCTCGACCGGGGCGACCAGGCGTTGCTGTTTCTCAACCGCCGGGGCTATGCGCCGGTGACCTTGTGCCGGGCCTGCGGCGCGCAGATCGGCTGCCCCGATTGCGACGCCAGGATGGTCGAACACCGCTTCCTGCGCCAGCTGATGTGCCACCAATGCGGCCGGGTCATGGATATTCCCGATGCCTGCCCCGAATGCGGTGCGGCGGACCGGCTCGCCGCGCTGGGACCGGGCGTCGAGCGGCTGCAGGAAGAGGCCGCTGCGCTGTTTCCCGAGGCGCGGATCGCGGTGCTGTCGTCGGACCTGTTCGGCTCGGCCCGGGCGCTGAAGGCGCGGCTGGCCGAGATCGCCGAAGGCGGTGCGGATATCGTGATCGGCACCCAGCTGGTGGCCAAGGGGCACAACTTTCCGCTGCTGACCCTGGTCGGGGTGATCGACGCCGATCTGGCGCTTGGCGGCGCCGATCTGCGCGCTGCCGAGCGGACCTTTCAGCTGATGCGTCAGGTGGCGGGCCGGGCGGGCCGGGCCGACCGGCCGGGCCGTGCGCTGCTGCAGACCTACCAGCCCGATCACCCGGTGATCCGGGCCATTCTGGGCGGCGACGACGAGGCGTTCTGGGCCGCCGAGGCGGCCGAGCGCCAGGCATCCGGCATGCCGCCCTTCGGCCGGCTGGCGGGCGTGATCCTGTCGGGCACCGATCTGAAGGCGGTGAGCGCCCTGGGCGCGGCGCTGGCGCGCGAGACCGCGCCGCTGGCGGCCATCGGGGCCGAGGTCTGGGGGCCCGCACCCGCGCCGATCGCGCGCATCCGCGGGCGCCACCGGATGCGGCTGCTGATCCGCGCCGACAAGGGCGCAGCCCTGCAGGAGGCGGTTGCCGCCTGGCTGGCGCCGATCCGGCTGAAGGGCGATCTGCGGCTGTCGGTCGACATCGATCCGCAGAGCTTTCTGTGAAGGCAATACGCAGGGACGAGTGATACCAACGACAACTGATCGTGACCGCTGTCCGCCACCCGCCCCGCCTCCCCGCCCAACCACCAATCTTACCAATTGGATAGGTCAAGATTGGTGGCCCAAGCGGGGAGGCGGGGCGGGTGGCGGCGTTGCGCAATGAGTCCCACTCATTGCGCTTTGGTATGACCCATGGCGCCACGGCCCCGCGGTCAGCGCCCGGGCGCCGGCCCCCAATCCCGTGCCGCCAGCATCATCGCCGCAAGGTCGGCGAACGCCGCCGCCCGCTTTGCCGGGTCGACAAGGGCATAGGCCGCTGCGATGGCCTGCCGTCTCATCGCCGCATCGCCCGCGCGCAACGCCACCTCCATCACCGCGCTCGGCGCTTCCGCCCCGCAGGCGACGCGGGCGCGTGTAGCGCACGGGCAGCGCCTGCACGCGGAAGCGCGGCATCCGAGGCACACACCGAGTATTGCCTGCAGACGCGAGAGACGACACTCACCCTATATCTTCTTGGCCTTGATTGCCGCAAGCTTGAGAAACGTCTGAAGAACCTGGCGTTCTGGGTGGGTTGGGATAGACTGATCCGGAGGATGAAGGAGCCCCGCCGATGCCGAAATAGCCTGCCCTGCCGCGCCTGAGCCACACGATGAAGAAGAAGGTGACGCGGCGGGAGGCGTTCCTGGCCGAGATGGAGGCGGTTGTGCCTTGGGTTCGGTTGATTGGGCTGATCGAACCGCATTACCCGAAGGCCGGGCCGCAGGGCGGGCGCCCGCCGATGCCGCTGGAGACCATGCTGCGGGTCTGTTTCCTTCAGCAGTGGTATGCGCTCAGCGACCCGATGGCCGAGGAGAGCCTCTATGACAGCGAGGCGATGCGGCATTTCGCGGGCATCGAGCCTGGTGATGACCGCATCCCGGATGAGACGACCATCCTCAACTTCCGCCACCTTCTGGAGCGACATGGGCTGACGGAGGCGCTCTTCGCCGCGGTGAATACGCATCTCGCCGACAAGGGGATCGCGCTGCGCTCGGGCACGCTGGTGGATGGTGAGGGGGCGAGCGCCATGGGTTCGAGCGAGCCCCCGAACAGCATCGATGCGCCATTCTGCGCTACGATTGATCCACTGGATCAATCGCTTGACGCTTGAATTCGACGAAGAACAAGGCGGGCGCCCGCGATCCCGAGATGTCGTCGACGAAGAAGGGCAACGACTGGTATTTCGGGATGAAGGCGCATGTCGGCGTGGATGCCAGCAGCGGTGTCACGCCGAAGGCGTGCCCCTGGCACGACGTGCACAGCCTGCAGACCACCACGGCCAAGACCCACGACGCCCGGGTGTGGGACGACCTCCTGCACGGCGCGGAAACGTCGGTCTGGGCGGAGTTGCCATTGGCGCGCCATTGGTCCGAGCGACAATGGCGACGGCTATGTCAGCGCGGCGCGGGAGGCCGCGTTCGCGGGCCCCGGCAAGGTCTGGGGGGTGATGCGCAAGGCCCCCAAAGGCGGCCGGCTCGACCCGATCGAAGAGGACATCAACCGGCTCATCGCCAGGGTGCGGGCACGGGTCGAGCACCCCTTTCGCGTGATCAAGCGCCAGTTCGGCTACCTGAAGAGTGACCGTCCGGTGTCGCCGCTCTGGCGCTCGTCCCGCGTGACCTGTTACGCTGCTTGGGCAGCGTAACGCCAGGGGAGCAACTCGTCCAGCCGAGTGATCTTGTGATCGGCAATTTGGCCCAGCACCCAGGTGAGCCAGGCCTGGGGGTCTACGTTGTTCAGTTTGGCGGTTTCGATCAGCGTGAAGGCGATAGCCATGGTTTTTCCACCACGCGCGGAGCCTGAAAACATCCAATTTTTTCGCCCGATGGCCACCGGTTTGACAGCGCGCTCGGCTGCGTTGTTGTCCAGATCCAGGTGGCCGTTGCTGAGATATGGCCGCGCCTTCGGCATCCGGCCCAGGGCATAGCGGATGGCCTGGGCCAGGGGAGATTTGCCTGATAGCCTGGGCAGTTGCGCATGCAACCACTCTTCAAGTTGGTCAAAGATCGGCTTTGCCCTGGCCTGCCGCACGGCGGCCCGGTACTCGGGAGCCATGCCCTGATTTCCTTCTCTATGGCGTAGAGTAGGGCAATCCGGCGGATGGCCTCTTCGGCGATGGCGCTGCCTTGCGAGGCGAAAACATCCACGAACTTACGCCGCACGTGCGCCATGCACGCCATCTCATCGGCTTTGTCATCGCCGAACAGCCCGTTGAACCCGGAGTATCCATCCGCATGCACCCAGCCCTTGTAGCCCAAGAGGTGAGAGACGGGATGTTCACCCTTACGGTCCACCGTGAACTGGTACCAGACACAGGGCGGCGATTGCCCGGACCAAGGGCGTTCATCACGCACATAGGTCCAAACCCGCGCCGTTTTTGTCTTCTTGTTGCCGGGGGCCAGCATCTTCACCGGGGTATCGTCTGCGAAAAGGGCAGCGCCCTGGCGCACGATCCGCCCAATCGCATCGGCCAGCGGTTCCAGCAGAGCCGTGGATCGGCCAACCCAGTCAGCCATGGTGGAGCGGTCCAGATCGATACCTTCACGGGCAAATATCTGGCTCAGGCGATAGAGCGGTAGGTGATCGGCATATTTGCTGACCAGAACATGGGCCAGCAAGCCGGGTCCTGGCCGCCCACGCTCAATCGGACGCGATGGCAGCGGCGATTGCACGATGGCTTCGCAGCACGAACAGGCCTTGCGCGGGCGGATGATCCGCTTCACCTTGAAGCGTCCTGGCACATATTCCAGCTCTTCGGTCACATCCTCGCCCAGAGTACGCAGGGTTCCACCGCACCGACCGCAATCATCGCCAGGCGACAGTTCTTCGTCTTCCCGATCCAGATGATCCGGCAAAGGCTTGCGGCTGTGCTGGCGCTTCGACTTCCCGGCATCCTTTGTCGGGGATGGCGGGTTGGCCTGCGCCTCTGCCGCCTGGACGATCTCGGCGTCCTCCTGCAGGTCGAGACGGAGTTGGTCGAGACCTTCGGATTTGCTGCCAAAGCGATGGCGGTTGGCGCCGTGAAGCTGGTGCTGAAGTTGCTCGACCTTGAGGCTCAGCGCCTTCACCTCGTTGGCCAGAAGACGGTTCACCGCCTTCAGCTCGGCGGGGTCTTCAGGGGTGATATCGAGATCTTTCAGCATCCCCATTCCATACCACTTCAAGGATCAAACGTGAATCCCTAAAGCGATCAAAGGCTTGTATTTATTGCATTACCCAACACTCAGCGGGCGCCACGTCCTGTTGGGCATCCGCCAGTCTATGCCCTCCAACAGCATGGACAGTTGCGCAGGCGTGACCGCAATCTTGCCATCCTTGGCTGCTGGCCAAACAAACCGGCCCTTCTCAAGCCGTTTGCTGAAAAGGCATGCCCCCTGGGCATCCCACCAGATAATCTTCAACAGGTCGCCACGCCGACCACGGAACACGAACAGATGGCCGGAATAGGGATCAAGCTCCAAAACCTTCTCGGCCTGCGCCGCCAGCGTATTAAACCCACGCCGCATGTCGGTCACGCCCGCCGCCAGCCAGACCCGCGTGTTGGCCGGAACCGGGATCACGCCGACAGCCCCCGGATTAGCCGCGCCAGCGTATCGGGATCATAGCAGCCGCTGATCCGCATCCGGTGACCGCCTGCAAGCTCGATCTCGATGTGGTTGGGTACAGCGGTTGCGATCTCTGGAGCCTTCGCCTCAGCGACGATCTCCACCGGCAGAAAGCGCGGTTCCACCGGAGGCGACGGCACCGCCGCCGGATCCGACGCGTATCGGGGGTCGCGCAGCCACTTGAAGATCAGGTTCGCGTTCACCGCGTAGCGCCGCGCCACCTGCGCCACGGAAACGCCCGGCGCCGTCGTCTGGAAACAGATCGACCGCTTCTCATCATCCGTCCAAAGCCGCTTCGTCCGACGCGCCACGCCATCACCATAGTGTCCACTATCGATGGTGGACACTATCCGCCTCTATCCGCCAGCGGCAGAGCGGTCAGACCGGACGCTTACCCTGAAGACGCGCTACCGCGGGCTGGCGAAGAACCGGGCGCAGCTGTTCACTGTCCGTTGCGTGGTTGAAGCCTTCGTCTTCAGACGAAGAAGCCGCGCTTCAGCGCGAATCGAGGACGACATCCTTACCCCCTGGAAAATGAAACCCCGCGGAGCGGGTTAAGGTTTCATTTTCCAGGGGGTAAGGATGACCGCTTATGACTTCGGGGCTCACTGCGTGTACTACCATCGGTATCACGTTGTTTGGGCTACAAAATATCGTTACAAGGTGCTGACCGGCGACATCCGCGAACGGGCACGGAAAATCATCCGACAGAGTTGCGACGAGTTGGGCGTGACGATCGTCAAAGGCGTGCTTGCGCGGGACCATGTGCACATGTTCCTGTCCGTGCCGCCCAAGCACGCCATCTCCGACGTCATGCGACGCATCAAAGGGCGGTCGTCGCGCCGCTTGCAGCAAGAGTTCCCTGAGCTCAAAAGGCGCTACTGGGGGAGGCACTTCTGGGCCCGAGGGTATTTCTGTTCGACCAGCGACAACATCACGGACGACATCGTACTTCAGTACCTTTCTCAGCACGGCGACGATGCTACCGGCGTCAGCCGGTAGTGGTTCACTTTGCGGAAGAACGACCGTGGCCGCCAAGCGGCCCGCCAGAGCGTCGTTGCGCTATGCCGGGGCGCCGCCGAGCCCGCACCAATAGCGGAAGTCACACAAACTACCGGGACACCGCCTGCCAGTCGCGCCGTCATGACCAGGGACCACGCTGGGCAGTGGCGTAGAGTCGATTGGGGGGCGATCCCGATTGCCCGCGACGAAGTTGGCACATTGCCCTTGCGCTCCGTCGCCGGATTTCGTATCCATGTGTCTTGGCCGCGGGGTGGAGCAGCCCGGTAGCTCGTCAGGCTCATAACCTGAAGGTCGTAGGTTCAAATCCTACCCCCGCAACCAAATATACACGCGTTTCCAAACGCTTAGACGCCGCCCTCCGGGGCGGCGTTTGCGTTTCCGCTGCCCGTGGAAGCACCGTGGAAGCAAGAGGGGCCGAAGTCCTTCATACCACTTCGTAAATCGGTGCCTGCGATGACCGTTGCTTCCAATGCGGCTCGATCGGGATCATCGCATCGATACCGGCCGGGATCCCGCTGCCAAAGGCGAGCTCTCGAACATCGATCGCGAGAACATCCAGTACCGGCCGCTCTTCGGTCATGAGCACGAACTCGGTGATCCTTCCTGGCGGGCAGTCCCTTGAGGCCGGGTAAACGAGCGCGAGTCGCTTGCAGCGGTAGCGACTGGCGTAGGCGTTCATCTGATATGCGTCGCCGCTCGAGACGCCCGAGTTCGGTTCGGCGAGATCGAGGCGCTTCCATTTTGCATCGAAGATGGCGACGCACTCGTCTCCGCTCTGAACGGAGATGTCGGGGCGCAGCTGGAAACCCGCCGTCGCGAGGTTCTTCACGGGGCTCTGAAGTCCGACAGAAAGGCGAGCACCGGCCCGTACCTGGCAAGCATGCCGGATGCGCAGTCCGAGTACCGTCTCGAAGAGCTTCTCCATGTTGAACAGCAGAGCGGAACCAGCTGCGTCGCCGATGCGAACATCCGGATAGAGGCCTGTCAGCAGCCAGCGGGCCCGCGCAAACACCGGCTCCCAGTGTCGGATGGTGCGATCAAACCGCAGTGCGCCGACGTCGCGAGCCGTGACCCTGCGATCGGTCACCTCGTCGAAGCGATGGAGGAACGCCGCCACCACCGCCCGGGTCCTCGGGCTCAGTGCGAGCCCTAGAAGGATCCGAAGGACCGCCTTGAGCGCTTGATTGTAGGGGTTGTCGATGCTGCGCTCGTCGAAGCGACAGAGTAGATGAGAACGGTCGAAGGCGTTCGTGCGCAGGTGCTCGGTCAGCTCGAGCCGTCCGCGGATGGCATTGAGGTTCTCCGTCCTCTCCGTGTACCGGGCAATGGCCCCGCCTCGGAGCGCGGATTTCACCTGGCTGCAGAAATCCTCGATGAAGATGTCCAAGAGGTGGCTGTGCTGTTGCCCAAGGCCAGCATCGCCAACACGCTTCGATCCAAGCTCACCTGCGCGCGCAAGCATGGCCACCAGAAGGCCCCGCATGTCTTCGCTGCTATCGCTGCCATGGTCGATCTTTGGAAGTATCTCGATTGCCAGCTGCTCGGTTTGCAGGACTCCGCAGAACGGCCCGAACTTCAATGACCGATGGCTCCACGCGAGGACCCCGGGTGGCAGACGTCCGGCGAGTTTCGCGATGCCTTCTGCCTCGAGCTCGCTGATCTCGCCAGCCGGGCCGATGCTGACGCCCACCCTCTCTCGGAAGGTCAGGAACCTCATTCCGGTGGCTCGTAGATCTTCCGGATTGCGTCCGGGGTGATGTCATCTTCTCGAATGATCTCGAACGCCTCACCGTCCCCGATTTCGGTCGGGTCCGCCTTGGGAAAAAGCACAGCGGCATTCTGTGTCCGCGCCCGGACCAATTGCAGCTCCTCCTCTACGGCCTGGTCGGCGAGGACGTATCGGATCTGACGCCAGTCGTCGTAGAACGCCTCTTGCAGAAACGGCAGTATCTCCCGCGCAAATACACGGCGCAGCTCGTCGAAGGACTTCACGTGGTAGAAGTAGCTGTGGCCAAGGGTCTGGTCGCGATGCAGCAGGCGGGACAGGCGGGCATTCATGGCCTGCAGGAGCTGACGCAGGTCGATCGCGTTGCCCTCGCTGTCATCGATCGATTCAAGCAGTTCCGGCTTCGGCGTGAGTTCCTCGAACCGGAAACGGCGCCGTAATGCGCTGTCGAGTAGAGCGATTGAGCGGTCCGCGGTGTTCATGGTGCCGATCACGTCGACGTTCGCGGGCACACCAAAACGCTCACCAGAGTAAGGGAGCGTCACTTCCAGGCCCTTGCAGCTCGCCAAGCGGTTTCCCGAGGCATCTATGCGGATGCGCTTGTCCACTTCGACCAGCGTAATCAGCTCGCCGAAGATCTTGGCGACGTTTCCGCGATTGATCTCGTCGATGAAGAGGGCGAAGCGCTTGTCCGGCGCGCGCCGGGCCCGATCGCAAAGCCGCTTCAACACTCCCGGCCGCACCTCATAGGTGACAGCGCCGTTCTCCGTGACAGGGCGAATGCCCTCGACGAAGTCCTCGTACGCGTAGCTCTGATGGAACGTCACGAACTCGAAGCGATCACCGGCCTCGTCCTGGTATCGCGGCAGGTAATCGTTCTTGAGGCGGTAGGTCTTCCCGGTGCCGGGCGGGCCGTAGAGAATGAGGTTCAGGGGCGGCGCGAGTTTCTTTGGAGATGCATCCCCAGAACCGGCGTCGTCCCCCGGTGGAGTAGCGCCCGATGCGATAGGTGACAGCGCCTTCCATAGGCGCTCCAGGGTCCGGGCAGCCTTTGCCTTGATCTCGATTCCGGAAGACTGCGGGTTCCATTCCTGGCCGGGCTCGCGGCTTTGCAGCTGTTCCAGAGGGACGATTTCGTCAGACGTTGCATCGCGGACGGAGTCGAATGCCACGTCAACGAAGCGCGTCGTCTCTCCGGCGTCGGCCCGGGCCTGTTCCCAGTGCTCGGCTTCGTAGGGCGCGCGTGTGACCTTTCCGACTGCAACGACGCCTTTCGGAGGGTTGCCAGTGCGGATCAGAAAGACGCGGTCACCCTCGCGCGGCTTGCTCGAGCTGCAGCGCCATCGGTTGTCGGCCTTCTCCCCGCTGATCGTCGTCGCGCGGTCGGCCGCGAGTGTGTCCCAGGTCCATCTGGAGGGGTTCCAGCTGAGAAGCCAGTTCTTCGTCTGGTTCTTCCACTGGGACTCGAACTCTTCCTGGTAGAAATCGATGTCCGCGCCATGCTCTTCTTCAAGTCGGCGGCGCAGCTCGAGCAAGGCACGGTCGATCTCGACAGTGCTCCACTTCTTGATCTCCTTCTCCGTCGTGTCTCCGAAGCCGGCGAGGATCAGGCGTTTGTCGCCCTCGGAACTGATCCGCTCGAACGTGTCGGGAAACAGAAGGTGTGGAAGGATGTGGATCAGCTGCCTATGCCGCGCCTCCGGGAGGCCGCTCAGCCAGCCAGAGAATGCCCACGGGTCCGACGCGATCTGCTCACGGTCGGCGGCATCGCGAGCCTTGAAATCGCGCCAGGCGCCGATGAGGAATACCAGCTCGCGCCAACGGTGCGTGTTGTAGGCAGTCCCGGCGGAGCCGATGCCTTCAAGAACAGAGTCTTCCAGAAGAGGGTGGGTCGCGCTCAGGTCCTCTCCCGACCAAGACCAGATCTCCAGCACGTTTTCGCGCTTCTTGGCGGCGCCGACGTTCGACGGGAACAGCAGCGTAAGCCACAGGCTCTCGGCCATCAGCTGGCGGCAATCCGGGGAGCCCTCCGAAAGCTGCACCTTCAATTTCGAGAGGAAATCACCTTCGCCCGCATCAAGGTTCTTGACGAAGCGCTGATCCAATTCGTCCAGCAGGTGACGCGTCCATAGTTCTTTACCATCAGCGAATACGGATTGTCCGGCCGAAAGACCTATGTCGCGCCACTTCCGCGCTGCAACGTAAATCGGCTCGACCTGATGGTGGGGATTGTACTTCGACAAGTGGCTCACTCCTCCGCAAACGTCGAAAGTATAGGTCCTTTCGGTACGCGGCTTATTTGGTCGTTCTATCCTAGATGCTTGATTTCCACCGAGCTCCAATGGTCTCTAAGGTATTCCGCAACGAGCCGCCGGTGGCAGTGGTGGGGCTTGTCCTCGCTACAGAGAAGGCAGCCTTCAGCAATCACCTCTTCAGGAATCTTGGATTCGATACTACGCTTTTCCATAAGATCCAAAAATTCACGTTCGTATCGCCGCCAATCCTTATGATCCTTCTTGTAGTCGTCGAGCATACTCTTCGTGGGTGCAAGTTCTGGTAGGTGCACGTACTCCACATGGCAAATTTCCTTTAGAAAGAACTTTAGGTCATCTCGCTTGGCAAAACCGGCAAGCTGAGAAACATTATTAAGCCTGACATCGACGACACGTTTCGCGCCTGACGCCTTTATTAGTCCAAAGAACTTCCCGGCGTTCTTCTTTGTGAATCCAATGGTCGTTATCTTCATGCTCAGTCTCCATTCTCTTCGCGTGTTGGAGAGATTTTCTCATACGCGATGCGCGACTCCTGTTTCGATAGTGCTTCGGCGAGAAGCTCCGCTTTACTCTTGAACAGATCCGTTCTGGGAAGCCCGGTTATGTCGAGCAGCCGCTCTAGGGAGGCCTTATGCGTTTCGAGTAAGCCTTCGTGCAGAATGTGCTGAACTTCGCACCCGGCCTTGCTCAGCGCCTCCGCAACCAGTATAGTTCGATGGCACTCGAGCGGTTCTTTCTCGGCGCACATAAGAGCAATCTTGTGATCTTTGGATCCATTGAGCAGACGGCTGATCGCCTGCTTGAAGTCGCTTCTTTCTGCGAGTCGTGAGTACTGTACCCTTCCGTCACTGTAACAGGATGGGTCTTCGGCTCTGGCGCCGAGCTCCTTCCCAAAGAAGGCATATTTTATTGCATGGTTCCTCAAAGCAGGGGCGATGCTTTCTTTATTGAACTGCGGATTAAACCTACTAAATGGCGAAGATCGAACATCTGCGACAATTTCAATTTCGTGCTTTTTCAGTAGGCCGACAAAGCGCTCGATCGTTTGAGTTGAGTGTCCGATAGAATATATGCCGCCCGACATCATGCCCTCCGTTAAGCTGGCGGTTCGATGATTGCTGCCACGAGTTTGTAGCAGTAGCCATCATGGGGTTCGCCGATGCTGACCGTTGCGTAGCACTCGCCAAGTTCGTACTGGCCATTCTCCATTTGGAGATAGCGCCTTTCGTAAATGGGATCAGTGACCCAAAGCCGGTATTCTTGGCGGTTAAAATGAAAGTGGGCTTGGACCCGGCGCTTTGTTTCGCCAAAAGCGGCACCTGGAGCAAAGACAAGGATCGATAGCTGTGGAACCCTCACAAGCCGCAGAGAGTGATCAAGCGTGTTCGCTGTGGCTAGTGGTATCTTGTCGTTTCTGCCGTTGTAGGTGCTGAGACCACTGGTCCACAGATCCGCGACGGGGTCTGCCAGAACTTTAAGATCGCCCCAGTCCGCCTGCCCATTCTTTTCCCAGTAGTACTTGGGCTCAAGAAGCCAGTTCTCGGTCTGGTAACTTTTTGGCTTTGGCTCAATGAGTGGGACGCTAATGATATCAAGAACTTTGGGGTCGCTGCCGTCTTGATACTGCCGTTCATATTCGGAGACTTCTTCATGCTCCCGGTTGCTGACAGGCCGGATCCAACCGACTGGCTCGCCATCAACAATCTCTCTTCCTGCAACGCATCGGCCCGAGAGCTTCCTCGAGTTGGCCAGACACACCATCGTCTTAACTGAACCCGTCAAGGTTGGCCTCCTCTTTCTCCTTTGGGTATCGCGTCATGGTCTGCGCTCGGCGCTGAACTGGTCATAGGCGTCCCAAGTCGCTTCGTCCTCGATATCCGCGAGATCGACGACGTCCTCGAACTGCAGAATGGTCAGGGACATGTCGAGGAACTCGGACACCATCGCCAACTCGCGTAACGGCTCGGACCCGCGGCTGAAGCTCCAGACGCCTGCCGGCCGCGAAACGGGACTGTTCGACACGAAACCTCTCTCGTCGGCGCCGATGGCTGCGAGCGCATTCTCAGGGATCGGCATTCCTGTCTGAACGAAGATCCCGCTCTTGAGGGCGGCCCTGCTTGCACGCCCCCATTTCGCGTAGCCGTCGCGCGCGACCACCATGGCCGCCCGCTTGTCCGTGAAGTCGATCCACTTTCGGCAGGCGGCCGTGAGCGAAACGCCGTAGCGGTCCGTGATGTGATTCAGGAGGTCAACGGTCATCTCCTCGTCGTCCACTTGTGCGCGGTAGTCATCGAGCGGCATCAGAAGGAAGGACGCGAACGTGTCGGCCTCCTCCTCACGCTGCTTTTCGGCATTTTGCCACGCGCTGGGTCGCAGCGGCTTACATTGGAAGTCACAATTGCGCTCGAGGGTGCCGCTCACATAGTCCTGGACGGACAGGGGCGGCCGATGCAGCTGATAGTGGCCAAATTCATGGGCGATGGTGAACCGAACACGGCCGCGATAACGGGGGTCGTCGTTGTAAACGATGTGCCATTCCGGGCGCCTTCGATGCGGCCGGAGCATTCCCTCGAAGCCCGGTAGTTCCCCACCGACGATTTTGCCGATCGGGTCCTCGTTGTTTCTCGACACCTCGCGGGCGAGAGCTTCGACGTCGACCGGAAAACGGTCCTCGCCAAGAACCTGACGAAGGAGGTTCGAGAGCCGATTGGCCTCCTTCTTTGGAGATTTGCGTTTTCCGTCTGTCATCAGTCGTCGTCCAGGATATCCAGCATCTTGCGGAGGCGCTCTTTCACTGGCGCGTCGAGTTTCTTGTATTTTCGGAAGAAGGCGACGTCTTCTGCATTTTCCTCCTCCTGCTCTCCGTCGCCACCCAGCAGGAACTCGACGGTGGTGCCGAGCGCGGTGGCAATGAGGGCCAGTTTTTCGGCCGACGGTCGCGCGACCTCCTTGTTCTCTATCTCCCACATGTAGCTCTTGCTGGAGCCGACCCGCTCAGCGAGTCCTTCCAAGGTGAGGCTGCGCTTTCGCCGTAGCTCGCGAACGCGCTCCCCCAGTGGTGTTGGCACAGTGAACTCCTCTCCATCGGCGGTTCGTTTTTGCGATACATCTAGTCCTTGACACGCCATACGCGCAATCCCTATCTTCCGCGAAGGTTCGCTAGTCCGAACTTTGATTCACGCTGAAACAAGACATGGAGGCCGGAATGGCTGGAGGCAACAAACCGGGCACGCATCACGTGGTGCCGAACGCGGGTGGCGGATGGGATGTCCGTCGTGGTGGAGCGGCACGCTCGAGCGGACACTTCGAGACCAAGCAGGAGGCGGTCCAGCGCGCCCGCGAAATCAGCCGCAGTGCCGAGACCGAGCTGAAGATCCACAACCGTGATGGGCGGATCGCGCAGTCGGACTCGCACGGCAACGATCCGCGCAACATCAAGGGCTGAGGAGGTGTAGGGCATGGCGTCGGTGACGAACTTCATCCGCAACACCCCTCCTGCCTGGCTGCGGGACTATTTCACCAAGACCGGGATCGTGTTGCCGACGCCGGTGGATTGGGACGCGTCCGAACCGGAGGTCGTGAAGCCCTTGCTTCAGGCCGTCGACGAAATGGACGACGAAGCACGGGGCCGCATCATCAACGACGGCGAGCGCGTCAGCGCGATGGCCGACGATGCCGGCCAGACGGCGCTCTACAGTGTCATCGACGATCGGGAAGTTCTCGACGAACTCGAGAATGGCCACGCCCGGTCGCTGTGGCTTTTCCTCAGCGACCGGGACCGGTTCCGGCATGCAGAAGAGGTTCGCTTCACCGATGAGCGCCGTCGCGGGCGGAGCTGGGATGGCTTCCTCTGCGATGCGAACCTTAACGTCCGTCGCGACGCGCATGCTCTGGATGCGTTTAAAGCGGCGCTGCGGAAGAGGTTCGCGTCGAAGAACGTCCATGTCGATATATTCGAGCGGGTACGGCCCACCTTCGACGGTGACGACTGCGAGCTCGTACAGATCACGGTGTACAGGGAGGGCTTGCCGGACGATCAGTTCGCCTTTGATGACGATGGAGAGTTGGTGCGCCAGCCTTATCGGCCCGTCTTTGAGGCTGCCATGACCTATGAGCCCGCGACCGGGGTGATCGAGGTCGTCGCCAGCGATCGCGAAAGCCGGTCCGAGATGGCGCAGTTTCTCGCGCGGGATCTTCTCGGCGTGGAGTTCAGGGACGAGAAGGTGCCGATGCGGCACTACGATCTCGCGGTGCTCTTGGCGCCGCATTCCTTCCCGACCGATGTCGAGGACGGGATCGAGCGGGTCGAGGTTCGCCAGCTGAGGCTGATGCCGATCGACGCCGTCGGGGAACGCGTTACTCTGGAATGCCTCAGCAAGGCTGACCGCAACATCTGGACGATGGCTGAGGCTCGGCTTGGCCCCGGCAATCCGCTCAGCGGCGGCTGGGTGGCGACGCAAGCGAAGCTGGCGATCAAGTTCCACCGGAAACCGGGCGCCCGGCGTGGCCGCACGCTGCCGCTGACAATCACCATGCCGCACGGCTGCAACCTCAAGGATCAGACCGAGGAAGAGCAGGTGATCGGAGAGAAGTACCTGCGGCGTTGGGGAATTCTGGTCGATGACCCGGTCCTTGTCGAAGATTGATGAGCGCGCCGCGAGGCTTTTCGTCAGCATCGTCGAGACAGAGGAGGCGCGGATCGCCGGCGCCGTCCTGAGCGACTATCATGTCGCCAGCGCCAAGCCTCTGATCGGCGCTGGTCTCCTCGTGCCGGATGGGCCCGTTCCTGCCGCCACATCGCTGACCGACCATGACGATGAACCTGTGAGCCTTGAATGGTCGCCCGAGCATCAAGCCTACGGATATTTCAGTCCTGCGGCGGGATGGGTAACCGTCGAAGAGAAGCGCCTCCAGGTCTATCGGATCGACCCCCTGGCCTTGCTTCAGCGGCTTGCAGCCCGGCTTGATCTGCCGGTCAAGGCTCGGCCGGCTGAACGCATTTCGGGCATCCTATGGGAGTTGGGCGATGTCCGATTGCAGGGACGCGGAGGCCGGGTCACGGTCTGGTTCGCGCGGAGGCTGACCGATCGGGATGTCTGGCGGCAGGTCGTCGCTTATCTCGGTGGCCGCCCTCCCGCGGATTTCAGGGTCGTGGTGACTACTTCAGCGACCCACGGTCTCGCCGAAGCCGAGCTGTCACGGCACCAGATCATCGCGCTCGATGACCTTGTGGACCATAGCGCGGGTCTCATCATCGAGCCCGCCTACCTCGCTGCGCAATTGAAGACCGGCGCGGCTTCCCGAGCGGCCGATCCCGTGCGCCATGCGGCTGGGTTCCGGCATTTCTGGGTGGGCGACAGGGAGTTCAAGTTCAGCGGCGACAAGCGGCGCCAGATTGTCGAGTACTTGTTCAATGCATGGGAAGATGGCGTGGAAAGCGTCAGCACCGAGGTGATGTTCGCTGACTTGGAGTTCAAGTCGTCGAGCCGGATGAGAGATATCTTCAAGGATCACGAGGATTGGCGGGATCTGATCGAGGCGACGGGCGGGTCCTGCAGGCTTCGCATCAGGGAGCTCCTGGAGCAGCAGCGGGCTCGCGCCGATTGATGGTGTCCTCAGCCAATTGAAGTTGTTCCATAACCCAATCGAAGGGTGGAGCGTCGCCGAGCATCATGCCCTGCATGGCCCCGTAGTCCTTCTCGATCGCCGCGCGCAGTTCGTCAGGCGGCACCACGCGGAGCGACCCAGGAATGGCTTCATCGAACTTCTTCCAGGCCTGCTTGAACGCGATGATGTTGTGCTCACGCACCGCCGTGAGCAACGCCTCGTCGGCCAACGCCGCCCCGCCGATGTCGGTGCCTGTGATCATCGCGACGTCGTAATAGTGGCGCGATATCCTGTCCTTGTCCGCAGGCAACCGATCTTCGTCGCGATGGCCGCAGAACGCACCGTGCAGAATGAGGAGTTTCTCCAGGTAGGTCCGCGCCGGGGAGATAACATGGATGTTGCTGACCTCGAACGACCAGTCTTCCGCGAGGTCCCCTGCGATATAGGGGGTCACGCTTGCCCTCACATTCGGATCCAGCGCCGAGCGCGCGCCCGCTTCGAGCTTAACGCGCGGCAAGACGTAGGGAAGATCGGCGCTCGGGTAGAGCGTGGGATACTCGATCAGCAGTGTCTGTTGATCCGCATCCTCGTCGTCGGGGACGATCTCGCAGCGCTCGCCGAGAAGCGGCCCCAGAGCCGCAGCGAGATCGCCGCGGATGTAGGCGCTACAGGCCTCTTTCAGCTCGTCGAACAGCGCTTTGCGCTTCTTTCCGGAGATGCCTTCAGGGTTTGTCGGGTCACGATCGGCCCCGAAGCCCAGCCCGTCGCGATAGACGACTAGATCGATGTCCTCCGAGAAGCGGCGGATTAGCCCAAACGCCTTGGACAGCGCCGTGCCGCCCTTGAACAGGAGTTGCGGGTGGCCGTCCGGCAGGCGGTTGTAAAGCGCGTCGAGCACGAAGCAGACCCAGAAGTCCTTCTCGACGTAGCTGGGCAACGTGTCGAGACGGTCGGCTGCCGCCTCGAACACGTCCTTTCTGTCCTGATCCGAAAGCGCGAGAAATCGCGCGTAGCTCGCGCTCATCGTGCAGCGGTTTGCGGCTCGACAAGACTATGCGCTAGAGGCGCGGCCCAGCTTGGCAGGCTGCCGCTGTTGCGGACGAGATCCTTCTTCACGGCATCCGGCAGTTTCCGTTTGAGTGTGGTTGCGACCCGCACATCCGAAGCAGCCTGCGGGCCAAGCCAGCGCAGCGCCTGCGCCACGGGCGCAGAGGATTTTCCGGCCCACGCCATCACGCTCGGACCTGCATGCCGCAGGCGAACGGTCCGGTTACCGATCTTCACGTCCCGCGTCGCCCCGTCCGTCACATAGCTCGTCTTGGCGGGGACCGCGTTCGTCAGGCCCAGCTGGTTCGCCGCTGCGATTCCGTCCGGCATGATGCGGATGCTGTCGCGCCGCGCGAGGGCAGCAACCGCCTTGTCCATGTCCACCGGTGCTGGCCGCTTCAGAACGCCACTGGTGCGGGGCATATCGTAGAGCCCGCGCCCAACGCGGCGGAGATCACCGCTCTTCGCCAGACGTGACAGCGCCTGGTCGACGGCCGCACGGCTGCCGAGGTCAAGGAAGTCCTTGGGAGTGCATACCCAGCGGCCACGACCCTTTGCGCGCACGCGCTTCATGATTCGATCAGCAATGCCAGTCATCTGCGTGGTCCTTCAGGGCTCTACCGTGTCAGAAACATAGAGAGTTTTTCTGACGAAATCAATTCCTCCCCGCACGCTCCCCTTCTGCCTCCCCATCTCCTCCCCTCGCACACCCCAGTCTCGTTCGCAGGCATTCGGCCAATCGCGAAGGAGACGACGATGTCAGTCACACACCTCAACCAGGTCGAGCTGGCGGCTCGATGGAAGATCAGCCCGCGCACGCTGGAGCGCTGGCGTTGGACGGGCGAAGGGCCTGCCTACGTCAAGATCGGCGGTCGCGTGGTCTACCGGCTCGATGACGTCGAGACCTATGAGCGCGAACGTCGCTGCGAACGCACGGCACAGGGTGCCGCGCTGCGGGTGGCGCAATGATCATGGCGCGTGATTCCCAGACCCGCCAGCTCACCCAGCGCTTGGAGCACGGAGCGGCACCGAGATCACCGACATCGACCTTTATGCCTGGGTCGCACAAGCCGAGGCTGGTGATGCCTTGATCTATCACCGCGGGTTTCTCGTGGTCGATGCGGACAAGTCGGTCTCGACGCTGCCTGCTCAGCGGCGCCTTGCCTTGCGCAGCTTGGGAGATGCCGCGTTTCGAGCCGCGCAGCAGGGCCTCGTCCACCTCGTGCAGGAGCGCGTGGGCCCGAATCGCTTTGCCTACATCGCCGTCGCCCGCCCGAAGCCCAAACCCGCCAACGCCTCGCTGTCGGCGCTGCTGCTCGAGGAGCAGGCGGCGTGACCGCCCCCAACCAGACCCCATCCCCCGATCACGGAGACGCTGAAATGCCCTTTCCGCACAACACCCCCACCCCCGATGACCTGCCGGGCCTCAGCCCGAAGGAGATCGCCGGGCTGCCCGTCGAACTGCTGGCCACCTTGCAGCGCGACATCGACGCCGCCGCCAAGCGCATGAAGGCCGTCACGGCGCGCTTTTCCACCGCGCTCGAGATCCGCTACGCAACCCGCGCCGCCGAGGCCCGTCGTGCCTGCGGCAAGGACACCGGCACGGTCCGCTTCGACGACGGCGACTTCACCGTGTTGGCCGATCTGCCGAAGCGGGTGGCGTGGGACCAGGAACGGCTCGCGCAGATCGCGGCCAGCATCGCCGCCTCCGGCGAGGACCCGGCCGAGTTCATCGACACCAAACTGAACGTGTCGGAGCGCAAATATGCGGCGCTCCCCGAGGCGTGGCGCCGGGGCTTCGAGCCCGCGCGGACCGTGCGCACCGGCGCGCTGAAGGTGGTGCTCGAAGCCTGCGAGCCCGGGCAATGAGCGCGCCGGTCCCCATGGCTGATGCCGGGCACGGCCTGCCCGGCCTCGTCGATCGCGCCGCGATGATGCTGGCCGGCGCGAAGACCGCGGCGGAGGTGCTCGAGGCCCGGGAAGCCGCGGGGATCGCCTACGATGCCGCAAAACGCACGGCCCGCCTCAGCCGCGCCAAGGCCGCGCATGACGATCTGCTCGCGGCCGTCCATCGCGCACAGGCCGACGCGCTCGAGATCGAAGCCACGGCCAAGCGACGGCTGGCCGACGAATACGATGCGGCGCAGGCGCGAGGCGAGGTCGCATCTGATGGACGTCCCAAAACCGTTGGGAACGACAACGGTATTCCGGCGACGTCCGCCGACCTCGGCCTGCGTCGCGACCAGATCCACGAGGCCCGACAGATCCGGGATGCCGAAGCTGCCGATCCCGGCATCGTCCGTCGCACGCTCGACGAGCGACTGGACCATGGCGAGGAACCGACACGCGCAGCCCTGCGCAAGATGGTGGTCGATGCCGCCATGCGTGGGCTCCGCCCGCAGCGGTCCGCCAGCCGGCGCAATCCCCTCTACGTCCCACCGACGCCCGAGCAGGCGGCGTGGCGGCATGTCACCGGCACGTTCCGCGCCTTCGCCGAATGGGCCACGGACGAGAACCTGACCCTTGCCCGCAGAGGCATGCGCGAGGCCCGGGACACCCCGTTCCACGACCTCGATGCCAAGGCCATCGCCGAGGGGTCTGCAGCTTTCACCAAAATCAAGGAGTGGTTCGATGCTCGATAGCCAGTCGGCGGCATTTGCCGAACGTGTCTGGGAGGTTGCCTCGCAGCTTGGCAACAATGCACCCAGGATCGCCGATGACATCATGGGCAGGGCATTTCCGCTGACCTGTTCGCAGGCCCGCGCGGAAGGTGCGCTGCGCATGCTGCGGACCGGCGTCATCTCCGAAGTGAAGCGCATCCTGCGCAATCGAGAGGACGGCCTTGGGCAGGCCGATTTCGCGGACGTCTGTGACGGCTTCGCCCCGCTGATCAAGGATCTGCGCTCGAGGTCCTACTTCGTCGAGAGCGCCGAGGAATACGTCGCGATCCCGGACCTCATCGCTGAGCCCGAGCTGCTCGATGACGCACGGCGCTTTATGCGGCGCAAGGGCATCGAATGCGTGGCCGAAGCGGATCGGCTCGATGCGCTCTACGCGGCTGTCACCAGCAACGATCCCGATGCTGAGCGTGCGCCGCAGGAGGTGCTGGCATGACCGGCCGGCTCCCCATCATCACGGCCGATCAGCGGCTGACGGAGACCCGCGGCATCAAGGGCGTGATCTTCGGTCCCCCAGGCATCGGCAAGACCAGCCTGCTTTGGACGCTGCTGAACTCGACGTTGTTTTTCGACCTCGAAGCCGGCGATCTCGCCATCGAGGGGCTGGCCATCGATGCGATCCGCCCGCGCACCTGGACCGAGTGCCGGGACTTCGCGGCCTTCATCGGCGGGCCCAATCCCGCGCTGCGGGCCGACCAGCCCTACAGCCAGGCGCATTACGACGCGGTCTGCGACCGTTTCGGCGACCCGGCCGTGCTGGACAGGTACGATACGGTGTTCATCGACTCGATCACCGTTGCAGGGCGTCTTTGCTTTCAGTGGAGCAAGGGGCAGCCCGAGGCGCATTTGGAGAAGACCGGCAAGCCCGACCTGCGGGGCGCCTACGGCCTGCATGGCCGCGAGATGATCGCCTGGCTCACCCACCTGCAGCACATCCGGGCCAAGAATGTCTGGTTCGTGGGCATCCTCGACGAGAAGCTCGACGCGTTCAATCGCAAGGTCTTCCAGCCCCAGATCGATGGGTCCAAGACCGGCCTCGAGCTGCCCGGCATCGTCGATCAGGTCATCACCATGGCCAGGTTCAAGGCCGAGGACGGCAGCCTGCAGCGCGGCTTCGTCTGCCAGACCCTGAACCCCTGGGGCTATCCGGCCAAGGACCGCTCCGGGCGTCTCGACATGGTCGAAGCCCCGCATCTCGGACAGCTCATGGAGAAGATCCGCGGCCCGCTCGTGCCCGAAGGGCGCCGGCTGACCCACCGGCCTCCGCAGCTTCCGCCGCCACCGACGGCGTCGGCCACCACCCCCAATGACACCCCCAACTGAAAGGACCCTTTCCATGTCTCACTGGAACGACTTCAACGACGCGCAGTCCAACACCAACGTCATCCCGAAGGGCACGCTCGCCAAGGTGCGCCTGACCATCCGCCCCGGCGGCTTCGACGATCCCGGCCAGGGCTGGACCGGCGGCTATGCCAGGTGCGGTTCCACCGGCGCCGTCTATCTCGATGCCGAGTACACCGTGCTCGAGGGCCCCTACGCCAAGCGCAAGATCTGGTCGCTGATCGGGCTCTACAGCCCCAAGGGCCCGGACTGGGCCAACATGGGCCGCGGCCTGATCCGCGGCATGCTGAACTCGGCGCGCGGCGTGTCGGACAAGGACAACTCGCCCGAGGCGCAGGCGCGCCGCCGCATCAACGGATTCGGTGATCTCGACGGCCTCGAGTTCGTGGCCCGGATCGATATCGGCAGGGACACCAACGGCGAAGAACGCAACGAGATCAAAAGCGCCGTGATGCCCGATCATCGCGACTATGCACAGATCATGGGCCATGGCGCGACGCCGTCCGTGGCACAGCCGCTGCATCCCGCCGCATCCGCCCCGCAACACCAAGCTCCGACGCCGCAACCCCAGCAGACGCCCGCGCCGCAAGCGCCTGCCGCGCCGGGGTTCTCTGGCCGCCCGAGCTGGGCAGAGTAAGGGCTGATCGATGCGGTTGCGTCCCCGCCAGAAACTCTTCGTCGAGCGCAGCCTGTCTGCGCTCGGCACCCGCGACAACACGCTGGGCGTGGCCAGCACCGGGTTCGGTAAATCCGTCGCGTTATCAGCCGTGGTACGCGACCGCCTCGGCGACGCCGATACCAAGGCCTGCGTGCTGGCGCATCGCGATGAGCTGACTGTGCAGAACCGTGACAAGTTCCGGCGTGTGGTCCCGGATGTGTCCACCTCCGTCGTCGATGCCACGACTAAATCATGGAGCGGCCAGGTGACCTTCGCCATGGTGCCCACACTGGCGCGCGAGGCCAATCTGGCGGCCATGCCGAAAGTGGATCTGCTGGTGATCGACGAGGCCCATCACGCTGTGGCCGACAGCTACCGTCGCATCATCGACCGCGTCCGGGACGCCAACCCGGATGCCCGGATCTTCGGCGTCACCGCCACGCCGAACCGGGGCGACCGGAAAGGCTTGCGAGACGTCTTCGACAATGTCGCCGACCAGGTGCGGCTGGGCGAGCTGATCGCATCGGGGCATCTCGTGCCGCCGCGCAGCTTCGTCATCGACGTCGGCGTGCAGGACAAGCTGCGTGCTGTGCGCAAGACCGCCTCCGACTTCGATATGGGTGAAGTGGCCGAGATCATGGACCGCGCGCCGATCACCGAGGAGGTGGTGCGCAACTGGCAGGAAAAGGCCGCCGATCGTCCGACCGTGGTGTTCTGCTCCACCGTGGCCCACGCCGCGCATGTCGCCGAGGCATTCAACGCCGCCGGCATCCCCACCGGCCTGATCCATGGCGATCTGCCCCGTGACGAACGCCACAATACCCTGGCGGCCTTCGCCCGCGGCGAGATTCGCGTCATCACAAACGTGGCCGTACTCACGGAAGGGTTTGACCACCCGCCCACCTCCTGCGTCGTGCTGCTGCGGCCCAGCTCCTACAAGTCCACGATGATCCAGATGGTGGGGCGCGGCCTGCGCACGGTCGATCCGGGTGAATATCCCGGCGTGATCAAGACCGACTGCGTGGTGCTGGATTTTGGCACCTCCAGCCTGACGCACGGAACGCTGGAACAGGATGTCAATCTCGACGGCAAGATCGGCACCGGCGCGGCGCCTTCCAAGACCTGTCCCTCGTGCAAGGCCGATATCCCGCTGGCATCGCGCGAATGTCCGATCTGCGGCGAAGTGTTGGTCGAGGATGACGGCGAAACCCGCGAGGGAGCCCTTGGCGGAGCGCTCTCCGACTTCGTGATGACGGAAATCGATCTGCTCAAGCGCTCCAGCTTCGAATGGGTCGATCTCTTCGGCACTGAGGATGCGCTGCTGGCCACCGGATTTTCTGCCTGGGGCGGGGTCTTCTGGCTCGACGGCCTCTGGTACGGCATCGGCGGCGCGCGTGGGGTGCAGCCGCAACTGCTGGGTATCGGCGAGCGCAGTGTCAGTCTCGCGCAGGCCGATGACTGGCTGAACACCCACGAGACCGACGAAAGCGCCTTCAAGACGCGCGCCTGGCTCAGCCAGCCCGCCACCGAAAAGCAGCTGCAATACCTCTCGCCTGCCGCGCGCAGCGATTATGGCCTCACCCGCTACAAGGCCTCGGCGCTGATGACCTTCGGGTTCAACAAGCGCGCGATACGGCAGTTGATCCTGAGCGCGGCGCCGACTGCGCGGGAGGCTGCGTGAGCCATGCCGCGCAAATCCCATCCCCGCCTGCAGCGACTCCGGATCGACCGGGCCGTGATCGCCTCTGGCATCCGCGCGGCGTGCTCTGCGCGGTCTGCACATCCCGCGCCCGCGGCTTCGGCTGGTTCGATCCCGGCAAGCCGCGCGGCAGGCGCGCCTACCGCTGGTTCTGCTCGATGCAGTGCCAGGCGGCCTTCACCCTCAAAGCCCGGAAAGGACCGAACATGGTCGACATTACCGAAGAAGAGCACATGGCGATTCTTGCCAGCCTGAAAGCCGTAGCACGCCAGATGGAGAAGTACGGC
>JAEPEX010000071.1_pt1:55000-57500 | contig 57500 bp, 43 predicted proteins | sample 9130951 | NCBI WGS metagenome assembly JAEPEX01 (sample SAMN17228542, study PRJNA684324) | microbial mat metagenome | biome: saline marsh[ENVO:00000054]; feature: microbial feature [ENVO:01000007], biofilm[ENVO:00002034], sulphate-reducing...; material: estuarine water... | reverse complement strand
TGTGCCGAAACACTTTGAACTGCGCTGGATCGTTGATAGTGGTTTCAATTCTCAGGATATTCTGTTGGTTGTAGACTTTGACGGAGTTACGGCTACACCAATGACGCACCCTGACGCCTTCGTTGAAGTCGGTCATCCGGGTTACGATTTGCTCAGCTGAACGTTTGTAAGGGGTACCTTCTTTGGTGAGCGGGCGATCAAGGTACCGAAGCACCCGGGTGCTTGTCCCGGTGATATGGGCATGGCGGAGCAGCGTATCCATGACCTGGCTGAGTTCACCCGGAGAGGAAAAAACCAGATCAGTTGCCCATTCACTTTGCCACATTGTCCAGTAATAGCTGAGGTGCGGGCCTAAGATTTCTTTCATTGCCGGAAAAACAACCGGTAGAAAACCGCTGAGCACCTCAGGAAAGCGAGTATGACGTTGTTTGTCCAGAAACTGCTGCGCCCTTTCGTAATCAGCAATTGCAAGAAACTTATTTCCTTGGGCAACAAAGTCGATCTTCTGACGTTCAAGGCTGCGGCGCAACCACTCCCGTCCATTCAGGCATATCTGAATGTGATAGGGGAACCACGTCTGCAGGCGAATATTCATGAACCCGAATTGAGGATCATCAAAATAAAAATAGAGGTGTTTAAACTGGGCCTGGTAGGGTCGTAGAATTGGATACCCGGTCTTACCACAGAAATGAGCACGATATGACCACCCGGTTTCCAGGCAGGACCATATGCCGATGAGCCCACTGGTAATACCGGTATCCTGTTGTCGCTTGCGGGCCAGTTCTTCTTTGCGGATCTTCCATGAGGCCAGATGGATTATCGCGGAGTTGGTATGCTTTTGTGAATACTCATGTGCCGCATCAACAATCTTTTTGGTTTGAGCCATTACCCAGCTCTTGTAATCCTTGTTGAGAACTCCTTTTGAACCACAAAATTTCATGACTTCAGAGGCCGACATCAATGGTAAGATGCATCCCTTGAAGACGATACGATCAAACCCACTGATTGATCCCTTGACCACATCTGAAAATCTTTCTATAAGTCTGTTCATGAGTCGCTCCCTTTTGTATCTGGTTGAGATTTCGTGATTTCGTAAGATACATAAGAAGCGGCTCATTTCACTATAAATCTTGGGTTGCGGGCGGCAGCCCGCGTTAGAATAGTGTCTTGTGATCCGTTACTTACACCCCCGACCCGGTAAATTGCATGATGAAACAGTTAGCTGTATCGATTCGCGGTTGATTTCAGATCAAATCGGCGCTATTGGTTTGTTGCTGGATTTTGATGTTGCCAGGCTACTTATAACCACGAAAAGGAGAGAATCATGAAAACACCAAAACGCATCAGCGTCACCGGAGCGGCGGGACAGATCAGTTACTCTCTGATTTTTCGCCTCGCCCACGGCGACATGCTGGGCCCCGATCAACCGATCATTCTGCAGCTGCTGGAGATTGAACCGGCCATGGAGGCCCTTAACGGGGTGGTGATGGAACTCAACGATTGCGCCTTTCCCCTGCTGGCGGATATCGTGACCACATCTGATCCGAATGTCGCCTTCAAGGATGCCGATTTCGCCTTTTTAGTGGGCGCCAGGCCGCGCGGCCCGGGCATGGAGCGCTCTGATCTGCTGGAAGCAAACGCCAAGATTTTCTCGGGGCAGGGCAAGGCCTTAAACGATCATGCCAGCCGTGAGGTGAAGGTCCTGGTGGTGGGCAATCCGGCCAATACCAATGCCCTGATCACCTTGAAAAACGCACCTGATCTCAACCCGCGTAACATCACCTCGATGATGCGCCTTGACCACAACCGCTCGCTCTCGCAGATTGCCGAAAAAACCGGCTCTCACAGCACCAAGGTGGAAAAGATGGTGGTGTGGGGCAACCATTCTGCCACCCAATATCCCGATATATCCCATGCCACTGTCGATGGCAAACCGGTAATTGGACAGGTGGACAACCAGTGGTACGTGGACACCTTTATCCCCACCGTGCAGCAGCGCGGCGCCGCTATTATCAAGGCACGCGGCGCATCCAGTGCGGCCTCGGCGGCTTCCGCCGCCATTGACCATATGCGTGACTGGGTCACCGGCAGCGGTGGCCAGTGGGCAAGCATGGGGGTCTATTCGGCGGGCAACCCCTACGGAGTTGATGAAGATCTGCTGTTCGCCTTTCCCATCGTCTGTGAGGATGGCCAGTGGCGCATCATCGAGGGTCTGGAGGTGAGCCCGTTCAGCCGTGAGATGATAGAAAAGACAGAGCACGAACTCAAAGGCGAGCGCGACGCGGTGGCGCATCTTTTCACCTGAACTTCCCCAAGAACACCATTTTTCAGGCCATGATACAGGAGCAGGTCTGAACTGTCGGTGTGGCGCAGCAGACGATTAAGTGGAGAAACAAGAGGTGTTCGATATCCAGTGAGGATATGAGTCATGATAGATACTCTACCCCGGACGAGTCGCGCAGAATTGTGCAAGAAGGTCTTCAGGTAACATGCTTTATCT
>JAEPEX010000071.1_pt1:50000-52500 | contig 57500 bp, 43 predicted proteins | sample 9130951 | NCBI WGS metagenome assembly JAEPEX01 (sample SAMN17228542, study PRJNA684324) | microbial mat metagenome | biome: saline marsh[ENVO:00000054]; feature: microbial feature [ENVO:01000007], biofilm[ENVO:00002034], sulphate-reducing...; material: estuarine water... | reverse complement strand
TCACCACGCGGGTACACCTTCTCCCGAAGTTACGGTGCTATTTTGCCGAGTTCCTTAACCAGAGTTCTCTCAAGCGCCTTGGTATACTCTACCAGCCTACCTGTGTCGGTTTACGGTACGGTCGCTTTCATAACTAGATACGAGGCTTTTCCTGGAAGCAGGGAATCAACCGCTTTGCAGTCCTACGGACTTCGTCATCACGCCTCAGCGTTGACAACCCGGATTTACCTAAGTTGTCCGCCTACACGCTTAAACCACCTATTCCACCAGATGGCCGGCCTATCCTTCTCCGTCCCCCCTTACCATAGCATTATGAAATCGGTACGGGAATATTAACCCGTTTCCCATCGACTACGCCTTTCGGCCTCGCCTTAGGGGCCGACTAACCCTGAGCAGATTAACTTGACTACAGGAAACCTGAGGCTTACGGCGACAAGGTTTCTCACCTTGTTTTTCGCTACTCGTGTCAACATAAGCGCTTGTGGGGTCTCCAACGCTCCTTACGGTACGCCTTCGCAGACCACCACAATGTTCTCCTACCAACCAGAAGTCAGAAGACAGAGGACAGAAGTCAGAAAAAAAACAGCTACTTCCAGCTCCTGTATAAACCGGCCAGCATTTTCGAGATTTCTTGATATCCATCCCGTAAACGGTGCCAATCCTCTTCTTCTAAGTATCCCAGATCGTGACAGTATCGTAACCAGACCCTCATCTCATCGCTGGAGCCCACGGCAATCATCACATACCGCTTAAACTCCTGACTTGAATACCGTTGTTTGGCAAATCCCTCCGCAAGGTTGGCGCAAATCGATTTACTTGCCTTGCGGATCTGATCGCCAAGCCCGTATTGCTCTACTTTTAGAAATTCTATACTGCGTTTGTGAATCTCCAGCGAAAGCACATAGGCTCGCTTAAACACCTCCAAGTCTTCAAATGAACTGAGCATCTGGTTTCTGTCCTCTGTATTCTGACTTCTGGTTCCGCGGCTTCGGTACCATGCTTAGCCCCGTTGAATTTTCGGCGCAGATTCATTAGACCAGTGAGCTATTACGCTTTCTTTAAAGGGTTGCTGCTTCTAAGCCAACCTCCTGGTTGTCTGAACAATTCCACCTCCTTTTCCACTGAGCATGGATTTTGGGACCTTAGCCGGCGGTCTGGGCTGTTTCCCTCTCGACCATGGAACTTATCTCCCACAGTCTGACTCCCGCACTAGAACTTGACGGTATTCGGAGTTTGAAAGGGGGTGGTAATCCGGTGGGACCCCTAGCCCTGTCAGTGCTCTACCTCCGTCAGTCATCATGCGAGGCTATACCTAAATATATTTCGGAGAAAACCAGCTATCACCGAGTTTGATTAGCCTTTCACTCCTATCCACGGCTCATCCGAACAGTTTTCAACCTATACCGGTTCGGGCCTCCATCTCGTGTTACCGAGACTTCACCCTGGCCATGGATAGATCACCCGGTTTCGGGTCTACCGCCGACAACTGATCGCCCTGTTAAGACTCGCTTTCGCTGCGGCTCCACCTCGCGGCTTAACCTCGCTGACGACGGTAACTCGTTGACTCATTATGCAAAAGGCACGCGGTCACCCTGTCTGACGACATAGGGCTTCCACTGCTTGTAGGCTAACGGTTTCAGTTTCTATTTCACTCCCCTCCCGGGGTTCTTTTCACCTTTCCCTCACGGTACTCGTTCACTATCGGTCATCGGGTAGTATTTAGCCTTGGAAGATGGTCCTCCCATATTCCCACAGGGTTTCACGTGTCCCGTGGTACTCGTTTAACCTCGGATATGACTGTATTTCGCGTACCGGACTATCACCGTCTTTGGCCGGCCTTTCCAGACCGTTCCGCTATACATTCATGATCCTTAATGAGGTAGGTTGGGCTGATCCGCGTTCGCTCGCCGCTACTAACGGAATCTCTGTTGATTTCTGTTCCTACGGGTACTGAGATGTTTCACTTCCCCGCGTTCGCCTCCTGAAACTATGTATTGATCTCAGGATGACGGGGTATCACCCCCGCCGGGTTGCCCCATTCGGAGATCTCCGGATCACAGCCTGTTAACGGCTCCCCGAAGCTTATCGCAGCTTGCCACGTCCTTCATCGCCTCCCGATGCCAAGGCATTCGCCATTAGCCCTTTGTAGCTTATCCATAAAGCCTGATTCGCTTTACTACTTGTAACTCAGCTACTGTAACCCTCGGGTACCCAAGACATTCACGCGGTGGCCCAAACGGACCCGTGCGCCGGTCTTAACCCGAGGGATTTTGGGTTACTCTACTATTCAATTATCAAAGATCGTTACAGAACTCAGAATCCAGAACTTAGAATTCAGAATTCAGGGCGGGAAACGTATCGGTCTCCCACCGATGTCAAACAGACTTCATGCGTGCAACTAAGAGTCTATACAACTCTTCAGAACCTTACGTCCTGATCTCTGCACTATGATACCTCATAGTGCAAAGATCAATACGTACCAGAAGTCAGAAGTCAGAAG
>JAEPEX010000071.1_pt1:0-47500 | contig 57500 bp, 43 predicted proteins | sample 9130951 | NCBI WGS metagenome assembly JAEPEX01 (sample SAMN17228542, study PRJNA684324) | microbial mat metagenome | biome: saline marsh[ENVO:00000054]; feature: microbial feature [ENVO:01000007], biofilm[ENVO:00002034], sulphate-reducing...; material: estuarine water... | reverse complement strand
ACGATGTCAACATATTATCAGAAATATTTTGCAACCGTCCGGTGTCTGTGACGTCCAGGATATTTGGCCGAACGACCGGTGTGCCCTGTGAAGCTATGTATGACAATCATTTTCACGTGTCCAGTTCTGGATCTCTTAATCTTTGACCATACTGAACTCGTCTTCGTTAGCTGTGCCAAGCCCACCGTTGTGGGCAAGGACTGTTGCCACAGTGAACATGTCGTTTGCCCCAATTGGGGTGCCTTTGTTCTCCAACTGGTGTCGAGTCTCATGGGGCTTGAGTCTGAACTCTCCCCCAGCGTTCACTGCTCAGATGTCCAGCGTTGCAGGGCGTCGATAATTTTTCTTGCCTGTTCGGGGCTTGAGATATTGAATTTCGTCTTGGGAATGAAGCTGCCGTCACGTTTCTGGTAACGGCGAATGGAGTACATTTCCTTGCCGTAGTCGCCGGTTTTTTTATCAAGGTTCTGATATCTGAACAAGATGGTGGTCCATGCCCCCTTGGAGAGAATCTCTTTGTCCAGTTCCTTTACGAGGAGGACACCGTCCTCCTCGTAATTGACGCTCAAATCTTCCGGTGCGGTGCTCATAAAATGGTCTTTGTGGTTGATGTTTTGTCAGGATGCCGGTTCGGCTACCTCAGATTGGTTGTTGACAATAAACACTATGCCGTTTTCGTCGGTGTCAATGAGCACGGTATCGTTTTCCTTGAAGCGGCCTTCAAGTAATTCCAGGGCAAGCGGGTCCTCAACATATTTCTGGATTGCCCGTTTGAGCGGTCGGGCACCAAAAATCGGGTTATAGCCGGCGCCGGCCAGATACCCACGAGCGTTTTTGCTGAAGCGCGCGTTGATATGCTGCCTTTTGAGACGATCGGTAAGGCGGCGCAACTGGATCTCAACGATTGCCCCCATGTCCTCACGGGTGAGGGCGCGGAAGATAATGGTTTCATCGATGCGGTTTAAAAATTCCGGCTTGAAATGTTGCCAGAGAACCTCTTCCAGGCTCTGCTTCATTGCTTCGTAGTCACTGCCCCTGCTCGGTCATCCGCATGATCAGGTCACTGCCGAGATTGGAGGTCATGATCAAGATGGTGTTCTTGAAATCCACCGTACGCCCCTTGCCGTCCGTCATCCGGCCATCGTCGAGCACCTGCAGCAGCACGTTGAACACGTCGGGATGCGCCTTTTCTATTTCATCGAGCAAAATCACGCTGTAGGGGCGTCTCCTTACCGCTTCGGTCAGGTAGCCGCCTTCATCATAGCCGACGTAGCCGGGAGGGGCGCCGATCAGCCGGGCAACCGAATGTTTTTCCATAAATTCGGACATGTCGATACGGATCATCGCCTGTTCGCTGTCGAAGAGAAAATCTGCCAATGAGCGGGCAAGTTCGGTCTTACCCACGCCGGTTGGCCCCATGAAGATAAACGACCCCAGCGGCCGATCCAGGATCCTGCAGGCCGGCCCGAGCCCGGCGCACCGCGTTGGAGACGGCGGCAATGGCCTGTTTCTGCCCCACCACCCGTTTTTTCAAAATCGATTCAGCCTGCAGCAGCTTCTCCTTTTCTCCTTCCAGCAGCTTATCGACCGGAATGCCCGTCCATTTGGCTACCACCGAGGCGACATCTTCGGCACCTACTTCTTCTTTGAGCATATGGTGGGTTGCCTGGATTTCCTGCAAGCGTTCGTTTTCCGTGGCCAGTTCTTTTTCCAGGGCGACGATCGTGCCGTAACGAATCTCCGCGACTTTACTCAGATCACCGGTGCGCTCAGCCCGCTGCGATTCGACCTGGGCAGCTTCAATCTGCTCCTTTATGGTACGGATTCGGCCGATTGTTTCGCGCTCCAGCGTCCATTGCGCCTTCATGCCGTTGAGCTGGTCGTTGAGGTCGGCCAGTTTTTTCTGTACCTCATCGAGACGGTTGATAGAGGCCTGATCCTTCTCCTTTTTCAGGGCTTCCTGCTCAATTTCGAGCTTGATGCGCTGGCGCTCCAATTCGTCAATCTCGGTGGGCATGGAGTCGATTTCAATACGCAGGCGTGAGGCTGCCTCATCGATCAGGTCGATGGCTTTGTCCGGCAGAAATCGATCGGTGATATAGCGGTTAGACAAAATTACCGCCGCCACCGTGGCAGCGTCCTGGATGCGGACACCGTGGTGGATTTCATATTTTTCCTTGATTCCGCGTAAAATGGCGATGGTGTCCTCTTCGCTGGGTTCCTGCACCAGTACGGGCTGGAAGCGGCGTTCGAGGGCGCTGTCTTTTTCGATATACTTGCGATATTCGTCCAGGGTGGTGGCGCCGATGCAGTGGAGTTCGCCGCGGGCAAGGGCGGGTTTGAGCATATTGGAGGCGTCCATAGAGCCTTCGGCGGCGCCGACGCCGACAAGGGTATGAATCTCGTCGATAAAGAGGACGATTTCACCGCTGCGTTGCTCGATCTCCTTGAGCACCGCCTTGAGGCGGTCTTCAAATTCGCCGCGATACTTGGCGCCGGCCACCAATGAGCCGAGGTCGAGGGTGACCACCTGCTTGTCCTTGAGTGTGGCGGGGATGTCACCGTTGACGATACGCTGCGCCAGCCCCTCGACAATGGCGGTTTTCCCCACTCCGGGTTCACCAATCAGAACGGGATTGTTTTTTGTTCGACGTGACAGAACCTGGACGATGCGGCGTACCTCTTCGTCACGGCCGATGACCGGATCGAGTTTGCCCCGTTTGGCGATATCGGTGAGATTTTTGCCGTATTTTTCCAGGGCCTGATACTTATCTTCAGGATATGGATCGGTTACCCGTTGATTGCCGCGGATGGTGAGCAGGGCCTTGAGAAAATTTTTCTCGGTTATGCCGAGGCCCCGCAGCTTTTCCGAGAGTGGGAATGAGGCTCGAAGCAGGGCCAGGAAGATATGTTCCTGGCTCACATATTCATCGCCCATCTCGGTCGCCGCACTGTAAGACTTGTCCAGCAGGGTGCGCAGGTCATTGGAACCATAGATTTGGGTGGCACCGGTGCCGGAAACCTGAGGGATGGACTTAATCTGACTGTTGACTTCGGCCAGCACCCGTGACGGGGTTACGCCCATCTTCTGCAGGGCGGGAACGACGACGCCGTCAGGCTGCTCGAGGATAGCCTTGGCAAGGTGGGCGGGAGTCAGTTCCTGGTGTTTTTCTTCGGCCGCAATCTGTTGGGCGGCCTGCAACGCTTCTTGCGATTTCAGGGTCAGTTTGTCTAATTGCATTAAATTTCAAAGCTCCTTTTTTCTAATATTGCCGGCAAGTTAAGTAGAAATTTTAGTTAAATTGTAAGATGTGCGGCAAGGCTGTCAAGCCGCGCACAGTACTGGTATTAAAACGAAACGGTGCTGCAGCGTATTGAAAGAGGTGGATCAGGGTGGGGCGCTTTCTGTGGTGTGTTATAAGAAGAATTTGAGGTCGGTGACAATCTTGGTAAAATGTCAGAAGTGAGCGGTGAAGCCGGTATCCACGATACCGGCTCCAGATATCATGTTAGCCGCAACTGCCGGTTGAACAGGATCCAGCCGATGCACAACCCCCGCCTCCAATCGGATTTTGCGAGGTGATGCCGAAGCCCGAGCGAGCACCTGCCTCGACGTATTCGACGTTGATGGTGCCGCAGGTTTCCAGCAGGCTGTCTTCAACGAGAAATTGCAGGCTGTCCTTATCATATACCTTATCGTTTTCCTTTGGCTCATCCAGAGCCAAGCCGAGCGACGGACCTGATCAGCCGCCCTGCATCAGGGCAACGCGCAAAGCACTTTCGATATTATTCTGACTGAGGTATTCTTTTAGTTTCGATACAGCCAGATCAGTAACAACTAGTGACATTATTCCCTCCGTACAAATAGTTATCGTGGTCTCAGGATCACTTTACATGAAAATCCCTTACTACTATGGTAAACCCTTACGCTGATAAGTCAAATGGGTTTGGTTGTGTTTTTTTTACAAACTCTGATTAACCCTCAACCGCATCATCTGGTACAAGGTTTTGTTGATAATTACTACCATCATATGGGAAAAATACGACGCTAGACGCGTATAATTTTTGAGAGGAATAACCGTGAAGAAAATAGTCATATCCACCGGCGGCGGTGACGCTCCAGGACTCAATGCGGTCATTTACGCGGTGGTGCATTCCTGTACCCGGCGGGGATGGGAAGTGTACGGCAGCAGAAGCGGGTACGGCGGGTTTCTTGATATGGACGAGATGGTCCGGTTGACGCCCCGAGACGTGGAGGAGATATATGCCACCGGTGGAACAATTCTTGGTTCCACCAACAAGGGCAACCCCTTTGCCAAGCCGGTAAAAAATTTCGCCGGTGAGGTTCAGGTGGTGGATATGTCTGAGACGATCATGAAAAACTACCGGAGAATGGGTTTTGATTGCCATATCGCCATCGGCGGGGATGGCTCGCTGGAGATAGCCAATCGCTTCTCGCAACTGGGTATGAATGTTATCGGGGTACCGAAAACCATCGACAACGATCTGTTGATGACCGACCGGACGTTTGGGTTTGACACCGCCGTTTCCACTGCCACCAATGCCCTTGATAAACTGCACTCCACCGCCAAGTCGCATGATCGGGTGATGGTGGTGGAAGTAATGGGCCGCGGTTCCGGCTGGATTGCATTGTACTCCGGAATATCAGGTGGGGCGGATGTGATTTTGATTCCTGAGATTGCCTTTGATATCGATCGAGTATGTGAAAAAATCGCCGACAACGACCTGCGTGACAAAGATTACTCCATCGTGGTCGTTGCCGAGGGCGCAAAGGCCGCCGGTGGGCAGGTGATCAGTAAAGGGGCGGGCGAGCTGGGTCGGGAAGAGGTGGTGCTTGGCGGAATCGGCGAGTGGGTGGCGTCGGAAATCCGCGGTCGCACGGAAAAGGATACCCGGTCTCTGGTCTTGGGCCATTTGCAGCGAGGCGGCTCGCCCACCAATTTTGACCGGCTGCTGGCCCTGCGCTTTGGCGCGGCGGCGGTGCGCATGGTTGAGAAGGGGACATATGGCCATATGGTGGCGCTGGTTTCTTCGCAGATGAAGGCGGTGCCGATATCAGAGGCCATTTTCGAGCGCAAGAAGGTTGATTTAAACAGCGATAAAATGATGACCGCACGCGATATCGGCATCTGTTTCGGCGATTAAAGGCGGGTTTCGTTGTGCCTCCAGCCACTTTACTCACTGAAATGTACCAGGCTATGCTGGGCCATTTCGGTCCGCGGAACTGGTGGCCGGCCAAAACGCCCTTCGAGGTGGCGGTCGGCGCGGTTCTCACCCAGAATACCAATTGGCAAAACGTTACCCGTGCCATCGACAACCTGCGTAGCCGCAATCTGCTCAGCTATGAAGCGCTGCTCTTGATGCCGATCGATGAGCTGGCTGAATGTATCAGGCCAGCAGGATATTACAACCTGAAAGCACAGCGGTTGAAAAACCTGCTGGGTATGCTGGCCGAGCGCTACAATGGGGATTTGCGGGCACTTTTTGACGAACCCTTACGCACCGCCCGAGAGCATCTTCTTGCGGTCAAGGGAATCGGTGCTGAAACGGCTGATTCGATTCTGCTCTACGGGGGAAATCTGCCGATTTTCGTGGTCGATGCCTACACCCATCGTATTTTACATAGACACGCCATGATTGGTGAGACCAGCGATTATCAGAGTATTCAGGAACTCTTCATGGACAATCTGCCAGTGGATCCAGGGTTGTTCAATGAGTATCACGCCCTGCTGGTGCAGACGGGAAAATATTTTTGCCTGAAAAAAAAGGCGCGCTGCCAGGGGTGTCCCCTTAATTGTTTTCTCGAAAACCCGGTTGCCTAGTCGGAAAAACTCTTCTCGTCGTTGTCCCTGACCAGATCACTGATCATCTCCTCAGCCTCATCTTTTTCATATCCCAGATGGATCAGCTCACGCCGATATGAGCCGAGCAGCTCCCGTGCCTTGAGCGGGGCCTTGTTCAGTAGATAAAGTCGGTAGCGCAGGGCGACGCAGTCCTCATCCATGGTGAGCAGGTGCTCGGTGTGGGTGCATATGGCGAGTGCCTCATCAAACTGGCCGTGGGACAGCAGGAGGTTGCCCCAACTCAAGCAGATATCGCGCATCAAGGCGATAATCTCCTCCCCAAAGGCAACGGCCTTGATCGTACCGAAAATGTTCAATCCATTTCATCTGGTGCCAGCAGGAAAATGCCTCGGTGAACATATTTTCGGCCTGCCACCACTGGTGCCGACCGGCATGGTGCAATCCTTTTTTGCCGAGAGCGAGAAACAAGACGCCGTCTATGGCGACGTTTTTCAGCCTGACGTAGCCTTTTTCTACCTTAAGGTAATGTTTTACCGGTGCTGAAAGCGAGGTCGCCAAGGTTTTGCGAAATCTGCTGATCAGTGTGTCGGCCGCTTTTCGTGCCTTATCCGGATCACTGTCGGGCCAGAAGGTGAGCTGGATCTGGTCCTGACTGACGCTTTGCCCAGGAGAAGAGATCAGCAGGCCGAGCAATTCACGCTGAGTTCCGCTGAAGTCGGTGATGTCCAGAGATGTATCGCCCGCTTGCCCGACGTAAAAGGTACCGAGGATGTTGATGGTTAACAGGGGAAGCGGTTCATCCGCTCCGATTGGCGTGCGCAGGAGCCTGGATTGCAGACATGACAGGGCAAACTCGGGCTCTATTTTTCGGTGATAGGCGGCCGATAGGAGCGTGCCCATAATGGTGGGCTCCCATCCGTAAAAGTAGGTGTAGCCATGGGTCTGCATAAGTTTCAGTAGGTCTGCAGACAACCGCGCCATATCCTCGTCATTGTGATGCTCATGGGCAATCCAGGCGCGGTAGGCCAGGGCACACATGACAATGGAAGGGCAGGAGATTGCGTCGGCTTCGTGCTGGGCCTGGCGCAGCAGGACCTCAGCCTGTTCAAATTTTCTTAAGATGGCAAGCGTGGCGCCGTGCAGGGCGTGGTTCTGCGCCAGATAGTAGGGCGATCCGGCCGTTTCGCGCAAGTTCGCGGACTGCTCGATATCGGCGATGGCGGGCTCTTTGTGGCCTAAAATAGCACGGGCAAAGGCGCGCCACTGCAGAAATTGGCTGGTCATGTGCGGGCTTGCCGCGGTTGCCGATACTTGCATACCCTCTTCAATCTGTAATATTGCCTCGCTCGCCCTGCCGGTGGAGACCATGGTGATGGTCGAGAAGATATAAATAAACGGGGCGGCCACGGTCTGCCGGACAATGTTTTGCCCGAGCCTCGCCTTGCTTGCTTCAATACGCTTGTCAACGACGGCAAAGGCGCCATACATTAGCAGGGCCGTGAGCTGCAGCAATTTGAGAATCAGCCGGTTGCTGGCACTCACCAGCGGGTCGTAGCCCAACGGGTAAGAGGCCTCGATCTGGTTGACGACATCGTGCCGGTTGCCGCTCAGCAGGCCGATGTAGCCGAGAATCCAGCGGGTGGAGGCCTGGAAATTCTTGCTTTTCTTGCTGATGGCGAGGTTGAGACTGAGTTCCCCATACTGTCTGGCCGTACTCATGTCACCGGTAAAGAAACAATAGCCGGCGGCCAGGTTACGAGCCGCGATTATGGTAATTTCCGGGGGAAGCTGGTCAATGGATTGTTCCAGTAATAAACGGGTGGTCTCAAGTAGTTCGGCGCCGGCCCGATAATATCCGGTGACCGCAAAATGAAAGTAGATCATCTGAGTAAGCGCCATTAATTCGCCAAACATTTCGCCCCGCTCATGAAACTGGCGTCGCGCTGTTTGCAGAAACGGCATGATGTGACCAGGAGCAGTGTCGATTGCCAGCAGGCCATAGAAAAACGAGAGCCAGCCGTGTTCTTGCAGAATACCCTCCGGGATGGTCTGCAAAACAGCCAGAATGGTCATCGTTCGGTTGCGTGCAAGCAGCGTGAGACCGTGCTGCTTCAACAGCAGCTCCATGCCGTGGTAGTCCTCTGCGTTGCGCAACGATTTAAGCGCCTTATCGATAAGATCGTTGGCGAGATAATGCGCTGCCGCCTGGCGATGAATGGTGTCGATAACCGATTTTTCCAGCATCCTTCGCGCCTGAATCTGGAGAAAATCCTGAAAGAGGTGATGAAAGCGAAAGGTTTGGTTCACCTCATCGAGCCGATAAATAAAGAAATTGGTGTCGGCCATCTCCATGAGTTGGCGCCTTGTATCTTCGGCAACACCAAGACGGGAGAACATCGAAACGTCAATTTCATCTAAAAATGCAAGTTTCAGAAAGGTTTCATGCAGGTGGGCGGGTACCTGGGAAAATATCTCTACCTCGAAGTAGCTGAGAATGTTGGTGTCGGTGCCCGCCTCGGGAAAATGCGGCATGCCGGTGACTCTGCGTTTTTTTTTCTCAGCGGTAAGGGGATGAGCGGCCAGCACGATCCCCATTATCCAGCCGTCGGTGACGGCACGGATACCGGTGGCTTGGGTGCGGCTGATGGGGATATTGAGGATATCGTGATAGAGTTGTTCAATATCCCGTACGCCCAGGGCCAGGTCTTTTGTATCGAGATAGATCAGATGGGGGTTATCACGCAGCGCTCGGGCGGTGACGGTAAGCGGGTGCCTGGTTGCCAGGATAAAACCCAGGGATTGTGGAGATGCATCGATCAGATGGGTCAGGACTTCGACTGAGAGGCGTGCGTCGTTAATCAGATGGACATCGTCGAGTACCAGGTACCAGTGGCCGTCCAGATGAGTTTCCAGATCGTTGAGCAGGATAGTAACGAGTCCCTGCAGATCCATTGGGCCGACCTGACTATTGTTGATGATATCGGTAAGTTGGGATGAGGTGAAGTCATCCAGGTGAGGGCTGAAGGCCTGCAGCAGGGCGGACAGGAAATAGACCGGGTCTCGGTCATCATCGCTTATCTGGTACCAGATATAGGGGTGATGATGATGCTTGAGAAATTGATGTACCAGAGTCGTTTTTCCCTGGCCCGCCTGAGCTTCGACGACAATCAGTTTTTCGTCGGCCTGATCACTTTGCAACCGTGCACTGATGAGAGGGTGTCTGGCAATGGCCTGAGATGCCTTGATGCGGGGCGGATAAAACTTGTTGGCGGCGATTGGGGTCGGCAGTACGGAAGAGTGTTGCTGCATCTGCATGGCTATCCTCCCGAACGAGGGTGATGTTCACTTATTGTTCTGGTGCCACAGAAATTTTCGGCAGATCCCCCTGATAATGGTGGCATCTTTTTCAGTCAGTTGAAGTTTACCAAACAGTCGACGGATTGAATGCATCCAGTAATGGTGATATATATCATCTAAAAAATCAATGGTAATCAATGCCTCCTCAAGGTGCTCGTACATCGTCTCGAGCTGATGCGAGGAGGCGTAGCGCGGCTCGGGCACCGTTTCGCGGTTGTGCGATCGCAGGGTGCAGGACAATTCATAACAGTGAATTGCCACCGCCTGGGCAAGATTGAGAGAACCAAAGTCGGCGGTGGGGATGCAGGAGACAAAGTGGCTGTACTTGAGTTCATCGTTGGTCAGGCCCCGGTCTTCCGGACCGAAGACAAGTGCGGTAGGATTGTTTTTCAGGCGGGGGACGACAGTTGTGAAGATGTCGCGAGGCGGGTGGCCGCTGGTTCTTTTGCGACCCTGCCGACCGGTGGTGGCGATAATCAGAGAAAATGGCGCAAGCGCCTCGGCAAGAGTGCGACAATAGTGGATGCCGTCGACCAGGTGAACAGCCTTGTGTGTTGCCATTTTTGCCATGGCCTCATGATTGGGGCGACTATCACCGACCACAATCATCTGGTTTATCCCCATATTGGTGCAGATACGGGCGGCGGCACCGATATTTTCGGCGGACTTCGGTTTATGCAGAACAACGGCGACGTTACTGGTCAATCTTGTATTGTAATCCACTGATGTTACAGGCTGCCTGGCAACATGGCCTTTCGCCCCACCTCATCGTTGTTCAAAAAAATCTATCCTCGACATCGCACCTGTCTGCCCGGGGTAAGATATGTCTCACGCCTCGCTCCCGAGGGTAAAATCTTGGTCATATCGATTTCCTTATGAAACAGAAAAGGGGTTACCGGCTTGATGCCGGCAACCCCTCGTAACAAAAATCAACGGGCGGTAAGGTTAATGTTTGGCGCTGGAGTCCTCAATTGAGACGCGACTGATTTTCTCGTACTCCTCCGCCTGCTTGTCCGGGGTGGTGGGCATGAGCCGCTTGAGCAGCGGAACGACGCCTTTCTCAGATTTTTCAAAGAGACTTTCGGCTTCTTTGAGGGTGATTTGCCAGGCCGGTGCGAACCCGGGCGCCTTCTCAAACATGATATCCAGTGCAGTCTGATAGACAAAGTACTGGCGAATTTCCTTTCTTCCCGGTTTTTGATTCAAAGACTGCACGGTGATGCGGAGGTTGTCACGTTCCTGCTTGAGTTTTTCCAGCTCATTTTTGCGTCTCTCGTTTTCCGCTGAATCGATCTCCAGCTTTGTATGGAGATGGGCTCGCAGCCGATTAACTTCGCGGGAGAGCTCGTTGCGGCGCAAAAATCCGCGAACATAGACGACGATGCAAAACAGAATACCGAGGGCAAGACCCTGGACAAAAGGGTTTTTAATCAAAGACATCAACCAACTGGTTTCTTCCATAACGATCCTCTCTGGCTTGGATTGTGTCGTGTAGAATCCGTTTTATACCGGTAAAATGCAGGGGTCGTCAAGTTTAATAACACCGTCTCGGTTTTGACCGCCGCGACCTGGAAATGATTTGCTTTGTCGTGGTTACTCGCTGGTCGGGCAGATAAGCTGAAAGACGATCCTCATACGCCTCTTGTCAACCTCATGGACGCACACCGTGAGCTGATCGCCAACTCGCAGAATGCGTCTGGTGACATCGCCCACAAGTCGATGTTTTTTGGCATCCAGAATATAATAGTCGTCATCAAGTGAGCTCAGATAGACGACGCCGCTGATCATGAGATCAATGAGTTCGACGTAGAAAAGACTCTCCGTCACTCCCGAAACAACAGCCTGGAAAAACTGGCCGATATGGTCAGCAAGGTACTGACATTTGAGCCGTCCCGCCATATCCCGCTCTGCTGCGACAGCGGTCCTTTCTCTATCAGACAGGTGTTGTCCCGCCTGACTCAATTGAGAAAATGGTCCCAGTGTGCCGGCGGCGGTATCAACCGGAGTGTTCGGCGGTAATTCAAGCAGATGGCTGAGCAGACGATGGACTATAAGATCGGGATAGCGCCTGATGGGAGAGGTGAAGTGGCAATAAACAGGGGCTGCCAGACCGAAATGGCCGGGATTTTCCGGGCTGTAGCGGGCCTGCTGCATGGTGCGCAGGATGAGGCTGTTGACGAGATAGCCCTGACCCGCATCCTGCGCCCGGGCGACCATCTCATTGTACCAGGCCGAACCCGCGATGGGGTGGCTGGAATAGAGACCCAAAGAAGCGGCATAGTGCTCAAATTCCCGCGCCTTTATCGGGCTGGGCTCTTCATGGATGCGGTACAGCGTGGGGACAGCACGCTCGGTGAGGTAACGGGCCACCGCCTCATTGGCGGCAAGCATGAATTCCTCGATAAGTTGGTGGGCAAACGATCGGTGTCGGGAGTTGATTTCCCCTGCTTTACCGTCGTCGGTTATGGATATGGTAACCTCGGGTGTATCCAGGGTGATTGCCCCGCGGCGATGCCGTTGTTTTTGTATAAGGCGTGCCAATTCGGCACAATTGTCCAGCAGGGTGCGCAGGTCATCGTCCAGGTGGGGTGGGGAGAGCTTGCTATCGAGAATTGCCTGCACCTCATCGTAGGTGAAACGGCGTTTGCTGGTGATGATCGAGCGATAGATTTTCGCTGAGTGGGGAACGCCATGGTTGTCGAAGGCAATTTCAACGGTGATAGTCAAACGGTCCTCGCCGGGCCTGAGGCTGCATGCATCGTTTGAGAGAGTTGCCGGCAGCATCGGAATTACCGCGTGTGGAAAATAGACTGAAGTGCCCCGCTCATAGGCTTCGCCATCAAGATGGGTGCCGGGTTTCACAAAGGCGCTTACATCTGCTATGGAAACGAACAGGCGAAAGCCGTTTTTTTCTTTGTGAATCGCGATGGCATCGTCAAAATCCCTGGCTTCCTCGCCGTCAATGGTAACGTGCGTAATCTCTTGGAGGTCGCGCCTGCCGTCACGAACCGCGGCGGCAACGGCGGTGTCGGCCTCTTCCAGAGCCGCTGCCGAAAACTCATGGGGCAGGTCGAATTTTGTCGTTACCAGGCAAAGTTTGGTGTCAACATGTTCGGGGTTGCCAAGCACCTTGGCAATCTCGCCGACCGGCATGGTTGGTGATCCGCCTCCCTCTTCAAGTTTCACCAGCACCGCATCATCGACGGCGAGTGCAAACTCGGGAATTGTGGTGATGAGGATGTCAAACGGGTGGCGCGGATCCTCCGGGGAGACGATGATTTTATCTTGTTTTATTGTCCGGATATAGCCGGCAACGGTCAGTGTCTGCCGGCTGAGAACAGACAGTACCGAGGCCTCTGATCTTCCATCCGACTTGGTATTGAAAATATCGATTAAGATGGTGTCGCCATGCCGCGCCGATCCCAGGTGATGTTTTGCGATGTACGGATCCTTTATGGGTCGGGCAAAATGGTCCTCAACCTCTACATCAGTTGCAAAACCATACCCTGATTCGGTTACCACCAGGTTAGCCTGGCCAAGGCTGAGATGGGGAGAAAGGCTGAAACCTTGTTTTTTCTTTATGATCTTATTAGCTGCAAGCAGACCATTGAGTGCTTCGGTGAGTGTTTTTTTATCGATGGTTGTCGTTGACAATCGGCCCAACTCATCATGGTGAAGTGATTTGCCACTGGTGTACAGCAGAGAGAGCACCCCTTTTTCCATCTGACTGTAGCGATGCTGGTCATATTGTTTATTTAATCGTCGCCCTCTGTTTTTGCTGCGATGCGTCATTATTCTTTTTTTTCTCATGGATATGTGATTTAAGGTTGATTGTTTATTGTGTGTATTATGCAACAAGGCAGGTTGATTCTTATGATATAGTGAAACCCACCGAACTGCCCATCATTATTTCCCGCGCCCAACGTCAATGACCAAGATTCCATTTGATCTCGAGCTCTACCGCAACCAGATGCGCAGGCTCATCGGTGATCAACCCAATGCCCATACTTTCTGGGATGCCCTGGATTTTGCCGTCGAGGCGCACCACGATCAGTGGCGCAGATCAGGTGATGCCTATATTCTGCACCCCTGTTCGGTTGCCAAAATATTGGCGGAGGAGCTCGATATTACCGATCCGGAAATTCTTGCCGCGGCCCTGCTTCACGATACCGTGGAAGATGTACCGGAAGTCACCCTGGAGACGGTGAAAGCCCATTTCGGCGACTATGTTCAGGCCATTGTCGACGGATGTACCAAGGTGACGCATCGCTCCTGGGACCGGCAGACGCAGAATAAACGGGTGCACCGCAAAATCTTTTCCGGCGCCTCGTTGCGCCCCGAGGTTATGCTCGTAAAACTGGCTGATCGGTTGCACAACCTGCGCACCCTGCAGGCGATGCCCAAGGAAAAACGGCAGCGAATCGCCGATGAGACCCTGGATATTTACGCGCCGCTGGCCACCGCCTTTGGGCTGTTCAACATGAAGCGCGAAATGTACAACCTGGCCATCTGTTATAAGTTTCCCAGAAAAGCCGGTAAGCTGAAAAACCATATCAAGGAGCTTTCAGTCTCGGATTCATCCCGCATCATTGTCGAGCAACTGCGGGTCGCCGCCATGGATGCGCGATTGGAGTGCGACATTTCGCGCCGGACAAAAGATCTGTGGGCCTACTATAACAATACAGACCGTCAGCTCCTGCAGCGTATTGATACCCCGATCGAGATCATCATCACCGCCCACTCAATTGCCGACTGCTATACCATTTTGGGAATGGTGAACCAGAATTTCCGTCCCATTCCGCGAACTATCCGTGATTTTATCGCCAATCCCAAGCCAACCGGTTATCAGGGATTGCATGCCCGGGCCATTGTCGATGGACAGCGCTATCTGTTTAAAGTCAGAACCACGGAAATGGCGCGCAAGGCCCAGCGCGGCATATTTCGTAACTGGAGTTCGAAGCATGGTAAACAGGGGCGTTTTATCCAGGGGCTTCAGGAAATGCTCGAGATTATCGGTTCCGACGAGACCGTTTCCTATCGCGATTTAATCGCCGCCGGCGGCATGGGAGAGATTTACACCTACACCCCTCAGGGCGATCTCATCTGTTTGCCCACCGGTGCCTGCGTGCTCGATTTTGCCTTTCATGTGCACACAGAGATTGGCCACACTTGTACCGGCGCGATGATTCGGGAACAAAAGGTGGGTATCGATTACGTTCTCAAGGATGGACAAATGGTGCGGATTATTCGTGCCCCGCGCCGGGTCGCCTTTGAACCGGGTGTAGAAAAACGGTGCAAAACCCCGAAAGCGCGTTCCGAGCTTTCCAAGAGCTTTCGCCTGCGCAGAGACAGTGTAGCAGCGGAAATAGGCGAGGCGACGCTGCACCAGGAAATGCAGCGCTATGGATTGCCGCGCGAACTATTGGCCGAAAAAGGCATGGACGAAGTTGCCGATAGCTTTGCGGTGCCCGACAAAGCCCGGTTTTTCGCCAATATCGGCAAAGGGCTGATTCGGTTGCCGGAGGCAATAGAGCGCATCAGAAATCTGCTGTTTAACGGCAATGTTTTTCTGGTTCCTCCCACCGGCGCCTTCAATAAGATCAGGCTTGATACCCTTGATCCGGTCTTTATTAAATTATCCGGTTGCTGCAATCCCAACCCGGCTGAAAAAGGCAATTGCGCTCTCTTGACCGAGCACGCATTGTCCGTGCATCGCAAAGATTGCGGTCGGTTGCACGAGATACCATTTCAGCGAGAAGATGCGGTTGATATCGCCTGGGAGCGCTCTACCCCCATTGAAAAACGCCAGTCAGTTCTGTTTCAGCAGATCAGCCGTCAGGAATTGCTGCACGCAATCTCATTGGCGCCGCCACCGCTTATCGTCCATGAACTCGCTGAGCTTACCGGGAAAAGAGATGACCGGCAGGACTGGGAAATGATCTTTTCGGTTGGCTCCATTAAAGATCTGCGGGAGGTGACAAAACACTTCGACAAATTATCGCTGAACTATGAGTTTCTGCTGGATTTCTAGTTTCCCGTATAGTGGTATTGTGGAAGGCGCTGCGCGCGGGGCTTTGCTGATCAGAGCAACACGGCGAGCAGATCAACCTGGCTTGCGGATAGATCATGCGACCGTTTTTTCCCGGCTTGTTTTGGTGCGATAGTTGCTCAGTACCTGGCACAACATGTCAGGAAGGTCGTTTTTCTGACGGGAACTGCGGGCGAGTTGTTTGAGTACTTTTTGCAGAGTCAGCCCCTCGGCCAGATAGACGTTGCGAAGAATCAACGATATCAAGCGGGTGATGGTTGTCAGATTTGATATTCTCGATTGTAAATGGTGATCCCGATCAAAGGCGGTGGAAGCAAAAATTTCCACCGGGTCACCGTTAATTTCACTTACTGAAACATACCAGGAGTTGCGCTCCCGGTCGTGGGTACGGTAGCGAACCGCATCCAGAACTTCGGGAATAGCCTCATGGTGAGCGTGACTGTCGGCAGTAGATGTTTTTTCCACTGAGTTGTCGGCGACGCCGGTAAGGGCGGTAAGGCGCGACAACAGGTCGGGATGCTCTTCAAGGAGATGGACAAGGTCGAGACAGCGCCGACAAAATTCATTTCCGGCATGATCGGTCAGCGGTTCCTGGGCAGAGCAGCCGTCACAGATTTCGATTAATTCTTTTTGTTTCATAGGGCCTGATGGCTTGAGGTAGAAGGGTCGATATATGCTGGTGCAAAAGCAATTGAAAATCAGATCCCGCTATTTCCCGCGCTCCCATGGCGGTGAGGTGGGCGGTGCTCATCTGACAATCAATAAGCTTAAAATTATGTGTTTTAAGATAATCAACCAGCCAGATTAAAGCAAACTTTGAGCTGTTTGTCTGGTGGGAAAACATCGACTCACCGAAGAAAACATGGCCCAGGCAGACGCCGTACAGACCACCCACTAATTGGTCGTTTTCCCAGCATTCAACGGAATGGGCATATCCCCTGTGGTGCAGATCGATATAGGCAGTCATCATCTCAGGCGTTATCCAGGTGTCTTCCCGGCCTGGTGAGCGGGTATCAGCACAGCATCTGACTACCTCGGCAAAGGCGCCGTCGATAGTCATTGTGCACGACCGATTGCGCCAGTAACGCTGAAGACGCCTCGATATCCTAAACTCGTCGGGAAAAAGCACCAACCGTGGGGAAGTGAACCACCAGAGGATAGGGTCGCCCACTGAGTACCAGGGAAAAATTCCCAGCCGATACGCCGCTACCAGTCGCTGCGGACTCAGGTCTCCGCCAACCGCCAGCAGACCGTTTGGCTCGGCCAGATCCGGGTGCGGAAAGATAATCTGATCGTTCAGTTCAAATACCGCCATATCATCAATTGAAAAAGGGCCCGACCTATCGTTTTTTCAAGCCTCCCCGAGATTAAACCGAGGTGGTGCCTGGGTAAACCGAAAAGAGCACAAGGATGAAGATGGGGCATGATCCACAAGAAAACGAATTCTCATCGTAATGTTTAAGTGATTACTTTCATCCAGGCGTATTTTTTGGTAGATGACAGTACGACAGATACCTGATGGATATTTCAGGGAACCTTGCAAAATGGCCTTTTCGCCCAATCTCCGTGTTGCTTAAAAAATTTTATCCTCGGGATATCAGCCCGGCCTGTGGTAAAATTTTCCTCGCGCCTTGATCTTGAACGAAAATTCTCATTTTTCAAGGCTCCTTTCAGCATTACAATGCAGCAATGAAAAGTAAACGACAACCATTTCGGCCACAGGTCGATCCGTTTTTCTTTTTCCCCGATGGCGGTCGTCGGGAGATGATCACCGCTATCCGCCGTGATCTTGAAAACGGTGTTTGCCTGATCATTGTCACCGGTGATGAAGGGGCGGGCAAGACCATGAGCTGCCGCATGGCGGTGAACAAACTGCCCGCTCACCTCATTTCGTATTACGATTCAGGTCCGGTAGCCTCTTTTGCAATGATGGTGCAGCGTGCCGCTCGCCTGGTATTGCCCGATGTCTCCGAAGAACAACCGCCAGAAGCGGTCGGCGAATTGCTGGCGGTGTTGGCGGCTGAGCTCGATAGGCGACAGGTGCACATGGTGATCGTGCTCGACAACGCCGAGCAGATTCATCTTGCCACCCTGGAGCGGATCAGAAAAATGCTCGACCAGTACAATGGTGAGCGGCTGCGTTTTCAATTGCTGCTTGGCGGCACCACAAGACTGGAAAAAAGTCTTGAGCAGCTCACCATCGTACCGTTTCAGCCTGTTGCCGAAAAACGCTACCATCTGGAAAAATTAAACTACCATCAGGTTTCGGACTACCTCTCCCACGTGCTGGCAAGGGCAGGCGCAGAGGGGGGGACCGGTTTCTCAACGGCCGAGATCAACACCATTTATCGGGGTGGAGACGGTAATTTTGCCGCCACTAACCGAATCGCCCTGGAGTTGCTGGAGGGGAAACAACCAACCATTTCCTCCATTGACGCATCTAAAGATGGGGTTCGTGGGGTGCCTCGCGTGACCGGCGTCCGGCCCTGGTTAAGAAACTGGATTGGTCGCTATATCTGGCAATGGCCTCGCTCTTTTGCCCGGGTTCCGCGTTTGCTTGTGTATGGGATGGCACTGGCGCTGCTTGCTGGCAGCATTGCCCTTTTCCTTTCCATACGCCCTTCCGATGAGCTACCCGATGAAAAGAACAACACGCCGCTGGCTGCCCTTAATGATCCGCCAATAACTGCTGGCAACGGGCAACGCTCCTCCCCCTCCACCACCCTGGACAACCCGCCGCGTTCCGATGAACCACAAGTGGTGGACCACTATGGTGCGGGTGGGAAAGAACCGCTTTATTCAGCAGAAAACACCTCTAATGAGCCCAGTGAGAAGGCGATCGAATCCGACCAGGGAGCCGACCAGAATCCACCACAACCAACGCCGCTGGACTTAATTACTGAGGTCGACCTACCAACCGAAACCCCTCCAACACCTTTAGCGGCGCAACCCGCTCCCACACCGCCTCATGATCAGCCGGCACCAGGTGCATCTTCTCAAGAAGACGGTGGCGGTACAGGTGAAGCGCAACAAGACGAGAATCCATCCACGTCAATGGCGGGCCTGATGGAGTCGCCGGATACCCTGAGATCAGATGACAGGCCCACTGATATCGCGTCATCGTCGGAAGATGGTTCGCTCCCCTTAGATTTAGACGAAAAACCCAGCGATGCGATGGCGGTGTCGGAGCCACCACTTGTAGCAGAGCAACAGCGAGATCAGGAACATGCTTCTTCGCCACTTGCTGAGCTACCGGCCGAATCCCCACCCATTGAGCAGATGAGCCAACTTGCGGAGCAAGGTAATGAGGACGGCGAAAAGCAGCAGGTTGATGGTATTGCTGGTGGACCGGCGGAACAGCTGCTGGCGCAGACCAAGACAGTGGTGCAGCCGAAAGAGGTAATCATTATCGCCGATGAAACTCCCAAACGGATGATAACCGAAACCTCTTCGGCTGCCGGAACGGATGGCAGTGAGCCGGAGAGCGGCCAGGATATTGATAATATCTATCAGAGACGGGTTGCCGCGGCCGGTGAGTTGTCCAATGGAAACGGCCAACCCTATACCATTTTCTTGACCGAGTTTGATTCCGTGGATGCGGTGAAACAATACCTTGCCACGGACGAATATGGCCAGATTGCCGAGCAATTGTATATTATCGAGCACAACGGTAACACCCCGCTGGTGTCGGTGTATTATGGGCGGTTTGGCGACGAACAGGCGGCCCTGGCCGCACAGGGGGAATTGCCCGAATCTATAACCTCCGAGAACCCGAAAGTGATGACAACCGCGGAAGCGGCAGTGCAGGAAGGATTGCTGCCGTAGGCAGAAAACGGGTTGCCCAACCCGTGGCAGGCGCGTGATAGGCGCGGTTGTCGGCAGAGGAAATATCAATGCAGAGCCTTTCAGTCGATCATCGCACCTATCGAACCGGCGACACAAAAGGGGCGGGCCTGTTTACCTCAAGCCGCTTTTATGCCAATTTCTGCCTGATTTTTATGCGGGCCGCCTGGGCGGCGAAGCGGGGGCGCTACAACCTGCCGGTGTGGTGGGCAAGCAGTGTAAGCGTGGTGCGGGCCCTGGAACGGGTGGGAGTTCGCTTCGAGGTCGAGGGGCTGCACCATGTGCATGGGGTTACCGGGCCGGTACTGGTTGTCGGCAACCACTTAAGCGTGCTGGAAACATTTGTCTTACCGGCATTTCTTCTGCCGTACAAAATAGTGAGCTATGTGGTTAAGCAGAGTCTTATGGAATATCCCCTCTTCAGAGATATCATGCGAACTTCCAGACCCATTGCCGTTTCCAGGACAAACCCTCGGCGTGACCTGAAGCAGGTGATGGAGCAGGGCCACGCCCGGCTCTTAGATGACATCTCCATTATTATTTTTCCACAGACCACCAGGGCGCCTTTTGACCCTGGGCAATTCAGTACCATCGCGGTTAAGCTGGCGAGAAAGGAACAGGTGCCTGTCGTTCCCATGGCCCTGCTTACCGATGCCTGGGAACATGGTCGCCTGTTGAAGGATTTTGGCCCCATTTACCCATCGCGCACGGTGCGATTCGCCTTTGGTGAGCCGTTGACGGTTTCCACCAAAGGCGAAGATGAACAGGCCCGGATCATCGATTTTATCCAGGATCATCTGCACCGGTGGCAGCAGGAAAGAGAGCGCCTAGAGTAGCTTGGCGCCGTTTGCTACCCGGCGCTCCGGTACGGCCAGTACCACCTGGGTGTTTTCATCGTAAAACCCGGTAATCAGACAGTGCGATTTGATCGGGCCGATCTGCTTGGCGGGAAAATTAACCACACCGACGATCTGTCTGCCGATCAGATCGGCCTTGGTATAATGGTCGGTTATCTGGGCGCTGCTTTTTTTGGTGCCGATCTCGTCGCCGAAATCAACGGTAACGATATAGGCGGGTTTGCGTGCCTTGGGAAAATCCTCTACGGCAATAATGGTGCCGACCCGCAGTTCAACGGCGGCGAAATCCTCCCAGCTGATCTCTTTCATGGTTATTTTTGTGTTGGTTTTTGCGCTGAACTCTTTACCGGCCGAGAAGACGGCGCAGCAGAACGCTCAGGTCGCGTTTATCAAGGCGGGTAAGGCCGAACTCTTCTGCCATGGCTTCTGCCTGGGCGAGCGCGGCGGGCTTAATTTCACCCATTAATTCGTGATGGGCGGCGGCACCGCCGCAGGGACGGTACTGATCCATGATGTTCACATAGGTGCCACCGCCCAGCTCAGTAGCGATGAACCGCAGAATTTCTCTTGTTTCAGCCAGCCCGCCCGGCATCAGCAGATGACGGATAAGCAGTCCCCGCTTGGCAACTCCATCTTCGTCCAGCCGCAGATCGCCCACCTGGCGGCGCATGGCCGGCAGGGCCGCTCTGGCAATTTCCGGATAATCGGGGGCATCAGCGTATTTTGCGCCACTGTCGGGATCCCAGAACTTAAAGTCAGCCAGATAGATGTCCACCACCCCGTCGAGCAGGGCAAGGGTATGGAGCGATTCGTAGCCGCTGCAATTATAGACAACCGGGATGCAGAGGCCATGGGCCAAGGCATGGTTGATAGCTGCCAGAATTGCGGGAACCAGGTGGGTCGGCGTCACCAGGTTGATATTGTGACATCCTTTCTTTTGTAGTTCCAGCATCACCGCGCCAAACCGTTCATCATCAACTTCGGGACTTTCTTCCGGGTGGTGGCTTATTTCGTAGTTCTGGCAAAAACAGCAGCGCAGGTTGCATGAGGAAAGAAAAATGGTGCCGGAACCATGATTGCCCACCAGCGGCTGCTCTTCACCAAAATGAGGACCGTAGCTGGCGATGCGGGCATACTCACCGGTACCGCATCGACCCAGCTCTCCGTGGAGCCTGTTTACCCGGCAATTGCGCGGGCACAGGGTGCACTCTTCTAGATACCTGCGTGCTTCGTCAATTTTCCGTTGCAGGAGTCCCGATTGGTAAAGGCGGCGGCCGGCGATATCCATGGAAGTTATTGCAGCCGGGTAGTGTTCTCACTGCAGTGTTGTCTTTTATTTCGCATCGGAAGCCGGTGCGGCGGCGGTGTCGTCCAGGGTAATGATACCTTGAATCCGATCCAGCTCCGCCAGAGTCTGGGCGTAGGCGACTTTGGCGCGATTTTCGGTGGACAAGGCGGTGGAAAAATCCTGCTGGGCGATGAGCACATCCAGGGTAGTGGCCCGGCCGGCCTCAAATTTTACCTGTTCCGCCTCCAGACGCTTACGATTGGCAAGTGCCGTTTTGGTGGTGGCCTCGATGGCTTTTAAGGCGAGTTCCACGTCACGTACGGTAACCTTTACCGAGCGCCTGATTTCCTGTTTGAGCAGGGCAAGACTGGTGCGATTGGAGTTGAGCTGGGCTACGCTCTGCCGGTAGCGGCCGCGGGCAAATGAGTTGTCCAGCGGCCGGGAAATACGCAGGCCGAGCTGCCACTGGGTGTCGGCGTCATTGACCGCTTTATCAAAGGTGTTGCCATAGTTGTCGGCGGTACCGCCGAAACCGGCTGAGCCGAATAGATCCAGGGCCGGCAAGGTGTCGTTTTCAGCTTTTTTTACCTCAAACTCGGTTGCCTGAATCTGCAACTCACTCGCCTTGATATCGGGTCGATTGGCCAGGGCGTTATCCAGCACCACTTCGATTGCCGGCTCAATGGGTTGGGTGGACGGCAGATCCGTGGGGGCAAATGGTATCAGCCAGTTATCGCTGTTGAGCAGTAGTTTCAGGTTGTCTTCAGCCACCCCGATGGCCCGCTCGCCGCCGATGAGGTCCTGCTCCCGCTGAGCGACCTCGGCCTGGGGTTGATACAAATCAATAAGTGCCAGGGTACCGGCATCGATTCTGGTTTCGGTTTCATCAAGGAGTTGTTCGGCCAACTGCAGGGACAGCTGCAACACCTCAAGGTTTTGATGGGCGAAGACCAGTTCCCAGTAGGCGTTTTTCACCTGGGCGGCCAGATCAGCCGCCTCACTGTCGACCAGGAAGCCGCGCGCCGCGAGATTGCTCCTGGCAGCCTCCAGATCAGCGGTTTGCACCGCTTCACCCCGGCCTCTTAACAGCGGCTGAACGACTGATACCGAGGCCTTGTTCTGGTATACCGGATCAAAGAGGAAAACAGGCGAGTCGGTATTCAGCCCATCGTTGTTCCACCTCAGTTCAACCTCGGTGCCGCTGGTGAGCCGTTTGCTTGCCCCGGCATTCCAGGTGCCGCTCCTCTCATCGGTGGCGGTGATTAAGGTGGGCGGGTTGTTGCGCTCCCCACCGACGCCGATGTCGGCAAACAGCTGAGTGTCAAAATCCCCCTCGGCCGCTTCGGCGGTTCCTTCGGCAAAGGCCACGTCTTCTTTTCTCAACCGCAACCCAAGATTTTGCACAAGGGCTGTCTCCACCGCCTCTCTGACGCTCAACTCAAGCGGTGGCTCAGCGGCGGACAGCATACTGCCGGGCAGGATGGTGTGCACCACGATGCAGATCATGACCATGTGTTTCATTGCTTCTTCCTTTCGATGGGTGGAACTCCCGCCAGGTAGGGGTAGGGTTTCCAGTAAATTTCGCTGATTTTTTGTGTCGCCCGGCGGCGCAATACGGATGCTCTCTCCAGCATGTAGTAAAGCGATGGGACCACTACAAGGGTGAGAAAGGTCGCCACCATCAGGCCAAAGACCACCACCACCGCCATGGATCGCCACCACTGGCTTGATTCGGATACCCAGGAGATGGAAAAGGTGTGAAAATCAAAAGAGACTCCGGTCACCATGGGGATGAGACTCAGGATAGTGGTTACCGCGGTGAGAAGGACCGGACGCAGCCTGGTGGCGCCGGCGTAAATAATCGCATCGCGCAACTCATAGCCGCGTTCGCGGAGTTTGTTGGTGTAGTCGATCAGGACAATGGCGTTGTTGACCACCACTCCGGCCAGGGAGATGACCCCGACCCCGGTCATGATTATGCCAAACGGCTGGGAAAACAGGGCCAGTCCAAGAAAGGCCCCGCCCAGGGAGAGAATGACCGAAGTCATAATGATAAAGGGTTGGCCGATGGAGTTGAACATCGATACCAGGATGAGAAAGATAAGCAGCAGCGCCACCAGAAAGGCACGAAACAGAAATTGCTGTGATTCCGCCTGATCCTCGTTTTCTCCGGTGAATACCGCCTTGTAGCCGGGCGGCAGGGTAAATGAGGCAAGCATCTTTTCCGCCTCCGCCCTGACTACCGGGCCGGGCACCTTGGTCTCATCCACATTGGCTTTGACGGTCACCGTCCGGTTGTAATCAATCCGGTTGATATCGCCGATTGCGCCGGCAAATGATACCTTGGCCACGGTTGAAAGCGGCACCGTCTCCCCGGTGGGAGCGGGCAGCATCAGTTCGTTGAGCACATCCACCACCTTACGGTTCGATTCAGCGAGCTGTACGGTAATGTCATAATCCTCATCACCCTCACGAAAGGAGGAGACCTCCAGACCGTTATAGGCACTTTTCAGAGCAAAACCGATCATGGTGGTATTGAGCCCGAACAGGGCAGCCTTCTGCCGGTCAACCTCTACCTGCACCGAGGGGATGGCCTCGACAAAATCGTCGCGGATATCGTCGACATGGGGGATTTTTTCCAGAACATCTCTTATCTGTTTGGCGATCTCTCCCAGGACGGCAAAGTTGTCACCGGATATCTCGATATTGATGGGCGGACCGGTGGGCGGGCCTTCCTGTTCCTTCTCTATGGTAATAATACCGCCGGGAATGGTGTGTACCCGTCTTCTGATTTCTTCAACGTCCTCGGTAGAGGGGCGATAGCGGTCCTGCAGGTCGCGAAACCGTACCCCGATATGATTGGGGGTATTGGCCTCGAAGGCGGAACTGCCGCCGGAGACCACCGTTGCTTTCATGTAGATGTTTTCGATGTTGGCCATATCGCTGGGACTTTCCACCAGGGCGCCGTCCGACAATTCATACGTCCGTGGGGACAGGGCGCTGAGCGGGGTTGCCCCGACGGTAACCGGAGTGCCGTCCATTCCCGTCTCAAGCGGGCTCAAGGCGTACTCGATACGGCTGGTAATCTGATCGATATAATCGATATCGGCGCCCTCGGGGACATCGACATTGACATAAATGCCTTTGGGCTGCAGATCGGGGAAGAACTCCACCGGTTTTTGCAGCCCGACAACCATCAGCCAGCCCTGGAACATGATAATGAGAACGCAGAATGCAATGGCGGCGATGGTCAGCGGCATGGACAGCGCCTGATTAAGGATACGGCTGTATCGGGTGAGGATAAATCCTCGAATCCGCACCGGCTTGTTGATATTCTCCGAGGCCTCCGCGACGCTTAGATTGTGGGGCCGCGTGCTCTGCTCTTTTACCCGCATGAAGATCGAGATCATAGCCGGGTTGATGATCAGCGCGACAAACAGACTCGATGACAGGGTGACGATCAGGGTAAGTGGTAGATAGCTCATGAACTCGCCCATAATACCTGGCCAGAACAACATGGGGGAAAAAGCCGCCAGGGTGGTCAGGGTAGAGCCGATCACCGGATAGGCAACCTCCGCCGTGGCCTTCATTGCAGCCTCCTGCCGGGGGATGCCTTGTTCCATAAAACGATAAGAATTCTCTACAATAACGATGGCGTTATCCACCAGCATACCCAGGGCCAACGTGAGGCTGAACAGTACCACCAGATTGAGGGTGATGCCCATGGCGTAGAGAACGGCAAAAGAGAGCAGCATGGAAAAAGGAATCGCCAGGCTCACCAGCAGGGCGTTGCGGATGCCCATGACCAGGAATATAACGATCAGCACCAGGGTCAGCCCGGTGAGGATATTATTTTCCAGATCCGCCACCATGTTTTTGATATCGTGTGACTTGTCGAGAACTTTGGCGATTTCGGTGCCGGATGGCCAGGTGGGTTGGCTTTCAGCGATAATCTCATCCACCGCCTCGCTGATCTTAATAATGTTTTCCCCGGTTCGTTTTTTTACCGAGATATTGACCGCATCACGGCCGTTCAGGCGGGAGCGCGAGGTCTCCTCTTTGAATCCGTCCACGACCTGGGCCACATCTTTGAGATAGACCGGGGCGCCGTCATGGATGGTGACCACCAGGGTGTAAATCTCTTCCGGATTCTTGAACTCACCGGGGACCTTGAGCTGAAACCGGCCGTTGCCCAGCCGGATGGTCCCGCCCGAGGTGTTCTGGTTTTCGCTGTAGACCACCTCCTGGAAGTCACCGATGCTCAATCCGTAATAGGCGAGCTTTTCCGGATCCACCTCAACCCTGATTTCACGCTCCAGGCCGCCGGTGACGTTCACCTCGAGCACGCCGGAAACAGCCTCGATATCTTCTTCCAGATCATCGGCAATCTTTTTCAGACAGGGCAGACCGCAGGTTCCGGACAGAGAGAATATGACAATGGGCATCTCCGAGAGGTTTACCTCAAAGACGATGGGGTCATCTTCAAGGTCAGAGGGCAACTCGCCCTTGGCCTCATCAACCTTGTCTTTGACATCCTGCAGCGCCTTGTCGATATCGGTGCCGGTGACAAATTCGATATTGATGGAGGAAAGCCCCTCGGAGCTGATCGAGTGGATCTGCTTGACGCCATCCAGCCCTTTAAGTTTTTTTTCGATCTCGATGGTAATCGAGGTCTCGATATCGGTGGGCGAGACTCCACGGTAGCTGGTGGAGACAAACACGTATGGAATGGTTACGTCAGGTTCATTTTCTCGCGGCAGGTTGAGATAGGCATAGACCCCGATGATGATGATAAGAAAGGCGAGAACGACAACGGTGGTACTTTTTCTGACGGCGGTATCAGAGATAATCATAACAGATACTCCTGGGGGTCGGTGATCACCTTCACCACATTGACCGTGCGGCCGTCCTCCGCGTCACGATGGCCCTCGATCATCACCTGCTCGCCCGGTTCCAGGCCGCTGGTTATCTCGATCATCCATCCTTCCATAATGCCGGTTTGCACCGTTCGCCTGGTGGCCACCCCGTTTTTCTCCACAAAGATGTATTGTTCCCCGTTGCGGGAAATTATTGAGTAAAACGGAATTGCCAGGGCCTGCTGGCGTCGTTGCTTGACGATGTCGGCACGGAAAAACATGCCGGGCAGGATCAGGTGATCGGGGTTATCCACTTCGAGTTCAAGGCGATAGAGGCGGGCCTGGTTTTCCGGCGAGGCCGAGACGAAATGGCGCCGGCCCACCACCTCAAGGTTGTCAAGCGCCTGAATGGTGAGATTCAACTCATCGAGGCGGCGCACCGCGCTGATGTCTGATTCCGGGATGCCCACCACCGCTTTGACCTTATCGATATGGAGCAGCAGTGCCAGGGGATCGCCCACGCTGACAAAGGCGCCGATCTTGGCGTCAAGGTGACGGATCACCGCATCCATGGGGGCGACGATGCGGCAGCGCTCCAGCATCAGGTTAGCATTGTCCAGATCGGCTCTGGCGGTCTGCATGGCGGTTTCCCTGGCCTCCAGTTCGGCCGGCGGGATAACGCCCTGGGCAAATACCGCCTTATCCCGTTCAAAGTCCGCCTTGGCCAGCCGGAATGCGGCCTCGGCCCGCTGCAGGGCGATCTGATAGTCATCAGCTTCAATTCTGGCCAGAATATCTCCCTGCCTGACCGAATCACCTTCTTTCACCAGCACCGCCTCGATGGTGCCGCGCACTTCGGCGGTGAGCATCAGGCTGGTCCAGGCTTCGATGGAACCGGGCAGATTGAGCCGTTCACTGATCTCTCCCGGTTCGACCTGCATGACCACCGCATTGACGGGTGGACGCTCCTGGCTGATGGCGGCCTCCTGTTCGGCCCTGATGACGGCCTGTTTTTCAGCGACCATGAAAAACAGCCAGACGATAGCGGCCATCATGGCAAGCAGAAAAAACCTGGGCATATTTCGCCAGATAAAATAGAAGAACTTGCCGCGTGCATTATCTGGTTTCTGGTAGGTGGAATTCATACTTTCTCCGGTGCCGGCGAGCGCTTTTGCAGGCCGGTGATGGTTTGATCGATAAGGGTGCTGAGCGATTGTTCGATCTCCTCGGTGGGGATCATGCCGTTAAACCAGCAGGAAAGAACGAGTAGATAAAGGGCATAAAAATGACCCGAGATGTGAAGCAGTTCCATGTCATCGCGCAGTTCGCCTCGTTTCTGCGCCTGCTCATAAATGGGATAAAGCAGCTCAAAATATTGATTCTGGATATTGAAATCTTCCATGCCGTGATGTTCCTGAGGAAATATCTTTTCCTGGAGGAGGAGGCGGCCAAATTCCTTGTTTCGTGATACATACCTGAACTCGGCCAGATAGATGACCAGCAGCTGCTCCTTGAGGGAGGCATCGGCGCTGGTTTTGGCGGTAAGCTCACTCCTTATGTACTCAAGCTCGTCCTCGCAGAATGCCCGGAGGATATCTTTTTTGGTCTGGAAATAGCTGTAGATGGTGCCTTTGCCGATCCCGGCCTGTCTGGCAAGCTCTTCGATGCTGGTTTGCTCATAGCCGTTGCGGGTGAAGAGCTGGACGGCCGCATCGAGGATGCATTTACGTTTTTGGATTTTATTTTGTTCCCGTATAGAATACATATCAGTGTCTGTTGATTAGGAGGTTGCGGTGTTGGTAACGGATAAGGGCTATGCCCGCGATGGGTAGTTTATGGGTAGTGGGGAAATAGTGTTTTTCGTGAGTAGGTTCAGCGTCGGCGCCGACTATGCACAAAAAATCGACCGCGGTCAATAAAAAAATCGACTGTGGTCAATTTTTTTTACCGGTTTATCTTTTCTGGAAAATAAAGGGGTCACAATGGAGATTCAGCAGTGGGCCACCCAGATTCTGAATCAGGCGGCATCCTTGCTGCCGTTTGGCTATGCCTTCGGTGCAGGAATGGTGGCGGCGGTAAATCCGTGCGGGTTTGCCATGCTGCCGGTGTATCTGTCGCTCTACCTTGGTGCTGAGGATACACAGTTTCAGGGGCAGCCATGGATCGTCAGGCTGCTCAAGGCGGTAACCATTGCCGCCGTGGTCACCGCCGGCTATGGCGTCATCTTCATGGTGATCGGGGTGATTGTTTCGGCCGGCGGGTCAATGCTGATGGCGGTAATGCCGTGGATAGCGGTGGTGATCGGGATAAGCCTGATCCTTTTGGGGGGCTGGCTGCTTCTCGGTAAGCATCTGAGCATCGGCATATTTATGAGAATCGGCAGTCGTATCGGCGATCCGCGCAATATCGGGTTGCGTGGCTATTTTTATTTCGGTATGGGCTTTGGCGCTACGTCGCTGAGTTGTACCCTGCCGATTTTTTTGATGGTGGTGGGTGGCTCGCTCACTTCGGGCGACTTTGTCCACTCGCTGCTGCAATTTTTTTCCTTTGTCCTTGGCACCGGCTCTATCCTGCTGGCCATGACCCTTGCCATGGCATTTTTTAAGGGGGGGCTGGTTGTTGGCGTGCTCAGAAAATCTCTGCCCTACGTACAGCGAATCGCGGCGGTACTGCTGATCGTAGCAGGTGGGTATATCTGTTTTTACTGGATTAGCAGCGGCCTGTTGTTGCTGCCTTTTTGAGATATAAGCGGGGCTGGAGAGTTTTCGCAATACTGCTAAAATGAAAAATCTAGTGTCGAAATGTGATGATATTGAAAAAAATATTTCAATAATATGTGCATATCAGCACAGGATGCTTAATATCTAAGTAAAGAAAAAATTACTGAAACGGAACATTATGAAGACTACAACCACCATAGAGGACAGCAAAAAAGAGTTAAACAGTTTTTCTATCGGCGGTTACGCAATTGAAAATAGTGATTACAATAAGGATGGGTCTGAGCATGATGTGGACGCGGGTATCTCTTCTCTTCTTTCACTCCCTCTCTCCACCTAACCCGTTAAGCGTCATGCTTCGACCCCACTTTTGAGATCGACACAATAACTTTTCTAATAGATAAAAAGAGCATTGGCAAGAGCCAATGCTCTTTTTTATTGCTTTTTTCTATGTGGCATCGCCAATGGCGGAGGCGATTTTGAGGGCCCGGTTCGTGGCCGCGACGTCGTGAACACGAAAGATATATACCCCCTGATTAAAGCAGAGCGCGGAAATGACGGCGGTTATGGTATCTCGCTCGTGCGCTTCGAGGCCGGTCAACTCTCCCATGAAACGTTTTCGAGAATGGCCCAGCAAAAGCGGCCGTCCCAGTTCAGCAAAGCGGGAGAGGTTCTTTATGATGGATAGGTTGTGGGCCAGCGTCTTGCCAAAGCCGATCCCAGGATCAATGATTACCCGGTTCAGATCGATGCCGGCCGCACCGATTACTTCCAGCCGATCTCTGAAAAAATCTATAATTTCATCGATGACGCTGTTGTAGTGGGGGGCGTCCTGCATGGTGGCCGGGCTGCCCTGCATATGCATGATCACCACCTCGCAACTGCTCTGTTTGAGAGTAGCAATCATTTCCGGGTCTGCTCGCAGAGCACTGATGTCGTTGATCATGGCGGCGCCGGCGGCAAGGGCGCGTCTGGCAACGGATGCCTTGGTGGTATCGATGGATATGGCCACCTCACTGCGGGCGCGAAGAGCGGAAATAACCGGAATGACCCGGTTGATCTCTTCCTGTTCTTCCACCGGTTGGGCATAGGGTCTGGTGGATTCGCCGCCGACATCGATGATATCAGCCCCGTCTTCCACCAGTTTCAAGGCATGGTCAACGGCGACACCGTGATCAAAGGTGGCGCCGCCGTCTGAAAAAGAATCAGGCGTCACATTGATGATGCCCATGAGCCTGAACCGGCCACTGCCGGACATTACGACATACCCGGCTCTTCCCGCGTCCCCGATGCGATGGTAGAGTCACCTGGCGTATCGGCTTCAGACTCACCCGGTGCGTCTTCCTTAACGGTGGCGGCGGGCCGTTCAGTTTCGGCGGGCTGCTCCGGTTGCTCTTCAGGCTGTTTCTTGGTATTTGCGGCGGCCAGCTCCGGACGTAACTCGGCAATGATGTTTTCAATGTCTTCAAGAACGATGGTTTCTCGTTCAAGCAGTTCATCAGCCATCTTGTGTAAGATATCCATGTTGTCGCGCAGGAGGTTTTTTACCTTCTCACCGGCCTCGAGAATGATCTCCTTGACCGCGGCGTCGATCTGACGAGCCGTCTCATCGCTGTAGTCACGGTGCTGGGCGATTTCCCGGCCAAGGAAGATCTGCTCTTCTTTTTTGCCGTAGGTGAGCGGCCCCAGATCCTCGCTCATACCCCACTCGCAGACCATTTTCCGTGCCAGCTGGGTGGCCCGCTCCAGATCGTTGCCGGCCCCGGTGGTGATTTCCTCAAATACCAGCTGCTCGGCAACCCTGCCGCCAAAGAGGATGCATATGGAATTTTTCAGATACGCCTTGGAGTGGGTGTATTTCTCGTCGATGGGAAGCTGCATGGTAAGCCCCAGCGCCCGGCCGCGCGGAATGATAGTGACCTTGTGGATCGGGTCTGTTCCCGGCAGAAGATAGGCAACCAGGGCGTGTCCGGCTTCATGATAGGCGGTGATTTCCTTTTCTTTTTCGGTGATGATCATCGAGCGCCGTTCCGCTCCCATCATGATCTTGTCCTTGGCCTTTTCAAGCAGGTCAAGGGAGATTTCCTTGGCGCCCTCACGTGCCGCCATCAGCGCCGCCTCGTTCACCAGATTTTCCAGATCTGCCCCGGAAAAACCGGGAGTACCACGGGCGAGAATGGCGTAGTCGATGTTGGGAGCCATCTTCGCTTTTTTACCGTAAATCTCGAGGATCTTCTGTCTGCCGCCAACATCTGGAATCGGCACCACCACCTGCCGATCAAAGCGGCCCGGGCGCAACAGCGCCGGATCGAGAACGTCCGGGCGGTTGGTGGCGGCGACGATGATAACCCCGTCATTGGACTCAAACCCGTCCATCTCCACCAGCAACTGGTTAAGGGTCTGTTCTCGTTCGTCATGACCGCCGCCCAAACCGGCGCCGCGGTGACGTCCTACCGCATCGATCTCATCGATGAAAATGATACACGGGGCATGTTTTTTACCCTGTTCGAACAGATCGCGGACCCGGGAGGCGCCGACGCCCACGAACATTTCGACGAAATCCGAACCTGAAATGGAGAAAAACGGCACATCGGCCTCTCCGGCTATGGCCCGGGCAAGCAGCGTTTTACCGGTGCCCGGCGGGCCGGCAAGCAGAACCCCCTTGGGTATTCGACCGCCCAGGGTGGTAAATTTCTGCGGGTCTTTGAGAAAATCGATGATCTCTTCAAGTTCTTCTTTGGCCTCGTCGATTCCCGCCACATCGGCAAAAGTTACCTTCTGGGTGCCCTGCTCCATGAGCCGCGCCCGCGTTTTGCCAAAAGAGAGGGCGCCGCCCTTGCCGCCGCCCTGCATCTGCCGCATGAAGAAAATCCACACCCCAATCAGAAGCAGCATGGGGAACCATGAGATGAGAATGCTCATGAGCCAGTTCTGCCGCTCCGCCTCTTTGACGGTGATGTCGATTCCCGCCTGGCGCAGCATCGGGATGAGTTCGTTATCGTTTATCGGATAGACGGTTTTGAATTCTTCACCACCGGAGATGGTGCCGGTGATGGTATCCCCGTCAATGCGAACGCTGTTAATCGATTTGTTCTCTACCTTGGCAATGAATTCACTGTACTTGATTGAATTCACATGAGACTGCGGTTTGTTGAAGAGATTGAAGAGCAGGATCATGGCGAGCCCGATTACCAGCCACATGCTCAGATTTTTGTAAAAGGTGTTCAATTATTCCTCCGGTGGTAGATAGGATCCAAGCAAATATAAGTATCGAGCAAGTGACGATAAGGGTGCAAGGATGGTGAAGTAGTTTCTATCAGTAAATTTTTATGTCAACCTTAGTCACTGTGCGAATTTTTGTACAGGTGTAACCCTGAGTTCTCTCTCTTTGATGGCCCGCATGCCGATGACCATGGCCTGGGCGCCGTTGGCGGTGGTGGTATAGGGAATATGCAGATCTATGGCGGCCCGGCGGATGGTGTAGCTGTCCTCGGTGGTTCGTTTGCCGTGGGAGGTGTTGACGATCCAGGCGATTTCCTTATCCAGTATCTTGTCCAGGATGTGGGGGCGGCCCTCGGATATCTTGTTGATGGGCGTACAGGTGATGCCTTCTTCGCGCAGGGCGTGGGCGGTGCCGGCGGTGGCGAAAACGGTAAACCCGAGTTCTTCCAAGGCACGGGCCACGCCTATGATGGCAGCTTTGTCGCCGTCGCGCACCGAGATGAAAACATTGCCGGCGGTAGGCAGGGTGAAATCCACGGCAAGATGGGCCTTGGCAATGGCATGACCGAGATTTTCATCGATGCCCATCACCTCGCCGGTTGATTTCATCTCCGGTCCCAGCAGGGTATCCACTCCCTCAAACCGGTTGAAGGGGAATACCGCCTCTTTCACTGCCCAGTGCGGGATTTCCACCTCGCTGGTCAGACCGAGATCAGCCAGAGAGCTTCCCATCATCACCTTGGTGGCCAGTTTGGCCAGTGGTACACCGGTCGCCTTGCTCACGAACGGTACTGTGCGCGAGGCCCGGGGATTCACCTCCAGTACGAAGAGATTGTCGCCCTGCACACCAAATTGCACATTCATCAGGCCGATTACCCCCAGCTCAGCGGCCATCATCTTGGTGGCCCGGTCAATCTCTTCGATCATGGCGGCGGGCAGACTGTGCGGCGGCAGGACGCATGCGGAATCGCCGGAATGGATCCCCGCTTCTTCGATATGCTCCATAATACCGCCGATAATGGTGACGTTTCCGTCGCTGATGGCATCCACATCAACCTCGATTGCATCCTTGAGAAACTGGTCGATGAGGATCGGGTGTTCCGGATTGGTCAGTCCGATCTCGGCCATAAAGTCAACAATCCCCTGCTCGTTGTAGACTACCCGCATGGCCCGGCCACCCAGCACGTAGGAAGGGCGTACCACCACCGGGTAGCCGATGGATGTGGCTGCTTTAAGGGCCTCGTCCAGGCTGTGCACGGTATCGTTGAGGGGTTGCCTGAGCCCCAGTTTATGCAGTAGTTGCTGAAACCGCTCGCGATCCTCGGCCCGGTCGATGGCATCGGGTGGGGTGCCGACAATGCGTACCCCTGCTTTTTCCAGCGGTACCGCAAGATTCAGCGGGGTCTGACCACCGAACTGAACGATTACCCCATCCGGGCGTTCATGCTCGACGATGTTAAGGACATCCTCACGGGTGAGTGGTTCGAAATAGAGCTTGTCGGAGGTGTCATAGTCGGTGGAGACGGTCTCGGGATTGGAGTTGACCATGATCGACTCCACCCCGATCTCTCGTAAGGCGAAGGCGGCATGCACGCAACAATAGTCGAACTCAATGCCCTGGCCGATGCGATTCGGGCCGCCGCCGAGGATAATGATTTTTTCACGATCGGTACGCACCGATTCGTTTTCCTGTTCATAGGTGGAATAACAATAGGGGGTGTAGGAGGCGAATTCCGCCCCACAGGTGTCCACCAGCTTATAGACTGGCCGCAGTTGCAAAGATTTTCGCAGATCGCGAATATCCTGCTCCGAGGTGCTGGTTAGGTGCGCCAGTTGATGATCGCTGAATCCCTGCTCCTTGGCACGTCGCAACAAATTGCTGTCCAGCCCGGTAAACCCGGCTCCCACTACATTTCGTTCAGTTTCCACCAGTTCCTCAAGGTGACACAGAAACCAGGGGTCGATGCCGGTGAGCGCCGCCACATCGGCGATATTCATGCGCCGTTTGAGCGCCTCGTAAAGGTAGAGCAGGCGGGTGGAGTTGGGGGTGCGCAATCCCTGTTCCAGATCCTCACTGTCCAGATCGGTAAGCTGGGGGGTGGCATCGGCGCCGAATCCGGCCCGTCCCGTTTCCAGGGAGCGCATGCCCTTCTGCAGGGCCTCTTTAAAGGTGCGGCCGATGGCCATGGTTTCGCCCACCGATTTCATGGAGGTGGTGAGGGTGTCGCTGGCCTCGGGAAATTTCTCAAAGGTCCAGCGCGGAATCTTCACCACGCAATAGTCCAGGGTGGGTTCAAAAGAGGCGTAGGTCTCCCGGGTGATATCGTTGGGAATTTCATCCAGCGTGTAGCCCACCGCAAGTTTGGCGGCAATCTTGGCGATGGGAAACCCGGTGGCCTTGGAGGCAAGGGCCGAGCTGCGCGATACCCGAGGGTTCATCTCGATCACCATCAGTTCGCCGTCAGCCGGGTTTACCGCAAACTGCACGTTGGAGCCGCCGGTTTCCACCCCGATGGCGCGAATGATCGCAATGGCGGCATCACGCATCTGTTGATATTCACGATCGCTCAGGGTCTGGGCCGGGGCCACGGTGATGGAGTCGCCGGTATGAACGCCCATGGCATCGACGTTTTCGATGGAGCAGATGATCACCACGTTGTCATTGCGATCCCGCATCACCTCCAGCTCGTACTCCTTCCAGCCCAGCAGACTGCGCTCCAGCATGACCTCGGATGTCATCGAAAGATCCAGCCCGTTTTTACACAAATACTCAAGTTCGGCCCGGTTGTAGGCGACTCCGCCGCCGGTGCCGCCCAGGGTGAAGCTGGGGCGCACGATAAGGGGAAAGCCGATGGCCTCGGCCGCGCCAAACCCCTCGTCGACGGAGTGGATGATGACTGACTCCGGCACCTTGAGGTTGATGGCACGCATGGTTTCACGAAATTCATCGCGCCCCTCGGCCCGCCGGATAACCTCGATGGAGGCGGCCAGCATCTCCACCCCATAGCCCTTAAGCACGCCGCGCTCGGCTACCTTGATGGCGGTGTTGAGCGCGGTCTGGCCGCCCAGGGTTGGAAGCAGGGCATCGGGCCGTTCCGCCTCGATCACCTTGGTGACGATATCGGGGGTGATCGGCTCGATATAGGTGGCATCGGCCATTTCCGGGTCAGTCATGATGGTGGCCGGGTTCGAGTTGATCAGCACCACCTCGTAGCCTTCCTCTTTCAGGGCCTTGACCGCCTGGGCGCCGGAGTAATCGAATTCGCAGGCCTGGCTGATGATAATCGGCCCTGAGCCGATGATGAGAATCTTGTTAATATCTTCGCGTCGTGGCATGGACGAGCCGTAGTGTGGTTATGGTCTGGCGGTGGTTGATCATGACGCGGATGCGCCGCTATGCCGATGTTCCCGCATCATGGTGATAAAACGGTCGAATAAATATTCGGCGTCGTGCGGGCCGGGTGCATGTTCCGGGTGATATTGCACGGAGAACGCCGGGTAGTGGATATGGCGCATCCCTTCGCAGCTGTTGTCATTGAGGTTGATATGGGTCAGTTCTACCTTGTCCTGAGCCAGGCTGTTCATGTCAACGCAAAAGCCATGGTTCTGCGCGGTAATCTCCACTTTACCGGTGGCCAGCTCCTTGACCGGCTGATTGGCGCCGCGATGGCCGAATTTCAGCTTATAGGTGGAGCCGCCGTAGGCCAGACCGAGGATCTGATGGCCCAGGCAGATGCCGAAGATGGGGAGGACGCCCACCAGCGCTTTGACATTGTCCACCACCCCGTCGATGCCTTCCGGATCACCGGGGCCGTTGGAGAGAAAGATGCCGTCCGGGCGCAGGGCGCGGACGGCGGCGGCGCTGGTGGTGGCAGGTACCACCAGTACCCGGCACCCTTTGGTGGTGAGCAGCCGGAGCTGGTTATACTTTATGCCGAAATCAAAGGCCACCACCTTATAGTCGGAGCTATCGCCCGGTATAAAAGTGAAGTCATTTCCCGGTACGGGGCCGTCGTTACCCCATCCATATGGTTCATTACAGCTTACTTCCTTGACCAGGTCACGGCCCACAAGCCCGGGCCAGGCGCGAGCCCGCTCTACCAGAGAATCGGGATCGGCATCATTGGTGGAAACCACCCCTTTCATGGCGCCGGCCTCTCGGATGTGGCGTACCAGCGCCCGGGTATCGAACCCCTCAACTCCGAGGATTGAATATTGCTTCAAAAAATCCGCCAGAGATGCGGTGGCCCGATAGTTCGAGTGGTGGGGCTGATACTCTTTTATGAGAAAGGCGGTGGGGTGGATCCGGGCCGACTCCATGTCCTCGGCGTTAACTCCGTAATTACCGATCAACGGGTAGGTCATGGTAACGATCTGGCCGTTGTAGGAAGGATCCGTCAGGACTTCCTGATACCCGCTCATGGAGGTGTTGAAGACGATCTCGCCGACGGCCTCGCCCGCGCCGGTGAACGAGCGGCCGTGAAATATGGTGCCGTCTTCCAGGGCAATCAATGCACGCATAAGTGTTGCTGGTCAGAGAATTAGTGGAATATGGATCATCCGGGCAGGATGGGATCACTGTAATTGAGACCGGCCGCGGGTGAAACCGGGAGCTTCGCCGCCGCTCAAGAAAGAGTAATCTAACTATGAAACGGCCAACCCGTCAACCTTGATGGCGTATGGAACACGGTTTTTACCACGCCATCACCGTTGAGAAACCGCAACAGCCATGCTACCGTGGCTGCCATGCATCGATGTTCACCCAAAAATCAAAACCATGGTCTCGGTCGGATCTGGCTTGCACTTCATGGTGTACGGGAGTCCGGCCTGCATATCGATACCTTTTCCGCCCGGCGCGGCGAGGCCTGGTGCGTGTTCGGGGAAAATCGTTCCGGCACCGGCGTGCTGGTGGATATGCTGGTTCGTGACCAGGCTGGTGAACCCCGGTTTTTTCCTGATGGCGGTCGGTTGGCGCATCTGAGCTTTGCCCACCAGCAGGCATTGTACGAGCGCGAATTGCGCCGCGACGATACCGATTTTCTCGACCGGATCGATCCCGGCACCACGGTGCGTCAATTTATCGGGGCGGCGAAAGATGGTATGGCCCTGAGTAAGTGGTTCGGTCTGGGTTCTCTGCTTGACAGCGGCTATCGCCAGCTCAGCTCCGGTGAAAGCCGTAAATTATTGCTGCTGACGGCGATCGGCGGCGGCGCCGATTGTCTGGTATTGGAAAACCCCTTTGATGGTCTGGATGTGGCGGCACGCGGTGATCTGGCATCCATTTTTAGTGATCTGGCGGCAAGCGGTATCGGTATGCTGGTGATGCTTTCCAGCCGTTCCGACATTGGCGACTGGTGCAGTCATCTGGCCCTGATTGAAGGTGGCGCCATAACGGCGTGTTCAGAACGGGATGCGGTGCTAAAAACACTCCATCTTAGATCTGCGGGGAAAGCCTGGGAACTTTCACCTGAACGACCCAAAGCATCGCCCGGCGAGTCGGAGGAGGAACTCGTTCGACTGGTGCAAGGCCATGCCCGTTACGGCGAACGTCTTATCTTCGACAAGCTTTCCCTCACCATCCGTACGGGGTCTCATACCCTGGTCACCGGCGCCAATGGCGCGGGCAAGTCCACCCTATTGGCGCTGATTACCGGTGATCACCCCGATTGTTACACCAATGAGCTCTATCTTTTTGGTAAACGGCGCGGCAGCGGGGAATCGATTTGGCAGATCAAACAAGAAATGGGAATCGTCAGCCCGGCCCTGCACCGTGATTACCTGGTGCCCGGCTCCGCCCTGCAGGCGGTGACCTCGGGGTTTTTCGACTCCATCGGTCTCTACAGGAAGGCAAGCGGGTCCCAACTGGCGTCCGCCCGCCGCTGGCTGGAAGCCATTGGACTGGCCGACCGGGCAACCGTATCGTTTCGCACCCTGAGCTTTGCCGAACAGCGGCTGACCCTTATCGCCCGGGCGCTGATCAAAACCCCGAAACTGCTCATCCTCGATGAACCGACCCAGGGCCTCGACGATGCCAACCGAACCAGACTGCTGGATTTTCTCGAACACACCGCCGCCCGCCAGGGCTCCACCATCATCTTTGTAAGCCACCGCCAGGACGAATACCGCCCCTTTTTCGCACAGCGGATCGAAATGACACCGCAACCTCAGACAACCAGCACCCCGGGTGAATCGTGCCCCTCAACATAGATCGATTTGGTTTGCCTGGAAGACTTTCCCAAAAACTGAGAGCATTCGGGAGGATTCGATCTCCAGGTCGACCTGTAGTAAGGCGCCAAGATAGCGCGAGATCTATCTTGATACGCACGCCGCTTTTGTGTACCGGTCTTTTGTGGCTGGCACCAACGACTCCACCATTCTCGATTCCCCCCATCTCGGCCACCTCTGGGAAACGTTTGTCTTATCGGAACTGCGAAAATCTCTGTTTTTGCGACACCCGGAAGCGACCCTGTGGTTCTACCGGGATCAACAGAAAGAAGCCGACTTTGTGATTTCCTATGGCTCGAAATTGTATCTGCTCGATGCCAAGTGGAAGGAAATTCCGCCTCAATCAGCCTTTAAGAACCTGTGAGATATCCAGAGCTATTTCAGTGAGGCATCATCAAAGGTGTGTATGATAACGCCAAGCCAGGACAGCTTTCCCGTTGCACCTGAAAAACATGTCGTAAGCGGGTTTGCTATGGCGGACTATCAATGGCAATAAGCGCCGCCCACCTGTGACGTTACGATGACAACTGAATGACGGCCTCACTCATTTTGATATTATCTCCGTTTGCTCCAACTTGGTGTGCGTGGTGTCTCCATGGGTGCGGGTTCCATATTGTCATAGATAAAAATTTGACCCCAGGATGAGCGCCAACTCTCGAATCAACGCTCTACTCTACCCAGGATGAGCGCACAATTACATGTTGGTCAGTATCACACTGACACGCCGGTTCAATGCACGTCCCTCATCGGTCTGATTACTGGCGATCGGATCAGCTTTGCCGTACCACTGCAGGGTCACCCGACTCTTGTCGAGCTTGGCGTGAGTTAGCAGGTAATCACGTACGGCTTCCGAGCGTTTCTTGGACAGCGCCATGTGTCGCGCTGCGCTGCTAGAGGCCAAGATCCCCGCCCGGAGGACGGGGATCTTGGTTGAAGTGAACATTTAGCGGGTGCGGATCACTAATAAATAGTGGTCGCCTCGTTCCCGGAGACCGGGGTCTTGAGCTGATCACTGGTCAAAGAGACGCCAAATCGGACGTCCCCGACAGTTCTCGCGCGGACCTGGACATTGTATTGGATCTGCTCGCCAACTCCAAGGAAGGCTACGGGTGCCATACTCAGCTTTCGTCCGTTCAGCACACCATCGGTTGGACCAGCGGTGCTGAGATATTCCATTTCAGCCGGAATGTCGGCGACGATCTTGATATTGGTATCTGGTGCCGACCCCTGGTTGACAACGGTGATCGTGTAGGTGACCACGTCACCAATTTCGGCGGGATCGCCGGCGTCGACCAAAGTCGTCAGGATCGCCGGGATGCCGAGGATTTCAGTGACCGCGATGTCGGTCACTTTTTCGGCACACTCCGCGCTTGCCGAGACTGTGGAGCGAATGGTTTCGACGGCCGTTGCCTTCATCGCCACGCTCACGGTTTTTGACTCATTGATGCCAAGTGAACCAATCTGCCAGGTGGCGGTCGCGCCATCGGCAACCCCATTATCCGATGCCTGCATGAACTGGGCACCGCCGCCGGGAAGATCAACGGTCAATACGGTATTTTCGGCAACCGTATCGCCGATGTTTTTAACGGAATAGAAATGTTCGACGTTTCGGCCGAGATACTGGATATCTCTGGAGTCGGTGGAAACGGTCAGAACCGGCTGATAGATAAGTGTTTCGATGTTTTCAGATTCGGAAATCAACCCACCGTCGGCAGTCGCCACCGCAACGCTTGTGTGCCTGCCGGTCTCGACGCCTCTCGCCTCAACCGTAAACTTTCTCCTCTCTCCCGGAGCGAGGTTGCCGGCATCGATCTCAACCACCGTCTGGTTACCCTCAACGGTGCGCAGGCCACTGGGAATCTCGTCTCTGATACGGATGTTATTGGCCATTCCGGAACCCGGATTGACCACTTCATAGGTGAACCAGAAATCCTCACAAATATTGCCGTCGGTCTTGGCTGTTTTGATGAGCAAGAGGTCTGGATCAACGACCTTGGTCACCGCGCACATGGAGTTCTCGTAGGTCACCGAAACGCAGTCCGAGGCTGTCCCCACGGCCCCTGAGGTGGCCCGCACCCGAACGATTTCGGTCTGTTGAGGAGCGAGATCGCCGACCATCCATCTGAGCGAGCCGTCTTCACCTTTCATTACCGGGGGCGTCGAACTGACGATTTCCAAGTTTCGCGCACCCTCGTTGACAATCATCACATTCTGATGGGTCAATCCGGTCAGGTTGGTCACATGATACTCGTAGGTGTATACCCCATCCTTCAACACCTCTACCGGCATAACCTGGTGGACCATGATGGCACTGGTATTTTTGTTACCCGTTGGAAATGAGACCTCGGTCACATTCATTTTATCCATCACCTCCGGCGTATAGCCGGCCCAGCTTACCGATCTCTCTACCTTACCATCCGGCTCCTCAACCACCGTTTCGGTGACCATACCGACAGTGGGTTCTTCGATCGTCTCCTGCGCGGTTGCATCCGGCTGTTGTGCTAGGCTGGACTGATTCGTTGCACATCCGGCTAACATGCCGAACATACCAACAATAACAGTCACTGCCAGCAGTGTTCTGGCGTTGTTTTTCATGGTGCTCCTCCTTGGTTGATGAATTCGTATAAAGTGAGCCACACAGGGGAGTATGGCTCAGTAAAAGCAGAGCTATACTTCCCCCGCTTCCGGCTGCCGTTGCTGAAAATATTGTAATGCGCTCGCCAGTACCGCTGGAAATTGCCTTGGTTTGATTCCCTCATATCCGGTTCTACAGGGTGTCATCGGCATCTTTCTGGGCAGCGACGGCCTCCAGAATGGCTACTTCCGCTTCTTCAATAGAGTAGAGCGCCATCGCGATACACGCTTCAGCATAGTTGTGGGCGCGCTCAGCACGTTTCTCGAGTTTTTTGCGGTCGCGGTTTGCCTTCCACTCGGCAACAGCTGCCTGGGTCTCCTCCTTTTTACTGGCAATAAGCGCTTCCACCTGAGCTTTGGCAGCCGCGGCTTCTTGCTTCTTTGTTTCCATGGTTTGTTGCGCAACCTTCAATTTTGCCTGGATGGCGGCCTCAGTCTCTTTGTAAAGATCATCGAGATGGTCTTTGGTTGCCTTTAAATGGTCGATGCCGCCATCGAGTTTTGCGTGAAGTTGTTTCCCCAGTTCGGCAAGTTTATCGTTCATGATTCTCTCCTCATTTTTTGATGGATAACTGGCGTACCTGAAATTATTTTCCGGCCACCGCTTTACCTCATATGTTGATTTCTCTTTCCAAGTACTCAATTGCTCTGCTCAGTTCATCTGCACCCCAGCCACCATCTCACGGCGCCGCCGCCACCCGTATCCCTCGGGTTATCTGTTTCGGCGCATCCCACCGACCAGGGCGGAGCCGATTGCCCCGGCCACGGCGCCCTTGCCGACATCACCGGCGATCGCGCCAACAATCGCCCCTTTTGGCGGCGGCCGATCCGTTGACCGGGGTGAAAACGCCCAGACGCGTGGTGTTGACCGACTGTGTCACTGCCGGCAAGCCGAAAAGAAGAGCAGTCCCCAAGCCCAGTGCCACTATGGTGAGCAATGCGGCCTCGCCCACAATCAACGGAAAGACGCGCACCGGCCGGAGGACGGCCACCTTTCCGCGTAATGTCACGGTGAGAACTAAAAACTACAGTTGTTCTCCCGTAAATTACCCAAAAGGCGTATTTAGGGAGTATTTTGAAGGCCGCTCGTCACCTGCGCCTTTCGGAATGAGAGGCGAATCCCGGCAGAGCCTCGGCGGTCGACGTCACATCATATGTTCCGGCAGCCAGGTGGTGATGGCTGGAAATGCCAATAGCAGCGCAATCGTGATCAGATCAAAAACAATAAAGGGAATGATGCCTCGGTAGAGCTCACCTGTGGGGATGGGTTCATCGCTGGCGGCCAACACGGTGAACAGATTGAGGCCGAAAGGGGGGGATACCGCGGCGATTTCGAGCAGCTTGAAGATGATCACGGCAAAAAGAATCGGGTTGATGCCCAACGACTCGGCAATGGGATGGAGAAACGGCATGGTGACGACGAGCATGGAGATGGTGTCCATGAACATGCCGAGAAACAGAAACAACACAACGACCGAAAGAAGAAATGCATGCTTGGTCAGGCCGATCTGTAACACCAGTTCGGCAATCGCCGGAATGAAGCCGGCGACCGTCAGGAAACGGCTGAAGAGCATCCCCCCCACGACGATCAAAAACAGAACAGCCGAAATCTCGATGGTCCGGTTCAGGCAATCCCAAAGGGTCGACAGACCGATCCGTCGCTGCAGCAAGACGATCAGAATGGCACTGGTGGCACCGATCCCACCCGCTGCCGATGGGGGGGTCCACCCCATGAAGATGCCGCCCACAACCAGTATAAAAAGGGCGAGAATCGGCCACAGCCGCCGCAACCCGGAAAATCGCTCCTTCCAGCCGTAGCGTGCCGATGGCGCCGGCGCCCAGTTTTTGAACAGCCGTACAGAAACCGCGATGCCCACGACATAAACCACCGTGGTTAAAATTCCCGGGAAAAGGCCGGCAAGCAGCAGTCGACCAATGGATTGCCCGGTAACGACGGCATAGATAACAACGGTGATTGACGGCGGGATCAGTGACGCCAGGGTACCCGCCGCGCCAATGGCCGCCGCCCCGACACCGGCCTGGTATCCATGTCGCACCATCTCCGGCAGTGCGATTCGGGTGAACACCGCCGCGTTGACCGCCGAGGAACCGGAAACCGCGCCGAACGCCGCCGATGCCACGGTGGTGACCATCAACAGGCTGCCTCGCAAAGATGAGAACCAGCGATGGATGAAGTTGTATAAGTCTGTCACAATCCCCGCTGAAGAGATCACCATTCCCATGAGAATAAACATCGGGACCGCCACCAGCGTGTAGGAGGTTGCCAAAGCATAGGGAAGGGTCGTGAGTGTGATCAGCGCCATCGAGGGTTCGGCCACCAGCCAGAGACCAGTCAATGCAACCACCCCCATGGCAATGCCCACCGGGACGCCGATGGCTGAAATGGCCAGCAGGACGATCATGGCCGTTATTCCGATCAAGATGGGGGTCATACCGACCGCTGCCCTTTCCGGGACTCCGACTTCAAATTGTCAACCCCAAAGACGGAACGCGCCAAGAGGGCAAAAGAAGCAACCGTAGCGACGAGCAGCCCCAAAAAAACAACGAATTTGACGGGATAAAGTGGGAGGGGGAAAAGACTGGCGGCGATCTCCCCCATGGCCCAGCTTTTGGCTGCCGTATGCCCCATCTGCCAGGTCCACAGTGCAAAGAAAACGGTCGTGAACAATAAAGAGATCACGCGGCATAAGCAAAGCGCCGAAGATCCCAGGCGGTTGAGCAGAATGTCCACCCGGATATGGCTCCCTTTAGCTGTGGCAGCCGACAAGCCGAGAAACAGGACCACGGCCAGGCCGGCTTCCGACAGTTCGAGGATGCCGGGTATGGGGGCGTTCAGGATTCTGGTGGCCAACACGTCCATGCTCCCCAGAAGGGCAAGGGCCAGAAGGATCAGGGACCCAGTGGTCGCGGCCATCCGGATCGCCAGCGCGAGCGCTTTGTCGAATCCATTTACCCGGGTTGAATTCGGATCTTTCATTCATGCCCCTGCGCCAAACGTGTCCTTAAAAAATCCCCATACTTTCGGGCGGGTGCTTCATACGGTTTGGCAAACGCCGCCACGCTTTGCTCAACCAGCTCGATGGGATCTGGCACCGCTTTTTCCAATTGTTCCTGCTCTTGAAAATGAACCAGTACCGCTCCGGCGGACAGCATCATATCCAGCGCTTGTCGATCGAATTCTCCGACGATTTTATCCGAAAGCCTCTCCGCCTCGAGGCCGATCTGCCTGCACAGTTCTTGAAAATCCGGAGGCCAGCTGTTCCAGAGGTCCAGATTGATAAAGGTCCCATAACCGACGATGGCACCGAAGTTCACATCGCTGATATATGGGGCCACTTCGAACAATTTATATATGTAAAATCCGGTCCACGGCAGATACACGGTGTTGATTCTCACATTAAATGCACAGCATTTGTCTGAATATCTTACCAGTGATATCAGAATATTTTGCAGGCGTCCCCCCCGGGCGTGCGTCGCGTAGCGCCGCCCGGGGGGAGCATCTCGGCACGACTAGAGTACAGATTTACTCAGAACAATGCATCATATTCTGAGTCCTTCTTCTCTGCGTAGTGTCCGTGTCCAGATTGATCAGTGGTTACGAGTCGGCAATACTGTTTGACGATACGGTTTAGTTCTTCAGCCAGTTCAAGCAATTCGGCAAGAAACTGGATGGTCTGTTCAGGTTTCATGATGTGCTCCTTGTGTTTGATGGTTGAATTACAGCAGCTCCGAGTCGGCACACCGAACATGCTCCGCTGTTACCTCTTGTGTTTTTTCGGCGGCAGCGGCGATCATGGCGCCGCGGGCAAGATGGTTGGCTTTGCGAAAGAGCCCGCCGGAGCCCTGATGAATGGCGGTTACCGCCTGTTCGGTAAAGGGTGAGTTTTTTATTCCGACAATGGTGAGATGATGGTCCAGATACTCACCCATCGCCTGGCGGGTGACCGCCGGCAGATGACTTCTGGCAACAATGCGAGAAGCCAGCGGTATGGCGGTACGGTAGAGCAGGTTTTCCGCCAGGTTATTCTGGCCGGCCAGCACCATGGGCAGCCACGGTTTGGAGTCGGCTTCGAACTGGGTGATGGTATGGAGCTCGGCAAAGACATCGAGGCGCAGCAGTGAGGCCTCATCGATAATCAGCAGGGGTTGCTGCTTTTTACCGGCGACCAGGCTGTCGATCTGTGCTCTGATCAGCCGGGTCAATACGGCCCGTGAGGACGATGCGGTAGCGATGTCAAGCTCGGCCAGGAGCTGGCGGTAGAGTTCGAGAATAGAGCCGGCTGAAGCGGTGACCCACAGGGTCTTGTACCGAGAGTGATGAAGCGTTCCACAGCTGTAGCGCACGGCGGTTGATTTGCCGGCGCCGACTTCGCCGGTGACAAGCATGATGGCGCCCAGACGCAAGACATAGTCGAGGCGTTGCTGGACGCCGAGCAATTCCGGGGTGGTGAGCACCTGCTCAAGGGCGAGATCAGCCCTGAAGGGCTCCGCACTGAGGCCGAAGAAAGTTCGATAGCTCATGATCCACCTCCGTCGGCGCCAGGATCAAAGGGCAGCCGTCCCGGCCGGCATGTCGAGGTTTCGGCGAGCATCTCTTCACCGCCGTTTTTGGTTCGTTTCACCAGGGTGTTGACCACCAGATCAACCGGCCTGAGCAGACCACACGACTGCCCCTTACAGAAGATTTCGACCCGTTCCGGCCGATCATCGTTGAACAAGAGCGTGACCCGTTCACCGATCAATTGAACCGGGGCTTCGAAGAGTCGTCCGTCGATGGTGACGACCCGGTCTTTGCTGACCCGGCGCCGCACTTCTTTACGGAAGTGATCAGTAAGATCAGCGGGTGCTTCGCGAATCATTTCAAGATGAGCGGCAAAGCGGTTGAACGGGGTCATCGCGGTGACCGAATGAACCCGATGCAGATAGTCCGTTTCCAGCCAGTGCTGGAACCGCTCATTGAGCTGAGCAAGGGTGTCGGGTTGGTCATCGAGGCGCGAGATAAACCGGGATCTGACGGTGCGAAAGAAGCGCTCGATCTTGCCGCGCCCCTGTGGGGTATAGGGGCGGCTGTGGATCAGGGCGATGCCGAGCGAGGCACAGATTCGTTCGAGATGGCGTGAGCGAAAGGCGGCGCCGTTGTCCACGTAGAGTTTACGCGGCAGTCCTCTGGTAAGCAGGGCCTGGCGAAAGACCTGGAGCCAGGATTCGAGTTTTTCCGAAGAGAAGAACTCGCCGTGGGTAATGAACCGGGAATGATCGTCAAGAATGGCGATCAGATACGCTTTGCGCCTTTTGCCGGTGCCTTTTACCAGCGGGCCGTGCATGATATCTGATTGCCAGATATCGTTGGGGAATTCGGCCTCGTAACGCCGTCGATCCACCGGGGCTCGCTTGTGCAGAGCGGCGCTGTCAAGCTTTTCCTGGGTGAGGATGCGATAGGCGGTGGAGAGACTCAGGGTCGTGCCGGGTGTGATTACTTGTTTTTCAGCAAGTGCTTGCACCAGCCGCCAGACCGGCCAACCTGGTTGTTCTTTGCGCAACCGGATCAGGGCGCCGCGAGTCTCATCATCGACCGTGCGAGAGCATCCCCGGTCGCACCGCCTGGCCGGCATCAAGGCACTGAGCTCGCGGCCGCCCCGCTCATAGAGTCGCAGCCAGCGCCTGACGGTGGCTGCCGACACCCGGGTGCGATGAGAGCCGGGGATATGCCAGTGCTGCTCACTTTTTTGATAGATGAGTTCGGTCAACTCACCGGGTTCGAGTCGTGATGCAACCAACTCGCTGATGACTCCGAAGCGAAACAGGGCAACTTCGGTACGTAAGGCTTCGTCTTCCATGGGCGTCCTCCTGGGTATGGGGTATCAGAGTCGGGTTATCCGAGTCTGTCTGCCGATACCATGCTCAGAGGCCGCCGGGCAGAGCTACAATACGGTAGGGTGGGTCATGGATGTGTCGATTGTCATGGTGTATTGCTTGGGTGACCGGGATGATGTTTCGTGCAATGAGTCGAGTGAATCCTTCCCGGTGGGTAAGCTGAGTGGACATCCCGAAGACCAGCCGAATCATCCGACCTAGCCGACGCCACCACTGGCGTTGGCGCGAACGCGGCAGATCGGGCCGCCAGCGTTTTGTGCTCTGTCGGTGGGTAATTGCCTGGTGAATCTCAGCACTGGAACTGCGATACCGGGGCCAATACCCCTGTGGTTTCAACCGATGAACGGCGCGGCACTGCGAACAGAACAGACGTCGAAGATAGACACAATGAGAAAGGCAGCTAAACCAGGCGACAACAAATCCATGCCACCACAACCGTCCACCGCACCGGGGACAGCACGATGGTTTATTCCAGGGGTAGGCGGTGCCGAGACGAGCAATTTCCTTGACGGATGCGGCAACAAACAGTACCACAAGGCAACTCCTTTCAGGAAGTAGGTTTCCTGCCTGGAGGGCTGCCGGGGCCGTGTCCACGGCCCCGGCAGCCACCACTCACGAGGGGTGTACAATAACGTTACGAGAAATCAAAATAATCTGCAGTGTCACCACCCACTGCTAACAGATTCTGACAAAAAAGGCTGGTTTTATTTTAGATAATCTGGGGTTCAACAT
>JAEPEX010000087.1_pt1 | contig 58866 bp, 78 predicted proteins | sample 9130951 | NCBI WGS metagenome assembly JAEPEX01 (sample SAMN17228542, study PRJNA684324) | microbial mat metagenome | biome: saline marsh[ENVO:00000054]; feature: microbial feature [ENVO:01000007], biofilm[ENVO:00002034], sulphate-reducing...; material: estuarine water [ENVO:01000301]|estuarine... | reverse complement strand
CTACGACACGAAGGACATCGGAAGTTCCCTCAAAGACGCAAGCCGCTCTCGTATCACCGCCCGATCACCGAGCGGTCAGACGTGATGGGGTTCAACGACATCTTCACGCAGCTCTCTGTGCTGAAGCTCGCGGTCTATGCGCCGATCAGCTACATCCTGCCCAGCCGTCTGCGGAAGTATGAGGAAATCTACGACACGCAGGTCGAAGGCGGACGCGCAAGCTCAGACAGGCCGATCGTGAGCGCAGCCTTCAGGCGCTCATGACGACCAACCTGCTGAAAACGCCTGGAGAGCTCGGTCGCAGCGTTCCGTCTCACGCTTCGGTCGCTCGGCGGCGCCAACATCTCGCGCACGCTCGATGCGATAGACGATTTCGAGAAAACCGGACGCGGCGACAGCGTAAGTGACTACCTTGCAAACGTGAGCGATTTCGACCCGGAAGATGACGACCTCTCCGGCCTCGACGAGTTCACGGTCGGAAAGAAGGTCCAGATCAGCCTCGCCGATATGGATCTGCCATCGTGGAAGCACGACTTGGCTGCGGACCTCGTCCTGATCGAGGCTCTGATCGCCTCGATGGAGAAGGTCAAACCGGCGGACGACGCCAAGCTCCAGCACCTGCTTGCCCTCATCAGGCAGAAAGTGGACGAGCCGCTGAACCCCGGAAACCGGAAGGTGCTGGTATTCACCGCCTTCGCGGACACGGCCAACTACCTCTTCGAGAAACCTGGCACCCTTTGCCTGTGGATCGGCATGCAAAATTGACCCTCATCTTGGGGTGATCGGCGTCCAAAAGTGACCCCCCTGATACTTCTGCTCAGAAGCTTCCTCTGGAACGAGAGGGAGCAGTCAGGGGATGTTGGTTGTGGGTGACCGTCCGGTGTCGCCGCTCTGGCGCTCGTCCCGCGTGACCTGTTACGCTGCTTTGGCAGCGTAACGCCAGGGGAGCAACTCGTCCAGCCGAGTGATCTTGTGATTCGGCAATTTGGCCCAGCACCCAGGTGAGCCAGGCCTGGGGGTCTACGTTGTTCAGTTTGGCGGTTTCGATCAGCGTGAAGCGATAGCCATGGTTTTTCCACCACGCGCGGAGCCTGAAACATCCAATTTTTTCGCCCGATGGCCACCGGTTTGACAGCGCGCTCGGCTGCGTTGTTGTCCAGATCCAGTGGCCGTTGCTGAGATATGGCCGCGCCTTCGGCATCCGGCCCAGGGCATAGCGGATGGCCTGGGCCAGGGGAGATTTGCCTGATAGCCTGGGCCAGTTGCGCATGCAACCACTCTTCAAGTTGGTCAAAGATCGGCTTTGCCCTGGCCTGCCGCACGGCGGCCCGGTACTCGGGAGCCATGCCCCTGATTTCCTTCTCTATGGCGTAGAGTAGGGCAATCCGGCGGATGGCCTCTTCGGCGATGGGCGCTGCCTTGCGAGGCGAAAACATCCACGAACTTACGCCGCACGTGCGCCATGCACGCCATCTCATCGGCTTTGTCATCGCCGAACAGCCCGTTGAACCCGGAGTATCCATCCGCATGCACCCAGCCCTTGTAGCCCAAGAGGTGAGAGACGGGATGTTCACCCTTACGGTCCACCGTGAACTGGTACCAGACACAGGGCGGCGATTGCCCGGACCAAGGGCGTTCATCCACGCACCATAGGTCCAAACCCGCGCCGTTTTTGTCTTCTTGTTGCCGGGGGCCAGCATCTTCACCGGGGTATCGTCTGCGAAAAGGGCAGCGCCCCTGGCGCACGATCCGCCCAATCGCATCGGCCAGCGGTTCCAGCAGAGCCGTGGATCGGCCAACCCAGTCAGCCATGGTGGAGCGGTCCAGATCGATACCTTCACGGGCAAATATCTGGCTCAGGCGATAGAGCGGTAGGTGATCGGCATATTTGCTGACCAGAACATGGGCCAGCAAGCCGGGTCCTGCCGCCCACGCTCAATCGGACGCGATGGCAGCGGCGATTGCACGATGGCTTCGCAGCACGAACAGGCCTTGCGCGGGCGGATGATCCGCTTCACCTTGAAGCGTCCTGGCACATATTCCAGCTCTTCGGTCACATCCTCGCCCAGAGTACGCAGGGTTCCACCGCACCGACCGCAATCATCGCCAGGCGACAGTTCTTCGTCTTCCCGATCCAGATGATCCGGCAAAGGCTTGCGGCTGTGCTGGCGCTTCGACTTCCCGGCATCCTTTGTCGGGGATGGCGGGTTGGCCTGCGCCTCTGCCGCCTGGACGATCTCGGCGTCCTCCTGCAGGTCGAGACGGAGTTGGTCGAGACCTTCGGATTTGCTGCCAAAGCGATGGCGGTTGGCGCCGTGAAGCTGGTGCTGAAGTTGCTCGACCTTGAGGCTCAGCGCCTTCACCTCGTTGGCCAGAAGACGGTTCACCGCCTTCAGCTCGGCGGGGTCTTCAGGGGTGATATCGAGATCTTTCAGCATCCCCATTCCATACCACTTCAAGGATCAAACGTGAATCCCTAAAGCGATCAAAGGCTTGTATTTATTGCATTACCCAACACTCAGCGGGCGCCACGTCCTGTTGGGCATCCGCCAGTCTATGCCCTCCAACAGCATGGACAGTTGCGCAGGCGTGACCGCAATCTTGCCATCCTTGGCTGCTGGCCAAACAAACCGGCCCTTCTCAAGCCGTTTGCTGAAAAGGCATGCCCCCTGGGCATCCCACCAGATAATCTTCAACAGGTCGCCACGCCGACCACGGAACACGAACAGATGGCCGGAATAGGGATCAAGCTCCAAAACCTTCTCGGCCTGCGCCGCCAGCGTATTAAACCCACGCCGCATGTCGGTCACGCCCGCCGCCAGCCAGACCCGCGTGTTGGCCGGAACCGGGATCACGCCGACAGCCCCCGGATTAGCCGCGCCAGCGTATCGGGATCATAGCAGCCGCTGATCCGCATCCGGTGACCGCCTGCAAGCTCGATCTCGATGTGGTTGGGTACAGCGGTTGCGATCTCTGGAGCCTTCGCCTCAGCGACGATCTCCACCGGCAGAAAGCGCGGTTCCACCGGAGGCGACGGCACCGCCGCCGGATCCGACGCGTATCGGGGGTCGCGCAGCCACTTGAAGATCAGGTTCGCGTTCACCGCGTAGCGCCGCGCCACCTGCGCCACGGAAACGCCCGGCGCCGTCGTCTGGAAACAGATCGACCGCTTCTCATCATCCGTCCAAAGCCGCTTCGTCCGACGCGCCACGCCATCACCATAGTGTCCACTATCGATGGTGGACACTATCCGCCTCTATCCGCCAGCGGCAGAGCGGTCAGACCGGACGCTTACGGTTGTGGAGACGATCGCGAAGATCAGGCGGGCGCATTTCGTCGATGGCAAGTCGATCAAGCAGATTTGCCGGGAGCTGCGGGTGTCGCGGAACACGGTGCGCAAGGTCATCCGATCGGGCGCGACCGAGTTCACCTACGATCGCACGACTCAGCCCCGACCGAAGATTGACCCCTGGCGATCGGATCTGGACGCGATGCTGGCCGAGAATGCCCGGCGACCGAAGCGGGAGCGTCTGACCGTCATTCGGATCTACGAAGAGCTGCGGAACCGCGGCTATGGCGGCGGCTATGATGCCATTCGGCGCTACGCGGCCGGTTGGTCGAAGGTGGCGCAGGAAGCCTCGGCCAGTGCCTATGTTCCGCTGAGCTTCGATGCGGGCGAGGCCTACCAGTTCGACTGGAGCCATGAGATCGTGATCCCTCGATGGCGTGACGGTGACGGTCAAGGTGGCCCATGTCCGCCTGTGTCACAGCCGGATGCCGTTCGTGCGGGCCTATCCCCGCGAGACGCAGGAGATGGTGTTCCGATGCCCATGACAGGGCGTTCGCCTTCTTCGGCGGCGCCTGCGCGCGGGGCATCTACGACAACATGAAGACGGCGGTGGACACGATCTTCGTGGGCAAGGATCGCGCCTACAATCCGCCGTTTCCAGCAGATGTGCGGACATTACCTGGTCGATCCGGTGGCGTGCACAACCGGCGTCGGGCTGGAGAAGGGGGCAGGTTGAGAACCAGGTGGCGTGCTCCGCCGACGGTTCTTCGTGCCGCGGCCGAAGTTCAAATCCTTTGCCGAGCTGAATGCCTGGCTCGGGGACCGGTGCATTGCCTATGCCAAGGCGAACCGGCACCCCGACATTCCGGACAAGACGATCTGGAGGTGTTCGAAGAGGAGCGGTCGAGCCTGGTGCCGTATGTCGGTCCGTTCGATGGATTCCACGCCGTCCCGGCGTCGGTGTCCAAGACCTGCCTCGTGCGCTTCGACAAGAACCGCTACTCGGTCGACGCCCGTGCGGTCGGCGGCCCGTCGAGATCCGCGCCTATGCCGACCGCCTGGAATGCTGGCAGGACGGTCAGGTCGTGGGGCGGCATGAGCGCGCCTTCGGTCGCGGCAAGACGATCTACGATCCGCTTCATTACATCCCGGTTCTGGCGCGCAAACCAGGCGCCTTGCGCAACGGAGCCCCCTTCAAGGACTGGGACCTGCCACCGGCCCTGCGCCGGGTTCAGCGCAAGCTCGAACGCCAGCCCGGCGGGCGACCGGCAGGTGGTCGAGATCCTCGGGGCCGTGCTCACCGACGGGCTGGAGGCCGTCGAAGCCGCCTGCTCCGAGGCTTTGGCCCACAACGTCCATTCCGCCGGCGTCGTTCTGAACATCCTGGCGCGTCGCCGCGAACCGCCACCGCCCCTGACAATCACGACGCCGGATGCACTGAAGTTGGGCCGCGAGCCCGCGGCCCAATTGCGATCGCTACGACAGCCTGAGGGAGAAACCGCGAATGGAACGATCACAGGTGCTGGACGCCATGGGTCAGCTGAAGCTTTACGGCATGAGGACGGCCTACGACGAGATCATCGCCACGGCGGTGAAGCGACAGCACGAACCCCAACGGATCATCGGCGATTTGCTGACCGCCGAGATCAGTGAGAAGCAGGCGGCGCTCGATCAAGTACCAGATGACCATCGCCAAGTTGCCGCTGGCTAAGGAGATCAAGGAGTTCGACTTCGAGGCGGCCGAGGTCAACGAGACCCTGATCCGGGATCTGGCCACCGGAGACTTCCTCGATCATCAACGCAACCTCGTGCTGATCGGCGGCACCGCACAGGAAAGACCCATCTCGCGGTCAGCATCGCGCGCGCCTGCATCAGAAACGGCCGCCGGGCCGGTTCTTCAACGTCGTCGATCTGGTCAATAAGCTCGACGCGGAAGCCCGGGCCGAACGGCAGGGCCGCACCGCAGACCTGATCTCCCGCCTGGACTTCCTGATCCTGGACGAACTCGGCTATCTTCCGTTCGCCCAGACCGGCGGTCAGCTCCTGTTCCATCTGATCAGCAAGCTCTACGAGCGCACCTCGATCATCGTGACGACAAACCTGGCGTTCGGCGAATGGCCCACCGTCTTCGGAGACGCGAAGATGACCACCGCGCTGGCTCGACCGCCTGACCCATCACTGCGAGATCGTCGAGACCGGGAACGAAAGCTGGCGCTTCAAAAAACCGGGCATAGCGCAAACCGAACCCCCGCTGGCCCGCCGCCGCTGCGTTACATGAGGACTACGCAGCGCCGGGCCAGCTTAGCTCCAGGGGGTCAATTTTGGGCGCCGATAAGGGGTCACGATTCAATGCCGATTGACATACATGGGAACGCCAAGACAACGAAGAAGCCAACGCCTTGCTGGCTGATATCGCCTTGCCAGAAACGGCCTACTACGCCGACCTTCGCACCCTTCTCCACGCCATTTTCTGGAAATGCGCCCATCGCGCAGGCCATCGGCCGCATGGACCGTTTGCGCCGCGCCCATGGGGAAACATCCTTCACCGCCGCTCAAGTCACCGAGTTCGTGCGCGACTCCGTTCGAAGCCGTTCGCGGCTAGGCTTCCGGCGGCAACATGGTCATCTTGTTATGACAATCCAGCGCGCCAAGAACCGCGAGTTTCCGAGCGTGATCGTGCTATGGCCGCACACCGCCACAGGAAGCGAGGAGCATCTGCGCCGATTGCTCTACAACGGCATCACGCGGCGCGCGCAGAGCCATTGCAACCGTGATTGTACTCGGTCAGAATCGTATGAACGCGCCACCGTTCGCGCCCGCGCCCGCGCCCGCTCTATGACTGTTTTCTGCCCGGACTTGGTGCCGCGTAGATTCTATTCGATTTAACAGTCCATTTAGATCAAGAATGCGTCGGGGGGCCGACACGCCTGCGCCTGATCCCGCATCACCGCATAGTCTGACAGCATATTCGCGAGCACCGAGTTCCTCCGGCAGCAAAGCCAGTTCTTCCGCGGCCCGCGCCTGGAATCTCCCGGCTGTACTCGACGACCGGCGGACAGGCGCCGAGCCTTCCGGTATCAGAACCGCCCGTCGCGCAGCCGCTCAGCCAGATCGTCGGCGAGAGCGAGGACGACGCGCCGCCGCCTCAAGCATCTGTCGATGCACATCATGTTGCCTTCTCCGTGGTCTCGAAGTCGTTCGGCGAGGCGTCCGCTGCGCTCGCCGGAGCTGCGAAGCGACAGCAGGAACAGAAGCACGGCAAGGACGATGGCGCCGTAGCGGAGAGCCGTCCGGGGCCCACGGGTTGGTGGCGAACCCAGCGAGGAGCACCCGAATCATCGGCGGCCCCCGCTTCCAATCGTCCAGCCGCGCGTAGATCGTGACCGCGAATGCCTCCGAGCGCCACGGCGATGAACACCCAGCGGAGCGTGTCGAGATACGGCACCAGCGGCAGGATGGCGGTCTGGGTCTCGGCCAGGACGCTCTGCGCACCTCGACCCGGCCGCGCCCAGCGTCGCCACGCCCGCCGCGCCACCGCCCTTCATGGTGCGGCTGTCGGCCAGCACCTCGCGCGCGGGCGGCGTCTCGGCTGCAAATGCCGTCGCCCGGACCGGGAACCGCTCGCCCCACTGACGCGCGGGGCCGAGGTCGACAGTGGATGAACCCCGAGCGCGGGTAGAAAGCCGAAGCCGAGGAACCCGACCTCGCGCGCCGCCCGCCTCGAACGCCACCGGATCGTGGTTCGCCATGGCGATGTCGAAGGCGGCGCCGTCGAGATGCTTCGACCGGGTCGCGCCGCCGACGGCGCGGTTGTGCTCGGGGCTGCGATAGGCGGAGCGGACGATCAGCGGCTTGCCCAGCCGGTCGCGCAGCGCCTGCAGCTGTCGAGCGCCGGGCTCGTTGATCAGCAGCTTGCCGGTGCCCCGGCAGGCGATCTCGGCCGGGCTGAAGTTCGGCCAGCGCCAGGCGCTCTCTCGGCACGTCGCGCCAATGGCGGTGGAAGGTCGTGGTCATGGGGTCCTCCGAAAACGATGAAAAACCCCGCCTTCGAGGGCGGGTGCGGTTGCGGCTGATGAATGGGGATGGGGCGCGGCTACGGGCCGCCGCCGAAGATCTTCAGCTTGATGGCGATGCCGCAGCAGCGCCAGCATGACGCCGGTGGTGATCATGCGGACGGCGTCTGCATCGCGGTGCGGCGGACCAGCCGGATGCAGTCCACCAGGGAGCGCAGATCGCGGATGTCGAGCGCGGCCTCGTCGCCGTCGAGGACCGACATCGGCGAGCGCGCGCTTCGCGCCTTCCTCGGCCGCCCGCGTCAGGATCGCCTCGAACTCGGCGTCGGGCATGCGCACGAAGCCCTCGGATCGGGGTGGTGTCATTAGGATCCTCCTTCGCCGCTCAGCCGACCTTGCAGCCCCAGAAGGACGTGTGGTCGGCGGCGAAGTAGCCGTCCGCGACCCGGAAATACCCCTGCAGCTCGACGGTATCGCCGCGGTGAGCGGGACCATGGTCTGCAGCCAGATCGCGGTGGCGAGCGAGACATGGGTGGCGGAGATTTCGCCGAGGGAGCCGCGGATTTCGGTCGTGCCGTTCAGCACCGAGCCGCCCGCGCATCCGCGCCGTGGCGCTGGCGTTGATCTTGTAGAGCAGCGTCGCGCCGAAGAGGTAGGTGCCGTCCGACGGGCGCCACGAAGTGGTTGTTCGCGGCGTCGAACGCGCCCTGATCGTTGTAGTCGGTGTTGTTGAGGCCGATCTTCGTCCAGGTCCCGACGCCCGACGTAGTTGTCGTAGTTGTGTCCAGCCTTGAACCGCGGCAGCCGGGGCTGGTCGACGATGCCGGTCGCGTTGTCGACGCTGAGCCCGTCGAAGAAGGTGCTGCCGTCGGCGGAGACCGCGAGGCGGAAGCCTGTCCGAGCCGAACAGCCCGACCAGCGCCTTGGTCACGAAGCCGGTCTGCAGGTCAGGCCGAGATCGTCGCCCAGCGGCCTCCTTGTTCATGGTGTAGAACAGATCGCCCGTGCCGCCCTCGGCCACGGTCTTCGCGGTCCAGAGCGCCGGCGTTGCAGCTTGGCCGAGAACGGGTTCGACGGCATCGGCCGTGGTGCCGAGCCCGAGCAGCGCGAGGTTCTGCAGCGCGGCCGGGTGTGTCCGACCCAGCCCGCGCCGTCATAGACCAGCAGCAGGCCCTCGTCCTCGACCCACGCCCGCCAGCCGGTCGCGGCGGCAGGCGCAGCCAGGCGCCGTCCGGTCCAGAGCGCGACGTTCAGATCCCAGCCGCCCAGTCGCCCGGTCGCGCCCGAGCCGACGATGTAGCGGTCGCCGTCGGCGGGCTTCCGGCGGCGCGGTCAGGTCCCGGTCGAGACCGAGAGCTGGACGAGCCCGTCGAGGATGCCGCAGCGCCTCGTTGTGGGTGACATGCTTCTGGGCCTGCGCCGCCAGGATGTAGGGCAGCAGGAGATGGGTCGTGGCGTCGGACATGGGGTGGCCTTCAGAAGATCAGGCGTGACGGTCTTGGGCGCGCCCGCCCCACAAGGGCGGAGAGCTGGAAGATGCGGATGTCGAGCGTGTCGCCGGGCGAGCAGCGCGCCCCAATCGGCGGTCTGCTGGCGGCGGTGTAGACCGCGCTGGTGGTGGCGGTGCTCAGCACCCGCTTCACGGTGGCGCCGTCGAGGATCTCGACCTCGTAGGCTTCCAGTTCCTCGCCGAGCGGCACCTCGAGCCCGCCCCAGCTGTCGGCCGCGAGCTGCGCGGACCGGCGCGTCCAGCGGATCGTCAGATCGCCGGCGCGCGCGGCGCTGCGCCACGGCTGCTCGACATGGGCGACGAGAACGGCCGCAGCCCACGCCCTGCGGCGGGAAGGCCTGCGCGACATAGGTCTCGTCGCTGACCGGGCGGCTCGCGGGCCAATGCGCCAGTTCCACGGGATGCCGAGATCGGCCTCGGCGATCGGCAGGTGACGAGGCTGGTCGTCGAGCACCACGACCCGCGCGCCAGCAGGCGCCGGATTGCCCATGGCGCCTTCCGGTGCCGCGCTGGCCGCGCAGGAGCCGGGTCAGCCGTACCGGCCGGCGTGCCAGCAGCTCGGCCGCGCCCGCCTGCACGATCTCCCAGACGCCGGGCGCGCTCTCGATGGCGAGCGCAGTTCGGCCGCCGAACAGCGTCAGATCCGTGACAGCTCTCCAGCGTGCCGGTCAGCAGATCGACCACCAGCGCATTGCCGAGGTCGAAGCGCGACGTCGGCCCCGCGTAGAAGTCCGAGACCAGCGCCCGATCCGGGCGCGGACTGAGCCGTTGTCAGCAACTCGAAGCCATCGGTCGAGGGCTCCGGAAGACGGCAATCTCGCCCGGCCAGGGAACGGCGTGCGCCGCAATGAGAGGCCGATGCGCGGGCTGGTCCTCGGTCAGCTGCGGCAGGTCCATGAGCACCGCATCCGGCGCGCCGAACACGACCGCGCGGGTCAACGACGCCGCGCGGGGGTTCCCGGGCGGCAGATCGTAGGTCGCCCGGTCCTGGCGCACCGCCTCGATACCGCGCGCCTCGGCGTCGGCGATGGAGACGAGCCGCAGATCCACCAGCCGCCCGTCATGCTCGAGCCGGATCGCGTCGGCCGGATCGAGCGCGAGCCGCGAGGGCGGCAGGCGGAAGACCGCGCTCTCGCGTCCCGTCCAGGCTTCCATCAGCGCGCGGCGGCAACGCCGTTCGGCCTCCTCGGGCGGGACCGCCATCGGGAAGCTCTCCGAGGCGATCCGGGTCGTGTCGACGGTGATGCGCCGGCGCCTCGACGAGGGCCGCGTCGTAATCTTCGTCCGCCCGCGCGACCTGCCATTTCAGCGCCTGCGGCAGTTCGGTCTCCTGGCCCCGTGTCAGTTCCAGCACGTCGCCCGTCGCGGGCGGCCACAAGATCGTCGGGCGCGAGAGTGGCGACGGAGGGCTCGGCCGCGCATGACGAAGCGGATCACGCCCCTCGGTCTCCACAGCGTCGAAGCCGAAATGCCGCGAGAGCGTGGTGATCGAGGCGCGCGGGCTTTCGAGGGCGGTGATGGCGTAGCCCTCGACCGCGCCCCAGAGGCCGGAGACGTCGATCCGGCTCTCGGGCAACCCGGCGCGCAGGCAGAGGTGGCGGACAAGGGCCGCGAGCGACACTGCGCCGAGCCGACCGGTCAGCCAGTGCCCGAGCCGCCAGTTGCCGCCGTCCGTCCAGACGTCGGTCAACGCCGGGAAGAAGGGATAGGGCCGCGCGTCCCAGGTCCAGGCGGCGCATTCGGGGATGTGCACCATCCGGCCGCCGTAGACCATCGAGCTCGGGGTTGTTAGCGGCCTCGCCCCACCAGAGATAGGTCGCCTCGAGATAGGCCCGCTGGATCGCGTCGTCCCGCCAGCCGCGGGAGAAGTAGGGCACGAAGCTTTCGGAGGATTTCGGATCGAAGAAGACGTTCGGCTGGTTCGTCCCGCGGTCGATGGCCGGACAGCCGAGCTCGGTGAACCAGATCGGCTTCGACTGCGGCGCCCACGCCGTCGGAGTCTCGTTCTCCACCCCGCCCGGACGGTCGTAATGCGCGTTCGACCACCAGGCGCGTAGATCCTTGTAGCGGAAGACCCACGGCTTGCCGGCGGCACCATCCGTGATCGGCGCCCGGATCTGCGCCGACCGATCCGCAGCGCTGGCATAGAACCAGTCGAAGCCTTCGCCGCCAGCAATGTTGGCCTGTAGGTAGGCCGGTCATAGATCGCGGGCCAGCCCTCCTGCGCATCGAGATGCTCGAACCCGTCGCGCCAGTCCGACAGCGGCATGTAGTTGTCGATGCCGACGAAATCGGTCTCCGGATCGGCCCAGAGCGGATCGAGATGGAAGAACACATCGCCCGAGCCGTCGCCGGGCTGGTGCCCGAAATACTCGCTCCAGTCCGCCGCATAGCCGATCTTGGTCTCGGACCCGAGGGATGGACCGCACATCCGCGAGCAGATCCCGATAGGCCTGCACCGCCGGATAGGTGCTGGCTCCGGAGCGGATGGTCGTCAGCCCCGGCATCTCGGTCCCGATGAGGAAGGCGTCCACCCCGCCTGCCGCCGCACAGAGATGGGCATAGTGCAGCACCATGCGGCGCAGGCCCCAGTCGCCGGACGTTCCGGTCCACGAAACCGACTGACCCGAGACGCTGAAGCTGGCGGGTGTGGCCGCGCCGAACAGCGCCGACACCTGCGCGGCCGCCGTGGCAGTCTTGTCCACGGCCCCGGCATAATCCGCAGCCGGAGAACAGGTGATCCGCCCCCGCCAGGGGAATGCGGGCTGGCCAGTCTCGGCGGCATTGTCGGAATACGGGTTCGGCAGCGTGTTGCCGGGCGGGACATCCATCAGGATGAAGGATAGAAAGTCACCCGCATCCAGCGCGCCTTCATCTCCTGGATGGCCTGCACCACTGCGAAGTCGGCGGGCGTGCCACCGTAAACGGGACGATCCTCATCATCGCGGCTGACCAAAAAGGCGCTGGCCCGGCTCACGCCGTTCACCGACCAGCTGGCGGGCGTGGTGGATTTGGCCGACACCTCGACGCCCGGCCGCACCTTGCAGGAGCCCGCCCGCAGATCGTCGCCGAACCAGGCCACGACGAGACTGACGCTCTCGACCGCAGGCGCCATCGCCTGCAGGCGGTCGAGCGCCTCCACCATGTCGGTGGAGTCGGCCAGCGCGTTCAGGTTCTCCGGCACCGTCGCGCCGCCGTCGGTCTTGCGGATGGCCTGCGTCGCGTAGGTGAACTCGCCCGAGGCCGGGATCATGGTGACGGCACGAGTGAGCCCCCTCGGCCGTGTCGGGATCCGCGAGCGGGCGGAACACCTCGAAGGACAGCTGCGGCAGGCGGTTGCCGTAGGTGGAGAGCGCCAGCTCCTCGAAGACCACGTAAGCCGTGCCGCGATAGGCGGGCGTGTTGGCGGAGCCCATCTTCGCGGCGATGAACGGATCGACGGTCTGCGCCTCGTCGCCGGGATACCAGCGCTAGGTGACGCCCGAGAGATCCATCGGCTTGCCGTCGGCCCAGATGCGGCCGATCCCGGTAATCGGGCCCTCGCAGAGCGCCACGCCGAAGCTCGCATAGTACAGATACTCGGTGGTCTTGACCTTGCCGCCGCCCCCGCCGCCCTTGCCGCCGCCCTGCGTAGTGGTCCTGGTCTCCTCGCGGAAATCCGTCGCCCAGATGACGTTGCCGCCCATGCGCATGCGGCCATAGACGCGCGGGATCACGGCTCCCTCCGTCGAGGCGGTGATCCGGAGGCTGTCGAGCCGCGGCCCTTCGATGCGCTGCGTCGGCGCGAGCGAGGACACGATCCAGCTGTCGACCACCGAGCCGATCGTGGAGCCGACGAAACCACCGATGGTCGCCGCGCTCACACCGAGGATTGCGCCGCCGATCGACCCGCCAATGGCGGCGCCGGCCGCGCCAAGAACGAGGGTGGCCATGTCGGGGTCTCAGCGTTGCGGAAACAGGAAAGCGAAGGCGATGCGCCGCCGCCAGGCATTTGTAAGCGGTTCCTCGATCACGCCGAGCCGCTCGTAGGCGTGGAGGAATGTGCCGGGCCCGGTCAGAACCCCGACATGCTTGGCGATCGCGCGCGGCATCATCCGAAACAGCACCAGCGCGCCTGGACCGGCCTCGGCGGGCGCGACCTCGATCATCATGCGCCGCGCGCCCTCGGCGAGAACCTCGCGCGGGCCGATCTCCCCCCAGTCGCGGCTGTAGGGCGGGATTCGGAACGGCTCGAGGCCGACGACCTCGCGCCAGACGCCGCGTGCCAGCCCGAGGCAGTCACAACCGACACCACGCAGGCTGGCCTGGTCGTGGTAGGCGTGCCGAGCCAGGACCGCGCGATGGCGATGACCTTGTCCGGGTCGGCCGGCGTCACGGCACGCCTCCGTCGTGGCCGCCATCCTTTGTCGCGTAGCGCAGGATGGTGTCCTGACCGGGATGTGCGGGAAGCCGCGGAAGTTGGCGGTGTTGGCGAACTTGGTGCCGCAGGTCTCGATCCGCTTGTCGCAGCCCGCGCGGATGGTGAAGCCGTCACCCTCGGCGATCGCACGCACCGGCGCTTCGAGCAGGGTCAGAATCGCGATGCCATCCGGTCACGTCGTGGCCCAGCACCTTCGCGCGACGCCCGGCGTACGCGCCGCTGGTCCACTTCGACCGTCCCGAAGGTGAACCAGTCGGCATCGAAGCCGCCGAGCCCCGAGGCGGTGAAGGCCCGATCCCGCAGCAGATCGATGACGGCACCGCGCCCTTGAAGCGGGATCCTCGAGATCGACGCCGCAGCGCCCATCGCCAAGCGCGGCATCGCAGGTCGCCTGGAAGGTCCGCCCGACCGTCTGGACCGAGCACATGCGCGAGTGAGCGGACCTCGGCGACGAAGGCGAGCCGCCCGCGCCTGATCTGGCCGATCGCCCCGCGCCGCATCAGCACGCGCTGGCCGGTGTCGGCCAGTTCACGCGCCAGACCTCGACCTCGGCTTGTCCCAGCGGCCGTCGAGGATGTCGGTCTCGGTGATCCGGTCCGAGGTCAGCACGCCTTCCGCGTCCTGCGCATCGACGGACAGGTCCGATCCGAGCGCACCTCGGAGGCCGTCAGCCCGCTCTCGGGTTCGAAGTCGGTGCCCATCGAAGCTGAGCGTCCGGTCGTGATCGGTGAAGCCGAAGGTGACACCGTCCGCCGCGGGCGATCCGCCAGCACCACGCGAGCGTGGTCGTGCCTTCGTCGAGATGGGCCTGCACGCCGGTGAGAGGGATTTCATCGGCAGGTTCCCGTCATGCGGTCGTCGAGATCGGCGATCCAGTCCGCCCAGTCCGGTGGTACGGCGACGACCGTCTCGGCGGGTGGTCGGGCGAGCCGCGCCTCGGCATAGGAAGCGCAGCCCGCATCACCAGCGCCCATCGTTGCGGCGCAGCCGGTCAGCAGGATCGCCAGCGCCGCGGCCGTCGCGAACCGCGTCGCGCCCGCGTTCGACGCGCTTGCTCTTGTCTTCCGATTGCATCGCGTTCGGCCTCCCGTTTGCCCGCCCGTTCCCCTTCCGCACGGCCCCAGATGCGGCCGAGGACGACACCCCCGACCGCGCCCAGAGCTGCGACCAGCCAGATCAGGAGATCAGCCATCGTCCCGCTCCCCCCGTGCGGCGGCGACGCAGAGGGCGGCGACGAAGACGCCGAGGCAGCCGCCCGCGACCACACCTGCGAAGAACTCAAGCATCGCCGCGGAACCCGCGTTCGATCCGGTCGCGCAGACCGATCAGGCCAAGACCGAGAAACATGAGCCCCGCGGCGAGGCATCGCCAGAGCCGGCGAGCAGCGCGACGAGACGGGACAGCTCGCCGAGCGACCCTGTGGCGGGCAGCGCGAGAGATGCGATGCCGGTAAGCATGGCGAGCAGTCCCGCCCACCAGGTTATGGAATTAAGTCGAACGTAGCGCATGGGATCAGGCCCTCCGGATCAGGGTGGAGAAGAAGGCGACCAGCCGGGCGAGCCAGCCGGTCGGCGTATCGGGTTCAGGATCTCGGACCGGCGGCCGCGGTGTTGGAGGTCGCCGAAGCAGGGCCAGCGCCTCATCCTCGGTCAGGCGACGGATCGGCCGGGAGAAGTCCACGCGGCCTGTGCGATCCACGGACCAGACCGGGATCGTGCCGCCAGGATAGCGGCCATGCCGGAACAGATCGCGCTCGGCCTCCCGGCGCGGGATGATCGCGGCCGGGCGGCGCCAGTTCAGAAACGCGTCGGCGGCCGCAACGCGATTTCCGGCATTGATGTGCCGGGTCAGCGCGGCCTTCGCGATGCCGCCGGTGTTGTAGTGGAAAGAGACCAGCGCATCGAATTCGTGCGGCGCCAGCGGCACCTTCACGGCGCGCAGGACGGCGGCCTCGTAGCGCGCGAGGTCGGCCCGGAAGACCCGGAACGCTTCGCGGATCCCGCCATCGAGGTCCGCGGGCATGCCGCGCGGCATGGTGGCGGGATCGGGCAGCCCGGCGGCGGCGGTGTGGCCGATGCCGAAGGTCCAGACCTGTTTCACATCGAGATAGGGTCCGGGCACGAGTCCTTCGTGCCGGACGAGGGCCAGCAGGCCCCGGTCAGTCATGTGCATGGGATTACCGGAGTAGCGAGAGGATCAGGATCAGTGCTGCGATGGCGAGGCCTACCGCCAAGCGATGGCGAAAGGCCGCTCGAGGGTCGACCGGGTCGCAGCGGAGGGAGCGCGCGAGGCGAAGGATCTCATTCATCGCCGTCGCCCCGCTTGGCGCGGCGCAGGCGGGCGAGCAGCATCTCGATGAAGGCCGGCCCGAAGACGCCCACGAGATAGGCGGCGGACCCTGCAGCGCCGCCTGCGGGGATCGCCTCGGGCGGAAGGCCGAGCCAGGCGGTGATCACGGCCATGGAGAGGCTGCCCATCCCGGCCGCGATCAGTCCGCCGAGCAGGATGTGCCGCAGCGCGTCGCGCAGCCGCATCTTCGTGGTCAGCGCGTTCGTGGCACCGCCGAGCGCGCCCCAGGCGGCGAGGATCACGGCGGTCGAGGCAGCGAGCTCGCGCAGCACGGCGGCGACAAAGCTGCCGGTGTCGTTCATCGCCGGATCTCCAGAAGCGGAATGGAGGTGATCGAACCGAGCCGCTCGAGGTCGAGCGTCACGTCGAGCGCGTCGGTGTCGAAGCGGACCGGCACGTCGAACTCGAAGCCTGCGGTCACGGCGACGCCCTCGGCCGGCGCGGTGTCGAAGGTCACGATGCCGGTGGTCGTGTCGATCGACCAACCGCTGGGCTGTTCGGCTCCATCGAGCGCGACGCGCACCGTGTCGGCGACCGGCTTTGTGATCGTCCGAGTCCAGGTCTGGCTGCCCGAGGCATAGCGCTTCACCAGCTGGAAGGCGGTCGTCGTGCCGTCGCCTGTGCCGATCGACCTGATCGGTCGGCGACGGCGTGCCCGAAGGCAGGCAGGACTTGTGGTCGCCCCAGTCCTTGAAGCGGAAGCCATGGAGGCGACCGTTCCGCGCCTCGAAGAAGGCGACCACAGCCGCCAGATCGTCGGCACGGCGGATGCCGTACGCGACGTCGTAGCGGCGGCGCGAGTTGACCCAGCTGGCGTTGCGTTCCTCGTCGCCCGAGGCGAGCTCGACGATCTGCGTGCGCCGCTCGGGCCCGCCCCGCGCGCCGCGGCTGATATTGTCTGGGAACCGGACCTCGTGGAACGCCATCACATGCCCCTCCGCCCGAGCGACACGGCGCGGGCAATGTCGGCCGCGACCTGAGTGCGGGATTGGCGAAAGCTCTCGGCGTCGCGGGCCATGATGGTGACGTTGACCCGCCGCCCGCGCCGTAGCTCTGTGCCTCCCGCCGCGACAGCACCCGCTCACCGCGTTGCAGGATCGCGGGCACCTCGTCATGACGCAGCCCGCCATGCCGCCTGAATGCATGCGCGGGGCGGCGGCGAAAGCCATGGCCGGGACCATGCGCGAGGGCCCGGCCGATCCGACCATCCCGCCCGCATGCAGGACGTTGGCGAAGATGCCGCCCGCCCCGGAGAACACGCCGGAGAGCGCGTTTGCGATCGGCCCGAGGATGAACCGCCGCGCCGCGAGCTGGGCGAGGTCGGCCAGCAGCGAGGTGACGAGGTCGCGGAAGTTCAACTTGCCGGTCTTCACGAAGTTGCCCACGGCCGTCTCGGCGGACTGGAAGGCGCCGACGAGGCTCTGGCCGATGTCGCCGCCGATCTGACGCGCCTTGCTGGCATAGTCGGAGAGTGCCGCCGTGACCGCCTGCCAGCCGGTGACGGCGGCCTCGGTCGCGGGCTCCGCTACCGCAGCAGCAGCTCCGGCCGCAGCACCTGCACCCGTGGCGGCGCGTCCGGCATCGCCGAGCGCCGTCTCCAGCCGCTCGGCCGCACCTGTGGCCTCGGTCAGCGCATCGGCACTGGCCTCGTCGGTGCCGCGCACCGCGTCGCGCAGCGCCTGCCAGCTTTCGAGGGGCGCGCGGGCCCCTTCCGCCAGATCGCGGCCGCGCCGCGATAGAGGTTCGCGGATTCGAGCGCCCGGTTCGCCGCCTCGGTCAGGCCGAGATCGGGCGCAGTGAGCGGGTTGTCCTCGAAGGCCCGGTCGAAGGCTGCCTGCGCCGCTGTCGTGGCAGCGCTGGCCGCACCCTCGAAACGGTTCTCGATCTCGCCGAGGTCGAGATCGGGCACCAGTGAAATGCGCCGCTCGGAGCCGAGCGCTTCCAGCCCCTGGTTGATGCCGCCGATGAAGCCGTTGATGCGCGAGACCACGCCGTTCAGCATGGCCTCGACGCCGTCGACCAGGCTGTTGGCCGCCTGGAACGCCAGATCGCCGATGGCCGCGGGCAGCAGACCCCAGATCGCCTTGATCGCCTCGTAAGGCGCCCTCGAAGGTGTTCGCGGCGGTGTTGCCGAAACCCACGACGCTCTCGATGGCGCTCTGCATGCCCGAGGCGGCGTCCGCCTTCAGGTCGAAGAACATCGCCGTGGCGGCGGCACCCGCCGCAGCAGCGCCCATCCGGATCCGCTCCCAGACCTCCACGGCGACATCCTTCAGGAGCGACATCGCTTTGCCAAAGCCGCCCGCGCCGGAGACGAGCCGAGTGAACTGGTAGACGAGCTCGCCGGCGCCGACGATCAGCGCCCCGATGCCGGTGCGGATCAGCGCGCCGCGCAGGACGACGAGCGCCGTGGCAAGCCCGCGCACGGAGAGCGCGGCGGCGGCCATGCCAGCAACCCAGCGACCGCCGAGGAAGGCCGCGAAGGTCGCGGCATAGGTGGTCAGGCGGCCGATGTTCTCGAAGAGACCGCGGATCGCGATGCCGAGCGGCCGGTGCGGCTCGCGACCGCCGCCATGGCATCCGCGACGGCTTCCAGCGCGGGGCCGCGGCGACAGCGAGCTGGTTCGACAGCCCGCGCCAGATCAGACCCAGCCGGGAGATTGCATCGTTCGTGCGCTCGATCTGGTCCGCATCCTGCTCGGAGACCACCACACCGAACGCACGCACGTCCTCGGTCGCCTGGCGCAGCGTCGCGGTGTCGATCCGCGACATGGCGATCGAGCCTTCCTCGCCGAAGAGCTGCCCCGCCACGGCGGCGCGTTCTGCGGCGGGCACGAAGCTCTCGATGGCCGCGTTGATCGCGCCGACGCGCTGGTCCAGCGGCAGAGCGATCAGCTCATTGGCTGAAAGCCCAGCCGGTCCAGTGCGTCGGCGGCGGGGCCAGTCCCTGCGGCCGCCTGGCTGAGACGGCGCGTCAGATCCTTCGTCGCCTGCTCGATGCCGGACATCGACACGCCCGCCAACTCGCCCGCACGCTCGAGCGTCTGGATCGAGGCGACGGTGGTGCCGAGGGACTGCGCGAGCTTGGCCTGCGCATCGACGGTCTGCAGGCCGGAGCGGACCATCGCCACGCCAGCAGCAGCGGCAGCAGCGACCGCAGCCGCTGCCGCGACGCGCACCCGGCGCGCGAAGCCAGCGAGCCGGGCGTTCGCCGCTTCCATCTCGCGGCTGATACCAGCTTGCACTAATCAGAACCCATGCGCCCATTCTCGGAGGCCTATGGTCATGATCCTCGACGGTCGGTCCATGAGGCGGTTCCACGCCTCGCAGGCCAGGGTGACGATGTCATCGTAGCTCTCGAACACGCGGTTCGAGAGCCAGTTCTCGCGGAGGTACTGCCAGATGTTCTCGACCGGGTTCAGTTCCGGCGACCGGGGCGGCAGGGCCAGGAGGGTGATGTTCTGTGGCACGGCGAGGGCGCGGGACATGTGCCAGCCGGCCTGGTCGAGGATGACCACGGCGTGTGCGCCGGGGTCGACCATGGCACTGATCTCGGCAAGGTGGGCGGTCATGGCAGGGGTGTCGCAGCCTGGCATGACCAGACCCGCGCCCTTGCCCGCCTTCGGGCAGATGGCTCCGAAAATATAGGCCGACTGCGTGCGCTGGTCGTGCGGCGCCGAAGGTCGTGTGCCGCGCCGTGCCCAGCGGCGGGTGATCGTGTTCTTCTGGCCGATCCTGGCCTCATCCTGGAACCACAGCTCTATTGCGGTGCCCTCGGGAAGCGTCTCGCGGATTTCCGCCAGCCGGACGGGGAAGTCTTTTTAAAAGCGGCAATTTCCTCCGCGTTCTGGGCATAATGGCGTGGCCGTGCGGAGAGCTTGCCGAAGCCGAGCGCATTGAGTTCCCGGCTCAGGGTCGCCGCGCTCACCGAGATGCCAAACTTGTCCCAGACCCAGGCCGCGAGATCGATCAGCCGCCACCGGACAACGCCGTCGCGCACCGGGTTCGGGCCGCTCTCGACGACCCGCACCAGCGCCGCCCGCTGGGCATCGTCGAGCTTCGGGCGGTTGCCTGGCGGCTTGCGGCCGATCAGACCGGCCGGCCCCTCGGCATTGAAGCGCTCAACCCAGTCACGCAGGATCTGCCGGCCGACACCGCCGGTCTCCGCCGCCTCACCTCGGCTGCCACCGTCATAGATCACCGCCAGCGCCAGCAATCGCCGCGTCTGGTCTGCATCCTGGCTCTGCCGGGCCAGCCGCCTGAGCTCCGCCGCCGTGAAGTCCCTCCGTATCGCCAAAGCGCGTCCCATGCCTGCCTCCATGTCGTTTTCGACACAGAATCAGAGATCGGCTGCAAAGGGAATCCCCTGCGAGAGTCGGTGTCAGCGCAAGTTGGTATGAGCCGTCCGAAGCCGCGCGACCCGGCATCACCGACACCTTCCAGCTCGGCGCGCACTTGTCGGCCGCCGACCGCGGCGAGGCGGACGGACACACGCTTGTGTGGATGCCGCGCGGAATGCAAGGACATCGTGAACCTCCTGAACGTGTGATCGAGTGCGCGCTTGTGTCAGGCCTCTGATTGCGGCTCTTTACATGCGCCGCGGGCCGGGATGGTGGTTCGCGGGCCGGGTCCAAGACTTCTCACCGGGCTCGAAGCCCTGCGCGTCTCGCTGGTTTTCCCTGCCCCGATCCGGTCGATCAGTTGTCCATTCGGCTCATGCCTTCCTCACATCCCCGATATCCGGCTGACCGGCGGCGGTGTCACACCTCTGCCAGGGCCGGATCCCGGTAACTCTCGCCTTTCGTGAGCATCGCCCAGATGCGCCGCGCCATCTTGTTGGCGAGCGCGATGGCCACGAGGATGCGCGGCTTTCTGAGCATCAGCTTGCCGAGCCACGTGTCTCGGGGATGCCGGCGTCGGCAGGCCCCCACCATCGCGGCCATGGCGCCGACCACCAGCAATCGCCGGATGTCGTGCTGGCCGGCCTTCGAGACCTTCCCCAGCCGCGCCTTGCCGCCGGACGAGTTCTGTCGTGGCACGAGACCGAGCCAGGCGGCGAAGTCGCGCCCGCGCCGGAATGTCTCCATCGGCGGCGCGAAGGCCTCGATCGCCATCGCCGTGATCGGACCGACGCCCGGCATGGTCTGCAGCAGCCTGGCCCAGCGGCTTTCCTTCGACAGTTCTGCGATCTGGGCGTCGAGCGCGGCGATCTCGCCGCCGAGGCTTTCGATCTGGCGCAGGATGCCACGGCAGGCGATCCGCGCGGGTCCGGGCAGATCGCTGGTCTCGTCCTCCAGCACCGCGACCAGCTTCGGCAGATGCTGCAGGCCGACCGGCGCGATGTAGCCGAACTCGTAGAGATGCGAGCGCAGGGCGTTCACCAGCTCGATCCGCTGCGCGATCGCCTTCTGGCGGACGCGGAACACCACGGCGCGGGCCTGCTGTTCGGCGCTTTTGGGCTCGACGAAACGCATGTGCGGCCGGGTCGCGGCCTCGGCGATTGCCTCGGCGTCGGCCGCATCATTCTTCTGCCGCTTGACGTAGGGGTGACGTATTGCGGCGAGATCACCTTCACGGTGTGACCCAGCGCTGCCATCTCCCCGCGCCCAGTAATGCGAGCCCGGACAGGCTTCCATCGCCACTATGCGCGGCGGCTGCGCCGCCATGAACCGCTGGAACTGCAGACGCGTGAGCTTCTTGCGAAATACGGGCCGCCCGTCCGCCGCGGCACCGTGCAGCTGGAACACGTTCTTTGCCAGATCAATCCCGATGATGGTAACTTCTTCCATGGATGCCGTCTCCTGTCCTGTCTTGTGGCCTTGACATCACAAGCTTGGCACATTGCGATGCCGTTGGGGGAGTGCGGCATCCACCCCATCTTTTCAGCCATCGGGGCGTCCCATCTGTTCGTTGAGCTTGGCCACCATCACCGGCTTCGATGACCGGCAGCAGTTCGGCCATGGCGAGCGGCGGCACGCCGAGGGCGTTACGAGCGAGAGGGCCGCGGTCAGATCCCACCCGAAGACGGCGCCAGGCAGCACGCGGAGCTGGCCGCCGAGCCGGCCGACGAGATCCCAGACCTGCCAGCCTTCATGCGTGAGCGGGCGGTTCAGCCGCGCCGGGCAGTCCGGGCAGGCTTGTGTGCAGGCTTGGCAGTATCGCTCGCCCCCGCCGAAGGACCAGTCGGCGAGAGCGCGGAGGCGTTTTTTTCCTGCTCCAGCAGCAGGCCCTTCGAGACGTAGGTCAACTGAAGCGCCTCGAAGATCGGCCAGATGTCGAGCAGCGCATCGATGGCTTCGGGGCTCGGATCGATGGGGTTGCCTTCGGCGTCGCCGATGCCCTCCCAAGCGAGCACGCGCGGCGGGCCAGTGCCTTGGCGAAGGCAACGGCGCGTTCCTCGTCCGAGGCCTCCTCGGGGACCGCCTCCACTACGGGGTCGCTGCGCGTCGCCACCATCAGCGCCGTCGTCAGCGGCGGAGCTGCACGCGGACGCCAGGGGCGAGGTCATGCCAGCGTGGCGCGTTGGTCAGGTCGAGCGTCAGCATCAATACGTCTCCACATCGTTCACGAGGGTGGCGGTGCACATCCGGCCGACCACGCTGTCGCGCGCGGCCTGCCAGTCGAAGGTCGCCTGGACGCCCTGCGGCCCGGAGATCTCGATCCGCGGGCGCGGCAGGTAGACGGCGTGCACGGTGAAGGTGAAGCTCTCGCCGGACGGCAGGACGTAGGCGAATTCCAACTCGCAGGGATCGCCGTTGATTGCCTGTGTCACCAGCGTCTGGTCGGCGAAGCGCACCTCGATCCGGCCGGTCAGCGCCGCGATGGACGGGTCGGCCCCGTCGATGCGGCCGTCCGAGCGGATGGTCTCGATCCGGTCGAGGTTGTTGGCATAGGTGATTTCCGCCGAGACCACATTGCCGAGGGGCGGTGCCGTTGCGCGTGATCGCGCCGTTGAAGTGTCCGAAGCGCTTCAGCTCCAGCGCGGCGGGCGTTCCGGCGCTGGTCGTGGTGCCCACCGTCTCGCCCTGCGCGACCAGCCGCCGCCGTCGCGGTCAGGAGCCCTGAGCGCTGCATCTGCCAGGTGATCTGGTCGAGCACGCAGCCCGAATACATCGCGTAGCGCGGGACCTCGGGCATGCCGGTCTCGATTGACATCGAGGGCAGCGTCCACGACCCCGATTGGAACTCGTGGCTGTACGGGGCCTCCGCGCCCGTGGTCGTGGGTGCGCCGAAGGCCGCCTTCCAGCCAGAAGCCGAAGGCCTCGGCGTCGAGCGGTACAACGACATCGCCGTCTGCCGTGACCGCGTCCTTGATCGGCGCAAGCGGATCGCGGCCGTACCCCAGCAGCTCCGAGTTCAGCAGCGGCTGCTCCGGCTCCCAGCGAGGTGCTGGCGAAGGGCATGCGGGTAAAGCCGCTGGCGGGCGGCGTTCCATAGGTCGTCTCGAACGCAAGCGCCATCAGCGCCCGCGCCCCCTGGGCTCGTGCCATCGTGGTCTCCTAGAGCGTTTTCAATTCAATCGCGTTCGTATCCGCAGGCTTGGAAGTAGTTCTCGACTTCCTAGGGGCTGAAGGCGTCGAGGGCTTCTGCGACGGCGCGCCAGAGGCCTTCGACGGTTCGCGCGGCGGCCTTTCGCAGACGCGCCTTGAGTTTGGAGAACGCCATTTCGATGGGGTTGAAATCGGGACTGTAGGGCGGAAGGAAGCGCAAGGTCGCGCCGGCGGCTTCGATGGCGGCGCGTATGGCAGGGGGTTTGTGGGCGGGCAGATTGTCCCATGACCACGACGTCGCCCGGGCGCAGGGTCGGGACAAGAGCCTGCTCCACATAGGCGAGGAACGCGGCCGCGTTCATCGGGCCCGTCGAGCACCATCGGCGCGGTCATGCCGGAGAGGCGCAAGGCGCCGGTGAAGGTCGTCGTCTTCCAGTGGCCGTGGGGAACGCCGGCGCGACATCGCTCGCCGCGCATCGCCCGGCCCCGAAGACGCGCCATCTTCGTCGACGCTCCGGTTTCATCAATGAAGACCAGCCGCTCGGGATCGAGGCTCGGCTGACCCCGGAACCAGGCCTGCCGGCGGGCCTTTATGTCGGGCCGATCCTGCTCGGCCGCGTGCGCGGTTTTTTTTGAAGGTGATCCCGCGACGGTCAAGCCAGTACCAGATCGTCGAGGAAGCGACCCGAAGGCCGCGGTCCGACTCCAGCCGGTCTGCGATCTCTGCGAGCGTGACGTCCCTGTCAGCTTCGATCAGGCCCAGGATGAAGACTTCGTGCGGATCGAGAACCGATCCGAAGCCCGAGCCCTGCGGCTTCGGCAGAACGTCGCCGGTCGCCCGCTTCAGGCGCGACCACGCCCCTGCCGCCGCCTTGCTCACCCGAAAATCGCCGCGCCGCCGCCCCCCGTCGACATCCCGGACTCGATCGCCGCAACAACCCGGCGGCGCAAATCCACGTCCAAAGGCCTTCCCATCTCATCCTCCGTTGCGAAAAACCGAGAGGATCGAATCCGCGTTCGCCCGAAAAGGGAATCCTCAACGACTCAGGTCCGGATGAAAACGCTCTAGGGTTGTCGGGGTCAGGCCAGCGGGTCGGCCGTGGAACAGTGCAGCACCACCGGAATGACGGCGGCCTTCAAGACTGGCCGCGCCCTCGACCGGCAGATCGACCGGGGCGCGGCGCCTCCGCCCTCGACCCAGTCGCAGAGCCCGCCCAGCGTGCGGTCGGCGGCGAGTGCCGAGCCGATGCTGGCGGTCAACGTGTCGAAGGCGATGTCACGGGCGGCGCCCTGCACGACCGCCTCGATCTCGGCCCGGTGCTGGTAGTGATACCGCAGGGGCGACAACGTCACCTCCGTCTCCCCCGGCTCGCCGTCACGCAGGATCAGCAGCCCCTCGGCCGGGACGCGCTCGGGAAGCACGTCGCCGCGGAGCACGGTGGCAGGCAGTACCGAGAGTCGCGCGTGCAGCGCGGCCGAGGATGATTTCGCGTGGTGTGGGCATATCTGTCACGCGACTCCGCGCTTGACGTTTGTTTCGAGGGTGTTTGGATTAATGAAGGCCGCGCGGAACCAAGCGGTGGGAGGAAAAATGCTTCTTGATCCACATAGACTCGGAGAACAGCTACGAGAGGCAACAGCCATCGACACTGGCGTCCGCGACGCCTATTTGACCTTTGCTCATGCGCGTTTTCCCGGCGAGACCACGGTGCGCCCGGCCGGACATGGTTACATGAACGAGAACTTAGTTTCGAAGCCAAGGGCGACTGGCTGTATTCAGCGGTCCTGAATCAGAAGTGGGGTCCTGTGGTACTTTCGGAAGCCTGCCTTGAATGCAGGGGCTTATTGATCCGGGCGGAGACCAAGAGCGCTTTCCCGTTTCGGAAGAAACGTCACGCGGGGAAATCAAGCTTCGCGTTCGTGGTTCGGCAGAGGCGCTTGCTGTGTTGAAATGGGTGGGCGCTGAATAATGCGCCCCCGTCGAGCGTCCGGCGGTTTCTTCCAATGGTTACGCACTCACCCAAGCCGCTCCTCAACCCAATTCGCCACGATCAACCCCCGGCACGCTGTCGAGCGCCCGCTCGGCATCCCTTTCGAGGTCGAGCCGCTTCGGCAGCTTGACCTGCGGGACCAGCAGGAAGATCGGCACCGTCGTGCGCCCGCGGCCGGTCTTGGAGCGTGATGCGACGCCGAGCCCCCGGCTGTTGAGCCTCCCTTCCGCCACAAGCAGGCTCGGCCCATGCCGGCGGTAGACGAAGCGCAGCCGCAAGCCGCGGCGCCGCTCCCATTCGCCAGGGGGTGATCTTGCCTCCGCGGAGGCCTCGGCCGGCAGCCTCGGTCGGGATCGCCAGCCAGAACCCGTCCTTTGAACGGATCAGCGGGCCGGTGTCGTGGGCGCCGACGATGGACCGGGGCCTTGGACCAGACCAGCGCCGGCGGCGTTCAGGCTCTCGCCGGCCTTCGGGATAGGTCTGGCTCCGGATCGAGTTCGCGAGCCGCCGGCCGAGCCCCGCGCCCGGTAATCTGGCTGCGCCAGGCGGTCTTCAGCCCGGTGCCCGCTTCTCGCCATGGCGGCGGTGACGGCTTTCTCGCCCGCCTTCACCTCGGCGGCCATGGCGACGACGAGGTCCGGCGTGATGTCGAGTTTCAACTTCATCGCGGTCAGGCCGGACGCAGATCCACAGTCCAGACGAGCCGCTCGCGGTCGCGGACGGGCTCGCCCTGGATGAGGAAGGCCTCGCCGTCGATCTCGATGCGGTCGCCGGGACGGCGGGGTTGGCCACCTCGGAAAGGCGCAGATCCAGCCGGGTGGTTTCCGACCAGATCCGCGCCTCGCCGAAGCCGGTAACGTCATCGGGCCGGCGCAGGATCGCACGGACCAGCGAAGGCGCGCCGCCCTCGGCAATGTAGACGATGTCGCGCGCGAGATGCGCATCCGCGAAGAGCGCGTCGAGGGCGGATGCGAACGCGCGGGTCATGGCTATACTGCTCCATGAAACAGGAATCGATTTCAGAACGCCCGACGAGGATCCGAGCCGTTCAAGCTCTTTCAGAGGCTTTCGTTCACCAGCACCCGGACACATCTCTCGACCCGAAGGGCTACGTTGCAGATTTTCGCGACACCCTGCTTCCGCAGGTCTCGCTGGAGGATTTCGAAGCAGACCTGTCCTCGGGCGACGGCAACGAACTGGAGACCAAGTTCCGGGCGGCCCATTCTTCATCCGGGCTGGCGGTCAATTGCTTCGCGCCGTTTCGGAGCCGGATCGCCGACCTCGCCATGCCGATGGCTGCCGGTTTCGACGATCTTCGCTTCGAACGGAAATGCCCCACCGGACTCCGCGGCGGCCGTGCACCCAACCTCGACGTCGTGCTTTCGGGCCCCGGCGGCGTGGTCGGGATCGAGTCCAAGCTGACCGAACACCTGTCGGCCCACCGGGCCGAATTCTCGCCCGCCTACGCGGAGCATATCAGGGACACGCGGCGCGATCAGGGATACTTTCGCGAGATGCTGCGCCTCCGGGATCGCCCAGAACAGTACACCTGGCTCGACGCTGCGCAGCTTATCAAGCATGCGTTCGGACTGGCACGCAGCTTCCCCGACCGACAGGTGACGCTGCTTTATCTGTTCTGGGAGCCCGCGAACCCGACCGCCGGTCCCGAGTTCGTGGCCCATCGAGACGAGATCGAGGAGTTCAGGGCGCGCGTGGCAGGATCATCGCCGGCGTTCGAGGCGATGAGCTATCCCGAACTCTGGCGCTTCTGGCAGGATACCGAACCGGCCGACTGGCTGGTGCGGCATCTCAGCAATCTTCACGCCCGATACGGCGTCACGCTCTGACTCAGGTCCGCCGTGCCGAGCGCAGCACCTGCGGCCGTGTACAGATCGGGAGCGGGTTGCTCTCGATCTCGAGCCGCACCCACTCGTCGCGATCCCGGTCGGGGATCGTGCGGGCGTAGAGAGGCTGGCCGAGAGTGTTGACCGTCTCGAAGGTGTCCGCGGGGGCGTAGTAGATATCGAAGAGCCCCTCGATGCCCTCTGGATAGAAGAAGGCCTTGTCGGCCGGCACAGTGAAACCGACGCCGCCCCGGTAACGGCGGAAGGCGATGCCGCCGAAGCTGACCTCGTCGGCGGACGCGACCGCGCAGATCGGCTGCCGCGGCGGTGTTGAGGTAGGTCTCGCGCACCTCCTTGTGGGCGACGAGATCGGCGAAGAAGGCCGAGCCGCATTCGGCGCGGATCTGCACGGCGCCGGCCGAGAGCCCGCCCATCGAGTCCTCGACGCTCTCGATCAGCGCCTGGCAGCGCTTGCGCAGCGCCCCGGAGGCCGGGCTCGCATTGTCGAGGTCGAAGTCGATTCGGCGGCCGGCGTGATGCCGAACTCGGTGAAGTAGTTCACCACCGTCGGCGTGGTCCTTCGGGTCCAACACCCGCCCCTGGATGCCGTTCAGGAGGTGGTACTCGAAGGTCGTCTCGGCGTCCTGGCGGAGCTTGCGCAGGCCGGTAGGCCACCTCGGTCTGCACCTGCTGGGTGGCACTCTCCGAGCCGAAGTCGCGGACGGACTGGATCTCGGAGGCCCAGAGCACGTCCTGCTTCTTGAACTGCCGGCAGACGAAAGCGCGCATTTCGCGCCGGTCGGGGACTTGGCTCTCGTAGGCCGAGCCGCGCTCGGAGAACGGGATCAGCGACAGCGTGCCGTCGCGGCTCTCGATCACCACGGTTCGGGAGCGCACGCCGCGCGGGCTGAAGAGGTTGGAGCCAGAGAGCAGAGCCGGCTTGTAGGGGATGTTCTCGAGCGCACGGGTGAGCTCGACGATGGTGAAGGCATCGCCTTCGAAGATGTCCATGGTGGCCATGAGGATGCCTCCTGTCGGGATTGGGTCAGCGGACGAGGATGCCCGCGGCGAGGAGCGCCGTGTGGGCGGCCGCGATCTCGCCCTCGCTGGGGGTGCCGGCGAAGACGAGGTCGTGGCGGTTGACGATGGCAGGGCCGCGGACGACCGCGACTGCGGGCGCATCGCCGGCGCTCGCATCCGCCTTGCCCCAGAGCACGGCGACGGCGGTCTCGGTGCCGTCCAGGGCCGCGGGGTCGTGGGCGGCGTACTTGCCGGACGCGGTGATCTTGCCGAGCACCGTACCGGGTTCGAGCGTGCCGGCAGCTATGGTGATCGTCTCGCGGGTGTAGTCGCGGAAGGCTTCCCAGACGAGGAAGCCGCCGGGGTGCGTGCCTTCGACCAACGTGGTCATGGTGTCATCCTTTCAGCTTGAAGGTGCGGGCGACGACCTCGCCCCAGGGGCGCGCGGCCGAGGAGCGGCCGGGCTGCGGGTGATGGGGCGCGATCTCGGGCTCGGCCTCGGCCTTCGCTGCGAGGAGTGCAGCGCGCACCGCGTCGAGGCTCGCGTCCTCTTCGAGGAAGCGGCCGGCCATCTGCGGCTGGCCCGGCGAGACGGCAGAGATCGACCGACCGGCGCGGGCATGCCCGATGGCCTCCGACCGGATCGCGGCGGGGTCCGGCGGCGCGCCGCTCGGCGGCGGCGAATTGGCTGGTGGCTGAGGCACGCCGGGGGCGGCCGCCTGCTCGTCGTCGGCATCAGACAGCTGGATCGCCTTCAGCGTCGCCGTCGGTCTCCTCGTCCGCTTCGATTTCGGCGCCGGTCGGGGTCCGGATCCGCTTCGACAGCCTCGATTAGCACCGGCGGCGCGTTGCGGAAGCGGGCCAATGTCGAAGCGTGCGGCGATGCGGACAGGCTCGATCAGTCGGTCAGGCGAAGCCCTGCGCGACGGCGTCCGATGCGTCGAACCAGGTTTCGGCGGACATGAGCCCAGACACCTCCTCAGTCGTTCGGCCGGATTTCGCGGCGTAGCCCGAGACGAGGCTGCCCTTCACCTTGTCGAGCGCCTCGGCCATGGCGCGCATGTCCTCGGCCGTGCCCATCACGAGGCCGGCTGGATCGTGGATCATCAAGGAAGGCGTTCTCGGGCATGACGATCTCGTCGCCCGCCATCGCGATGTAGGAGGCGGCCGAGGCGGCGATGCCGTCGATCCAGACGGTGACCGGTGCCCTCGTGCCGCTTCAGCGCGTTGTGGATCGCGACCGCATCGAAGACCGAGCCGCCGGGGCTGTTGAGCCGCAGATCGACCGGCGTGCCCTCGGGCAACGCGCCGAGTTCGGACAGAAACCCCTTCGCCGAGACCCCGTAGGCGCCGATCTCGTCATAGATCGCCACTTCCGCACCCGGTCACTGTATCCCCGGGCGCGGATCGCATACCAGCTTGCCATGTCGTCACTCCTGTTCGGGGACCGGATCGGTCGCCGCGGCGCCGTCGTCCGTGATCGTTGCCGGCGCCATTGCCGGGCTCGGCCCGCGTTGCAGGCGTCGCGCGAGCGCCCTGCGTCTCGCCGGGGCTCGTGCGGTAGCGCAGGCCGAGGCCAGTCGCGCGCGCGGCGTCGGCGGCGTTCTCGCGGTCCACTTCCTCGATGTCGTAGCCGGTCGCCTCGACCACCTTGCGCCGCGAGGTGATGCCGGCCTCCATCGCCAGCACCTGCGCCTGGATGTCCTTCAGCGGATCGACCCAGTCCCAGCGCGGCGGGATCCATTGCACCGGCCGCACCTGTGCCGGATCGGCGTCGAGCGCGCCCGACAGCACCGCCGTCTCCAGCCAGCGCTGCCACACCGCGCGGCAGAGCTGGTGCACGATGACGCCATGCTGCAGCTGGCCGATGCGGCGGCGGAACTCGACGAGTTCGGCGCGCAAGGATGAGTAGTTCGCCTGCCGGACATCGCCGGTGACGAGGTGATAGGGCAGCCCCAGCGAGGCCGCGACCGAGAGTAGCGTCCGGTACTGGAACGCCTCGTAGCTACTGCCGACATCCGCCGGCGACGAGAACGTCACGTCCTCGCCCGGCAGCAGCACCTGCATCGTGCCGGGCTCGAGGCTCGCGATGGCGGCCCCATCCAGATCCGCCTCCGCCTCGCCCATCATGGGCTCTTCCGGCGCGGTCTTGGTGATGAAGCCCGCGAACATCGCCGCGGTCTTTTTCCGGTCGAGCTCGGCGTCGTCGTACTGGTCGAGCAGGAACAGCCGCACCATCGCCGGCGCGATATGCGGCAGGCCCCGGATCTGGCCCGCGTCGATGGGGCGGTAGATGTGCAGCACATCCGCCGCCGGCACGCGCACCGTCTCCGGGATGACCGCCCCCTGGTCGGTGCTGTCGCCCGGGTGGCGGCGGCGGAAGTGATAGGCCACGCGCCGCCCGATCGCATCGAACTCGATCCCGCAGCGGATGCGGTTGCCATTGGCCGCGGTCTCGGTCTTCTCGAAGGGCAGCATCTCGGACTGGAGAAGCTGCAGCTGCAGCGGCACCAGCAGGCCGTCCTCCGCGCGACGGGGTCGCAGCCGGACGAAACACTCGCCAGCGACGAACATCTCGCGCGCGACCATGGCCTGCAGACCGTAGAAGTCGGTCAGCCCATCCGCATCGGCCTCGTCGGTCCAGGCGAGCCAGAGCCGCTGGACCCGGTCACGGAGATCCGCATCCCCGATCAACGAGGAGGGCTTGATGCCGTCGCCGACGAGGTTCGCCGCGAAGGCTTCGCAGGCGTTGGCGGCATAGCCGTTCGTCACCACCAGTTCGCGGGACCGCGCGAGCAGCCGCGGGCCGCCCGAGGCGACCAGCGCGTTGATGTTCTCGAGCGGCGGGTTCCACCCCCGGAGCCGTCGCTTCGCCATGGCGCCTTCGAGACGGGCGCGCATGGCTGACGGGCCGCCGGGACCCCGGCGGCGGAAACGGTCGAAGAGGCCCATGGGATCAGAGCCCCTTCGCGGTCGTCACGCGGACCTGCCGGACGATCCGACGCCCCTCGGCGGTCGCAATCTCGCGGTCCAGCGCCTCGATGGCCCGGTCGATCTCGGCCACGCTGCGATACTCCACGGTCTTGCCGTCGTAGCTGACCCGCGCCACCCCCGAGGACCGCTGCGCGGTCAGCGCGTCACGACGTGCGCGGAGCTCTGCGGCCGTGGCCATGGATCACCTCATGTAGCTCGAGCGCACAGTGCGCCGGCGCGGCACCGTGGGTTTCGGGACGGAAAGCGCTGTTGCCGGACCGGCTTCGGAGCCGTCCTGTCTCGCCACCCCGAGCTGCGCTTCCAGATCGGCCCAGCGTGCCTCCGGCCAGCGATCCGCGCCAGCGATCCAGGCGGCGGCGCGGGCATAGACCCGGCAGTCCAGCGCCTCGTTGCGCTCGCGGAGCTTCTGCCATTCGAGCCGCGCGAAGCCGCGTTTCGTCCGGACCGTCACCAGCTGCTCTGCCGTCAGCTGCTTCAGCCATTCGCCGTCCGCCCAGTCCGGCAGGTGGATCGTGCCGGGCGGGCACAGCGCACCGGCCGCCTGTTCTTCCCTGGTTGGCCGGTCCTGCCGCAGGAAGCGACAGGTCTCGGCCTTGAAGGTCGAGGTGGCCACGGTCCAGAGCCGGGCGCCGCGCCGCAGCCGCTTGCCCGCGACGGTGGCATCGACATAGGTCGGCCCGGTCACCGGGCTCGTTCGGGTGAACCCCTCGACGCCCTTCACCGGCGCAACCTGCGCGAAACCCACCTGGCGCGACCAGGCATAGACCGCGCTTGTCTCGTAGCCGGTGTCGATCGCGAGCCGCGCGAGCGCCATCGGCTGGCCCGATGAGTGTGCCCATGTCCGCCCGAGCAGATCCGTCAGCTGCTGCCAGCAGGCCGGATCGCCGGGCCCGCCCTCGAGCACGAGGTGGTCGACCAGCCAGCTTTCCAGGCCCCGGCCCCACGCCCAGACATCGACCTCGATCCGGTCCTTCTGAACGTCGGCGCCCGCCGTCAGAAACAGCCCGCGCTCGGGCACCGTACCCGGCGTCCAGGACTCGCGCCGGTCTGCCAGCCGCTGCCAGTCGGGCGCCTCGCCGGTCTCAACCCAGGTCTCGCCGAGGATGGTGTTCCGGAACGCCCGCATCGCCTCGTCGCTGCCCCGTGCCGCCTCATTCGCCCGCGCGATCCGCTGCCAGCTGAGCCAGCCCACCGGCGAGTAGAGCGCCGAGAGGTGGTAGCCGACCGTGGTCGGATCGGCGGCCGTGGTGGTCGCGCGCCACTCGCCGCGCTCGAGCATCCTCGTCTTGTGGTGCTCGGCGATGGGCCGCTCGCAGCCCTCGCAGTGATATTCCGCCGTCTCCGGCCGCCCCTTCTCCCAGCGCAGCCGCTCGAACTTCAGCCACTGCATCGCGTCGCAATGCGGGCACGGCACGAAGTATCGCCGCTGGTCGCTGGCCTCGTATTCCCGCTCGATGCGGCTCAGCCCCCGGATCGTCGGCGTCGAGACCAGGAACACCTTGCGCCGGTGCGCGAAGGTCAGCGACCGGGCTTCCGCCAGCGTCACCGGATCGCCTTCCTCGTCGGCCGAGGCCGGATAGGCGTCGACCTCGTCGAGGAAGATGTACCGCGCCGGGGTAGAGCGCAGCCCGACCGCCGAGTTCGCGCCGGTCATGATCAGGATGCCGCCTGCGAACTCCTTCGACAACATCGTGTTGCCCGCATCGCGGGATCGCGCGGGCTTCACCCGCTCCCGCAGCTCGGGGCTCTCCTCGATCAGCGGATCGATCCGCTGCCGCGAGTTGCGCTTCGCCAGTTCCACCGTCGGCTGGACCGCGAGCATCGGCCCCGGCGCGTGGTGCATCACGTACCCAATGAAGCAGTTGCCCCCTTCTGTCGCGCCCACCTGCGCTGCCTTCATGAACACGACCCGCTGGGTCGGATCCCCGGGCGAGAGCCGGTCCATGATCTCGCGCATGTAGGGCGTGCGCGCGGTGCGGTACTGCCCCGGCTCGGCGGAGGCCCGCGAGGCGAGTTTCCGGTGGCGGTCGGCCCAGCTCGAGACGGTCAGATCCGGGTCGGGACGGATCCCGCTGCGCCACGCCCGAAGAAGTCCCTTTGCCCCGTCGAAGGCGAATGCCTCCTCATCCGAGCCCTGGCCGGACCTCGGCGAGGCTGTCGAGCTGGGCACGGACATGGGCCTCCAGAACCTTCTGCATCTGCGCCGCCTCCACCTCGCATGCATCCCCCAGCGCCGCGGTGAGTTCCGAGGCCATCAGCGCCGCGACGCGCGCCGGCCAGGTCACCCAGGCGTCGCGCTCGTCGCGCGCGAGCCGGAACATCAGCGTCTCTGCCCGCGCACGGTCGACCAGTTCCCCCTTCAGTTTCTGGAGCCGGATGCGCCGCTCCTGCGCCTTGAGCACTTCATGCGCGGTCTTGGCCTGCAGGAAGGTCGTGCCGCCGCCGACGGCCGGGGCCGACAGCCCCTGTTCCCGCAGCGTGTCGCCGACGGCGGCGACGGCGGCCTCGGGGACGGGTTTCAGCTTCGGTGCGGGCGGCTTGCGAGTCTTGGACGGGTCCGTCGTCTCGGCCCGCCTCTTGTCGGAGGCTGCGGCGTCGATGCTGCCATCCGCGTGCAACACGAGCCTGCCGCTGGCCTTCGCCTTCTGGATCGCGCCGCGCGAGAGCCCGACATGGGCGGCGTACTGGCGCTCGCTCATGCCCTGCATCGCCAGCCCTGATTATCATTCAAAGTCAGGTGCTTATCGAGTTGATAAGCCGGGCCAGTGGAGCGAACGTCCATCCCACAAGGACGATGCAACTCACCCGGAGCCAACCCGATGACCACCCGCCTGAACCCGATCACCACGCCCCGCCACGAACTCCGCGCCGAGAAGGCGCGCCGGAACCGCGAGGCGGCTCTGAACGCCTTCATCGGCAAGAAGGCCGAGATCGACGAGATGCTCGCCCGCCTGCAGGCGCTCAGCGACGACCATTTCAACTGCCACCCCGACGAAGTGAACTGGGCCGACGTCGGCACCCTCGAACACTACGCGAGCCTGCTGAAGCGCATCACCGACAGCGCCTTTGGCGAGGGCGAACACGCCCGCTGATCTCCGGCCCAGCCGGAACGCCCGCCGCGCCGAGGCGCGGCTTGGGGTCGTAGGAGGGTCGCGACGGTCGCGGCCCCGAAACCGGAGACCCCAGATGACCAAGCTTTCCGACACCCAACTCGTGATCCTCAGCGCCGCTGCGCAGCGCGAGGACCGCAACGTCCTGCCACTTCCCGGCTCGCTCCGCGGCGGTGCCGCCACCAAGGTGGTCGGCGCGCTGCTGAAGCGTGCCCTGATCGCCGAAACGGTGACCGAGAGCCAGACCAAGGCGGACGCTGCGCTCAACCGCATCTGGCGCAACGACGAGGACGGCCGCGCCGTCCTCCTGTACATCACTGACGCGGGCCTTGCCGCCATCGGCGTCGAGCCGGAGGGCAGCGACAGCGCGCCGACGGGCGCCGACGCGGCGCAGAGCGCGGAGGACCCGCAGGACGCTCCTGCCGAGGCCGATCCCGCGCCCAAGGCGCGCACGCCGCGCGCGGGCACCAAGCAGGAGACGCTGATCGCGATGCTCCGCGCCGAGGGCGGCGCCACCATCGACGAGATGGCGGCGGCGACCGGGTGGGCTGCACACAGCATTCGCGGCGTTCTGTCGGGCGCGCTCAAGAAGAAGCTCGGGCTCGCCGTGACCTCGGAGAAGGTGGCGGGCCGGGCCCGCCGCTATCGCTTGCCCGCGGTCTGAATCCCCGCGCCCTCCGAGCCCGCCCGCCGGCTGGCGGGCTCGGCCTCGTAGAAGGGTCGGCATCCCGCCGGTCCCGAACGCGGAGGCCGACCATGCCGGGGTTACCCATCACACCAAACAGGCTTGCCGATCGTTATGTCTACGATCTGAGCCGTATCGCCAGCGTCGCCGAATTGACCGAAATACGCCGGCGCAACAGCGCGCCCACGCGGCCAGTTCGTTGCGCCAGCCACGATTTCTATGACGCCGACGCGATCATGGCATCGGCATTCGCGGCCCTCGCGGGCCGTGCCCCGATCCCGGCAACGCCGCGGACCGAACGCTGGTCGTCGAAGCCTGGGAGATCGTGATGACGGAGGTGCTGGTCGAGCGCCGCCCGGGCCAGGTCTAGCGCCAATCAGTCCGGAACCGCTCGAACAGCCGCCGCAGCAGGTAGCTCCGCAGCAGCGAGACGATCAGGAATAGAAGTCCAATCGCCAGATGCGCGGGCAGATCGGCCTGGAGCCCGAACCACGGGAACACCACGATCTGCGTGGCGATGGCCAGACCATAACCGACGACGACATTGGTCGCGGCCTCGACCAGCGACATGAGGCGCGACTGCTTCATGCGGCTGCATCCTCGTCCTTCGCGGGCGGAGTCTCCTCCAGCCGCTCGGTCCTCACCTCGGCGAAGCTCCGGCCGTCGCCGTCGAGGATCGCCTCGCGGCCGGTCTCGGCCTGCCAGCGCTCCACGGCGACATCGACATAGGCGGGGCTGATCTCCATCGCGAAGACGCGGCGGGCATTGGCCTCGCCTGCCATGATCTGCGAGCCGGAGCCCGAGAACGGCTCGTAGCAGAGCCCGCCGCGCGCCACATGCTGGCGCATCGGGATGCCGAAGGCGTCGAGCGGTTTCGGGGTCGGATGGTCGGGGCGCTCGTCCTTGGCGAAGGACGGCATCTCCCAGGTCGAGGGCAGCGTCTGTTCGGCGACCTTCGGCGGGCGGTTCGGACGGCGCCAGCCCATCAGGCAGGGCTCATGCTTCCACAGGTAGTGGGAGCGGGTCAGGACGCCGCGGTCCTTCACCCAGATGATCTGCTGATGGACGAAGGCCCCGGCCTTTTCCCAGCAAGCCTCAAGCATCGCCTGGCGGCGCGAGGCGTGCCAGCAATACCAGGCCGCATCCTCGGTGATCGCCTCTGCGACCGCGGCGGCGATGAACCCGTCGTAGAGCTCCGCGCCCTGCGAGCTGTCGTCCCAGGTCACGCCGTAGGACTGACTCCAATCCTTGTTCCGGGTCGGGTGATTCGAGCCGTCGTAATCCACGAGATAGGGCGGGTCGGTGGCGAACAGCACCGCGCGCTCGCCCTTCATCAGGCGGCGGACGTCGTCAAACGAGGTCGAGTCGCCGCAGAGCAGGCGGTGATCGCCAAGGATCCACAGATCGCCGGTGCGCGAGGCCGGATTGCGCGGCGGCTCGGGGATGGTCACCGGCGGCACCGAGCCCCCGGCGCCACCCTCTTCTTCACCGCCCCCGTCCGGATCGAAGGCCAGCAGCTTGTCCAGCTCGCCGTCGGTGAAGCCGACCAGCGAAAGGTCGTAGTCGTCCGCGAGCAGGTCCTGCAGCTCGGCCGAGAGAAGCTCTTCGTTCCATGGCGATTCAGCAAGCCGGTTGTCCGCAATCCGGTAGGCCCGCCGCTGCGCCTCGGTCAGATGGCCCAGCACGATCACCGGCGCCTCGGTCAGCCCGAGCTGCGTGGCGGCCAGGACGCGTCCGTGGCCCGCGATCAGCTCGCCGTCGTCACCGACGAGGCAGGGCACGGTCCAGCCGAACTCGGCCATGCTGGCGGCGATCTTCGCGACCTGGTCGGGCCCGTGCAGCTTCGCGTTCTGCGCGTAGGGCTGGAGCCGCGCAAGCGGCCAGGTCTCGATCCGCTCGGGGGCGAAGGCGAGGGTCATGCAGGTTCCTGTCGATGTTCGATCGGCATCCGCCGGGTGGACTCCGGCGCGGCGGGGTCCACCGGCTTCCGCCTGGACTCCGGCATCCACGGGGTATCCACCCCGCGCGACCGGTCAGATGTTTGAATTCACAGTGCTTTCAGGCGTCGCGGGTGGACTCTGGACTCCGGGTGGCTTCCCAAAATTCCGGCCCTGTCGCTGGCGAAATGCCGCGCCAAGCCCGCCAGCATACGCAGGTGAACGGAAAGGAACCGTACAATCAATGGGTTGCGCAGTGCCGGAGACGGTTCGAACCGGTCTACCGCGACCCGCCTGCCCGGTGTTGAACCTGCTCGCTTGCGTCGCTGCCCCCCGCTCACGCCTCGTGCGAGGATATCCCGTTTGTAGGCCGCCGACCCGGGTCGGTGAACCCTTTCCGGTGTCTCGCTGAAAATTCCCTCACAGGACGATTTTCCTTGACAGCCGGTCGGCGTTCTCGACCACGAAGCGCCGCGACCGCTTCGCAGGCGGCACGCGGCCGTTCAGCCGCCACACGATCACCGCCAGCCCGTATTGCCAGTGGCGGTTGGCGGCCGGGCGGCTCAGCCCGACCTCCCAGCCGATCTTCTTCCACGGCTGCCGGTTGGCGCCGGAGCCAGACGATCCGGGCGTCGTCCTTCTGGAGCCAGCGCAGCCACAACAATGCCTCCTCGGCCTCGGTGATCATCCGGGGCGACGGCAGAGGCCGCCGCATCCGGGGCTCCTGGCCGACCTGGTCGCCGAAGCTGTGGAAATACTCGGGCCAGGCGCTGAAATAGCCCTGCGGCTTCACTGCGGGCATCTGCCGCATCACGCCGCCGCGAGCTCCAGCCGGTCCTGCACCTGCGCTGTGGTCCACTCACCCATGACGCGCCTCCCGTTCCCGCTTGCCGTACAGCCGCTCGCCCAGCTGCCGGACGAGCTCGCGCTCGGGCCAGGTCAGCCGGACGTCGTCGGCCGAGACGGCGAGGACGCCCTGCTCGCGCCACCCCTCGCGTTTGACCTCGTCGGGGTCCCGGCGCTGGCCGCCATAGCCCTTGGGATGCCACCTCATGCGACACCCCCGTTCGTCTCGATCAGCCCAGAGCAGCAGCGCGATGGCGTCGGCCTCGTTGTCGTCGGCAGGGCTGAAGCCGCGGGCGCGGACGGCGCGATCCATGGCGGCCTTGTCGGCGTTGCCCTTGCCGGTGGCGTGGCGCTTGATCGTGCCGACGGGACGCCCTGATAGGGCACGCCGCGCAGCTCGGCCCACGCGGTCAGCGTGGCCATCAGACCGCCATAGACGTGGCTCGCGTCGGTCCCTGCATGCCGCCGGACTTCCTCGAACCAGATCGCTGCGATGGGCCCGGACAGCCGGTCGAGTTCGGTCAGCCAGTTGGTGAAACGCAGGTAGCGCATGCCGCCGCCATCGTAGCGGCCGGGGCGAAAGCTGGCGGTGCCGCTGGTGATCAGGCCATCTAAGCCACGGATGGCCCAGCCAGTGGTGGTACCGAGGTCGAGTGCGAGGATCGGTTTCGCGCCGCAGTTGGTATCGGACGCGCGTCGGGAAGGATCTTGTCTTGTACGTTCATGTTGAAGGCTCACGAATTCGAGTGGGCCTTCGGCTTTGGTCACCCAAGAACTAGCAGCCGCAAGCCGCGTCCCCAAGCAAAATCGCTCAGGAGAAAATCCCTGGCCTACGGACGGCCGTCACGGCGCCCCTGTCCCAACCTCATGGCGCGCTGTCCCAACCCTCACAGGGGGTTGGGACAGGCTTTTATCGTTCCATGGCAATGCCTTGACCGGATGTGGTCCCAACCTCCGCGTCCCCAACGGGGGTCCTTTTCTTTTCGTATAGAAAAACATGTTCCCGACCCTTTACGTTCTCCCACATGAATGTGTAGCAAAAGGTTGGGACCACAGGGTGAGGTTGGGGACACCGTTGTTTTTGAAAGGCTTTTCGTGTCCCCAACCCCCTCGGGAGGTTGGGACAGGGTTGGGACCACCGGGGAGGTTGGGACAGAGCGCCGTGACGAGAGCCGAGCGGCGACTGAAACGCTGAGTGAGGACGACAGGGTGGGCGGAGAAAGCGGTCTGACGGCAGCGCCGTACGAGAGCTGGCAGCGGGCCCGCCAAAGCGGTCGTCGCCCGCTTGGCAGCGTCGCCGAACGCGAGACCCTCACCACCCTGTCCAGATGCCGATCAAGATAGCTGTATGGTCGATACCATATCGGTCACATTCGATAATTTTTTGAATTATGCCTTGTAGAATCTAGCTACCGGCGATATGCATCGGTAAGATACAAACCTGATGGTGGATTTTCGACATGGAGCACTTCGCGGTCATCCAGAGCATCGTTCGGGCCGGTCTGGCCGGGGACCCGGAGGCTGTGGACAAGCAGGTGCTGCGTCTTCGTGAGCGCCTCGAGAAGGCCGGAGCGACGAAGGAAGCCGCCACGTTAGAGCGATTGCGCGCCGCCGCGCGCGACACACAGGAACTAGCTCCGAGCCGCGTGGAGATGTCGCGCGGCCATATCTCCGGGGAAGTCCTCGAGCAGGGAGTTAACCCGCCGATCGATAGAGAGACCGGGGCCCGGTTGTGCACAGTTGATTTTCCGGGTCGGAACGGCCGGGCGCCCGTTTATGGGGCAGTAGTGTCAGAAACGGTCGAGGGCCTGCTGCGGGAATGGACCAGCGAGGCCGCGCTGCAGGAGGTAGGTGTGTCGCCCACGCGCTCTCTGTTGATTTATGGGCCGCCTGGTTCGGGTAAGACCATTACCGCCCACTATATCGCCGCCCGGTTGGGATTGCCTTTGGTCGTGGCACGCATCGACGGCCTGATATCATCGTTTCTGGGCACTACCGCGCGCAATATTGCGAATCTGTTCGACTTCGCCAACCGATACGCCTGCGTTCTGCTGCTGGACGAGTTCGACGCGCTCGCGAAGCTCCGGGACGATCCGCAGGAGATCGGCGAGATCAAGCGCGTGGTCAACACCTTGCTGCAGAATCTCGATCAGCGGTGCAACTTCGGAATCACGATCGCCATTACGAACCACGACAGGCTCTTGGACCCAGCCGTTTGGCGTCGCTTCGAAACGCATCTTCAACTCGGCGAGCCGGACGAGCCCGCCCGCGAAAGCCTGATTGCGCGGTTCCTCCAACCGCTCGAACCGCCTGCCTCTACCCTCAGGGTATTCTCATATTGTCTCGCGGGGTGCACGGGGGCCGACATCGAAAGAGTGTGCACGGCCGTGAAACGGACTCTGGTGCTTAGCGGCGAATCTCATGACGGGCCAGGATTGTTCCACGCCTTGAGTTCTGTTCTAGCCCGTGCACCTCAGCACGATCATGTGCCGGCCCGCATCCTCGCCGTCGATCAAGAAGCTTTTGTCAGCCTGATGGCGAATGATGGTACGCTTTCGCTCAAGCAAACTGAAATAGGTGAGGCGACGGGGTACGGCCAGTCGCGGGTGAGCGACCTCAAGAAGGCGAAGCGCCATCTGCCACTGCTGGAGGCGTTGCATGCCCAATAATCCGGTACAGATCATCCTGAACGATCGCGATTTTCATCAGGCGCCCGATCCGGGACAGCCGCCGCGGAACAAGGATTTTTTCGAAGACGCCGACAAGGCATTCGTCGCCCACAAGGACTCGCTGCTGGCCGCAATCGACCGGATCATCGACGAGATTCGGACGAGCCGTTATGGTCCTGCGGCGTATCTCAAAATCCAGATGCGCAACGAGGCACTGGCGAAATCCTATCGACCTGTACGGTCGCTGTTCAAGCCAGACCAATTCCCTTGTGTAGGGGCAGACGCGGTCGGAACGCTCTATTTTCGAGCTCCGTTGATCTACCTGAAAGCTCTGCGACAGCGCATCGAGCAGGCTGAAGCCTCCGTCGAGACAAAGTATCGGAGGGTTGACAATAAGCCTTACAAGGCGCCGACCATCGCGCGAGCAGAAGTCGGCGCCATCGAGACCATCGAAATCGCACCTCCCGAGCAGAAACGTGCATTTTCTACCGCAGCAGCTCTTGCGGTGCTCGAGGATCCTCGGGCGGTCTCCGGCTATCAGGTCGAACTTTTCGAGACGCCTGCCGAACGGGTGATCGCCGATGACCCGCTCGGACGGATCGCATTACGGCGCTCACTTGAGCGGCTGTTATTGTCTCTCGGCCTGGGTGCGCGCAGTTATCTCGCCTTTGAGGTTGGACGAACCCCCGTCCTCGAAGTTCAGCTGACCACACAGCCTGTCGGCGCTCTGATCGACAATCGAGGAGGTGTGGCTGGAAGCGACTCAGGCCAGGAAATCAGCCTCTCTTCGATGGACCGAAATCCGGAACGACACGAGGCGACCCTGAATGCGCTCCAGAAGCATCCTTTGGTGCGTGCGATCTTGCCACCAGTTCTGCTCGAGCTGACAGACGACCGTTCAAGTTCTGATGCCACTGCCGCGGCCGAACCGGTTGCCATCCCCGTTCCGGAGGGCCGATCGACTTACCCGATCGTGGGTGTCATCGACTCTGGTGTGGCGCCGGTTCTTGAGGGCTGGGTTGCGGGACGGTTCGATTATCTATCGTCAGGAGAATATGACGCGGTCCACGGCACGAACGTCGCCGGACTCCTGACCATTGGGCAAACGCTCAATAGCGTTGACGTCGCGCCCGAGGCGAATGGCTGCCGTCTCTACGACATACCCCTGTACCCTAACGGGCCGTTCATGGCTCGTTATCGTCGAGGTTTCTCCGACTTCCTAGAGGAGATCGAGCAGGCCGTCGCAGAGGCGAAGAACGAACATGGCGTCAGAGTGTTTAATCTCTCCATAAACGCGGTCGCGCCGGTCGAGCGGCACCGGTACAGTATCTACGCTTCTCGCCTCGACCAGATCGCAGATACCTACGGCGTGGTCTTCGTGAATTCCGCCGGGAACCTGCCACCCGCTCAGGCGCGTTCCGCCTGGCAGAAGCGTCCAGTCGACGTCATCAACTATTTCGCGTCACGAACCTCACCCGACACGATCTTCAAGCCCGCCGAGAGCGTCAGGTCGATCTCGGTCGGCGCGCTCAATCCTCCAAACACCAATCAGATTGCCGACGCGCCGACCGTTTACACGACGCGCGGGCCCGGTCTCCAAGTTGGTGTCAAGCCCGATGTCGCGTGCTATGGCGGAACAGGAGGGAGTGGGCCCGGAAAGCCCACCGGGCTTGCGTCATTGTCTCCTTCGGGCGGCAGGCAGAGCGTCGTCGGCACGAGTTTCGCCGCGCCGCTGGTTGCGCGTACGTTGGCAGGCCTCGACACCGCTACCGAGGGCGGCTTGTCTGTCGAAGCGCTTCGGGCAATGTTGCTGCATCACACGGCGATGCCCGAGCCACTGACGAAGCGTGGTCTCAAGGACATTGACCGGCAATTCGCGGGTTTCGGCAGGCCGCGAGCCGTCGCCACGATGCTGGAAACGGACGACCACCAGATCACGCTGCTTTTCCAAAGCCGCCTTAGCATTGGCGAGAAGAAGCCGGTCATACTCCGGTTCCCGTTCAGCTGGCCACAAAGCCTTGTTACAGACGGACGCTGCTCAGGCCTTGCCAAAATCACGCTCGTTTACGCACCACCGCTTGATCCAGCCTTCGGTGCCGAGTTCGTCCGCGTCAATCTTGAGGCATCGCTGAAGCAGCGTCAGCCGGAGCCCGCTTCCGATGGCAGTGTCCGCTTCACGAACCAGATCGCGGCCCGCTACCTACCCAAGTCAACCAATCTCGCGATACCCGAGAAGGCGCTCATAGACCACGGCCTCAAATGGTGGCCCGCTAAGCAGTATGAGAGCACATTCGTTGAGAAAGGAAGCTCGTCGCAATGGCGTTTGGAGGTTACTAGCCTCGTTCGTGCTGAGGCGCAGTTCCCCGCGGAAGGAGTGCCTTTTGCAATACTCTTGACCCTGGCAGACCCAGACGGCAGCCACCCGGTTTTCCAAGAAATGCGGCAGTGGCTCCAAGCGAGCACTGCGCTAGCACAGGATGTTCGAACGGTAACGAGGCTGCGCCCACGCGGTCGGTAAGGGCCGGTTGCCACCTTTCTGAGGCCTATCCCGTACCTCGCCGATATCGCCATTCCCGCGGCGCCTCGCGCCCGCCCTCGTCGCGCCGCCGGTACCGCTCCCAGCCGTTGGCCTTGAGGTAGGCCGAGACGCGCATCTGGTCGCCTCGAGTCCAGCGCGCGGGTTCGAGCCCGATGGCCTCCTCGAGGATTTCGCCGACCGACACATCCCTCAGCGGCTCCGGGCGCGGCACGCTCTCGGTGCGGGAGTTGCCGTAGTCGGGGAAGCCATCTGAGACGGTCCGGATCTCGTGCGTCAGCCAGTGCTCGATCAGGTCGTCCCAGGCGTCGGACTGGTAGCGGCGGTCCTGTTCCTCGCGGGCTTCCTCCAGCAGCGCCGGGTCGTCGATCCACCAGATCGCGCCGGCACGGAAAACGGTCGGACGGCCTTCGGCCCAGAGCTGGTCCCGGTCGCGCGCGAGCGCCGCGATGTCGATGGTCGCCGCAGCGGAGCGGCCAGAAGCGACGGTTGCCGGTCTCGTCGCGCAGATAGGTGTCGGGGTTCACGGTGCCGGCGAACACGCACTGGCGCGGCACCTCGACGGTGTAGCGGCCATAGGGCGGGCGGAAGCGGTCGGTGGTCCGGGTGAGGAACGCCTTGATGCGCGACACCTCGGCGCGGCCGATGGCGATCCGAGTTCGGCGATCTCCACGATCCAGACTCCCTGCATGTGCAGCGCTGCGTCCTTCGACCCGAGCTCCGGCAGCTCGTCGGTGAACCATTCCTCGCCGCCGAGCACCTTGATCGCGGTGGACTTTCGCGCGCCCTGCGGCCCCTCGAGGATCAGCATGTGGTCGGCCTTCACGCCGGGGCGGTAGATGCGGGCGACGGCCGAGATCAACCAGAGCGCGCCGATGGTGTGGTGGAACGCCGTCGGGCTCGGCGCCGAGATAGGCGCTGGTCCAGGTCTCGATCCGGGGCGTGCCATCCCATTGTCAGGGTGTCGAGCCAGTCTCGGACAGGATGGATGCGCAGTTCCGCGGGCGACGGCGCCGACGGCGCGGCTCACCACCAGCCGGCGCCACGTTGATGCCGCGCAGCTGCAGCCATTCGGCGGTGCGGATGTCGTCGGCGTCCTCCCAGGGCGCGGGAGGGACGCGCGGCGCCGTCCCACGGCAGCGGCTGGACGCACGACGATCTCCTGTCCGAATTCGTCGAAGGCCAGCACACCGGCGAAGGCCGGATCGGAGGTCAACGCGACGATGACGTTGGCCTCGTTGCGCTCGGGCGCGCCCGCAGATCGAGCCGGAGACGCCTGAACCAGGCGGGTTTCGGGATCGGCGCGTGCGGGATCGCCGGTGGCGTTCACGCGGCGGCGGAGCTCGGCCAGCTGCTGGGTCAGGACCGACATGCCGATACCGGTCGTGGATTTGATCCGCGCGATGACCTGCCGTTCGGGCAGAGGATCGAGCTTCGCCAGCGCGATGCGCCCGAGCAGCGTGGACAGCGCTTCGAACTCGGGCGGATTGGTCAGCGCCTCGGCCGCGGCGATCAGCGTCGCGGGATCGTCGGCGGAGGCGACGATGGGGGTGGCCGTCTCGGGCGTCGACCGGGTCCGCGGTCCTGCGGCTCCACCGTGGCGTCTGCCTTCACGGGCGTAATCCTCGGCGCTGGCGCCGCGCAGCAGATCGTCGTTGAAGTCGTCGTCATGCAGCGGCACGACGATCTCGTTCGGGATGTCGGCGCCGGTTCAGGCGGTCCGAGAGCGTCGCAGGCCGCCTGGCGGCCGGCGTCTCCAGCATCGGCGTAGATGGTGACGCGCCGGGTGCCTCGGGCCACTGGAACCGCGCCAGACCGTCGGCCGACAGCGCCGCCCAGACCGGTGTGCCGAAGAGCGGCGTGAGCCGCGAGCGCCGTCTCGATCCCCTCGGCGATGCCGATGTGACCATCCTCCGGCATCGGGAAGAGCCGGACCACGGCATCCTTCACGCTGCCGAGCATCTTCTTGCCGGGAGGCGCCTTCGCGCTGCCGTCGTCGAGCAGGAAGGTACGGTGGATACCCGGCGCACGCTCCCCGTCCGGCAGCCGCAGGATCGCGATCAGGCCGGGCCAGCCGCGGCAGCTGTCGAAGTCGGGAAGGTCGGGTGGAACAGCAGGTCGGGCGATCCGGGATCCGTCAGCCCGCGGGCGCGGAGGAAAGTCTCGCCCGGCGTGCCTGCGATCGGCACGGCCCCGCTGAGAAGCCGCGCGATCTCGGCAGAATGGTCGGGGCGAGCGCGCGTGGGCGACGCTGGCGCAGGCCTCAGCACCGGATGGCTCATCCCCGCAAGCCTTGCCGCCTCGTCGAAGAGCGCGCCGTCGCAGAGACCGGTCGCCTGCGCGATCAGGTCGATGGGACCGGCCCGCTCGCCAGTGGCGTAATCGAAGCCCCAGCCGGCATAGGGTCCATCGAGATGGATGGTGCAGGAGCCCTCCTTGCGCGGCGGGCGCCCGGAGAGGTCGGCGCAGCGCAAGGATCGACGGTCCCGTGCAAGCCGGGCCTCGGGAAAGAGCCCCGGCAGCCAGTCGGCGGCCGTGCAGGCCAGCCGCTCCTTCACAACCGCGAGATCGTGTCGGGTCTTCGGGACCGCGATGTCGTTGAGGTCGATCATCGCGCCCCTCAGGCCAGAAGGACGAGACCGCGCTCGGCCCGGGTGATCGCGGTGTAGAGCCAGCGGCGCCGGTCGATCTCGCTGCGGCCCAGCCCGTCGTCCCAGACGATCACGTTCTCCCACTGCGAGCCCTGCGCCTTGTGGGCAGTGATCGCCCAGCCGAAGGTCGCCTCGGTCAGCAGGCGCTTCTCCTTGTAGTCGCGGTCATGGCGCTTGTTGTCGTAGGCGACATGGTCCTCGAAATGCCCCTTGTAGATGTGCAGCCGGCCCGGGCGCCCGTCCTCATAGGGCTCGCCGATGTGGCGCCCGTCCTCGTCATGGACGACGGCGGAGAAGTAGAGACTACCTTCGTCGACGATGTCCTCGAGCGTCACGAACATCCCGTTGATCAGCCCGAGATCGTTCTGGTTCTTCAGGCAGATGATCTTCTCGGCCGGTCCCGTAGGCAGCCAGGTCCCGCCGAGACCGGCCGCCGCACGCATGGCGTTGTTGATCTGCAGCCGCGTAGCGTTCAGCCCGCAGATCAGCTGGCCGCCGCGGAGGGCCTGTTCCGGCGTGATGTCGCCCTTGCGGAGCTTGGCGACATGATCGTCGTAGGCGCCGAAGCCGATGGGCCGGCCCTCGCGCGCCATGGTGGCGAGGCGGATGATCGCGCTCTCGGCCGCCTGGCGGTGGATCTCGGTCAGCATCACGTCCGGCTCGTCGCGGGTGAAGGCGCCTTCGCCCCGGATCGGCGGCAGCTGGCCGGGATCGCCGAGCACGAGAATCGGCTTGCCGAAGCTCATCAGGTCGCGCGCCATCTCCTCGCCGACCATCGACACCTCGTCGAGCACGATCAGTCGGGCGTCCGCGGCGTCGCTCTGCGGATTCAGGGCGAAGCGCGGATGTTTCATCGCCGATAGACCCTGGCGCATCGCCTCGATCGCGGCATCGGCCGTGGTGCGCGCGAACCCGGTCAGCCGGCGGGCGTCGCGTTCGGCGACCGCGATCTTGCGGGCAGCCTCCTCGATTTCCTCCTCGGTCGACTCGATCACCGAGTAGATCAGGCTGTGAATGGTGCGCGCGGGCGTGCCCTTGCGGGTCAGCACCAGCGCGGCCTTGCCGGTGAAGGTGGCGGTGACGACGCCGGGCACGCAGCGGCCGTCCGTCGCGCTGCGGTGGGGCGAGAGCCCGAGTTCGTCGAGCGCGAACTTCAGCACGGTGGTCTTGCCGGACCCGGCATAGCCGAAGAGGCGGAATACCTGCTGCTGCTCGGTTCGGGTCTCAAACCACTCCTTGATCTCGCGGATCGCGGCGGCCTGCGTGGCGGATGGGGTGAACTCGGTCATCGCCGCTCTCCCCAGCACCGTTCAGCCCATGCGCAGGGCGCGTGCCACTTGCCGGCGGCCATGCCACCCCGGCAGAGGACCGCCGTGGGCTCGGCCGCCGCGCGCGGCAGCCATTCCCCGGCCTCGGAGGCTCGCACCACGGCGACGGCGCGATCTGACATTTCCTGCGCGAGATGCGCATCGAAGGGCACGAGCTCGGCGTGCAGTTCCATCGTGTCGCGGTTCAACGCGGTGAAAAGCGCCGGGGCCGGCAACTCCATGTAGGCCTGATAGAGCGCGATCTGGGCGGCATAGACGGGGCGCGCGAGGCTGACGCCGCGCTTGACCACGTCCTTCCAGCTGGCTGCGCCGAGCGCCTTGTTCTCCCAGAGCGCGGGATAGTCCATCGCGACGGGGCCGGAGACGAAGCAGCCGTCGATATGGCCCTTGAACCGGCCGCCGAGGGCTTCAAAGCCGAACTGGCGGCCGTCCGGACGCTCGGTCCGCAGGTCGAAGCCGGCGATCCGGAACCAGCCGGCGACGATGTCCTCGGCCCGGTGGCCTGCCTCGAAGATGCGCAGCGTGCGCGGCGCGAACTCCTGGCCCTCGTCCTTCGGCACCGCGAGGAAGTCGTACTGGATCTGGCGCAGGCAGTCGCGGCCGAGACCCGAGGAGCTGACATAGGTCCGGGGACGCTCGGCGCGGTGGCGCGCGGACAGCGCCGTGTCGATGGCGGCGGACACGGCTTCCGCGATGGGCGGGCGTGGCGCGTCGGCGCCGTAGAGACAGCCCGAGCCATGGTTGAGGTCGATCATCTCTCGCGCTCCCAGAACCCGCCGGCCTGCGCGATGCAGGTCAGCTTGTGGAACTGCGCGTCCGTCAGCCGGGCGCTGTCGCCGAACCGCGCAAGCTTCTCGCGAAGGCTGGCGCAGAACTCGATCTCGAAGTCGGTGACGGCGTTCTCGGCGGCAGCCTCGAGCAGATGCTTCCAGCTGGAGGACGCGGTGTCGTCGTTCAGGTCGATCATCGCGCGCCCCCTCAGAACGGAATGGGGTCGTCGAGGCCCGTGCCGGTGCGCTCCTTGCGCGCGGCCTGGTCCTGCATGCTGTCGATGTAGCCGGTGACCGCCGCCTCGATCAGGCGGTCGATGTCCTCGGCGCTGCGATGAAAGAAGGGCTCCATGAGCCCGAGGTCGGTGAGCGCTTCGGCGAAGAGCGTCCGCGCATCGCGGATCGCACGGGCCTCGCGCGCGGTCTTGTCGATCATGCCGTTGTTCCTTTGGGCGATGGCGCTGCCCACGTCCTGACAGCGGCGCGAGCAGAAGCGGTGATAGGGGGTGAGGAGCGGTGGCCGCAGGCCAGCGGTCGATCCGGTGGATCGATCGCAGCGACGAACAGACCAGCGGAGGCCGTGGCAGTAGCCGAAGCCGCGCGCCTCGCGGGCGCACACGGCGCAGAGCGCTATCCGAGCAAGAAGGTCCCGATCGGGTCCTCGGGCGGCCAACCCGCCCTCTGGAGCTTTTCGGACTGGAGCACGATCCAGCGCGAGATCGCGTTGCTGGCCATGGCTTCGAGGTCGCCGAGGCTGAGGCTTGCGATGGGGGCGTGCAGTCTTCCTCGGGCCTCGAGCCATTGTCCGATCTCCAGCGCCGCCTCGCGCGTGACATGCGCCTGCCATTCATCCGGGGTCATCGGCCCGGCAGGATCGCGCCTGGCCTCGGGTCGCGGCGACGGCCGGTTCGACCTCCGCCGCCGTGCTGCCGACCGCGCCTCACCCATTGAGCCAGGCGGGCATGCCGGTCGCCGGCGCTCCGCCCTGCGCGGACGGCGGGGACGCGGGCGGCTGCTGGGCGGGCGGCTGCTGCGTGTGCTGCGGCGCGGGCGCCTGTGCACCCCAGGCCGGAGCCGTCGCCGGGGCTTGCGGCTGCGCACCCCATGCCGGCGTGGGCGCCTGCCAGCCCGGCGCCGGCGCGCTCGCGGCTTTCCGCGGCGGGGCGTTGACGGGCTCCGCGGGCACGGTTTCGCCGCGCATGATCGCGGCATGGCTCGCGTCGTCGGGCAGAACGACGTTCGCGATCCGGTTCTGGTCCCGGTATTGCGGGTTGGAGGCGGGCTCCACCATGATCCGCGCGGCGAAGACGATGCCGTCGAGATGCTTGAGCCCGGGCAGCACCCGCTTGGACTTGGCGTCGGGGCTCTCGTCCCTGGGATCGAGCCCGAGAGCGCTGTCGACCATCGCCCGAAAGGTGGACTTCGAGATCTTCCAGCCGATCGACTGGCCCTTCTCGTCGACCTTGCCGCCCGCGACGGTGAAGTTCTGCCAGAACTTGCGCCGGGCATGCGGCCCCTCGAGGACGGTGAACTCGCAGTCCAGCATCTTCGCGTCGCTCGACTGCGAGGTTTTCAGGAGCTTGGCGTCCATCGGCGTGGCGCCGTCGACGCCGCCGGGGCGCATGGTCAGGCGGACCTTGGCGAAGGTGCCGTCGGGGATAAGCTCGCCGATGGGGGCCATCTGCGGCTGGGCGTCGTTGAGATCGTAGCTCATGGATCTGTCCTTTGCGTCTGGATCAGGAAGGGTTGGCGGAGTGGGCGGACGCGCGGCCGTCGATCTTCGCGATCAGCGCGCCGAGATCGGGCGCTTCGGTCACATCGAGGCGGCCGGAGCGATCCTTGGCGGGAAGGCCCCAGGGGTTGCCGGAGCGGCAGACGAGCCGGCGCTCGGCGGAGGTTTCGTCGAGGGTCCACTCGCCCTTGGCGTCGCGGCCGAAGAGCTGCATCGAGACGACCTGATCGACGATGCCCGGCAGCTCGCGCCCGGCCTTGGTCCCCTCCATCTGCGGCTGCCAGGTCGTCGCGCCGAACGCGTCGGTGACCTTCTCGAGCACGCCGACGAAGATCACCGTCTTGCCGCGGGCGTGCTGGAGATGCTTCAGCGCCTGGATCACCTCGCGGCCCAGCAGCCCATAGGCGCCGCGGACATCCGGCTTGCCGGTCCGCTCGGAGAAGGCCTCCGGCTGCTGGCGGGCATAGGCCATGGCCTGCCGCGTGAGGTCGGTGATCGAGTCGACGAAGACGATCCGCTTGCGGGCGAGGAAGTCCTCGATGCCGGTGCCGAGATACTGCTGCTGCAGCCAGGCGTGATACTCGGCGCCGTACCAGGACTGCGGATGCTGCGCCGGATCGTGCCCGCCGATCAGCACGGCGAGGTCGCGGAAATCGGTGAAACTGCGCACCGGGATCGAGTCCCCGCGCCAGTCCTGCACCGACTTCATCCCGGCCTCGAGATCGAGGCAGACGGTCTCCTCGGCCGGCAGAGATTTCAGGAGCGTCGTCTTGCCGACGCCGGGCGGGCCGAAGATGGCGAGCGAGGTCTTGTTCTCGGCGGCCGAGAGGCGTTCGTCGGCGGTGATGATGCGGAAGGCCATGGGGTTCTCCGGGGTGTGAATTCAGGGGGCGCGGCGGCGGGGGTGACCGGGTGCCGAAGGGGAACCTGCCCGGCGTTGCCGACCGGGCGTCCCGCCGCCGCGCGTCACCGGTCTCGAGCCTCGAGCCGGAAGACAGGTTTGCCGGTGGTCTCGCTGCGCGCGTCCGCGAAGCCCTCGCGCATCGCCGCGGGCCAGGCACCGTAGCGCCGCTCGGACACGCGGTAGGCGATTTCGAGATACTCGGTCGGGTCGTCGCCGGCGGCGCGGATGCCGCTCGGCGATGGCGGCGAGCCGGTCCTGATCCCAGGAAACCTTCTTCGGCAGGTCCGCGACGATCACGACGCCCTCGTCCTCGACCCGTACGGTGCCGCTGGTTTTGCCCTGAGCGGCCCGCTCGGCCGCCGCGGCGGCTTCGTAGCGCTGTGCGATGCCGGCCTCGAGCCGGTCCCGCAGCCGCTTCACGCGGGCGGTCTCGGCGAACGCCGTCGTCTGCAGGTCCAGCAGCATCTCGGGCGGCAGCGCCGCGATGTCGCCGAGGGCGAGGCGTTCGAGGTCGTCGAATTGCGGGGCGTTGTCAGGGTGCGGCATGGCGGGGTCTCCGTTGGAAGGGAATGGCAGGGCCATCACGCGGCGCGCTCTTCGAGGAGCAGCGCCGAGAGCGAGGCGGCGGCTCTGGGCCTGGGCCGGGCGACGGCGATGTAGGCAAAGCGATTCGGGCCCACGCGCTCCTGCACGAGGTGAACGAGGCCCTTCTCGAAGGCGCCGAGCGCAGCCCGGCCGAGATCGGCAAGCTGGCGGCGCTCGGGTTCGCGCAAGGTCGAGATCACCGGCGTGACGTCGATCCCGAGAAAGCCGCGGTGATATTCGAGCCGCGCGCCGGCTTCGGCCTGTGCGATCCAGGCATAAAGTTCGACGTCGGTGAGCTTCGGCATCGCCACGCGGATGCCGGTTGGGATCGCCGCGACCATCAGCATGCCCGTGCGGCCCGCGCCGGGTCCGCGGTCAGCCGACGGGGCGCGTGGCCAGCGCGCGCGACGGTGTGGCTGATCTTCAAAGCGCGCTGAAGCTGGCTCTGCTCGAAGGCTTCGATGTCGGCGAGCCGGTAGAGAACGCGCCCGCCCAGCTTGAGAAAGGCCGGACCCTGGCCGGTGTAGCGCCAGCGTTCCAGCGTCCGGTGGGAGATCCCCCAGCGCCGGGCCAGCTCCTTCTGGTTCAGGCAATGCCTCTGCAGCATCGGTGGCTCCTCTCGTTGTGCCGAGAAGAGAGTGCAACAGGACGGGATAGGACGTCGGCGGACACGTTGGCGACAAATGCCGATTTCTTTTCTCGCGCATGATCAATGGGGGAGGACCCGGAGGGGAGACGCGTCGCCCCCCGGTCTCCCCTGCGTCTCCCGTTCCGTCTGCCCCGCACCACAGGCGGAAATCGCCGAACCGCGTCGCGCCGCGAATCAAGAAGCCCGCCGAGTCGGCGGGCGAAGACAGATCGGATATGGGCGCAGGAGGATGGTGGCGTCAGGCTGCCTGCCGGAGCACGAGATCGGGGACCAGCCGATAGCTGCCGCGGCCGTCATGTTCGACGATGTCACGCCATTCGGGCCGCCGCTTGAACAGATCGCCCATCTTCAGCGAGTTCGAGCCCGCGGCGGTCAGGGCCACCTTGCCGCGCTGCCACGCGCAACCAGCCTGGGCCGCCCCATGGAGAGAGGCCAGAACCTTGGCCTGGGTGGCCGTGAAGCGATAGTTCCGGCCGCGATAGACAAAGCTTTCGAACGCGATAGGGGGCTTCGGCGGGCGCCACCAGGGAGGGCAGCACCTCCGCTTCGAAGCGGTGTCGCTCCTCGGAGCGGATCAGCATGTCGGCCCGCCTGATGACCACGCTCGCCTCGTCGCGCAGGAGCGCCGCATAGCCGTTCGGCGGTATGGCAAAGCGCGCCGCTCGACCCGGCCGTCGCGCAGGAGCGCGATCGCGTCGCGCTTGTGCAGATCCACCAGCCCGTCATAGCGGCGCTGTTCAAGCGGCACCGCGACCCACACGCCCTCGTCCACCGAATCGTATTCGCCCACTTCCATCCACGGCCCGATGAGCCGGACGGAGAGCCCGAGGAGGTCGTTTTCCACGACATATCGCAGATCGGCATCCGGGAACCGCCAGATCTCGACGAGCTCATCGAGGGTATAATACGCCTTCCTGATACGCCCCATCATCAATCCCTTCACCGGCGGCAAGTTCATCCTTTGTTCTTATCCGCTTGACAGCCTCCGGGCAATCCTGTTTCGTCCAATAGATATCCACATGCCGTTGGGGGCATCATGACCGCGCATCATACTCTTGCCGATCGCCTGCGTGCGCGGGCGCGGCAACTGGACATCCCACCGGCGCATCTCGCCGAGAAAGCCGGCGTCAACCGCTCCTTTGTCTATGACATCCTGCGCGGTCGCTCGGCACATCCCAGCCGCGAGAAGCTCGCAACGCTCGCCGATCTGCTGAATGTCGATCTTGACTGGCTCCTGCACGGCATCGGCGAGGTTGAAGGTGTCTCGCCCTTCATCGAGAACCCCGACGAGACCTTCGTGGCGATCGCGCATGCCGGGGCGCGGCCCTCGATGGGCGGCGGGGCCGTGGTCGAGGAGGAGCACATCCAGGGACGCAACTACCATTTCCGGCTCTCGTGGATTCGACAGGGGCTTGGGGCCAGCCATCGCAGCTGCGGGTCCTGCATGTCGAGGGCGACAGCATGCATCCCACGCTGCAGGACGGCGACACGGTGCTCGTCGATCTTCTCGCGACGCTCCCCGGTGCCGCCCGGCATCTTCGTGCTGCATGACGGCATCGGGCTCGTCGCCAAACGGCTCGAGCACATCCCGAACAGCGATCCGCCCGCGATGCGTGTGATTTCCGACAATCCGATATATGGTCCCTACGAGCGAACCGCCGACGAGATCCACATCGTCGGCAGGATCCGCTGGTTTGCGCGGGAGATCTGAGCATGGCGCACGTCATCATCCGGGGCGGGAACGGCCGCCGTCATGAAGTGGACTTCAAGGACGCCGACATCATTGTGGAGCTGCACGCCAGCGAGGATCACGTCGAACTGGTGATCGAGGCATCGGACAGTGACGCCCCCCGGGAAAGGAACGCTTCGCCCTGGTCAACATCCCCCGGCATCCGTTGAGCAAGGCCATGGCTGATCTGGCGCGCAAGGATCGGCGATCATGATCGCGTTTCGGGAGATCGACGATGCCGATCCGTCGCTGGCGTTCTCGCCGCTGGTACGCGGGATCAAGAAGACCTGCGCCTGGATCGGCGAACACGGTAGCATCCCCTTGACGCCGTCCAAGGCGTTCAAGCGGGTCTTCGTGCACTGGGCCGCGGCCGAGTTCGACTGGCCCGGCCACACCGAGGCGGACCTCTTCGCCGTCAACAAGGTGCTGAACGAGCCGGACTTCGCCCCACTCATCGTGCTGCATGACCTGATGATCGCTATGAAGCTCGGCCGACACTACAAAGGCGAGTTCCGCCTGACCAAGGCAGGCCAGGCGCTGGCCGGCCATCCCGGCCGGATTTTCGGCACGGTCGTCCCGTTCTTCCTGTTCCGTATCAACCACGCCAGCATGTCGCGTTTCGACGACGCGCCGATCCTTGGCAACTGGGACGTCTTCCTGAACGTGCTGAATGTCGAGACCGAGGACGGCGCCACCGGCGCGCACCTCCGCCGCGAGTTCTTCGGCGAGCCCGAGACGGACCTCTCCCGCGGTACGACGAGGTAATGGGTCAGCTCTACATCCAGGTGTTGCGTCCGCTCTGCTGGGCCGGCCTATTGCAGCAGGAACGCGGCACGGCCAGCTATCGCTTCGAGGAGGCGGTGTTCATGAAAACGCCAGCTCTGGAGATCGGCGCTGGTTCTAGACCACTGATGCCCAGGTCGCGCCGGCGATACGTCACTGAGGCTCCGCCGGTTCCCATCCTCTGCGCAGGCTTACGCGGAACTCCCATAAGCCATTGATTCCGGTTGTTTTCAGAGGGTGCGCGGGTAGCGTTTCCCCCATGCGAAACGCATCGACATATCCGCGGCTGGGCTCGAACCCACTGCCAGCCGACCAGATGACGCCCCCCGAGCGCCGCACCGAACTCTGCCGCCTGCTGGCGATTGGGCTGGTTCGGTTGCGGATGCGAGAGCGAGGCGAACACCCTGACAATACTGGAGAAATTCGCCTACACTATCCGCCCGACCAATGCCGTCATGCAACTCCAACTTGCCGGAGAAATGCATGAACAAGCCCGACCCCCATCCCAGCGCGCCTGGCCGCGCTCAAGACCACGCCGACGCCCGACCTGAAGCAACAGTGGCGCGAGCTGTTCGACAGCGAGCCGCCGCCTTCAACCGGCCGCTACCTTGAGAGCCGACTGGCCTACCGCATCCAGGAGCTGGTCTACGGCGGGCTGAAGCCGGAGACCGTTCGGCGGCTGGAGCGGCTGGGCGAGGAACTGGACGGCGGCGACAAGAGGAAGCGCAGCATCCGCGCAGATCGTGAGCGCCCGATCACCGGCACGCGGCTGCTGCGTGAGTGGCAGGGCGTCGAACAGATCGTCACCGTCACCGCCGACGGCTTCGAATGGCAAGGGCGGCCCTACAGGTCGCTCTCGGCCAATCGCCCGCGCCATCACCGGCACGCGCTGGAACGGCTGGGTGTTCTTCGGCCTCAAAAACCACAGGGGGCGGACATGACGAAGCCGCCCGAAAAATCGAAGGTCGTCCGCAAGCTGCGCTGCGCGGTCTACACGCGCAAGTCGTCAGAGGAAGGGCTGGAGCAGGAGTTCAACTCGCTACACGCGCAGCGTGAGGCCTGCGAGGCGTACATCGCCAGCCAGCGCTCCGAGGGGCTGGGTGCTGGTCCGCGATCAGTATGACGACGGTGGCATCTCGGGTGGAACGCTCGAACGCCCCGGCCTGGAACGGCTGCTGGAGATATCGAGGACGGGCTGGTCGATGTGGTGGTGGTTACAAGATCGACAGGCTCCAGCGCTCGCTGGCCTGACTTCGCCAAGCTGGTCGAGGTGTTTGACCGGAACGGGTACCTTCGTCTCGGTGACGCAGTCGTTCAATACGACCACGTCCATGGGGCGGCTGACGCTGAACATCCTGCTGTCCTTCGCCCAGTTCGAGCGCGAGGTGACCGCCGAGCGCATCCGCGACAAGGTCGCCGCCAGCCGGAAGAAGGGCATGTGGATGGGCGGGGTGCCGCCCTACGGCTACCGGGTGGAAAACCGCAAGCTGGTAGTCGACGAAGAAGCCGCTGCGCACGTGCGTTGGATCTTCGCCCGTTCCTTGAGATCGGGTCCTGCACGGAACTGGCGCGAGAGGTCGGCACGCGCGCATCCGCACCCCGCGCGGCAAACCGGATCGACAAGAAATACATCTACAGGATGCTCAGTAACCGCGCCTACATCGGCGAGGCGGTCCACAAGGGTGACAGCTATCCCGGCGAAGCACGACGCCATGATCGACCGCGAGGTTTGGACAAGGTTCATACGATCCTGCAGGAGAGCCCGCGCAAGCGCGCCGCCCGGACCGCCGCTCAGAAACGCCCGCGCTACTGAAGGGGCTGCTGTTCGGGCCCGATGCCGCCGGCGTTCTCACCGACACATACTCGGAAGGGCGACCAAGCTCTATCCGCTACTATGTCAGCCAGACCGTCCTGAAGCATGGCGCTGGGATCCTTGCCCCATCGGCCGCGTGTCAGCAGGGGAGATAGAGGCCGCCGTCATGTGATCAACTACGCGCCGTGTTCCGCCAGCCGAGATCGTGGCGGGGACATGGAAGGCGGCGCGGCGCCCGATGCCGACCGATATCAAGCGAAGCGCGACGCCCGGACTGCACTGCAGCAGCTCGATCCGCTGTGGGACGAACTCTTTCCCGCTGAGGCAGGCACGCATCGTCGCGCTTCTGGTCGAGCGCGTGGACATCGGCACGGACGGCCTGAACGTCCGGCTCCGCGTCGACGGGCTCGGTAGCCTCGCGCTTGAGATGCTAGTTGGCGGCATTGAGGCGGCAGCCTAATGCTTCAGTCAAGCGGCCATTTTGAAGTTTTCGCGGAAGGGCTGCCTTTTGTGCAGGATGCCCAGAGCACGTTCACGCGTCTTCTTGCGAGGGCGATGACGGCCTGGTGGTGGCGTTTGCCCTCGGCACGCTTGCGGTCGTAGAAGGCGCGGCTGTCGGGTCGTCCGAGAGAGGTGAAGGCTGCCTGATAGAAGACGCGCTTGAGGGCCTTGTCGCCACCGGCTGCGCGGCGCAGGAAGCTGGGTCTTGCCGGACTGGCGGCAGCACCGGGGCGAGGCCTGCGGCGGCGGCCAGCGCGTCGGCGCTGTCGAAGCGGTCGATGCGGCCGACCAGCGCGATGAATTCGGCGGTGAGCGTGGCCCCCATCCCCGGCATCGACAGGATGAGGGCCGTATCAGGGTGGTTGGCGAGCCGCTCCCGGATCGCGTGATCGGTGGCCTTGAGCCGGTCGCGGGCGGCCAGCGCCTCGCGGCGATATCGGCGATGATCTCTGCCCTGAGCTGCGCCCCCGGGATGGTGACGGTCTGTGCCTGTGCCGCCTGCGCGGCGTCCGCGGCCAACGCCTCAAGGCCGCGCAGGCCCGTCGCGGCCTTTGTCAGCCGGCGGGTGATGCGCCTTTGCCCCTGCGGCGCGGATATCCTCGGGCGCGGCATAATGGCTGAGAAACACAAGGCCGGTGCGGGTGTGGGGTCGATGCGCCGCTCCAGCGCCGGAAAGAGGCCGGAGAGCAGGTCGCGCAGGCGCGCCGCACGCCGGGTCTGCTCGGTGACGAGCTCGCGGCGGCGGCTGACCAGGAGCCGGATCTCGGCATCGAGCGGGTCTGGCGCTCCACTGCGCGCAGGTCGGGCCTGGTGCGGGCCAACTCGGCAATGACGACCGCGTCCTTCGGATCGGACTTGCGCTCGCCGCCCCGGATGCCTTGGCGCGCGCGGTTCACCGCGAGCCCCGGCGTGTGGACCAGCGGCAGCCCGGCCTCGGCGAACATCGCACAGAGGAGGCTCGCCGCGCCGCCCAGCATATCGATGGCGGTCCGCGTGTTCTCAGCCTCCAGCGCCTCGATCTCACCGATCAACGACACGATGGCGGCTGGATCATTGCCCACCGCCTGGCTGAACAGCACCCGCGCGTTGCGGTCCATGGCGCAGGCCAGTGGACTTCCTTGGCCACGTCGATCCCGATAAAGACATCCATTTCTCCCTCCATAGCTGTTGCTCTTCACGGCACCCCGTCCACGCCGTCGTCGCCTTACAGAGCGATGGATCGCGCAGCCTAATCAGCGGTCGAGACGGGCTTCGGAAGCGGGGGGAGATGCCACCTGAGCCATCGCGGGCAGCCAGCATGATACCCATCCCCGCTTCCCTGCCACCCTCGGATCATATCCCAGGAATGACAGACGCCGAAGCGCAGAAGCAAGGTAAGGCCGCTTGACCCGCAGCACGCCGATCCCGGAGACGGTGACGCTCCACGTCCCGTTCCGCCTCGTGAAGCGCGGTGGCCGGAAGGAGATGCAATTGCCGGAAGGCGTTGCCCAGCTGCGCAGGACCGACAACACGCTGATCAAGGCGCTGGCCCGCGCCTTCCGCTGGAAGTGCATGCTGGAGTCCGGCGAGTTCGCCACCATCGGCGAACTGGCAGAGCGCGAGGGCATCGCGCCCTCCTACATGACGCGCGTCCTGCGCCTGACCCTGCTCGCACCCGACATCGTCGAGGCGTTCCTGGACGGGAAGCAGGGGCCAGAGGTGACGCTGGCGCACGCGCTGGAGCCGTTCCCCGCAAAGTGGCTGGACCAGCCTGACCATTTTGGGTGGATCGGTGGAAGCGGCCGCCGTTGAAAGGCGCCGCGATCGGCCGGCTCAGCCCAGAGCAGTCATTCGCTCTGACGAGACATGCAAGCGCTCTGCGCCTCGGGTCGGTCGTCGGGGTTCAGATAAAGGCAGATGTCATCGCGTCTCATGCCCGAGTTTGACATGCTCGCCCAACAACGGGAATCCTGCGTCAGGTCGGGAACACTAGTATACCGTCTTAGATGCCTTCCTCGCGAACCAGAAACGAGGGCCTCACCGCTCCGCTTCAAACCCACATACAGCCCCCGGACCCCGGATGAATCATCGTAGCTCTTGCTTGACTTGTATTTCGAGAAACTGAGCTTAAAGATGAGGCTTTGCCTGCAGCATTTCAGTGCTTCGTCGAGCCAATCGCGTTCCGCCCACAGGATAGCACCCTCATCCTGATATCTGCTCCTATGACTATCGGGGTCCGGTCGCCACTCGCCCCCAGACTTCGCTCTTCAATGCGAGCCTGTTTGCGCGTCACGCCAACGGCGCTCACCATCGTCGGGTGTCAGCCCGAGCAGCTTGTTGAGCGTCAGTCCCAGCCTTGGACGGGCCATAGCTCCCGGGCGGCCCACTCGTCACGCTCGTCAATACCAATGGATACTTCTCCGGCTCCATATCAACGGATTGAACGGTGTCTTCCCGGCGTGGCGGTCAACACGCCATCTGACTGAAAACTTGGCAGCCAGAGATCGTGTTCAGGTGTTTTCGAGAACTTCGCACATTGCCCGACCGCGCCCCGCTCCCTGATCAGAGCGGACATGAACCTGACGAATACGCCATCAGGTGACTTCCAATCTCCGCAGAGGGGCAAGAAGCCATCCTCAGAAACCTCGGGAACCCAACCTTCCGAAACAACGCTTCATCATCAACGGTGTTTCCTGGCTTCCTTTTCGTTCACCCAGGAGTTTCTGTCGCGCCTGCGCC
>JAEPEX010000093.1_pt1 | contig 58964 bp, 55 predicted proteins | sample 9130951 | NCBI WGS metagenome assembly JAEPEX01 (sample SAMN17228542, study PRJNA684324) | microbial mat metagenome | biome: saline marsh[ENVO:00000054]; feature: microbial feature [ENVO:01000007], biofilm[ENVO:00002034], sulphate-reducing...; material: estuarine water [ENVO:01000301]|estuarine... | reverse complement strand
CTTTGGCCGACGGCTGTTCAAGGAAGTAAACGGCGCCCGCACCTACTTTTTATACAACGACGAAGGGGCTGGTGGGTGAATATTCCGCCACCGGCGCCGAGCTGCGCACCTGCGGCTATCATCCCGGCGCGCCCTGGTCCACCAACCCGCTCTTTGTGCAGGAGGCGGTAGCTATTACTACTATCTCAACGACCATCTGGGCACCCCCCAGAAGATCATGAGCGACAACGGTACCGTGGTCTGGGCCGCCACCTATGAGAGCTTCGGCACCGCCACCATCACCACCGCCACCATCACCAATAACCTGCGCTTCCCCGGCCAATACTTTGACAGCGAATCAGGATTACAGTACAATTGGCACAGATTCTATGACCCCGACCACCGGGCGCTACATCTCCGCTGATCCTATTGGGCTTGATGGGGGCATTAATTTGTATGGGTATGCATTAAATAATCCGGTTAATTTGGTGGACCCTTTGGGGTTGCATAGTTTCCCTGAGCCAATAGATGGCACACCATGTGTGACGAGTTGCCATCCACAAGGTACGCCTCCTTCAATGCCAAAACCAAAAGCGCCTTGTGAGGCTAGGCAACCTTGTTATGACAGCGCATGGGCTACATTCACAAAATGCAATGGTGCGGTAACTTTAGCACAAGTAGCATGCATTGCAGGTTTAACAGCTGGAACTGAAGGTTTAGGATTTTGGGCAGCTTTTGGCATTTGCTCAAAAGCGTTAGCTCCAAAGCGAGTTGCATGTGCAGCTACGTATGCTGTTTTAATTGCAGGGTGCAATAATATACCATGTCAGGAATGCATTCCTAGCCACTAAAAAACCACCTTCTCAAGTTGAGAAGTAAGATGTATAAACTATTTATTCTCACAATTGTTCTTGAAGTGATAATTGGCACTGTATTTCTGGGCAACAAATGGGTCCCTAAAAATCTTCAAGTGTTTTTAGGCGTAATAGCCGTCTTTTGTCTAGTTTTCCAACTATTTTATTTTGTTTCTGGAGGTTAGGGTGAGACAAAAAAGCAAAAAGGTGACGGAACTATTTTTTCCCCATCACGCCAATAAAAAGCTCATCGGCGCAGTCCGGTGTAGCGGCTGATTGGTCTCCTTCAGGGCAAATATCGCTCTATGTCCAATGCCCCATGGAAAACTCCTTATTCAAATTCGCAATCAAGATGACTCTAAAATCCACTTCCATCCAGTCAAGGAATGAAGTTCTGGTGGAGAATTTTCCAGGCGCCACATACCGAGTGCCAGTTGCACGATGGCAGAGTCGAGAGAGTCAAAAACCTTATTGGCAAATTCCTTTTCACGGAGCTCAGCCCAAAGGCGTTCAGCCGGATTTAGCTCTGGAGAATATGGGGGGAGGCGCAACAACACCATGTTCTCCGGAATCTCCAGTTGAACTGAACGGTGCGACGGTGCACCATCCAGTACCATTACCACAAATTCTTCAGGATGGTTTTCGGATACCTGCCGAAGAAATACATTCATGGTCAGTGTATCCATCTTTGAGCCCAGCATCCAATCCAGTTGGCCATCGGCTGGAGTCACCGCTGCATATGCATACACATATTCACGTATCAAAGCTTTCTTTACCAAAGGGCGCATCGGCCATGGTGCCCAGCACCGGCGGGGGTCACTCAACCTCCCGAATCGCGCCTCGTCCTGAAACATCACGCGTACCGGCAGGTTCCCTGTGTTACTTTTTATGTTCTCTGCCAACATTTTGGGGAAGTTTTTTTAAAAGCTACCTGGGCTTCTTCATCACGCTTGGGGTGGCACGTATCAGGCTCTACCTTGCGCCAACCTTGTCGCGCAAGCAAACGGTATACGGTCGAAAGATGAACCTTACGCCCAAGATGTTCTTCCAGCGCTTTATGAATTGGTGGAACAATCAGTACGCCGCCCTGCTCGGATTGAGCAATCCATGGTTCAAGAAAGGCATGTTCTTCATCAAAGCTCATAAGCTGGCGGCGACGTCCACCCCATTTCCCTTTCTGCTTGACCGTTCCGTAAGCTTGTTCGCGAATGTGGCGCTGCATTCTGACAACTGTTGCAATGCCGACACCAAGCAATTCGCCGACAACCGCGTTGGTGCAACCGGTCCGTTTCGGAATAAGTACGCTCAATCCTGTACGCAATTCCCTGGCGGTTTGAGCTTGATTGACTGTCTGCAGAGCCACGTTCTCCATCTCCGTGGTAAGCTGTGCGGGTCTTGCCATAATTTGTCTGTGCCTCCATTGCTTGGGTTACCCTTAAAAAGGAGTTACAGACAGTATACATTAAGATCATTTTGAACGCAAATTAGAATAAGATATCGATATAATTACCGCTGATTATGTAAGCAATGCGGTAATGGCCATAAAGGAGAATGTGGATATCTCCTTCCGCTTCTTCACGGTATTTATGGCCGAGCTGGGGAAAATCACCCAACTTCTGAGCCTTGTCATACGAAAGCAGGGGGTCAAATCTCGATCCTTGACATAAACGGGCCGAGGAGCCCGGCGGCAAGGTAAGAAACATCGCATACAACCAGTACGGCGATGTCAGCTCGGTTACCAACGATGATGGGGTGGGCTTTAGCTTTTCCTTTGATTACGACAAGGGAACCCGTGAATACTACGCCTTTGTCCGCTATCCCAGCGGCAAGGCCAAGGAGGTCTGGTACGACCGAAAGGGTTATACCCGGCGGGTGGATATCAACGGCGTCACCATCGAAAGTGTCGAGGTCAGCGGCCGCCGCCAGTGGGTCACCAATGCCCGCGGCCTGATCACCGAACAGGAGCGTGACGAGTGGGACAACATCATCCGCATCGTCCACCCGGACGGCAGCTGGGAGACCCGGGTCTACCGCCAGCCCGGTAATGTGCTCATCGAACGCAACCGCAACGGTATCATCACCACCTACGAATATAACGGGTTTTACGAGCGCACCGCCGTCAACGAGGCGGTGGGCAGTGGTGTGGCGCGCCGCACCGAATACACCTACACCCCGGCCGGGCTGCTGGCCTCCATGACCATTAAGGGAACCAACGGCGCCGCCGACGCCACCACCAGTTATGACTACGACCTGATGGGCCACCTGGTGAGGATCACCGATCCGGAGGGACGAGCTACCGATTTTTCTGACTTTCACCCCGCGGGCAACCCGCGCACCATCGAAGACGGGCGCGGCAAGCGGCGCTATCTCACCTACGACAACGCCGGCGACCTGCTCACTATCGCCGATCACAGCGGCGCCGTTATCGCCACCTACAGCTACGATGAAGCGGGCAACCGGGCCACCGCCACCAACGCTTTCAACAAGACCTACACGTTCGGCTACGACACCGAGAACAACCTCACCACCATCACCGATCCCCTGGAGCAGACCGCCATCCGGGAATATGCCTACCTCACCCAGCTGGCCGCCGTGGAGGATCAGGAGCAGCAGCGCACCAGCTACCGCTACGATTTGTTTGAACGCATCCAGAGCATCACCGACGGGACCGGCGCCACCATCACCTACGAGTATCTTGCCGGCGACACCTGCCCATCGTGCTCCGGCGGCTCCGATCTGATCGAGCGGATCATCTTCCCCACCTTTATCCGCTCGTTTACCTATGACGAGCGTGGCCGGCTGCGCAGTCAGACCGATACCGCCACCGGTGAGCAACCCCGCACCACCAGCTTCACCTACGATATACACGGCAACCGGGTTTCGGTCACCGACCCGGCCGGCAACACCACCTCCTACAACCACGACGAGCGGGGCCGGGTGATCAGCGAAACGGCACCCGATGGCGGTCGCACTACCTATGTCTACGACACCCGCGACAACCTGGTGGAACTCATCGACGCCAACCGGCATACCACCCGTTTCACCTATGATCGCAGCAACCGGCAGTTAAGCGAAACCAGGCCCGGCGGCCAGCGCCTGAGCTACACCTACGATGGCGCCGGCAACCTGAAAACCCAGACCGACGGCAACGGCCGCCACACCATCCACACCTATGACGACCGTACCCGCCTGACCCGCACCGATATCTATGAATTTACCGGCGCCGGTGCGCCGCTCAAGTCCATCGACTATTTCTATAACGAGGCGGACAGCCTCACCGGCTATGACGACGGCGCCACCAGTGCCGTCTACTCCTATGACGATCTGCAGCGGCATACCGCCGAGACGGTGGACTACGGCCCCTTCAGCCTCAGCCACTCGTACGGCTACTATGCCAACCATCAGAAACAGAGCTATACCGACCCGGCCGGCCGCACCCGCACCCTGAGCTACGATGAGGGCGGCCGTCCCACCGGCCTCGATCTGGGTGAGGCGGTGGGCGAGGTGGCGATTACCGCCTATGAGTGGCTGCGGCCCACCCGCATCGTGCTGCCCGGCGGCGGCTCGATTACCGTCGGCTATAACGGGTTGCAGCAGCCCGTCAGCATCGACGCCCATGATCCCGGCGGCAACCCGGTGATGCAGCGCACCTACCAGTACCGACGCACCGGCGCCATCCAGTCCCAGACCACGGCGGAAGGGCAGATCGGCTACAACTATGACCCGGTGGAACGGCTGCGCGGCGCCACCTCGCCCGCCCGTGATGAACGCTTTGTCTATGATTTCTTAGGCAACCGCTCGCCTGATGACGGCGCCCCGGCCTGGAGCTATAACGCAAACAACCAGCTTACCGGCGCCGGAACCATAACCTACGGCTATGACGACCACGGTAATATGGCCGTCAAACGCCGGGGAACCAGTGAGATTAACTTCAGTTACACCCCCGATAACCGGCTCGCCTTTCTAACTGACGAGGCGGGCGCCACCATCGGCGCCTACGGCTACGACCCCTTTGGCCGACGGCTGTTCAAGGAAGTAAACGGCGCCCGCACCTACTTTTTATACAACGACGAAGGGCTGGTGGGTGAATATTCCGCCACCGGCGCCGAGCTGCGCACCTACGGCTACCATCCCGGCGCGCCCTGGTCTACCAACCCGCTCTTTGTGCAGCAGGGCGGTATCTATTACTACTATCTCAACGACCATCTGGGCACCCCCCAGAAGGTCATGAGCGACAACGGTACCGTGGTCTGGGCCGCCACCTATGAGAGCTTCGGCAGCGCCACCATAACCACCGCCACCATCACCAACAACCTGCGCTTCCCTGGCCAATACTTTGACAGCGAATCAGGTTTACATTATAATTGGCACAGGTATTATGATCCTACTACCGGGCGCTACATCTCCGCTGATCCGATTGGGTTGGATGGGGGAATTAATTTGTATGGGTATGTTAACCAGGATCCGGTTAATTGGATTGATCCAGAAGGGTTGAGAGCAGGAGATAGGAGAAGACGACGTGGAAGAGAAGGAGCATACCAATATGCACTTCGACAAAGGACATCGTTGGGGCATAATCTATTCGAGGATCGATCACCAATAAGACACTGTGTGGTATCCTGTCTCGTTGGTGCAAATTACGGTTCTGGATTAGGAAGATTTCTCGGTTTTGGAAACGAGGTTCAAGGATTTGTGAGATGGGATTTATTGCGTATTGGGAGTAGACTGGAGGGTAATTCACAATGGGCCTTCCAAATTTCTGATCTCCGCTCTAACGAGATTGGTTTCGACTGTTCCAAAGATATCTGTGAAGAGACTTCTGAGGAAGAAAAAGTTGTTTCATGCATTGACTGTTGTAGAGAAAAAACTGGAGTGGTTGGCCTGTGATTAGTGGCAAGCTAAAGAAAATATCTTTCCCATACCTCATTGCTGTTTTTTTGTTAGGGTGCGATGGTTCGGCAGAATCTATTGTAATTCTGGATTTTGAAAAGCGGTTTTCAAATGCAAAATTGATTTCAGCTATACCAACAGAAGGTGATTTTGGTACAGTATATTTTCAGATTGAGTATGAAGATGAAAATAAGAAACGCCAAAAAATATACTGGCAATATCAAAAAAACGATGAAGGCGCTTGGGAATTTAAATCTGAAGTATATTCTCCATAGGATCCTTCACCGAGGGAAGAAAAGAAAAGAAGAAAGATGGGAAAAGGAAAGCAGGGGGTCAGATCTCGATCCTTGACACTGATCAATGAAAAGCTCACCGGCACGCCCGGTGTAACGGCTGATTGGCATATCCCACACGCCACGACAAAAGCGGCTGAGAAGAAGATCCCAGCCGCTTTTCTTATTCCTTCTCCGCCCCTTTGAGGAAGTTATCAATCGTCTTGAAAAGAGCTTTTTGCTGTGATGGCGGGAGCTCTTCAATCTTTTTCAGCCGCCGCAGGGTCTTCAGGCTTGGCTTGCTCCCGCTGGCTGGTTTACCTTTGAGGCCGAGAAGCTCATCGGTCGCCACTCCAAAGCATTCGCCATTTTAATGAGGGTATCGGGGCTTGGCTGCAGCCGTCCCCGCTCATAATCAGATATCAACACCTGGCTGAGGTCTGTCTTGGCTCCAAGTTCGATCTGGGTCAGCCCTTGTTCTTTACGCAATCTGGCAAGCCTTCCCCCCAGCGTCTCACGATTTTCTCTCTGTGTCGTTTGCTGTGCCATGCACCCAATATACATCACGATTTCCATTTTCCGGCTTTAGCGCTTGCGTATTATAACATTATGTTATATTTTATTTCTTGAAATTATTTTGCATTAGCGGCATTTTACGCTTGACAGGTTTTTGAACAGGCCTGTCTGAACGAAAAAAGCCCGTCAACTTCCGGTCTGTGGCAAGAGCGAAGGTGACGGGCTGGTACGACCCCGGCGAGATACCGAAGCGTCCTGCTCTTCTCCCATATCTCCCGGAAAAAATCAATCATGGCGACCCAAAGGAGGTGATGAGCCATCGCCACGTACGAGACCACGGACATCTATGTCGGCGCCTTTTTCCTGTGCAAGGGCGCCGCACTGCGCGGCATCAGGATCAAGGACGCGGCCAGAGGGATTGCCGCCTTTGAGATCAGCGGCGCCGACCTGGAGCAGTTGGAGCGGCAATACCGAAGCGGTCAGGCCCTGGTAAACCCCGTTCATCTACGAGAATCACTGAACCTGCTCAGAGATATGCTGTTTGACCTGCGAGATATGAGGAGAGAGAACCATGATCAATCAAGACGACATCGACGCCATCAAACACGGCGTTGAGCTGGTTTCTTTCATGAAGGCCCGCGGCATCGAGCTGCACCAGGTCGGCGGGAACTACCGGGGCCTCTGCCCCTTCCATGAAGACACCACCCCATCACTTACCGTCAATCCCAAGGAAAACCTGTGGAACTGCTTTGGCTGTGGGGCGGGCGGCGATGTGATTCGCTTTGTTGAGCTGATCGACCAAGTTGACTTCACGCAAGCAGTGAAACGGTTATCCGCGAACCATCCAAAACCCGGAAAACCAAAAACAGCAGTTAAAGAAAAAAAGAAAGAGATCAGCGTGGCCGACAAGAAGCTGCTGGCCCGGGGGAACAGAATTCAGAAGACAGAGGACAGGAGTCAGAAAAGACCGGGTAAGAAAGTGCTGAGTGTGGCCGACAAGAAGCTACTGGCCCGAGTAGTGGGGTATTATCAGCACAGCTTTACTGAAGACAGCCGGGGGGTGGATTATCTGAGGAACCGGGGGATTACAACCAATCAGACGCTTACCGACTTCGGCGCGGGCTTTGTCAACGGCAGCCTGAAAAAGATCCTGCCCGAAGATCCGGCCGTCATCAAGACGCTGAAAACGCTCGGCATCCTCAATGCCAAAGGCAACGAAATCTTCTACAAGTGCGTCGTCTTTCCGATCTATGATACAGATGGAGCAATCGTCAACCTTTACGGGAGAAACATCGACCCGGAAAACGGGGTCAGCCACCTGTACCTGGCCGGTTCACGCGCCGGGCTCGTTAACCGCCAGGCGGTACCACGAAGCGCTTCCATTATCCTTACCGAATCGATTATCGATGCGGTAACCCTGTACGACCAGGGCTTTACCAATGTCATTCCCGCCTATGGGGTAAACGGGGTAACCGAGGATCATCTTGTTCTCTTTAACAGCGCGGTAACAGAGGTGTATCTCTGCTTTGACAGCGACCAGGCCGGCAAAGATGGAGCAACTCAGGCGGCGGCGCAGTTACAGAAGAAAGGAATAACCGTCTACACGGTCGAGCTGCCGGACAAAGACATCACCATCTACTTCAACCGCCACACTCCCGAAGAGTTCGAGCAGCTGCTCAAAGCGGCCAACCCGGCATCGGTGGAGCAGTCAGATTCGCTGAACAAGCGCAAACAAACCCTATACCAGCAGGAAGAACACGGCTTCACGGTGGGCTACGCCACACGGCAGTACCAGGTGAAAGGCATCCAGCGGGGCGATACCCAGTTGAAAGCCACCATCAAGGTCAGTGAGGATGTGGCCTCATCCAAACCCTTCGAGCTGACCACCATCGACCTCTACTCCTCTCGTTCCCGCCACTGGTTCGCCAAGCTCTGCGCCGACCTGTTTGCCGAGCCGGAAGCGCTGATCAAGGAAGACCTGGCCAAACTGCTGCAGCTGGTGGAACAGTGGCGGCCGGAGAAGAAAGAGCAGCAGCACACCGAGATCAGCACAGGGGATAAGGAGCTGGCCTTATCCTTTCTGAAAAGCGACGATATCTTCGCGGCGCTGCTCACCGACTTCGACACCCTGGGCGTCACCGGTGAGAAGATCAACAAGCTGGTGGGCTATCTGGCCGCCACCTCAAGGAAGCTGGCCGAGCCCTTATCGGTGCTCATCCAGTCCCGCTCCGCGGCCGGCAAATCCACCCTGCAGGATGCCATCATCTCGCTGATCCCCGATGAAGAGTATATCAAATACACCCGGGTCACCGACCAGGCCCTGTTCTACAAAGAAGAAGACTCGTTGGTGCACAAGATCCTGGCCATCGAGGAGGCCGAAGGGATGGGCGGCGCCGCCTACTCGATCAGAACGATCCAGTCCGCCAAGAAGATCACCGTGGCCGCCACCGGCAAGGATGCCAACGGCAGGATGAAGACCGAGGAATACACGGTAAACGGCCCGGTCTGCGTGATGATCACCACCACCGCCACCGAGATCGACCAGGAGACGGCAAGTAGGTTTATCTTCCTCACCATCGATGAATCGGCCGCCATGACCGGGGCCATCCATCAGCGGCAGCGGGAGGCGGAAACGCTGGCCGGGCTGATCCGGGAAAAGAAGCAGCACACCGTTACCAGAAAGCACCATGCGGTGCAACGAATGCTCAAGCCCCTGGCGGTGGTCAACCCCTATGCCGAATATCTCAGTTATCCCAGCCACTCGCTCCGGGCCAGGCGGGACCACAAGAAATACCTCGGCCTCATCCGGGCGGTGGCCTTCCTGCACCAGTATCAGCGGGAGATACAGACCGTGGAGGTGGACGGCACTCTGGTTGAGTACATCGAAGTCACGCTTACCGACATTGAGACAGCTAACCGCCTTGCCAATGTGGTTCTCGGTCAATCCATGGATGAACTGGTCAAACCTTCCAGAACCTTGCTATCGAAGATCTACGAAATGGTGAAGGAACAGGCGGAGCAGAACAACGCCCCCATAGATGAAATCTTCTTCACCCGGAGAATGATCCGGGAGTACACCGGCTGGAGTGACTGGCAGGTCAGGGCTCATATCAAGCAACTTGAAGAAATGGAGTACATCGGTGTCCGCACCAGCTCCAGAGGCAAGGAGTACAGCTATATCCTCACCTATCAGGGCCAGGGGGAGGAGCATCAAGAAAGGTGTTACCTCAACCTGACCAGCGTTGAGCAGATCACAACGTTGATGAACCGTGAAGATGAAGCGTTACCCCGAGGGTAAATACCCTGACCCCGAGGGTAAAACGTGCTACCCCGAGGGTACTCCGAGGTTCGAAAAAACATAGATAACTCCGTGCAGTTAAAGAAAAAAGACAACAACCCCGAGGGTGAGGCAGGAGAACAAGCCCCAGGGGTACCAGAAGACAGAAGACAGAAGACAGAAGACAGAAGACAGAAGACGGAGGGCAGAGGACGGAAAACCAGCGACGCTGCCTGGCTGTCACGGGCAAAGGTAATCGATACCGCAATGAAGCCACCATGCACCGGGTCTCTGACGAGAACCGCCACCAGAGGAGGGATACGAAGAATATGGATATCGATACAGCGAAGATCAGGTTCAAACACTACCTGGAAAGCAGTGGCTATGCCGCTTCAACCATTGAATGTTACTCGGTCTATCTCGGTTACTTTCTGGACTATCTCAGGAAAATAGAGGTGATGGATCTCAAGCAGGTCACCCATGAGACGATCAGAAGCTATCAGCTCCTGGTCATGGATATGGATATCGCTGAAGAAACAAAGGGAATGCGGCTCAGACCGGTAAAGCGGCTGTTCGGCTGGTTGCTGGATACGCACCGGCTCCTGCTTGATCCCACCGAGAACATCCGGGAGACTAGCCGGCAGAACCGGACCGTGCCGGAGGTGCTGACAGTCGCGGAAATGCGGCTGCTGCTGGAACAGCCCAACCTCTCGTTACGGATGCAGATCAGAGACAGGGCTATCATGGAAACCCTGTATTCTTCAGGAATACGGCTCAATGAGCTGGTGCAGCTCACCGTTCATGACGTTGATCTCAAAGATAAGGTTCTGCATATCAGAAAAGGCAAGGGCAACCGGCAGCGGGTGGTTCCTATCGGTAAAAATGCAGCCACGTATCTGCAAGAATATCTTGAAAACATCCGGCCCCGGTATGCCCGGAAGAACAAGCAGCAAAGACGGCTCTTTCTCACCGATCAGGGCAGGCCGGTGACCGGCAACAGTATCAGGACATCGCTGTTTCACTACAAAAAAGCCGCCGGAATCACAAAGACCGCTTCACCGCACAGCTTCCGCCGAAGCTGTGCAACCCATCTTCTCCAACAGGGGGCTGATATTCGCTATGTCCAGAAGCTGCTGGGGCATCCGGCATATCCGGACCACCCAAATCTATACCCGAGTATACCCGATCGACCTCAAGGAAACCCATACCCGGACGCATCCACCATGCTGATCAGAGAACTGATACCGGGATATCTAGAGGAACTGAAGATCCTGAACCGTTCACCGTTGACGATCCGCAACATCCGGGGCGCCTTGAATGCCATGGTTCTCTTTCTGGAACATGAAGGGATAACCGAGCTGGTGCAGTTTAACCGGGATGCCTTGCATCTGTTCCAGGAAGACCTTGCCTACCGGCTGACTGCCAAAGGTAAGCAACTGTCGGTCAGTACCAGGGAAAAGTATCTCTGCTCGGTTCGCGGCTTTGCCCGGTATCTCTATGCAACGGATTATCTTACCGCTGATCTCAGCAAGACGATCACGTTGCCGAAGCAGCCGAAACGCTTACCAAAGGTGATCCTGGAGCACGCTGAGATAACAAAGATCATGGCCGCCCCGGACATGCGGACATCTGACGGCTATCGCAACAGGATCATTCTGGAAATCCTCTACTGATACCGGCATCAGGGCCGCTGAGATGGCGGCGGTCAAGACCGGTGATCTCGATATCGTGAATGGATATCTGACGATCAGATCCGGCAAGGGAGCAAAAGACCGGGTCGTACCGATAAGCTCACGGGTCTGTGGACTGATAAAGACCTATCTTCTCATGGTCCGGCCGGCCATGAGCCGGGGAAAGGAAACAGGGTATCTGGTGCTCAATCGCTGGGGAGCGAAGATGACGCCCACCGCCGTCTGGGCCATCGTTAAAAAGGCGGCTCACCAAGCAAAGATTAGAAAAAACGTGACCACCCACACCTTCCGTCACACCTGTGCGACCCATATGCTGAAGAACGGGGCGCCCATCCGTCATATCCAGGAGATGCTGGGCCATGCGTCCCTGGAGTCCACCCAGATCTACACCAGGGTCACCATCAACGACCTCAAAGAGATCCACGCCAGGTATCATCCGGGCGAGTCTGTATAAAACAACTACGTGGATCAGTGGGGCCCGCGGCCCTTTGAACTGAGGACCCCCGCCCGCCCGGGCACGGCAGCAGCGAAGGCGGCGCCGAGTTCCGGGCAGTGCACCTTCCGCCACTGCGCTCCCGGCGGCACGTCGCACAATAGCGCTATTATGCGACGTGCAGTCCGTCATCCCGGCTGCATAAACGACAAGCAGCCGGGCCGCCGGCCTGTTCCCTTGTCCGCTCAACATAAGTTCTTATGTTTAGTGGCGAAAGGCACACCACCCTCCACCCGCCACCCACCTACCGCCGCTGCCGTGCCCACCCGTCCGCCCCCTGCTGCGCGGGGGCTCCCCCAGAAGTATCCCTACGGTCGGCTGTGACCATCATCTGCCGCCTTTCTTTTTTCTTTAACCGCCTGCTGGTGCTTGTCTTGTCAGGCGATCGTCGGGTATTACTGAACACTGCTCTTTGAATCTGCGTGATCCCCCACAAAAAACAGCTCTTTGGGGGGAGAAGGCGCATCGTGAAATCTTGGCACAGGTATTATGATCCTGAGACCGGGCGGTATATCTCCGCTGATCCGTTGGGGTTGGTTGGGGGGGACATAAACCAATATGGGTACTCAATGCTTGATCCATTGAACAAATTAGACCCAATGGGCTTAAAAACGGTTTGTGTATATATTGATACAAAATATCGGGATGATGAAGTAAAATATGAGTCTGATCCTGTCTATGGTGATTGGAGATTTTCACATTTTGTGCAGTTAAATATTCTTTGTCAGTGTTATTGGTATAAGAACAGTACTATTACAGTTACTTGGATTTATACAAAATATGCAACTCCTGTCTATAGATGTTATGATGTAGATGAGTGTGGGAAGATTACCAACCCATATACTGTACACGAGCCCGAATATATTGTTGATAAATTGGAAAATACATATCAAAAAAATGGACCAATAAAGACAGAGACGCGTTGGGGCGGAATGCAATCAGAAGGCGGAGAAGGTTACCAGAGTGGTAGCACATGTTCCTGTGCTGCTAAATCTAGACCCCCTGGCTTTTGGTCAAACTAGTGTCTTTATAATGAAAAATAGGGTACACTTCACCGTATTATTTTTGCATGTGTTTTTTTTGACACCAGATGAAATACATGCAAAATATCACAGTATCGAATTGCCATTGCCTTATAACACTACTGATGTTGTGGTTTCAAGTGACGAAAAAATACAAACAAAGAGTAAAGAATTTTCTCTAATTACTGATGATATATGTAATGATGTAGTGCAATTTTATGATGGAATAATGTCAGAGCAACATTATGTTGAGTACTTTGTTGATACTATTGGTACTGGCGAGTGGAACGTAAACGGGATCAAAAGGAAAAACATATTTCACAATGATCTACCGGCAAAATACGTTAAAAGTTGGGCTGATAAGGAGAAGACGCTTAGGTTTTTATTGTCTATATCTGCTTTTCCTAAAAACGAAAAAACTCTTTGTAAAGTAATTATATCTGTTTCAAATTTCTTTTCAGCGAGTCAAATAATTGATTTTTTTGACCAACTGAGTGATAATGAAAGAAAATATATTAACTCATTGATTGAGAAATATTCAGCAAAAGATGGAGAAATGAATATTGAAAGAGCATTGAGAGAAAATGGTGATGACAAGCTATTACTTGAGTTCGTTAGATTGCTTGGTCAAGTGCAAAAAATGGGTGTTGAGCATGCGGAGGCAAACGTAGAGTAGGGGTAGAGTAGAGCACTGATTTCGGGAAGATTGGGGTCACCCATTAAAAGGCCTCTTGTCAAGGAAAAGACTTCGCCATCCAAGAAAAAATAGATTTTTCTAACCAGAGCAATCGTGCCAGGTTTTATACGCACTGATTGTCAGTACTTTCCCGCACCCGTTATTTCGGCGCTTTTGTGTCAGCGATCACTCCTGCTGTACCCAGTCACCCATAAGGATCAAGGCTGCGGTAGAGCTGAGACGAGCGCAACAAAGAGGCCCCCAAAAGGCCTCGTCGAGGAGCTCGTCTCAGCTCGGTCGAAAGACGGGGGTCAGATCCTGATCCTTGACACTGATCAATAATGAGCTCACCGGCTTGTCTGGTGTAGCGGCAGATTGATCTATATAGGTAATCCTGAGTTCACCGGTCTGCCCGGTTTTAGCCCTCAATGGTTTCGTGGCTGCACGAAAGGGCTTGCTTGCAAATTCCCGAACATCAGATGTTCTTTGCAAAGCTCAGTGGTTTAGGTAATGGGTGAGGGCGATGTTCAATGGTGCATTCGTTACCAGAGTCTGCGCAGTGCCGATGCCTTGAAAACGGCGATTACCGTGCTGCCTGGCCTGATGTCGAGTTCAGTGAGTGATTGTGGAACGATCTCGGCGATCAAGATGTTGCCGTGGCAGTCAAGCTCGATGGTTGACAGCCAGTCCGAGTCTTTCGTGTCGCGCACTGTGCACGAGAGCATGTTGCGGGCGCTGGCCGCTTCCGGATGTTTCTTGAACAGTAGAATGTCGCGGCTGCTCAGGCGGTAGGTGCCGGCGGTGGCCGGTGTAGTACGCAAAGCAGTCACCTCGGTTGGCCCCCAGTGAAACCTGACTAAATTGCCGCACTCTAGCGGTTCTCTGAGTTCGAGCAGGTTGTCGTACTCTTCTATATCGTTGCCGACTCGCGATCTGGCAAGTGTTTCCGTGGACATCGGCTCCCCGGTAGCACCGTTGTTCATGCTCATCACCTCATCGGTCATCAGGCGCAGTTCCTCAAGGCTGTGACTGATAAAGATAAACGGCAGATTGCACCGTTCAAATGCCCGTTGCAGGTAGGGGATGATTTGATATTTCAGCGACCCGTCAAGACCTGACAACGGCTCATCCAAGAGAATCAGGCGTGGTTGTGAGAGGATGGCGCGGCCCAGTGCCACCCGTTGCCGCTCGCCCCCGGAGAGTTTGTTAACGCCGCGCTGAAGCAGCGGTTGCAGGTGAAGCATATCGATAACGGCGGTGGGGGTAGCGGGGGTGCCGTCTGATCTGCTGCGCCGGTAGCCGTAGAGAAGGTTATTCTCTACGTTTAAGTGCGGAAAAAGGTAGGCGTGTTGAAAGACGATGGCTATCCGGCGGCGCTCAGGCGGCAGGTTGATTCCTTTGTAATGATCAAACAGGGTTTCCCCGCTAAGTGTGATAACGCCTGAATCGGGCCGGATGAGTCCGGCAAGCATCGCCATCAGGGTCGATTTGCCGCTGCCGGACGGGCCGAAAACGCCGAATTTATGGTGACTTATGGTACAATCGGCATGGCAGGTGAAGTCGCCGAGCTGCTTTGTTATCTGTACTCGCAGGTTCATCGGGCGGATCTTCCGGCCAGCCTTCGGTTGAGTGTCTCACTTAAGATCAGCACCAGCAACGACAAGCTGATGGAAACCAGGCACAGCAGCAGCGCGGCACGGTCGCCTCCAGGCGTGGTGGTGTATTGGAAAATCGCCAGCGGAATGGTCTGGGTAACACCCGGGATATTGCCCGCCAGCACGATGGTGGCGCCGAATTCACCAAGACTGCGGGCGAACATCAGACTCATGCCGGCGAGAATGGCGCGATCACACAGGGGAATGGTGACGGTAAAGAGCGAATTGAACCAGCCCGCCCCCAGTGTACGCGCCGCCTGCACCAGGTGGGGATCGACGTTTTCCAGCCCGATCCGGATGGCGCGGACAAGCAGCGGAAACCCGACGATAGAAGAGGCGAGAATGGCGCCATTGAGGCTGAAGATGATCCTGATGTTCATGGTTTCCAGCATCGAACCGATCCATCCCGAACGGCCAAAGAGCAAGAGCAGCAGGTAGCCGGTGACCACCGGCGGCAGAACAAGGGGTAGATTGATCAATCCGGAGAACAGTATTTTCCCGTAAAACTGGGTTCTGGCCAGCAGATAGGCGCAGAAAAAACCAGCCGGCAGGGTGATTATCGTTGCCGCCCCCGCCACCTGTAGCGACAATATGATAGCCCGGATATCGGTATCGTTTAACCCAAACATCTCCTTCTCGCTCCGCTCAGGCTCTGCTATTGTGGCGGCTCAAAGCCGAAACGCGCCAGGATTTCTCGGGCCTGATCGCCCCGCAGAAAATCGTGTAGAGCGAGCGCCATTGGTTTCTTGGTTCCCGCCCTGGTCAGGGCAATGGGGTAGATAATCGGGTCATCATGGTACGTGCCGGGAACCACAAAGGAGAGCACGGCACTACGGGCTGCCAGCGCATCGGTTTTGTACACGAAGGCGCCGTCGACCTCGCCTCGATCAGCATAGGCAAGGGCGTGGCGAACGTCTTTGGCAAAGATGAGTTTGCCCGTTGCCAGCAGTTCATCATAGATGTCGGCCTGTATCATGGCCTGCTGCGCGTAAACCCCGGCCGGCACGCTCTGGGGGTTGCCCATGGCAATGAGATCCACATTGACCAGTTCGGTGAAGCCGGCAACCGATGATTCAGGTTTGGCGATAAAGACCAGGGTGTTGCGGGCGATACTCGTTACCGTGGACGGTGCAACACCGTTTTTGCCAACGAGGTAGTCCATCCATGACTCGTTTGCCGAGAGATAAAGATCTGTCGGGGCGCCCTGTTCGATCTGTTTTGCCAGAGTGCCCGATGAGCCGATATTGGTGAGAACCCGTGCGTCTGGATGAATCTTGTGAAAGTGGCGGATGATCTCCGCAAATGGATCACTCATGCTGGCGGCAATTGAACAATGGATGGTTTCGCCATATGCCGGCAAAGAGATGGTGAGAATGATGAATAAAGTAGAAAAATATAGTTTCAAAAGCATAGTCTGATGAGCTGGAATTAACTGGAATTAACTGGAATTGAAGCTGGAACAAGGTATTGCCAGGCTTTCGAGTAGGTGGTTAGTCTTCTTTCGACATGGTGAACACGACAATCGAGAACAATGCTTTACATGGGTGATGTCTTGAATGATTCAATGCCGCTCAACCCATACTTCTTGATCCGGTAGCCAAGCTGACGCTGGGTCAGTCCCAGCTCACGCGCCGCCCGCACCTGAATCCAGCCGTTGCGCTTAAGAGCGGCGACAATCTCATCTTTTTCGATTTGTTCAAGACCACGCACCTCGGGCTGCTCCGGCAGGGAAGGAGGTTCGTATGGGGCAGCCACCTCAGGGGTGTTGCACCTTGTCCGCAATGGCGGCGGCAGGTCATGTATGGTGAGCTGTTCGCCTTCGGCCAGGATTACCATGCGCTCCACCAGATTCTGCATCTCGCGCACATTGCCCGGCCACTCATAGCGGTTGAAGAAATCCAGCAGCTCCATGGAAATTTTGAGCTCTTTATCGTTTCGCTGGTTGCTGATGGTAAGAAAATGCTTGAACAGCAGGGGAATATCTTCTGCTCGTTGCCGCAAAGGAGGCAGCACAATTGGCACCACGTTAAGCCGGTAGTAGAGATCGGCTCGAAAATCACCGTTCTCAACGGCCGTCTCCAGGCTGACATTGGTGGCGGCAATGATGCGCACATCCACCTGCATGGTTTTGCTGCCACCCAGCCGCTCGAACTCTTTTTCCTGCAGAACGCGCAACATTTTGGCCTGCAAGGAAAACGGTAGTTCACCGATTTCATCAAGAAAAATCGTCCCGCCATCGGCCAGCTCGAAGCGGCCCTGACGAGTGGCATGGGCGTTGGTGAAGGCGCCTCGTTCGTGGCCGAACAACTCACCCTCCAGCAATGTTTCCGGCAGGCCGGCACAATTGACCTTTATGAACGGCCGGCGGTGTCGGTTTCCCGCCTCGTGAATGGCCCGGGCAACAAGTTCCTTGCCGGTTCCCGATTCGCCCAGCAACAGAGCGGTGGCGGTGCTGTCGGCAATTTTCTCGATGATCGAAAAGACCTGCTGCATCGGTTTTGAATGGCCGATAATGAAGTGATCACCGTGGGCCCGGTGCAACCTTGCCTTGAGCGATCTATTCTCGGCGATCAGTTTCGCCTCCTTTTTTTCAATCTTTTGATTGAGGGTAATGAACTGGGCAACCAGGGTGGCGAGGATAGAGAGGAACCTGATGTCTTCGTCAAATGAGATATCATCACCGAACAACCGGTCAACGGTCAGCACTCCGGCCGGGATTCCGTTTACCAGCACCGGCACACCAATAAAGGAGACGGTATCCCGGTTGAGCCCGGAACGGGCTCCGGTTCGATTGAGAAATAATGGTTCGCTGCTGATATCAGGTACCACAAAGGGAGACCTGGTTCGAAATATCTGGCCGCATACCCCTTCATCAGGCCGGTAAACGCCGCGATCCTTTTCCACCTCGGAGAGCCCGTAAGACGCCTTTATCGTCAGTTTCTTTCGTTCACTATCATAGAGTAGCAGGGTGGCCCGCTCCATTTTCAGGGTCTTATGGAGGATCTCGAAAATTCTGAACAACGTGCCGTCCAGATCAACTGCATTACCGATCAGCGTGGCGATACGGTTCAGGGCGATCAGTTCTATGACATGGGTTTTGGAGGTGTTGTGAGCGCTCATGGATAAGTGGCGATGTAGAGCTTGTCCGCGGACAAGACCCAGGGGTAAATAATTACATATATGTAACAATATATGGTTTTTCGATCACATGCACTGGCTAAAAGGTAAATATGTTCGTTTATAACTATATTGTTACATTTTTTCAAGAAGCAATGTTTGCTATTTACATTAAGTGTTAAGAATAATTTTCTTGTGTAGCTTTATCTATTTAATATTACTCGAGAATATATTTTTGGACAGATGTGGCACATATTTTGGAAAAGGGTGGCTATCAAGGGGTTTTCGTTTCGAGTCCTGTGCGGATCGGAACAAATTGACCACGTTTACACAATCATTGTGAGAAATGGAGAACAACATGCGAAAAGTTGCAATTTACGGCAAAGGCGGTATCGGCAAATCAACTACCACCCAGAACACCGTTGCCGGCCTGGCTGAAATGGGCCGCAAGGTAATGGTGGTGGGCTGTGATCCGAAGGCTGATTCAACCAGGTTGTTATTGGGCGGACTGGCCCAGCGATCGGTGCTCGATACCCTGCGCGAGGAGGGTGAGGATGTGGAACTGGACGATATCCGCAAACCGAGTTTCGGTGGTTCCTGGTCGGTTGAGTCCGGCGGTCCCGAACCAGGGGTCGGCTGTGCCGGCCGCGGGATCATCACCTCGATAAATATGCTTGAGTCGCTGGGTGCCTATGATGAATCGGAAGGATTGGATTATGCCTTCTATGACGTACTTGGCGACGTGGTGTGCGGCGGTTTTGCCATGCCGATTCGTGATGGCAAGGCCCAGGAAATCTATATCGTCTGTTCCGGCGAAATGATGGCCATGTACGCCGCCAACAACATCTGTAAGGGAATCATGAAGTATGCCCAGTCAGGCGGTGTCCGCCTGGGCGGGCTCATCTGCAACTCGCGCAACGTTGATAACGAGCGGGAGATGATCGCCGAACTGGCTAAGCGGCTCGGTACCCAGATGGTCTATTTTGTTCCCCGCGACAACGACGTGCAACGTGCCGAGATCAATCGTAAGACGGTAATTGAATGGAGCCCCACCTGTCCGCAGGCGGATGAATATCGAGGCCTGGCCAGAGCCATTGACGGCAACGAAATGTTCGTGATTCCACAACCCCTGGAAATTGAAGAGCTGGAACAACTTCTGCTCGATTACGGACTCATGGCGGCGTAACCGCTTTCACAATAGATTAAAGAGGATAGCTACGATGATGATCATGATACGGGCGATTGTCCGCCCAGAAAAAGTGGATCCGGTTCTGGCGGCACTGATGGATGCGGGTTTTCCCGCCGTCACCAAGTATTCCGTGGCCGGTCGCGGCAAGCAGCGCGGTATAAAAATCGGTGAAGTTACCTACGATGAAATTCCCAAGACCATGCTGCTTGTGGTGGTTGAGTCTTGCGATCAGGAGTTTGTTATCAAGACCATTATGGAGACTGCCCGTTCAGCGGGTAAGGGTGCCTTTGGCGACGGCAAGATTTTCGTCAGCGAGGTGGAAGAGGTCTACACCATCAGCACCGGCGTCAAAGAGGCCGTTTCCTGCGATGAGGAGGTGACGGCATGAAAGAGGTCGTCGCCGTGGTGCGCATGAATAAGATGAACCAGACCAAGCAGGCCCTTACCGATTCGGGAGTCGATGCCTTTTTTGTCCACGAAGCTCAGGGGCGTGGCCTCGGCTTTGTAAATCGAACCCTGATCCAGGGCACTGAACAGGGATATGAAGAAGCCGCCGCCCTGCTTGGCGAGAAAGGCAAGCTCTATCCAAAACGGGTAGTGACGGTTGTGGTCGAGGATGAGCGGGCGCCGGATGTGATCGATGCCATTATCGGCGCCAATCAGAGTGGTAAGCCGGGCGACGGCAAGATTTTCGTTGTGCCGGTGCGTGACGCCTTCCGGGTACGAACCGGCGAGCGCGGCGAAAGGTCAATCAGCTAGGAGGAACATCATGGGAAAAGCTATTAAAACGACACCCACCGACCCCGCCGTCATCAAAGAAGCACTGCTGGAAAAGTATCCTCCCAAGGTGGCACGCAAGCGTGCCAAGCAGATCCTCATAAATGAGGCGATGGAGAATACGACGCCGGAAATTACCGCCAACGTGCGCACTATTCCCGGCATCATCACCATGCGCGGCTGCACCTATGCCGGCTGTAAAGGGGTAATTCTCGGACCCACCAGCGATATCGTCAATCTCGTCCATGGTCCCGTGGGCTGCAGTTTTTACGCCTGGCTGACCAGGCGCAACCAGACCGATGCCTCCGGTGAACGTGGTGAGAACTTCATGACCTATGCCATGACCACCGATATGCAGGATTCAGATATCATCTTCGGTGGTGAGAAGAAGCTCGAAAAGGCGATTCAGGAGGCCTACGACCTGTTTCATCCAAAGGCCATCGCCGTGTTTGCCACCTGCCCGGTGGGGCTGATCGGTGACGACATCCACGCGGTTGCCAAAAAAATGAAGGAAAAATTCGGTGATTGCAACGTCTTTGCCTTCAGTTGCGAAGGCTACAAAGGGGTCTCTCAGTCCGCCGGCCATCATATCGCTAATAACCAGGTATTTCGTCATGTGGTGGGTACCGGTGAGAAAGAGCGTGATGAGCCTTTCAAGATAAATCTTCTGGGGGAATACAATATCGGCGGCGATGGGTTTGAGATCGACCGTATTCTGGAAAAATGCGGCATCACCAATATCGCTACTTTCTCCGGCAATTCCACCTATGAGCAGTTTGCCACCGCCAACCAGGCGGATCTCAGTTGTGTCATGTGTCACCGTTCCATCAATTATGTGGCCGACATGCTGGAGACCAAATACGGTATTCCGTGGATCAAGGTGAACTTCATCGGTGCCCATGCCACCGCTAAATCCCTGCGCAAAATCGGCGACTATTTCGATGATGCCGCCCTCAAGGAACGTATCGAGGCGGTAATCAGCGAGGAATTGCCCGAGGTTGAGCGGGTGCGGAAACAGATTTCTCCACGCACCGAGGGCAAGACGGCTATGCTTTTTGTCGGCGGGTCACGGGCCCATCATTACCAGGAGTTGTTTGCTGAACTGGGTATGCGCACGATCTCGGCCGGCTATGAATTTGCTCACCGGGACGATTATGAGGGGCGCGAGGTTCTTGGCAGCCTCAAGGTGGATGCCGACAGCCGCAACATCGAAGAGATCGAGGTAAGCGCCGATCCCAAGCAGTTCAAGCCCCGTAAAACGGCCGAGGAAATGGCCGAGCTTATCCGCCGGGGTCTCGAGTTCAAAGAGTATGACGGCATGATCAAGGATATGGAGCAGGGCTCCATCGTGATTGACGATCTCAATCAGTTCGAAGCGGAAAAACTAGTCGAGATGCTCAAGCCGGATCTGTTTTGTGCCGGTATCAAGGAAAAATACTCCATCCAGAAACTTGGTGTGCCGATGAAACAGTTGCACAGCTACGATTCCGGCGGGCCCTATGCCGGTTTTAAGGGTGCGGTGAACTTCTACCACGAAATTGACCGGTTGGTGAACAGCAGAGTGTGGGGCTACCTCAAGGCGCCCTGGCAGGATGAACCGGAACTGCGTGCTACCTACGTATGGGAATAATCGAGACAAAGGAATTGACATGCTTTTAAAACATACCCCCAAAGAAATTACCGAACGCAAGGCGTTAACCATCAACCCGGCTAAAACCTGCCAGCCCATCGGCGCCATGTACGCATCTTTGGGCATCAAAGGGTGTTTACCGCACAGCCACGGCTCTCAGGGCTGCTGCGCGTATCATCGCTCCACCCTTACCAGGCATTACAAAGAGCCGATTTCGGCGGCCACCAGCTCATTTACCGAGGGCGCCTCGGTATTTGGCGGCCAGGCCAATCTGCTCCAGGCCATCGATAATATTTTCAATGTCTACGAACCGTCAGGGTATCGCGGTTCATACAACCTGCCTCTCAGAGACCATCGGTGATGATCTGCCGCAGATTTTTGATAAGGCAAAAAAGGAGAACAAGGTGCCCGAAGGCAAATTTCTGCTTGGCGCCCCAACTCCCAGTTACGTTGGCTCTCACGTCACCGGCTTTGCCAATATGGTCAAGGCCATGGCGGCGCTGGCAAAACGATCACAACGGCGCAACGGCAAGGTAAATATTCTTCCCGGCTGGGTAGAACCGGCCGATATGGCGGAAATAAAGCGGATTGCCTCATTGATCGGCACTCCCATCACCATGTACCCAGATACTTCCGGGGTACTCAATGGGCCGCTGACCGGCGATTATGCGATGTTTCCCCGATGCCGGCGCCGATATCAACGATATCATCGCCAGCGGTGATGGCATCGGCACTTTGGCACTGGGGGAATGGTGCTCGGCCGATGGTGCCCGTCTGCTTGATACCCAATGCAAGGTGCCCTGCTCGGTACTCGATATTCCCTTTGGCCTGCAGGCTACCGACCGGTTTGTCGATGCCCTGCGCAAGGTCGGCGGGGTGGCGGTGCCGGAGGAGCTGATGATCGAGCGGGGTCGGCTGGTGGATATGATCTCCGACATGCATCAGTACTTTTTCGGTAAGAAAGTGGCGCTGGTGGGAGACCCGGACCATCTCATCGCCATGACCGAATTTCTCAGCGGCCTGGATATGCATCCGGTGCATGTGGTGACCGGAACACCTGGTAAGAAATTTGAAAAGCGGATCAGGGCGATTGCCGAAGCGGCCGGTTTTGAAGTCAACGTCAAGGCCAAGGGTGATATGTTCCTGTTCCATCAGCTTATCAAGAATGAGCCGGTGGATCTGATCATCGGCAACACCTATTGCAAATACATCGCCCGGGATGAAGATACACCGCTGGTTCGCTGGGGTTTTCCCATCCTTGACCGGCAGGGGCACCAGCATTTTCCGACGGTCGGTTATATGGGTGGATTGCGCATCCTCGAAAAAATCCTGGAAGCCCTGCTTGATCGCAAGGACCGGGACGATTCCGAAATAGAGTTTGAACTCGTACTGTAAGCATACCGTTGATGTCCGCATTACACGCATATGTTGAGGCAGGCGCCGCTAAGCCGGCGCCATTGCCACCGAACATCATTGAGTTGCCGGTGGGCACCCAGGTGGTGGCGCAGCTACGCTTTGCCACCACCATGTCCTCTTCCTTCACCCCCTTTTCAGCGGACCGGGCACAAGCCCATCTCGCGTTCTGTATGGCGGCACGTGATGGTCGTATCGACATGGTTGTCCTTGGCGGTACCGGTGATCCACTGGCCACCCCCGAGCCGACTCTGCGCACAATTGACATGGTGCGAAAGGCCTATCCGGATATGCGCATCGGTCTGCGCACCCTGGGCATCGATGGTGGTCGTTATGCCCGGGAACTGGTAGCTGCCGGAGTGGATTACGTGGAAATTGCGGTTCATGCCGTAAGTCCCGAGATTCTGGCAAAGCTCTACGCCTGGATACGGCCGGAACGCAAGACGCTCAAGCTTGAAAAAGCCACCATTGTATTTGCAGAGCGGCAGCGTCAATGTGTTGCCGCCTTTGGTTTTGCGGGAGCGCCGGTGGTGATTGGTACCACCGTTTTTCCAGAGATTAACACCGCTCATTTGCAGATGCTGGGCGAGGTCATGCAAACCTGCGGGGCCTCCGCGGTGGCCATCTCCGCATATCATCCAGACCCGGCCGCACCGGCCAGTCTGCGCGAACCGACAGTAAACGAGATGGAGCGGGCCGAGAAAGATCTCAGCATCTATCTGAGTGTATGTGAACCCATGCGGGATACGGTGAGCGACCTGCTGGCTGTCCAGGCGACCATCGAACATGATTCGAACCGTCCCAACGTGGCGGTGGCAAGCAGTACCGGTACCCATGTTGATCTTCATCTGGGGAAATGCAGCCATCTGTTGATCATCGGTCCTGACGAAAACGGCACCATCGGGCTTCGCGAAACCAGAGAAACCCCGCCGCCCGGCGGTGGCGATAAACGCTGGAGGACACTGGCCGAAACTCTGGCTGATTGTTTTGCCCTGGTGGCCGCGGCGGTGGGTGATACCCCGCGCCGGACATTGGAAGAACAGGGGATATCGGTGCTCAGCGCCAATGATAACGTTTCCGTAACGGTTGCCGCTCTGTATTCCGGCAAACCGTTGAAATAATCAAATATATTTTAACTGGAGTCCATCATGGCCATTCCTGAACGACAAATACTGGTGTGTCAGAGCTTTCGTCTCAAGGGAGATCCGAAGGGAGTCTGTCACAAGAAAACCGATGGCTTCCTGCAGTTCATCGAAGAAGAGATCATCGACCGCGGCCTGGACATGCATGTGGTGGCCACCGGCTGCATGAAGCAATGTGATGCGGGGCCGGTGATGGTGGTTCAACCGGAGAACTGGTGGTTTCAAAACGTTGACAGTGAAGCCGCCATCGAGGCCATTTTAGACGGACTCGAAGATGGTGAGCCGGCGGCCGACTACCTGCTGCGCTGAGATGGTTTCATCCAACCGAAATCCATGCTGATTCGTTGCGCCACCTCCGAAGATAGCGACGCGATGCTTGTGCTTCTCAATCAGCTTTTCGGTGTCGAACAGGATTTTTGCTTCGACGCCCCGACCCAGCACCGTGGCCTTGCCATGCTGCTTGCATCCTCCCTGGCCAGGGTTTTTGTTGCCGAGGCGGAAGGTGCGGTGCGCGGTATGGCCACCGGTCAGCTGGTCGTCTCCACGGCCCAGGGCGGTTTGTCGGTTCTGGTGGAAGATGTGGTTGTGGACGAGGGCTGGCGGCGTCGGGGGATCGGAACTCTGCTGCTCGCGGAGCTGCAGAGGTGGGCAAGCTCACAAGGTGCGGGCCGTATGCAGCTGCTGGCTGATCGTGACAACGAAACGGGACTGATGTGGTACCGCCGACACGGCTGGCAGCATACCAACCTGATCTGTCTGCGAAATACTAGCTGGAACTATTGATTTCGCACCACTCTGTTTTTTTCAAACTTAGCCGGTAGTACCGGTAAGGAGATAGCCATGAACAAAGATACCCTTGAAAAAATCCTTGAATACGCATCCATGCCGGTGCACGGCACCCTGTCGCGAAAGCTGCGTAAAGGCGTCAAGCTCCAGATAAACGAAGGAAAAGTACTTGATTCAGCGGTGCTGTTTATGGGGGAACAATTTGTCCGCATCACCGAGCAGGTCGATAACGAATCGATCAACACATATATGGGTTGGGAAGCCATCGACTCGGTACGCACCATTTCCAGCGAACAGTAACCTCATTCAACAACATCGTATGATGCCTTTACGCACTTTCTCTATCGATCATGAAAACAGCTATGAACAGCTCGACCATACTTGCTGAACGAGCCCCTCAGATCCGCCGCACCGGTGCTGATGAAGGTGCCATGGAGTGCAACAAGGACTCTTTAGCCGGCGCCGTCAGCCAGCGTGCCTGCGTTTTCTGCGGCTCCCGGGTGGTGCTTTATCCCATTGCCGATGCCCTTCATCTGGTCCATGGCCCCATCGGCTGCGCCGTTTACACCTGGGATATTCGCGGTGCGCTGTCCTCGGGGCCGGAGCTCAACCGTCTCTCGTTTTCCACCGATCTGCAGGAGATGGATGTAATTTTCGGCGGCGAAAAGAAACTCGAACGCGCCCTGTTCGAGCTAATCGAGCGCCATCGTCCCGCCGCCGCCTTTGTCTATTCCACCTGCATAGTGGGCATTATCGGTGATGATCTGGATGCGGTGTGCAAAAAGGTTGCCGCCCAGACCAAGATACCCGTGCTGCCGGTTAAATCAGAAGGGTTCAAGGGTAACAAGCGGGCCGGTTATGAGGCCGCCTGCCACGCCATGGGATGTCTGGTGGGTACCGGCGACACCAGCGGTATCTCTCCGTATTCCATCAATATCTTGGGTGATTTCAACCTGGCCGGCGAGATATGGCAGATTCGGGACTATTTTGAGCGCATCGGCATCGAGGTGGTGGCCAATATAACCGGTGACGGACGGGTGGCGGACATTGCCCGGGCACACGGCGCCGCCCTCAACGTGGTGCAATGTTCCGGGGCCACCATGGGGCTGGCCGATATTATGCATGAACGCTACGGCACCCCTTCGCTGCGGGTGTCATATTTCGGGGTCGAGGATATGGCCGAGGCCCTCTATTCGGTGGCCCGCCATTTTGGTGACCCGGTGCTGCTGGAGCGGGCCAGAAACCTGGTGCGCGAGGAAATCAGCACCCTGCTGCCGCAACTGGTGCCATACCAGGAAGCGCTGCGCGGAAAAAAGGCGGCGATTTACGTAGGCGGCGCTTTCAAGGCGTTTTCCCTGGTTAAGGCCTTTCGCATGCTCAATATGGATGTGGTCATGGTCGGGTCGCAGACCGGTACTAAAGAGGATTATGAGGAACTGGCGGAGATTACCGATCCCGGCACCATCATCGTCGATGATGCCAACACCCTTGAGTTGGCATCGTTTATCAGGGAAAAGGATGTGGATATCTTTGTCGGCGGAGTAAAGGAGCGACCCATCGCTTATAAACTCGGGGTGGCGTTTTGCGACCACAATCACGAGCGCAAGGAAATGCTGGCCGGGTTTGCCGGCATGCTCAATTTTACCAAAGAAGTGTACCAGTCAGTGATGAGTCCGGTCTGGCGATTTGTGCCCCGGCGCAAGGAGGTTGTATGAGCGCTCCCCTCAACCCAGATTATATCTCCACCACCAACGGCTGTAAATTGTGCCGGCCGCTGGGCGCCGCTTTAGCCTTTCGCGGGATCGAAGGATGCGTGCCATTTTTGCACGGATCTCAGGGGTGCGCCACCTATATGCGGCGTTATCTGATCAGCCACTTCAGTGAGCCGGTGGATATCGCCTCGTCCTCTTTGGGAGAAAAAAATGCAATCTACGGAGGCGGGCCGAATCTGAAACTTGGTCTGCAAAATGTCATCAAACGGTATGGTCCCAGCCTGATCGGGGTTGCCTCTACCTGCCTCACCGAGACCATCGGCGATGATCTGCCCATGCTGGTACGGGAGTATAACGAAGAATTCGGTGCCGAAGACGGACCCAAAATCGTCACCGTTTCCACTCCATCCTATGGCGGCACCCATATGGAAGGATTTCATGCCGCCATGCGAGCCGTGGTGGAGCAACTTACCGGTCCCACTCCACCCCATGACGGGGTTACCATCCTGGGTAACATGCTCTCACCGGCCGATATCCGCCATCTCAAGGATATATGCGCCCACTTCGGTCTTGATGCGACTTTGCTACCCGACTATTCCGAGACCCTGGATGGCGTAGCCCTCAACTCTTACCCGCTCATCCCCGCCGGCGGTACTGATCAGAGATCAATCGCCGCCATGGCCGGGGCGCAACTTACCATCGAGCTTGGCGCTACCGTCGATGAGAAAAGCGCCGGAGCCTATCTGGCCCGCCACTATGGCGCTAACGTTGCCGGCTGTGGGCTGCCCATCGGCATCAGGGCAACTGATCAGTTTATGGCGCTTTTGTCTGATTGTGCCGACAAGCCAATGCCACCTTGTTATGCCAAAGCCCGCGGACGGCTGGTGGATGCCATGGTGGACGGGCACAAATATATCTTCGGCAAACGGGCGGTGATTTACGGCGAACAGGATCTGGTGGCGGGATTGGCCGGATTTTTAAGTGAAATCGGTATTCACCCGGTATTGTGTGCATCCGGCGACAAAAGCGGGCGGTTTGCCCAGGCGATAAGTGAAGCGATTGGCGACATCGAGGTGCCGACCCCGGAGGTGCATGAAGGAGTCGACTTTTACGATATCGAGAACCGCGCGGCTGAGTGCGGCGTCGATCTGGTGATCGGCCATTCCAAGGGATACCGGTTTGCCCGTCAGCACAACCTGCCGCTCATTCGGGTGGGCTTTCCCATCCATGACCGGGTCGGCGGTCAGCGGCTCCTGCATGTCGGTTTTGCCGGCGCCCAGCGTCTGTTCGACGAAATTACCAACACCATTATCGCCCGCAAGCAGGATAGTTCCCCCATCGGCTACAGCTATATGTAGCCGCAATCTTATTTATACTGGATCGGTTATGACTGCCGCACTTGAAAACTCCCGTATCAAGCATCCCTGTTTTAACAGCTCCGTAAAGGGGCTCTACGGTCGCGTCCACCTGCCGGTGGCGCCGGCCTGCAATATCTCCTGCAACTTCTGTGATCGGCGTTACGATTGCGTCAACGAATCTAGGCCCGGAGTGACGAGCGTGGTGATGAGCCCACATCAGGCGGTTGATTATGTGAATCAGGTACGCAGCCGTCACTCCAACATCACGGTAGCGGGTATTGCCGGGCCGGGCGACCCCTTCGCCAACCCCGACAAAACCATGTCCACCCTGCGGCTGCTTCACCGTGCTCATCCCGACTTGCTGCTGTGCATTTCATCAAACGGCCTGGCCATCGGCCCATATATTGATGAATTAGCGGAACTCAATGTGTCTCATTTGACCATCACCGTGTGCGCCGTGGATCCTGCCATTGGGGCCCGTATCTACAGCCGGGTGCAGGATGGCGACACCATCCTGACGGGCGAGTCCGGCGCCGCGTTGCTGCTCTCCCGGCAGCTCGAAGCCATAACAGCCATTAAAAAGCACGGGATGACCATTAAGGTGAACTGCATCCTGATCCCCGGCATCAACGACCATCATGTGGAACGGGTGGCCCAGAGAATGCAGAGTCTTGGCGTCGATCTGTTCAACTGCATGCCGCTCTACCCGGCCAAGAACAGCGTTTTTGGTTCACTGCCGCAGCCCGATAAAAAGAGCGTTGAACGCGTCCGCCAAAAGGCCGAGTCATATCTGCCGCAGATGCGCCACTGCCGCCGCTGCCGGGCCGATGCGGTGGGGCTGCTGGGCGAGAGTCACACCGCTGCGTCGCTTGGCTGTATGGCGGAAGACCGTCTATCCGAGCAGCATAGTGGTGGAGCGGCGGAGCGTCCCTATGTGGCGGTGGCAAGTGAAGAGGGGTTTCTTATTAATCAGCATCTTGGCGAGGCGGCTTCTCTCTCCATCTGGGAACGCCGCAATGGTGATTATGTCGAGGTTGAAAAAAGAGCCGCCCCGCAACCCGGCAGCGGCGCCAGGCGCTGGCGTGAAATGGCCGAAGTGCTGGCTGATTGCCGCGCCGTTCTGGTCAGCGGCGTCGGTGAAAAACCGGCGAAAATTCTCGCCACCGCCGGCATCGAGACAATCGAGGCCGAAGGGTTGATCGCGGAAGGACTGGCGGCCGTCTATCAGGGTAAAACGGGGCACCATCACCAGACGACGCAAGCGCACATGCAGCCGCGGTGAATGCTCAGGAGACGGTTTGGGTTGCGGATAATCGGCAAAGACTTGTCCCAACACTCCTAGTGAGTGATTTCTTGGCCGTCTTTTCTCTATGAAACGCCTCATAATCCATTAGTGGTGCCCGGCTCCGCGGATAGTAATCTCGTCGAGTATGTGGCGAATATATTCAGACGGCGAGTGGCGCACTCTCAACCTCATTGGCGATATGCGCTCCAATATGAGGATTAAGACTACCCAGGAAGCCGACCTCTATTTTTTTGGCTCAGGGTATCTTCAAGAAGACAAGATACTTTCATGAAGCTATCGAAGGTGTGCTGTTCCGGCATAAATTCCTAAAAAATTAAATATCACTAAAAGGTGTATCTTCTTTCCGTGCGAATGGGCCTACTTAATGCAAGGATACTGGGTTTTGCGTAAAACACCGGGAAAAAATCCATAGCTGGGGGAAGCATTACACGATACATTGGCCTTTTTCTTGTGAGGTGCTGGGTAGAGGAAGACCGAGACGGAACAGTGATACGGGAAAATCAAGAGCTGCGGCTGGTGACGGAGTTTGTCCTGGCCACTGATTGTAATATCTTTCTCACCGGCAAGGCGGGCACCGGCAAGACCACGTTTCTCGGCAGCCTCAAGAGCGGTTGCGACAAACGCATGGTGGTGACCGCGCCCACCGGGGTGGCGGCCATCAATGCCGGCGGCGTTACCCTGCACTCCTTTTTCCAGTTGAGCTTTGGCCCCTTTGTGCCGGGTGGCGAGCAGAAGCGGTTTTTTCGATTTAGTCGCGACAAACGGGAGCTGATCAAGGGGCTGGATCTCCTGGTTATCGATGAAATCAGTATGGTCAGGGCCGATCTGCTTGATGGGGTGGATGATGTGCTGCGCCGTCTTCGTCGCACCAGCCTGCCTTTTGGCGGTGTGCAGTTACTGTTGATCGGCGATATGCACCAACTGCCGCCGGTGGTTAAGGCCAATGAATGGAAGGTTCTCGCGTCTCTTTACGATTCTCCCTATTTCTTCAGCAGTAAGGCGCTGCGAAAAACTGAGCTGATTCCCATTGAGCTGCAACACATCTACCGGCAGAGTGACGATACCTTTATCGAGTTGCTTAACCGGGTGCGCGACAATAATCTTGACGGCGAACATCTCAACCATCTCAATGCCCGCCACCAGCCGGACAGAGCAACGGAAACGGCGCGGCAGTCGGGAACCATCACCCTGTGTACCCATAACAACCGGGCCGAGAGCATCAACAAAAAGAGGCTGGCTAGTCTTTCCGCCGCCAGCCATACCTTTTCCGCCACCATCGAAGGAGATTTTCCCGAGCACGCCTATCCCACCGAGCAGACACTTGAGCTGAAGGCAGGCGCGCAGGTGATGTTTGTGCGCAACGACCCATCACCTGAAAAACTCTATTTTAATGGCAAAATCGGCCGGATTGTACAGCTTGATGAAACACGCATCCGGGTGCGTTGCCAGGGGGATGAAGAGGAAATCGTGGTGGAACCGCTGAGCTGGAAAAATGTCCAGTTCTCCCTGGATACCGAGTCCATGCAGGTGCGCGAGAACAGTGTCGGTAGCTTTACCCAGGTGCCGCTTAAACTCGCCTGGGCCATCACCATTCATAAAAGCCAGGGATTGACCTTTGATCAGGTGGTTATTGACGCGCAGGCCGCCTTTGCCCCCGGTCAGGTGTATGTGGCCTTGAGCCGCTGCCGCTCGCTGGATGGGCTGGTGCTCAGCACTCCACTTGATCGTCGCGGTATCAGTCTTGATCCCGCCGTGCTGCGGTTCACCAGTGAGATCGCCTCGAGACAGCCGACCATGGAAGCTTTGGCGGCAGCTAAGATCAGCTATCAGCAGAAGTTGATTCTTGATTGTTTTGATTATACCCGGCTGGGTAGCCTTGTGGGCAGGCTGGTATCAACGGTGCGCCGGTACCGCGACCTTCTGCATCTTCAGGGAATTGATGATCTCGACGCCCTGCACCAGAACGTCTTGACGGAAATTTGCGCGGTAGGCCGGAATTTTTGTACGCAATTGCGCGGGTTGTTTCGCGAAGATCTGCTTCCCGCACAAGATCCCGCCGTGCTCGAACGGCTGCACAAGGCTTCGGGCTATTTCACCGAAAAGATCGCCACCCATTTGGACCAACGACTTGATCGTTTTTCCGCTGAGACTGATAACAAGGAAGTGAGAAAACAGGTTCGGGATCTGCTTGCCAATCTGCGTCAGGAGATCCACACCAAAGCGCTGACGTCGGCATGCTGCGCCACCGGATTTGATAACGGTGATTATCTGCGGGCCTGCGCCGCGGGTGCGGTTATGGTGGAAAAACCAGAGAAAAAAAGAGAAACGGTGGTTGATGAGAGCAGTGAGCAGGTTCATCAGGAGCTGTTTGATTCTCTGCGTGAGTGGCGGACGAAACAGGCGGCTGTCGAAGATGTTGCAGCTTACCGGATTTTGCACCAGAAGGTGCTGATCCAGATTGCCGCGCATCTGCCCGCATCGCTTGGTGCGCTTAAAAAAATCAAAGGAATCGGTCCTAAAATCGCTGAAAAATATGGGGACGAGCTGTTGGCTCTTATCCTTGCTTACCGGAACAAACATGGAATTGAGCAGCAGGTAGAGGGTGTGCACGAAGAGTTAGTTGAGCGCGACGGCGAAGAGAACTCACAAAAGAAGCAGGCGGCTGCCGGGGATTCGAGAAGGAAAAGTCTGGCGCTGCACGCCCAGGGGCTCAGTGCCACCGAGATTGCCAGTGAGCGTGGTCTTGCCCTTACCACCATAGAAACACATCTAGTTCAGTGTCTGGCAGCCGGCGATATCGAACTCGATGAGCTGGTCGATCGCCGGCGCCAGCAGATTATCGCCGATGCAATCGAGAAGGCACAAAGCGAGCGGTTAAAGCCCATCAAGGAAATCCTTGGTGAGGACTTCAGCTACGGTGAAATCCGCTATGTTATGGCCGGGCAACCCTCTGGCCCTGCTCGGGAAGACCGTGAAGAATAGTCAATTCACCTCATCTGGTGTGGTGTAAATGCCTCATTATGCTCCGGTTCAGGGGTCGATCAGAATCATCTGCAGGTCACAGACGTTGGTGTTGGTAGGGCCAGTCTTGAGCAGACCGTTAATGGCCGTGAAAAAATGGTAGGAATCGTTGGCGGCAAGATAATCCGCCGGTGACAAATCTGCTTGCTCGGCGCGGACAAGCATCTCCAGATCGGCGAACGCGCCGGCGGCATCGGTGGGGCCGTCGTTGCCGTCGGTGGAGGCGGCAAGAAAACAGACATTCTCAAAAAGGTGGGGGGAGCGCTTGATCTCCGCCAGAAAGGCCAGGGCCATTTCCTGGTTTCTGCCGCCTGTGCCATCGCCTCGCAGGGTGACCACCGGCTCACCGCCGGCCAGAATACAGCAGGGAGCGCCAGCGAGCAAGCCCGATTGCCTGGCATCCATGGCGATAGCCGCTAAAATTTTAGCGACCTCTCTGGCCTCCCCTGAGATGCGTGCAGTCAGCGTCTGGCACGGATAGCCCAATGCTTGTGCCTGCTCTCTGGCGGCTGCCAGAGCAACCCTGTTGGTGCCAATGAGCAGGGTGGTGGTGCCTGAAAATATCGGATCGGTTGCCTCAGGCGTTTCGGTGATGGCGCCGCGGGTCCCTGCCTCAAGCACGGTGAGGACTGCTGCCGGCAAGTGGGAGCGGATCGCATAGCGATCGATAATCGCCAGGGCGTCCCCATAGGTGGTGGGATCAGCGGCGGTGGGACCGGAGGCTATCGAGCTGAGATCGTCGCCGATCACATCGGAGAGGATAAAGCTGATGGCCGTTGCCGGGGCGATTTTTTGCAGCAGCCGTCCGCCTTTGATGGCCGAGAGATGTTTACGGATGCAGTTTATCTCGGTGATGTCGGCGCCGCAGCGCAGCAGCGCCTGGGTAACGTCCTGCTTGTCCCGCAGGCTCAATTGGATTGGTTCGCCGTCTACAGTGGCATTTAGCGGAGCCGGCAGCAGGGCCGAACCACCGCCGGAAAGCAGGGTAATAACAAGGGTGTGTGCATCGGCTGACCCGGCCAGTTCCAGAAGCCGGGCAGCGCCTTGTACGCCCGCCTCATCCGGCTGGGGGTGAGCCGCTTCGATCACCTGGATGTATCTCAGGGGTTCGCCATGGCCGTATTTCACGACAATCGCTCCCCGATTGATACGTTCGCCGAGGATTTCCTCAAGTGCCCTGGCCATGGGTGCGGTGGCTTTGCCGGCGCCCAGCACTAAGATTGTTTCAAAATTTCTCAGATCAACGGTGTGGATGGTATCTTCAAAACGGATAGTGAGGATTTCATTATCGAGCCGGATATGATCACGCATCATCTGGTAGGGATTGACCCGCGCCAGTGCCGCGTTAAAGATCTTTGTAAGAATCTGCCGCCTGCCGTCAGCCATAACTAACCTGGTGGAATACGTTATTGATGAGACGGCCCGATCATTTTTTCCGGCAGCCAGGTAATAATCTCCGGAAAGATGGTGCATAATACCAGGGTGGTGATGATGATCAGGACGAAAGGAATGACCCCTCTGATGATATCTGACATGCTCAGGCCAAGTTCCGGCGGCGCCGCCCCTTTGAGCACGAAGATAGACATGGCCATAGGCGGAGTTTGAAATGCCATCTGCAGATTGATGCAGATCATCATACCGGCCCAGAGCGGATTGAAACCCAGCGATTCAAGAATGGGAGAGAAAATCGGGACGATGATGAAAACGATACCGATCCATTCGATAAATAAACCGAGAAGAAAAACAATGGCCATGATCATCGCAAAAGAGGCCCATTTGCCACCGGGAACCGCGAGTATCATCGCCTGCACCACCTCGCCGGAACCGGCGCTCATGAAAATGCCCACGAACGCGTAGCAAAGTGCCGCGATCATGAGGACAAAGGCGCTTACCCGCAAGGTCTCAAGAGCGGCATGTTTCACCAGATCGAAACTGAACCGGCGATACAGCACGGTGAGCAATAAGGCGGCCGAGCAACCGACGGCGGCTGCTTCGGTGGGTGGGGCGATACCTGAAAAAATGGTCCCGAGAACGGCAATAATGAGGAGCACCGGAGGCGCCAGCGATTTGAGCAGTTTGAGAAGTTTGGTAGTGGAGAACGGGGTGATCTGGTCGGCCGGCAGGGATGGGCCGAGATCAGGGTTGAGATAGCAGCGGACGATAACGTAGGCTATGTAAAGGGTTGAAAGGATGATGCCGGGAAATACCGCACCCATGAACATCTGGCCGATGGATATCCCGGCCTGTGGGCCATAGACGACCAGCATGATGGAAGGGGGAATGAGAATCCCCAGGGTGCCGGAGGCGACGATGGTGCCGGCCGCAAGTGGTTTGTCGTAGCCGCGGGTTAGCATGGGGCCAAGGGCGATTAGGGTTAAAATTGTTACCGAGGCGGCAATAACGCCGAGACATGCGGCTAGAATCGTGCCGAAGACGATGGTGACCACGGCAAGCCCTCCCTTGAGGCCACCCAGAGCATCGTAGAGACTTTCGTATAACTCCTTGGTGGTGCCTGAGTGTTGCAGCACCACTCCCATAAAGGTGAAAAGTGGTACCGCCAGGTAGGGATAGTTGAGGGAAAGGTCGTAAAACCGGCTGTAAAGAATGTGGAAGGTGGTGGTCGGGCCAAAAATTGCAAGTCCGACGAAAAATGCCACACTGCCGATGACAAAGGCGATGGGAAAACCGGTCAGGACCAGCGCGAATACGCCGCCCAGCATCAAGAAGGCGACAATCTCAGGGCTCAGTTCAAGCAAGGCGCTCTCCTTTGATGATGAAGTACAGATCGCGGATAAATTTGGACACTCCCTGCAGGATGAGGAGCAGCAGGCCCACTGCGAATACGGTGCGGTAGGGGGCCGCGGGTGGGTACCAGAAGCTGTTGAACATTACTTCGTCAATGCGCCATGCCCGAATGGCCCAGTCCATGGCAAGCTTGAACATCACCACCATAAGCGGGAAAAAGAATAGAAGGGCGCAGATGAGGTCGATCCAGGCCTGACGTTTGGGCGACATGGCTGAGTAGAAAATGTCGACCCTGGTGTGGGCGTTGTGTTTGTAGTTGTAGGAAGCACCAAGCATATAGACGACGCCGCCGGCCATGCACATGGAATCATATGCCCAGATGGTCGGGGCGTTGAAAAAGTGGCGGGCGATTGCCTCGAAGGTGCCGGCCAGCACCAGGACGACGGCAAACCATTTGCCGATGCTTCCCGACATTTCACTTAACCAGTCGATATAACCAAGTAGTTTTGAAAGCATGAGCATCGCCCGCTGTTGAGGTGTTACAGATTATTTGATGGCGTTGTAGGCTTCGCCGAACTCTTTCATGGAGTTGTAAATCTCAGCAAATATCGGTGGTTCGGATTGAGATTTTTCCTCATAAAATTTTGCCGCTTCCGCGTTCAACGCATCTTCGATGTCTTTGGGTACCTTGTAGACTTGGTTGCCGGCTTCACGGAATTTCTCCACCGCCTGCACCGACTCGTATACCAGGTATTCATGCTGGGCCTGAGTATATTTGTCGATCAAAGCCTTGACGATCACCTTGATATCTTCAGGAAGTTTCTCCCAGGCGGTTTTGTTCACAAAAAATACCTGTGGGTCACTGGGCGCCCGGGCCGGGGAGAGATAAACATAGGGTGCAACTTCGTTGAAATGCATCTTCCAGTTTGAGGCAAGGGTCGAGTACTCGAAGGCATCGATGGTGCCACGCTGCATTGCTTCATAAAGCTCGCCGCCAGGGATGATCACTGTCGCTGCTCCCATTCGCTTGAGGATTTCGCCGCCGTCGCCCATGCATCGGGCCTTAAGCCCTTTGAGATCATCAAGCGATTCGAGTTTTACCTTTGAATGAAAGAAGACTTCCTCGGGAAGCGGCGACAAGGCGCCGGGAAAGGTCATGACGTTGTAGCCTTCCATCATCTTATTGAGCAATTCGGCGCCGCCGCCGTAATTGAACCAGGTGCGCAAGGCCTCGCCGGGCAGCCCGCCGGGACGTGAACTGATGAGTCCGGCCGCGGACCATTTGTCGAGGTTATACATGGGGCAGGTGTAGGCCATCTGCAAAACACCCTGATCAACTGCGTCAAGCTCTTTGTAGGCAGGTACGATGGAACCGCCGACAAACGGCTTGACGGTCAGCCGGCCACCGGTGGCCTCGGTGATGGCGTTGCAGAGTTTGTCGTGATAGATCTGTGAGGGATCAGATGCGGGGCCGTGACCGGAAGATTTCCAGACGATGTTTTTGGCCTGCGCCGGGGCCGCGCCGATGCCGGCGGCCAATGCCAGCGCGGTGACGGCAAGGCCGGTAGTGATCAGTGTTCTCATGGTCCTCGGTTTCATGGGTTCTCCTCCTTCAATTGGTTTGTTTCATAGGGGAAGCAGCGGCGAATCAATTGCTGATGATAGCCAGTGCTGCCCCTCCATCACGCGACAAAGAGCGAACTGCCGGTGCAGTTCATCGCATAGTTACTGTTTTCAGCCGCCAACCGGTTCAGGGCGCTTTCCCCGGTACAATGGGAGACGGCAATGACCTCGATAGTATTGTTGCGCAGGTAGGCAAAAGAAGATTCCATTCCGTTATCCGCGGCTTCAACGAGATGGGTACCACCCAAAATGGCGTAAATATGTTGCTTCATGGTGTGCCGGATATGGTCGAGCATGTTCTTCATTCCGGGATGAGCACAGCCCAGAAGTACGATCAGACCATTTGACGAGTCAAGGGCCAGACATATTTCATCAGCAAAGGGATCGGGCTTGAAATCCCCGTCTTCAAAAATCATGAAGCGGGGATTGATGGTCTCATCTTCATGTACTCGTGGAAATTGTGAAAAAAGATGCACTCCCGGAGCAATTTCTCTGTGCGGGGCACGCAGTTCCTCATGGGGTATGGCATGAGAACGAAGGAAATCAGTCTTGAAGTTTACCCCCAGGTACGCGGCTGCCTGCCCGGAAACAGCATATTTTTGCCGGAAAAATCCTGTCCCGGTATGCAAAGTGAAAGAGGTAGTAAGATCAGTTAAATATCTCAAACCACCGCCATGGTCGTAGTGGCCATGACTGAGAATAACCGTATCGACTTTGGTAAGATCGAGGTTCAGCAGTCTGGCATTGTCAGCGAAAGCGTCGCTTTGACCGGTATCGAAAATCAGGTACATACCGTTATGTTGGATAAAAAAGGATAACCCATGTTCCGCTTTAAGCGCCTTGTGTTCACCGGTCCGGTTTTCAACGAGAGTGGTGATGTGAGTGGTCATAATGTCGGCTCCCCAACTGTAGTGGTATGTTGGTGCATGAAATTTCGGATATCAGCCCAGGCATTGGTGAGATGGCTGTGCATGCAGTGGCGTGCCTGGTTGCTATCAGAATGTGTGACAGCCTTCAGTACCTCACCGTGTTCGGTAATGGTTTTTTTGATTCTGCCGGGGGTATGCAGGCTTGATATCCAATCACCGGGCAGCGATGTCGTAATGGAATGCATCAGCATCGACAGAGCGCGGTTTTTACTCGCTCCGGCCAGAAGGCGGTGGAAATTTCGGTCTGATTTAATAATTTCAGTAGTATTGGCGTCGGCGGCACAGGTGGTAAAATACTTATGCGCTGTATTGAGCTCGTCGATGTCTGTTTCTTCTGCGCGTTGAGCGGCGAGGGCGGCAATATCCGGCTCAATAATCAGGCGCAGTTCAAAACTGTCGTTCAGAGATTGTTCGTTGTTTTGCAACCATGCGACAAAGGGTTCAAAACGTGAGGCTGAGTAATCGGCAAGATACACCCCTTTCCCGTGTTTGACGGTTACTCTGCCGGTTACCTCGAGAATTCGAATCGCCTCTCGAACTGAGGCCCTGCTCACCTGCAGACGTCTGGTAAGCTCATGCTCGGAAAATATCTTATCACCGGGTTTGAGCTGCTCAGCATCAATCATCGCCTCGATGGCATCGATCACTGAGTCAGATAGTCGGACTTTTTTGATGGGCTGCATAATGGTTGCTGTTAAGATGACTGATTGTCTGACAAGTTATCCTTGGAAGAACTATTTCGTCAAGTGTTTTTTGATGAGGGAGGCAAAAGAGCGGTTTAAGCTGAGAACTTGCCATTATTTGGCCCTGGTTATTGCTTTTACCATTCACGGCACTATGTTTTCGGCATTCCGCTGCCTTTTGTAACTGATTCAATATGTTTGGTTTTTCATGGCTGCGAGGTGGCGGGTTTTTGTGGATGGAGCCACCTGAGTCGACTGAGCGGGATTAGTTTAACCTCTCAACTTCCATCACAACAGCTATGGCAATGTGGCATGAAGTGTTGAATTGAAATACTCCATGCAGTCAACCAGGAAGGGGCTCTTTTTTTACCTGCAATTACAGGAGAGATAGGATGAAATATCTTTTTATTGTCGCGCTCCTCACGATCGGCTCATCGGCGCATGGTGCCGGTGAATTTATTACCTATTCGGTTGATGGCCAGGAATATGAGGGGTATTTCATTAGTCCCGGCGGCGATGCGCCGATGACTCTTATGGTGCACGATTGGGACGGGCTTACCGATTACGAGGTGAAGCGAGCGGAGATGCTTGCCGAGCTGGGCTATGCGGTATTTGCCGTGGATCTGTTCGGCAAGGGGGTACGACCCACGGAGACCGAGGAGAAGCGCAAGCTGACCGGCTCGCTCTACGGGGATCGCGAGAAAATGCGTACCCTGCTCAATGCCGGTCTGGCCGAAGCCGTGGCTCTCAGTGGCGGTAGCGATGAGGTGGTCGCATTTGGGTATTGTTTCGGTGGGGCCGCGGTCCTGGAGCTGGCCCGATCAGGGGCCGATCTTGATGGGTTCGTCTCCTTTCACGGCGGTCTGACCACTCCGGAGGGCCAGGATTACAGCGGGGTGAAGGGCTCGGTTCTGGTCTTGCACGGCACCGCTGATACTGCCGTGACCATGGAGGATTTTGCCTCTCTGGCAACTCAGCTGGAAGGTGCTTCGGTACCGCATGAGATGATCACCTACAGCGGGGCGCCGCACGCTTTTACGGTGTTTGGTTCGCCGCGATACCGTGAGGATGCCGACCAGAAATCCTGGGCGCGGTTTACCCAGTATCTGCGGGAAACAATGTAGCGTCCGCCGAGCAACCCCCGCCGGCCTGAAGGCAGAAGGGGTGGGGGTTGTTGCAGCCTACTTCTGTAAAAATCCTTTTGATCTGAGATAAGCCAGCATGTGTGGCCGTGCCTCCTTGATCAGCATAGCAGAGATCTGTTCCGTCCATGATTGATCTTTAGCGCCTCCGCCGCGGTTTTGGTAGTAGGCGCGCACGGCCTTGTCATACTCTTGCAAGTACTGTTCATCGTGTTCATCCGTGTATGTCTCCTGTTTGAGGACAACCTCAAGGGGCAGGCGCGGTTTTACTTCTGGGTCCTGTGCCGGGTGGCCGATGCACATCCCGAACACCGGATAGACCAGATCGGGCAGATTGAGCAGTGCGTCCACCGCGGCGATGTCGTTGCGCAGCGCCCCGATATAACAGATGCCGAGCCCCAGTGATTCAGCGGCGATCGCAACATTCTGGGCAAACAGGGCGCAATCAAGTGATGCGGTGACAAACTGCTCGGTAAATCCGCTCATCATCGGGGCATCGTGCATGGTGCAGGCAAGACGATGGCGCTGCATGTCGGCACAAAACACCAGAAAAACCGGGGCTTCCCTGACATACTGCTGGGCGTTGGTGATTTCGTAGAACCTTTCCCGTACTTTCTGATCCTGCACCTGAATGACGGTGCAGGCCTGGATGAAACTGGAGGTGGCGGCATGCTGGCCGGCGCTCACCAATTGTTCGACGGTTGTGCGGTCAACAGCCTCATCGGTGAATTTACGGATGGAGCGGTGGTTGCTGAGCAGGGTGATCGTTTCGTTCATAACGATGTGTCCTCCGGGGTTTCTTGCTTCGCATGCAAAGAGCTATATTGTTGGCTGAGGGTTGGATTGACATTTCATACTCTTTTAACTCACGAAAATACAACCAGTATGTCTTGATGAAGTCGTAAAAAGTCAGGCTTGCAGGCTAAGATGGCTAAGTAATAAATCTGCCAGGAGTGGTGGTCGTTTTGACCTCGCAGGCGTACATGTGGTACGTCGAGAAGTGAAAATGATCCCACGACGACGTAGAGCGAAGTTTTTACGACGCCATCATGTCTTGTTTGGTTTGCATACCGTAGAAGGGAATCAATTATGGACGACAACAAGAGTAAAGGAAAAATCTTGATATACGGCGGCAGCGGCGGTGTTGGTGCTAAATTGGCGTCGCTGCTCCATCAGCGCGGTTATGATCTTCACCTGGTAGGCAGAGATGAAGATAAACTGTCGAATCTGGCGGCGAATCTCAATTGTGAATTCACCGTCGGCGATGTTCGCGATGATACCTTGTTTAAACAGGTGATGAAGGATGCCGGCCATATTTGTGGATTGGTTTATGCAGTGGGCACCATCAATCTGGCAAGTATCAGGCGGGTCAAAAGCAGTGATTTACTCGACGATTTTACGGTAAACAGTGTCGGTGCGGCGCTGGCCGTGCAGGCGGCCCTGAGCGTTTTGAAAAAAGCCGAGGGTCGCGGCGCCGTGGTGCTCTTTTCAAGTGTAGCGGCGCACACCGGTTTTGCCCTGCATAGCTCGATCAGCATGGCAAAAGGGGCAGTGGAAGGGTTGGTTGTGGCGCTGGCGGCTGAGTTGGCGCCAAACATCCGGGTGAACGGGATCGCTCCTTCGTTGACCCTTACCCCTTTGTCGGAAAAAATTGTCGGCAGTGAGCAGATCAGAGAAGCGGTGGCCCGTCAACACCCGCTACAGCGACTTGGTGAAGCTGATGATGTAGCACGGATGGCCGAATTTCTCGTTTTGCCGGAATCTGATTGGATTACCGGTCAGATATTTAAGGTGGATGGCGGCCGCTCAACCCTTGCAACCACTGGCTGATACGCTAGAGAATACATCCATCTACGCACACCCGGTAGGTTTGGCGGCCGCAATGGCCGCAGAGATGAGTGGTTCCATATTTCACGGCTCTTGACTCTGTTGCGCAGTGGCGGGCCAGGGAACGCATCAGCTCTTCCTGTCCATCTTTCTCGCGGAAACAGTACCAGTGCAGCCAGCCTCCCCGACGCAGCACCGATAAGGCCTCCGGTATAAAGTTTCCCGCACCGTGGGGATGGGGCATTACGACCCGGTCAAATGTGGTGGGCAGATTCGGTATTACCTCGCCTACATCTCCATGAATCACATTGATTGTATCCGCCGCCTTGTTCAGCGCGAGGTTGCGCACGGCGCAGGCATGGGCGACCGGGTTTGCTTCGATTGCGGTGATTGAGGAGCAACGGCCGATATTGGCGATGGCAAGCGGCAGCGGCGCGATACCGGAAAACATAACCAGAATGTGCTCATCAGGCTGGATAAGCTTTGCTATCCGTTGTCGCTCGACACCCATGCGAGGTGAAAAATAGGTTTCGGCAAGATCCACGAAAAGCTTCAGGCCATGCTCCATGTGCATGGTAGTCGTCCGGTCTTGCCCGGCGATGCAGGTAAAAGATGCGGTTCGCGCCTCACCCTGATAGCTCCCGGTGCGGGCAAGCACTGCTTTTGATGCGGTTATTTGAGGATAGAATTGCAGTGCCGACAAGCTGACGCCGATGCCACAACGGCTCAGCAATTGAAGTAACCGCGATATCGCCGATTATGTCGTAAGAGTTATGGAGATAAGATAGTTCAAACTCGGTGAGAAAGGGGCGTAGTCTCTGTTTAAGCCTCATCTCTCAAGAAATGCCCCGGTTGTCGGTGGAAAACTCTGAGTTGATGCATGTGATGGCGGTGCGGGTATAACTATTGCACACTGCCGTTGTCGTTGGCGAAAAAATGGTGACCCCAAGGGGACTCGAACCCCTGTTCCCGGCGTGAGAGGCCGGTGTCCTAGGCCACTAGACGATGGGGCCGACAAAGGATGCGACTCGTTTAGCCGAAAAGTGTTTCTTTGTCAAGCACGATGGCGGGGGATAACCCTCGCTCATCGCTATAGCTGAAAGGGGGCTGATGGTGGGCTCTTTACCAATTGACGGCACGCATATACGTGCCGGTTATTTTCACAGACGGTTGAAACGACGCGTAATCTCTTTGAGCCAGTCGGCCAGTTCTTCGGTTAAAAAATGTTGGGCACAGCGCCATCGCCAGTTTCCAGCGGCCACCCCGGGGATATTCATCCGGCAATCACCACCGAAACCAAGGATATCTTGCAACGGGATGATGGAAAGCTGGGCGACTGAGCTCTGTGCCTAAATATATGAGATCGTGATGGATAGGGGAGTTGCCTGTTATTTTCTGGTTGGCGCTCTGTTTGATAGTGCTGCGTGTATTTTCGCTGAGATTTTCAGATAAAAACCAGCCTAAGGTTGTATCGTTGTCGTGGGTGCCGGTGTAAACGACGCAGCGGGAAGTCTCAAAATTCCAGGGAAGAAACGGGTTGTCCGGATGGCCGTCAAAGGCAAACTGGAGCACCTTCATACCGGGATAGCCCAGTGTTTCACGCAGTGTTGTGACGGCCTCGGTGATGATGCCGAGATCCTCGGCGATGATCGGCAGAGGGCCAAGTTTTTTTTCGATTTGCCGAAACAATTGTTCACCTGGGCCTTTCAACCATGATCCGTGTTCCGCTGTTTTGTCACTGGCGGGCACTGCCCAATACGACTCAAAACCGCGGAAGTGATCGATCCGTGCCATGTCAACCAGGCTGAACATGGCGGCTAGACGATTCGTCCACCAGGTGGTGAGTGCCTGTTGCACGGATGTCTCTGGACTTGCCCATCGATAGATCGGATTACCCCATAATTGTCCGGTTTTACTGAAGTAATCGGGAGGAACTCCGGCCACGAGCAGCGGGAGTCCGGTGTTTTTGTCGAGTTCGAATAGTTCCTGGTGAGCCCAGACATCGGCACTGTCCAGAGCCACATAGATGGGGATATCGCCGATAAGGCGCACACGTTTATGGTGGGCATGCTGTTTCATGGCATGCCATTGCCGGGCAAATATATACTGCTCAAAGGCAAAGTAGGTGAGCCGGGGGAGCAGCTTCAGCCGTGTTTCTTCAAGACTCTTTGTATGCCGGTTGGCAAACTCCGTCGGCCAATGATACCATGGTTTATTGTTAAATTTTTCTTTGAGTACCATAAAAAGCGCATAATCATCGAGCCAATGGGTGGCCTTCTGAAATGCGGCAAATGCATCAGTGGGGTTTTTAGCAAAAGCGGTGAGTGCTTTGGTGAGCAGCTGGCTTTTGAATCGGGCTACCGCGTGAAAATTAACGCTGAAGTCAGAGACATCTTTGAGTCCGGCAATGTCTTGTTCAACGAGTAGTCCGTCTGAGATAAGCAGCTCAGGTGAAATCAAAAGAGGGGAGCCGGCAAATGCCGAGCTGCTCATATATGGTGAATTATCAAATACCTCATCGGATGGTCCGGTGGGAAGAATCTGCCAGTATGTCTGGCCGGCACTGCTGAGATAATCGAGAAAGCGTTGTGCGGCGACGCCGATATCGCCGATGCCGAATGGCGACGGGAGTGATGTTATGTGAGCCAGTATGCCGCTGGCACGATTGGTTTCTGGTGGGCGGTTCATGGCAATATAATATTGTTACGGCCAGAGCAAGCTGAAGGGGTCTTTGGAAAATGAGAATTTTCGTTCAAGATCAAGGCGCGAGTGAAATTTTACCGCGGGCATATGACTTATATTCCGAGGGTAAAATTTTTTTGAGCAACGCGGAGATTGGGCGAAAAGGCCATTTTTCAAGGTTCCCTGAAATCTTATGGTGTCAAGAGTAATCGTAATCACTGTATCTGAGCGCTGATACTGGATTTTACCGGGCATGGGAATTATCATTTTGGCATGGTAGATAAAATATGTATATTACAGGGTTTTAATCCTACGCCCAATTCCCCTATATGAGTCTCTGCTTAGTGTATAGCGGCTTTTAAAAAGCACTTGTGATACGTGGACGAAGCCATCGCGCTATTATATCGTGCGAATGAACTGTTCTTAGTGGTGACCGGAGTTTACTGCCAGTGTTATCGAAAATCAAAGAAGATCTGCTGAAAGCGGGAAAATCGAGAGGCTGTATCAGTTTCGACGACCTTAACGATCTGCTCCCTGATGATGTTAACGATCCCCGAGACATTGAAAAAATTTTTAATTTTCTCGGGGATAATAATATCGAAGTTGTAACCGAGGAAAAATCCGGAGAGAAACGAACGCTTTCCGGTGAATTGTGGGAAAAGACAGAAGACAAATCCGATAACGGTAAAGGTGGCGATCCTATTCTTGCTCTTTCTGACGAGGAGCAGCACGATACCGAAGAGACCACCACCACCTACCTTCGCGAAATGGGGCGCTACGACCTGCTTACCCCCGAAGAGGAGGCGAAGTACAGTAAGACCATCCGCCAGGGCTTCGAGGCCATCATCACCGCTATTCGCGAAGATTCTTCCGAAGTGGCCGAAATAACCCTGCTCAAAGAACGTATCGATCTGTGGGAAAAGCGTGACCCGACCTTGAAGCCGAAAAAACAGCAGCTCAACTTTATGCGCTACAGTGTTACCAGTTCCGCCAAAAAATATAGTGAGAAACGCGAACTTTTCGAGCTTCAGACCAAGATGGAGGCGTACAGCCGTTCCATAGAGGTGGCGAAAGACACCATGATCAGGGCGAATCTGCGTCTGGTAGTGTCCATCGCCAAACGATATATGCATCAGGGGCTGACGCTGGCCGATCTGATCCAGGAAGGAAACCTTGGCCTGATGCGGGCGGTATTTCGGTTTGACTATACCAAGGGCAACAAATTTTCCACCTATGCAAGCTGGTGGATACGCCAAGCCATCACCAGGGCGATTCTTGACAAGACAAGAACAATTCGGCTGCCGGTTCACTTCCTTGAGTTGCGCAGCCAGTTTTTCAAGGCATTTTATGCCCTTTACAAGGAGTTGGGGCGGGAACCCACACCGCTGGAGATTTCAAGCTCCACCAATCTGCCGATGGATAAGATTTTATCCATTCTGGAGGCCTCGCGTGAACCCATCTCACTGGAAACCCCAGTCGGCGATGATGACTCGACACTTGGTGATTTTCTTGAAAATCAGGAATCCCAGTCTCCCTATGAAGCGGTGCAGGTAAGAGAGCTTGCCGGTCGGGTAAACGAAATTCTGTCTACCTTGTCGGAGCGGGAAGAGAAAATCATCCGCTTGCGTTTCGGTATTGGCGAAAAGGCAGAATTCACCCTTGAGGAAATCGGCAAACGATTCAACGTCTCACGAGAGAGGATTCGCCAGATCGAGAAAAAGGCGCTGAACAGGTTACGCCATTCCAGCAGACGGGAAAAGCTTAAATATTTTATCGACTAGCAGTACCCTGTAAGGCTTGAAAATATCGCCGAGCTTGCTCTTTTGCGTTTTATGCTTCGTTACCCTTTCAGTAACGTGGTACTGCTATGCTCCCTCAATGATGTCTCGCCTAGAACAAAAAATAGCTGTCCACTATTGCGTTATTTAAAACTTTACATGGTATCAGAGTCTTTTTCTCACCCCGACCAAGATGGCTTCTCGTCTTCATCGTTTGGGTAGTTGGGCGATCACCCTCTTGCTCAGTGCATTTCTCCTTACTCCGCTCAGTGTGCGGGCTGATGATGCTGACAAGCAGGGGGCAGCGCCCATCCCTTACGGTACTATGCAGCCTGAATTGGTGGAGATTGGATATGTCGGTGATGAGTATCTTGCCTATGATGTTTCATATACCGGTGGCGTAAAGGTTGGTGAGATCTACTTTACCATCAGCCGCCGTGAAGGCGGCGGTCCGTTCATTGAAATATACATGCGTGCCACTACCGATAACGGGGTGTTTGACTGGATTTACCCCATTGAAGATGTCCATATCACCCATGTCCGGGGGCCGCAACGGTTCCCGTTCCGTTATGAAGTATTTCAGAAAGAGGGCGATGGGTATGAGGCGCACCGGCTGTTTATATTCGACCAGCAAAAGGGCTCAGTCTCGTATCAGCTCAACGGGAAAAACCCCAGGATTATAACAATGGGGCCGGATACCCATAATGAATTTTCCGCCTTTCTTGCCACCAGGGTTATGCAGCTTATTCCCAATGAGCCTTTCATCGTCCCGACCTTTGCCGATGATCGTCGAAATGAGGTGAAGGTGATGGTCAAGGGGACTGAAACATTGCGTAAAACGATGTTTGGTGAGATCAAGACTATAATTATCGAACCGATTCTCGAATTTGCCGGCATCTACGAAAAGCGTGGAGATACGGTTGTGTGGTTTACCGATGATTCATGCCGGGTGCCGGTAAAGGTCAATTCACGACTGATGATCGGATCATTTACCGCCAACCTTGTCGCCTACCGAAATCCGCACTGCCCAGCTTACGATAGCGTTGCTCTTGAAAGAGATGGAACAAGGAGCAGCATCGCATTTTATAAAAACTTTAATCCTTAGAATTTAGATGAGCCATGAGCGTACTCCATGAGACCAATTTCAATGATCTGCCACTGCTGCATCGCGGCAAAGTGAGAGATATGTATGGTGTCCCCGAAATGAAGAGATGCTGCTGATGGTGGCGACTGATCGGATATCGGCATACGACGTGGTGATGGCTGAACCCATTCCTGGTAAAGGAAAGATACTCACCCAACTCTCAACTTTCTGGTTTTCTCTGCTGAATGACGTCTGCAAAAATCATCTGATCAGCGCCGAGGTAGCGGAATACCCCGATATATGTCGGCAGTATGCGGACCAGCTTGCTGGACGGTCGATGCTTATCACCAAAACCAAACCGCTGCCGGTGGAGTGTATTGTGCGGGGGTATCTGTCGGGTTCGTTTTGGAAGGCATATCAGTCCTCACCGGTGGTGTGCGGTTTTACCCTGCCGGCGGGGATGAGTGAATCAGACAGATTTGCCGAGTCGCTCTTCACTCCGTCCACCAAGGCTGAACAGGGGCTTCATGACGAAAATATCTCCATTGCCCAGATGGAGGAGTTGATCGGTGCGGAAAGAACCCGGCAATTGGCCCAGATGAGTCTGCAACTCTATGAACGCGCCGCCGAGTATGCGCGTGATAAAGGCATCATTATTGCCGACACTAAATTTGAGTTCGGGATCAAGGATGACGAACTTGTTCTGATTGATGAGGTTCTGACCCCCGATTCATCAAGATTCTGGCCGATGGAAACCTACCAGACGGGGCGATCTCAACCCAGCTTTGACAAGCAGTTTCTGCGCGATTATCTCTCATCGTTGAGTTGGGATAAAAATCCCCCACCGCCATCTCTGCCGGCCCATATCATCGAAAAAACCAGTGAGCGCTATGAGGAGGCAGCCCACCGGATCATCGGTTAAGCGCGGCCGGTATCGTTGCTGGTAGTACTCAGACAGTGAGCAAGGGCTTCGCCTATGGTCGGCGCGAGAAAATCGTAACCGTGGTCAAGCAGTACCGAAGGTTTTACCCGGGTACTGGACAGAATCAACTCCTCGCCCATCTGGCCAAATATTGTCTTGGCGGCAAACGCTGGCATTTTCATGACGGTGGGCCGCTTCAGCAGGCTCCCCAGCGTTTTGGTGAATTCCCGGTTCGTTACCGGTTCCGGTGAGACCAGGTTGACGGGGCCGGCAATATCAGATTGATGCAGGAGAAACTCGAACATCCGCACCAGGTCGTCGAGTTCAACCCAGCTGATATACTGCGTACCATTGCCTACCACTCCGGCTACGCCTAGCTTGAAAGAGGGAAGCATCATCGGCAGGGTCCCTCCTTTGCTGCTTAACACCATACCGATTCTTCCCTTTACCACCCTCATTCCCGCCTTGGCGGCGGTATCGGCGGACTGCTCCCATTTGCGGCACACGAGCGCCACGAAATTGTCACCGTAACCGCTTTGCTCATCAACCCATCGATCCGCCTGGTTGCCGTAAAAACCAATAGCCGAGGCGCAGATGAAGGTAGCGGGGGCGGGGGAAAGTTCATTACAGAATGCAGCCAAACTGTTTGTACCGTCAACCCGGCTGGTAAGGATCCGCTGTTTTTTCCGGCTGGTCCAGCGGCCTGAGGCGATATTCTCCCCGGCCAGGTGAATGACCGCATCAAACGGCTTTTCATCAGCGCTTATTCGCGCTTGTTCGGTCTGCCAGAACCCCTCACTAGTGCCGTCTTTGTTTCTTTGCAGAATATAAAATGAATGACCTTTGGCAAAGAGATACTCAACCAGGGTGCTGCCAATCAGTCCTGATGCGCCGGTAATGAGAATGTGCATGGATGTGGTCCTGTTGTTTTCAAAATTCCCGTTAGTAGAACACTATGTCCCGCAAATGATACCAAAAGTATGCGCTGGTGTCATTGGGTGAGTCGAGCGATAATCTGCTTTGTCAGTTGGTGCGGCCCGACATCATCAGTTTCGATGGTAATATCGGCATAGTGGTTATAGCGCTGCTGGCGTTGATGGTAGAGATCGGCAAAGCTGTGTCCGCTTTGCTTGGCGACCCCGCGTGAGGTGTAGTTCGAGATTCGTTGCCGCAGGGTGGCCAGAGATGTGTATAGAAATACCACGATACCCGATTTTTTCAGGTGATTCATAGCCAGATCGCTGTAAATGGCGCTGCCTCCCGTTGCGATAATATGGTTCGTACATTGTATCGATACCAGGACTTCTTCCTCTTTTTTCAAGAAATAGTCGTAACCGCGCAGATCAAGTACTTCCTGAAGGGTGGCGTTTTCAGAAGATTCAATAAGGGTATCGGTATCAAGCAATGGCCGGTTAAGAGCACGCGCCAGAAGTGCCCCTAGACTGCTTTTGCCTGACCCAGGCATACCGATCAGCACAATATTGATATGCTCATGCTTCGCCGTAAAAAGATGTGATCCCATATTATGTATGATTCATCCCAGCATCACATAGGCAATGAAAAGAAGTAATTTCCGGCTGCGCACCTCGGGATCTATCCCGAGCGACATTATCTTGAGGGAACCTTGAACGAAAGGCATCATGTTTCAATGTTCCATGCAAGAGGTGACAAAAAATAGTATGGCATGGCACAATTTCGCTACTCTGCAATTGACATATGGGATTCTTCATGAGTTACTATAGATGAGGATAAGTTTCAATGGGTTATCACCATAGATGAACGAGTATGTAAACTATGGGAGAGATGACCATGTGACGGTGCATGACCACATACGAGGGACGAATGGAATATCTGCATAAGGCTTGGGAGTTTATCCTCTCTACAAACGTCATTTCACAAGTCAACCGGGTTGACTACGAAGCACTATTCACCAATCCCTGGTTTATGGCTCCTTTTGGCCTCTTCATTTTAGTTCTGGTGATGTGGGGGAAATGGCGGGTGGTGATTCTCGTGGCTATTGCCGTTGGTATCTGGATCTTCAGCGGAACGGAATATATTGCCGGCATGGTTGTCGACGGTGAAATTAACCTGCCAAGACTCATTCCATTTATTGTAGCAGGCTTGTTTGTCGCGATTATCGCCCTTTTCGCCCTGCTGGGGCGCTCCGACTGAAAGCGAGCCGGCAGACAAATTCGGCATAGCTCGTTTTCCCTGAAATGTCCGCACGTCGTCAGCTCAAAGATCGTGTAGTCGAGGTATGCAGGAGTTCGGATCCGGCCGAGTTTGACCTGATGATCCGCACTTACTCACCGGCCAAGCTCGTTAATCCGTTGTTTGCCTGTTTGTGCCATACAGAAGATGCGATACGCTGGTCCGCTATTGAGCTTTTCGGCATTGTCGTTGGTAAGATCGTGCGCGATGATCTTGAAAAGGGGCGGGTGATTATGCGACGTTGTCTCTGGATGCTCAACGATGAGTCGGGTGGAATCGGTTGGGGAGTTCCCGAGGCGATGGCAACGGCGATGGCGGGTAACCGGCGGCTGGCCGGGGAGTATTGCCATATGGTGATCAGCTATACCCTCGATGATGGGCCGGAGCCGTTTCAGCACGGCAATTTTCTTGAGCTGCCGCGGTTGCAGGAAGGAGTCCTCTGGGCCTTGTGCCGGTTAGCTGATGCCTTTCCTGATCTGCTGGGGCCGCAGTTGCACGACCGTTTTCTGATTCCTTATTTTGCTTCATCCTCCGCCACGGTGCGGGGACTGGCCTGCATGTTATGCGGTATGCTGGGGCTTTTTCAATACACCAGCCAATTGCGCTCTCTAACCACCGATGAAAGCCGGATAACGATTTATTGGCAAAAAGAGTTTCACGAGTACAGCCTTATGGAACTGGCTGGAAGGAGCATGGAAGCGGTGGCCTCTACTTCTCAGGTTTGCGGGGAAATATCTCCGGCGGGTAGTTTCATGTAAGGTTCCGATCCCAGGCAGAATCCACCGTCAAGGGTGATGCAGGCGCCGGTCATGTAGTGTGCCTGAGTGGCGATATAGCATACCAACTCGGCAACTTCTTGCGGCGACCCGTTTCGTTTAAGCAGGGTGTGATCGATGATATCCCGGCGCTGGTCCGCGTCCAGCAATCCCCACCCTCTGGTGCCTTGCCCGTGTCGGCCGTTGATAATTCCCAGCATAACCTCGTTAACGCGAACTTCCGGTGCCGCCTCCCGAGCCCAGCCGCGGGTCATTGAAAAGACGGCGCGATTGGCGGCGCTGTAGCCGTCACTGAACAAATAAGAGGCGGGACCGGCGCGGCCGATACGGGCGGCAATGGAAGATATATTGATCACGGTCCCGCCGGATCGTTTTAGCAGCGGCAGGCAACATTGGTAGAGGTTCCATTTTGCCTTGACGGTGGTGTCAAATTCAAGATTCCATTGGTCACTGTTGTGAGGATGACTGTACGAACCGTGCACCACCGGCATACCGCCCCGTTCGATATTGTTGATCAGAACGCGAATATTGCCAAGGCTGGAATCGATCTGAGTAATTGCCGCGCTGGTGGACTTTACATCACGCAGATCGCAGAAAACGCTCATAAAATTGTAACCGGCGCGGTGAAACTCCGCTTCCATCTCGGCGGTGGATTCAGGCCAGTCGGTGTAACAGGGAAGGGCCAAGGTGGCGCCTCGGCGGCCAAACTCATGAGCAACGGCGCGTCCTATGGGCCTACTGGCGCCGGGAACTATTACGGTGAATGCGTCAGGCTCCATTTGCTACTCCATGTTAATCGGCGAGATTATTGTCGGCAGGACGGATTACTATCTCGAAATTATAAAGATAGGAGGCTTTTTTTACCTTATCATCACCGGGGGCTTCATATCGAGAAGGCCTTACACTGATCGTCGAAAAGTAGTGCGGCCGGTGGCGCAGCAAGTAAAGATCGATGGTGATGAACTCCATTTCTTAACCGGCCCGTTTAGCCAGGTGATGGCTGATGCCGCTGTCGTCAGGGATTGTCGTTCGTGCCCAGGCAGCGGGTGCCGATATAGCCGCCGTGCCGGTGAGCAGAAGTAGTGAGAGTATGTTGATAAGGGGTGATTTCATTAGTGGTAGCGATAGTTGATCGTCTGCGGTGTATCATCTGTACCGGCTGTTATGGTCACCGGCACCTGGTACAATGTTTCGATCAGGGCCGGTGATATGGTTGCTTCGGTGGTTCCGGAAGCAACCAGTTTACCACCATACAGAGCGATGATCTGATCGCTGTAGGCGCAGGCCATATTAAGATCGTGCAGGGCGGCGACCACCGTTCTCGATGAGTTTTTCACCAGTTTCGCCATAATGTGCATGATCGAGATGGCATGCTTGATATCAAGGTTAGCGGTAGCCTCATCGAGCAGGATGACCGGGGTATCCTGCGCCAGGGTTCGGGCCACCATCACCCGCTGTTTTTCACCACCGGACAGGGTACGTACCGGTCGCTCCGCCAGTTTGGCGATATCGAGCAGTTCCAGAGCGTGACGTACTTGGTGCAGATCCTCTGGGGATGGCCCGGAAAATCGCTTTAAATATGGATATCGGCCCATCAGGACGACGTGCTCCACTGAGTAATCGAAATTGAGGGTGAAAGATTGCGGAACAACGCCAATCAAACGGGCCAGTTCACCGCGCGAATAGCTCTCCAGTCGACGCCCGCCGATAGTGACTCGACCACCCTGGGGACGGGCAAATCCACCAATGATATCGAGCAGGGTAGATTTGCCGCTGCCGTTGGGGCCGATGAGACCATAGAGCGTGCCCGGCTGAAGGCTGAGGCTCAGATTATGCAAACACGGCAGCGGGCCGTACGAGAAGGTTACCCCGGTGAGGGTGATTTCTACAGTGCGCTCATTCACGAGCGCCACCTGGCAAGCTGATACTTTCTGAAAATCACGCAGAATATCGGGCCGCCAAGCAGGGCCGTGAGAATGCCAATGGGCAGTTCGACCGGAAGATAGACGCGGGTGATGGTGTCTGCCACCAGCAGCAGAGCACAGCCGCCGAGAAAACTGTACGGAACCAGAAGTCTATTATGTGGACCGAGAACAAGGCGCATGAAATGGGGCACAATGAGCCCCACAAAACCGATAATTCCTGAGACTGCAACGCAGGCGGAAGTGGTAAGCGATGCGATAATGAGCAGTAATTTTCGAATTTTAACTGTTTCAATGCCCAGTGCGTCAGAGGTGCGTTCGCCAAAGCTCATGATGTCCAGTTCCCGGGTATAGCACATCAAAACGGCCATGCATGGCAGGCTGATTCCCGCCAGCACCGATGTCTCCCGCCAGGTTTTACCGATAAAGCTGCCCATCAGCCAGAAAATGATGGCACTAACCTGTTCATCAGCAAGAAACTTAATGAAGCTGATTGCCGCTGATAAAATGGCGGAGACAATAATGCCGGCCAGGATGAGGCTGTTTGAGGAAAGCTGTTGTGAAGGCGCGGTCAGATAAAAAACCGCCGCCAACGTGGCCAGTGCCCCAATGAAGGCGAACCCAGGCACAAACCATGGATCGGGGTGCAGCCAGCCGAACAGCACCAGTACGAAACCCAGCGAAGCACCGAAGGCGGCACCCGAGGAGATACCGAGGGTGTAGGGATCGGCCAGTGGATTTCGCAGCAGAGACTGAAAGACGCAGCCGGAAACGGCAAGTCCGCCGCCGACCATGGCCACACAGAGAATTCTCGGCAGCCGTACTTCCCAGATCACGAACGAAAAGCTTGGGTCAACAGAATCGGGCAGCGGCCAGCCAAACCGAGCCAGCAGGACATGGTAGATATCAGGCGGGCTGATATCGATGTAGCCCAATCCGATGGTAACGGCAATGATGAGAATTGGTGCGGTGCCGAGCAGGATGAGCCGAATTGGTAATGAAATGCGTGCCACCGTGACGATGTCGTGCCGTGAAAAGCAGTATCCGTTGAGTTAAACGCAGGCAAGAAAAAACCGATCATTGCTGATCCGGGGATGCCCTGATAGTTCCTCGTCTCGTTTGCCGCACCATCTAATGCGGGATGTGCGGCGGTTGCTTAAACAGGTCCTGTGACTTCCGGTTCGCCCTGCTGGCTCACCACCCAGGTATCAATACCCCAGTGGTATAAGGTGGCGGTCGTTCCCATTACAGCGGCGTCTCCCTCTCCGATTTACACGGAGTTCCCTCTTACCTCTCAGTATCTAACGGCGGTACCTGAGTCCATCGCGCACATCTACTTTTTGCACTGAGAATTGTCAATCTATGATGGTGTCGTGAAACCTTCGCGCCCAGGGCTCAAAAGATTGTTTTCTTTTTCAAAACCACCGATGTTTTAGGAGTTGAAGATGATATAGAAAATAGTTGCCACAATAAGGCTGAGGGCGCGAAAGCTTTGATTATATACAATCAATTCCATGGCGAGGCGTGGTTTGAAAATTCCCGCGTAATAGGGAAACTGGTGGCGAAGCGCACGAAGCGGTGAGGAAATGATGTTGCCGATCAGCAGCGCAACGATTGCCTGCTGGGTGGTGAGGACGTTGTCATTGAGCAGCGCCCCCGCCGCTGCCAGTGAAGCACTGATTTCAGCGGTAAAGCCTAATGCGATTATGCCCATGGCCTGGGGTGAAAGCAGCGGAATAAAGCTGAGCTGAGCGGCGACGATGTTTTCAAGAGCAGAGAAGAACTCCAGCCGGTTCATGAAATAGACACAGATATAGATAGGCACGGTGAACATGGCAATTTTTTTAAGCCGTCTGCTGAAACGTGCCGACACCGTTTTCATGAACGAGCGGGCAGAATCGGGTTTTTCAGATGGCGCATGCACCCGGTCGGCGTCATTGCCGCTCAAAGTCAGTCTGCCCACCAAAACGATAGCCAATGTGCGAAAGGCGGCGGCACCCAGGGTTATGCCGAGATAGCCGGCGGCTGCCGTGGGGATGAGTGGGATGGTAATGGCCATCATGGTGGGCAGGTGGAGACAATAGGTGGGCAGGCTGTTGAGCAGATTGGCAAGAATCAACTCCCGTTTGCTCAGCTTGTTTTCGGTATAAGATTCCGCCAGCATGGTATTGGCGCTGACCCCTGAGATCAATGCCATGGAAAATGCGGCCGAGGTGCGATCGGAGAAATTTCCGGCGCGGATCAACGGCCGCGTCAGAGCGCCGATTCTCCGGTTCCAATTGAGGGACTCCACCACAATAGCGACAAACAGGCCGATGGAAATGAACAGCATCATCCGGGTGAGCGGCCACCCCAGACCGGTCCACAACTCATCGGGACTAAACAAGACTACACTCAAATGCGAATCGGACTAGTGTCCTGTCAAGCCTCATCTGTTCAATCTTGCTTGTCCTTTTAGCTTCCCGACTTCGTTACTCAGTCGTTTACATAGCGCTGCTATGCACCCTCTTTCGCGCCTTGCGGGAAACCAAAAATACGGCGCAATTTTTGAACATCTGAAACTTGACATGACACTACGGGGTCATCTCCGGCGACGGTCCTTCGCGGTTGACCATGGTGCCGATAATTCGTTGCTGAGCCATTTCACGCTGCTCTTTGGCGTACTGCTCGTTTAACGATGCTTGCTCCTCACTTTGATGTTTGAGTGCGGCGGAGCGGCGATCGATAAGTTTCTGCCAATCGTCGAAATGAGTCAACATGGAGTCCTCCACGAAGCCGCTGTCGATGCGTTTCCGCAGCACTGCATTAATCTCGTCGATTCGACCGGCCAGCGGTGAATCCTTACTGATTGCCAGGTGAAATGACTGCACGGTAGCCGGTGGGTCAAGCATGGTAACAGCATCTTCGCCCTGGAGCAGGCGGGTGTAAATCAGACCGGTGTAAAGGTCGACGATGAGGTAGTCGGCCATGTTCAGTTTGAGCATTTGTATGGCCCGCTCGAACTGATGATATTCGACATCCAGATGCTCTTTAATATAGCTGTCAAACTCCTGACCGTAACTCTCGCCGATATTTGATACCCCCTTTTTACCCTTGAGTGCCTCCCAGCTGGTGAGTTTGAACTCATTGCCCTTTTTCACCATGATGACGGTGGGTTGGTTGAGATAAGCAATGGAAAAGTCCAGATATTGTTCCCTATCCTGATTTCGATAGGCCGATACGATGATATCGATTTTGTCCTGCCGGGCGCCGTCCTGTACCTGCTGCCAGTTGCTGAACCGTTTAATCTGGTAGCCGATACCCAGCTCGTCAAGAATCGAGGTGGTAAGATCGATACCCAGACCCACCAGTTGTTCATACTGTTCCCACACCACCGGTGGTGCGTTGGGGTTGCCGGAAATGAGCACCGCCTCCTGCGCTCTGGCCGATATAGTGAAGCAGCAGAGTACGGCAAGCGTTGTCAGAATCAGGTTTCGATAGTTCATAAAAAGACTCCCTTTCTGTTGTTATTGGGCAACATTGAGCATCCAGTGGGCATAGAGCCCGCGTGGATCATCAAAATACATCATCATAGTGATTTCCGGACTATCCGCAACGGCCTCAATCCATGCCGGCATTCTGATGTGAAGAGAAGCAGCGAGCGCGGTAGCGGAACCGCGCATAACGCTCATGAATCGCTGGCGCAGAGAGCGTTGTCCTTCCAGATACCGTACCTGATAGTGAGCGAGATCGGCAACCTCAGCCGCTGCACCAATGGCATCCGTTAACTCACCCAGATGATCCACGAGACCAACGTCCAGGGCGGCGGCACCGGTGTATATGCGCCCCTGGGCCAATTCCTCGACCCGGCTGCGTTCTAATCCCCTGCCCTCGGCGACAATGGTTATAAAGGTGCTATAGCCATGTTCAAGAGACAGTTGAATGGCGTCCTGCGTCCTGTCGCTCAAAGGCTGAGTGATATCGAAAGCAGCGGTAAAGTCGGTGGTGCCGATGCCGTCGCGTGATATACCCAGATCATTCAGCGCCTGATCGATGGTGGGCAGGACCATGAAAATACCAATTGAGCCGGTGAGGGTATCTGCTGATGCCCAGATCTGATCGCTGCTGGCGGCGAGCCAATAGGCCCCTGAGGCGGCAATCGATCCCATGGAAATGATGACCGGCTTACCGCCTGCCTGAAGTTTGCTCAGTTCCCTGCGTATCTGTTCGGAGGCAAAGGCGGAACCGCCGCCGCTGTTGATGCGAACCACCAGCGCCTTGATGGCATCGTTATCAGTTGCCTGGCGGATCAATTTTACCATGGTTTCATCACCGATGGTTTGCTCTTCGCTGGCGCCCGGAACGATGGTGCCTTCGGCGACAATCAGACCAATGACATTGTCTTCCTCGCCTGTTGCGGTAAAGGAGCGATCAATGGTGGAGAGATAGCGGTAGGTGGAGACAGTGCGCAGTTTCTCAGTAAATTGCTGGCCGGTGATTGACCGGAGTAGTTCATCGACCTCGCTCTGAAAGGCCAGTTCATCCACTAGACCGTATTCCAGCGCAAGGCGGGCCATGTCGCCATCCACTCGGGCCAGGTTAGTTGGGATATCGTTTATGTACGAAAGAAAACGATGAGCGGTGATGCCGCGATTGTCGGCAACGTCGTCAACGTAGCCGTCCCACAGAAAGTTGAGCCATTCCCTGGTCTGCTTTTTGTCGGGTGCGGACATGGAGTTGCGGATCAGGGGATCAGCGGCTGATTTGTAGGTGCCGATGGCAAAGACGTGAAAATTGATTTTGAGTTTTTCCAGGGCATTTTTGAAATAGGTACGAAATACCCCGAACCCCTGGATATAGGCGCCGCCCATGGGGTTCATGATGATCTTTGACCCATACGATGCCAGATAATATTGATTCTGCGTAAAATATCCCTGCGCGGCAATAATTTCTTTGCCGCTTTCTTTGAAATTATTCAGGGCCCTGCCGATAACCCGGGCCTGGCCGATGCCGATTTGCTCGAGCCCATCAATATCCAGCTTTATTGCCGCGATCCTGTTGTCTGCACGGGCGTGATCGATTACGTCAAGGATATCTTGCAGCAGGGTCACCGGCGGCTGTGAAAATCCCAGGATATCCTGCAAGCCCTGGTCGAAATCATCAAAACGGGAGGGCTGTTCCACCACCGTTCCGGAGATGGTGAGGGTAAGGATTGAATTGCCTTTTATTGTGTCGGTACGCCCGGAAAAATAGGCCGCCGCAATGACAACAATCAGCACCAGGAAGATCAGATTGAAAAAAAGAGTGCGAATAAAGGTGAGAAAGCCAAAGATTCCACGGATAATGCTCCTCACTGATTTGAAAAGAAAACGGATCATGTCGTGCTCCCGGATAAATTGTATCTGATGATTACCGGTTGTAGCCTACTTTTACCGTAATTGAAATGGCAGACTGAGTTGTCGGGGCTTTCGTGATGATCTGGCTTGCAGTTTTCCGATGGATACACCAATCAGGCGAATCTTCCTGGTCTTGGCGGTGGCCTGTTTGAAGAGACGGCTGGCGACCTCGATAAGCTCTTCGATGCTGGTCATTGCATGGGGCGTGGTTGACGAACGGGTAATCGTGGTAAAATCGTGGTAACGCAGCTTCAGGGTCACGGTCTGAAAGGTGAAATCAAAGCGGTGGGCGGTGGCGTGGACGCGCTGTGCGAGTTGCTCTAATAGCAACATCAAAAACCCGGTATCGGTGGTATCTTGGGCCAGGGTGCGTTCAGCACCGATGGATTTGCGGATCCGTTCCGGATTGACCGGTCGTGTATCGATACCGCGGGCAATATTGTAATAAAAATCTCCCTGCTTGCCGAAATGGGTAATCAATTTTTCCCG